>Ga0307514_10003596_pt1 | contig 14752 bp, 13 predicted proteins | sample 16_EM_MG_FD_203088 | JGI IMG/M metagenome (GOLD analysis project Ga0307514, IMG submission 203088) | Populus trichocarpa ectomycorrhiza microbial communities from riparian zone in the Pacific Northwest, United States - 16_EM | ecosystem: Host-associated > Plants > Roots > Unclassified | place... | reverse complement strand
AATAGCAGCTTCACGACCTCTAGATGTCCATTCCGTGCTGAAATGTAGAGTGCAGTTTCCCCCGTGTATCTAGCGCCCTCTGTATTTACACCCTTGTCCAATAGCAGCTTCACGACCTCTAGATGTCCATTCTCTGCTGAAACGTGGAGCGCGGTTTCCCCAGTGTTTGTAGTGGTCTCTGTTTTTGCACCCTTTTCTAATAGCAGCTGTACGATCTCCCTATGGCCCTTTGCTGCAGCCCAGTATAGTGCAGTACACTCATTGATATCCTTATACTCTAGATTCCCAACCACAGCCAAGCGAGACCTAACTGCATTAATATCACCTGATTTGGCTGCCTCGATCAGCAGGGGTCCAGTGAGTGCATTAAGTGGCGCCCAGTTGATTTTGAGAGATATGTTTCGCTTTTTCTTTTCTGCCATCGCTTCGTGTGGTGGGTCATCGCTACCGTTGGCACCAGTTGGGATCGAGGTGCTTGGAGCTTCGAATTCAGGGATCTCTTCCACAACCACAGGCGGACTCGAGCCCCGGAAAAAGTCAACAATCTGATCCTTCCTCTCGCGGATCATGCCTGCTGTCACTCCGGCTTTGTGGAGGGCTCTGAAAAGTTCCTTCCAGGTCTCTTTGCTGTTTATGCTGACCGCGAAAGAGGCAAAAGAGTATAATGAGGAAGTTGAATTCTTGCGGCGAAGCCCTCTCCTAAGCATCGTTTGAATTTCTCCCATTGCGCGCTGCATCTCGACCTGTGAGTTCATGATTTGCTCATGGGAACAACTGTAGAGCTGGATTAGTAAATTGGTAATATGTTGGCAACGGGTGTATAGGTTAATGGTAAGGGTAACTGGAAACCAGTTTTGCTGCGGGGTACTCCATGACTAAAACTAAGTAATATTGGAAATTGCACATACCTTGCGACAAATGTGTTTAAGAGGGTAGTATTAGAAATGAGCCTTGCTCTCAGCTCCACTATGTCCTCCTGACCCCATCTCGCTCGGTCTAGGGCTCGCAAGCTCGACCCCTCGGGTGACCCCAAACGCTTATACTTGGTAAGCAAGTTGTCCAGATCCTTCAGCACATTCGAGCATCCTTGTAATATTTCTCGTAGCCTCTCTTGCTCCTCCGAGGTCAGATTTTTGGCTGTCAGGATGTCGCTGTTGACGATGTTGTGCAGTGATTTGATCTCGTCGGAAAGATTCTGGAAATCACCAGGTGCATCTTTGTACCCATTGTATACAGTCCATGCAAGCTTGGCGACCCCTAAGAAATCCCCGACTGAGTTCATTTCTGGATAGTGGTGTGGTTGGTACTGAAAGTAATAGTCAATATCAATGTCAGACTCCGCAAGCCATAGTTGACTGACCGCTTTGTATGCAGCTCTATCTCCTACTTCGTAGTATTCCTTCCCAGAGTTGCGATTCGGAGCGGCGACACAGTGTTGCTATGATAGGGCGACTACCATGAGGCTGACATTACTATAAATACCTTCGCTGTCACATACATTATATCTTTACACATAGACTGTCGGAAGACAGGTGGGACTTGATACATACTTATGGAAAGATATCTGGGTCATAACTACTCCGTTGACTCCTGCAATTTTCCATACTAGGATAATGAGAGATTATTCCTACAATCACTCACTACGTATGCCAGCGGGTTTTACCCACTCGTGGCTCCCGTGATTCCAGGCACGTGAGAGTATCGTGAAGGATGGTAGCCAAGATGGGCTATGTAGCCTGGCGCCGATCTTGCCCATGGCCAGAAGCCCAGGCAAAACATGTAGCACATTCTATTACCTTAGCATTACGGAAGATGGCACATTTTTTTGTTTTAAGAGTCTAGGTAGGTATACGTCTTTTCCACGAAGGGTGCCTTGGGCTATGAGACGGCCCCGCCCCTTTGAAGGTTTGGGTTTTTCGCACGGAACAACGTTAACACGATCTGTGCGTGCACCTACTGCGCCTGCCTAACTACCTGCACTAACTACATGAGGGTTGGGCCAACTGCTGCCCCATCCATACGCCAAGTGCGCCACTATGAATACGCCAACTGCGCTGCTTGGTATGGCGGCTACCTGCACTAATCTATCTACCTTGACTTTACCTATTTGTTCCGCTACGATGGATATATATGCATCGGAGCATGACATCCTTTACCGCAGCTCCCCGAACACCCCCCTCCTTTACCTCCACTACCAAGGCCATTTGGGACTAGTCTCAGTAATGACTTCACTGACTAGTGTCTAGCACGGGAAAACCTCCCTGAGGACAAAACCCGTGCCCCTTGGCTGTTAGGATTTCGTTGGGTGAGGCAGGATTCGAACCTACCGACGCTATCGTGGCCTGGTATTGGCCAGCCACCAGGTTCTGACCATCCCTGCAACCCCCCCGGCAGCAGCACCTCCAGCCACATCTAGTGATATATTATGACGATGGTGATTCCAGCTATATTCACAACTATGGAAGTAAATACGCTCTACAACATGGTTACCCTCATGCCCTGCCATATTCAATGCAGTACCCAAAAGCCACCTCCTCAATGTGACCCCTATAGGTTGAATATCATGAGGGTGAACCCATGACTTCAAGAAGACCCTCGCCTAGCATCTATATCCATGATCCAACAGCTTCTAGGGCAGCAACCTACCATATAGGAAAACCGTCTGCTATCAAAACAAGCCGCTGACCACTGAAACTGCGCCATTTTGAGAATTAAGTAATTTTCTTGATTTATTCTATCCTAAACGCCCCCCACCTCTCAATCCGCTGTAATACCCTCCTCCTAAGTATCCTCTTTATTTACTGAAATATCTCTAATAGCTCTAGGGGCCCTAATACACTCCCCTTTGGGCTTCATGGTCACTTCCATCTGGGTGGTTTGCCGGCCTCCCATGGGGCCGTTTCAATTCCCTCACAGCAACCACAGCAACCCTATGCTCACTAGTCCAACTCAGTGTCCAACTTAGTTACACTACGTTCCTCATGTTGGAGCCCGGCATGTATGATAGAGCTAGTTGGGCATGTACACTAGAGCTAGATAGGCTATGGCAGGCTTGGGCAACGGGATATAGCTCTCGTCCGTCACTAGAGACGAGAGCAAGGACATGAACACAGATACATTTGCACATTACTGAGCTCCATTACCTCAATATCTAATCTAGCGTCAGTTTAGCGCATCCTGCCTAAGATCTAGCCTAGCACCCAACCTGCATCTCATAATGCAAGATCTGACCTAGTACCTAACATAGCATCCAGCCCAGTGCTCTCAGCATCCTACATTAATATCAGTTATAATTGCGCTGAGTACATGGTGATTTTAAAGGGTTTAAAATGCGTTGAGAAAGGCCAGTATATCGCCATAGCCAAAACGGCTATTGGAGTCCAAAATGGAGGGTATTGGAACTCAAAATGGAGGGTATTGGAGCTCCAGGGTGATTAGGCACCTCTGCTAGGGGCGAGCTGGCAATCAGGCTAATTAGGTGGATAGCCAGGGATATAGTAGATATTAGGTGTCGTGCGAGGGTAATTATCACCATAATTACCAACTCGAGCCTAAGGCGTGCTGGATAACAGTGTAGAGGTATCGATAGGATACTAGTATATTCAGAACAAGAACAATGCTCGAAGAGTTCTGCAACTATGGTACAGGATGGGCAAATTTATAGGCAATGCAGGGTTGCTATCTCAGTCCACCAACCCACCCACGTAAGCTCAATCCCAGCTCATATCTCAGCCATAACAACTTCTCCGGGGGTTAGGGTGCTCTGGAAGAGGGTATTGCAGCGAATTGAGGGGTGGGGGGCGTTTAGGATAGAATAAATCAAGAAAATTACTTAATTCTCAAAATGGCACATTTTCAGTGGCCAGCGGCTTGTTTTGATAGCAGACGGTTTTCCTATATGGTAGGTTGCTGCCCTAGAAGCTGTTGGATCATGGATATAGATGCTAGGCGAGGGTCTTCTCGAAGTCATGGGTTCACCCTCATGATATTCAACCTATAGGGGTCACATTGAGGAGGTGGCTTTTGGGTACTGCATTGAATATGGCAGGGCATGAGGGTAACCATGTTGTAGAGCGTATTTACTTCCATAGTTGTGAATATAGCTGGAATCACCATCGTCATAATATATCACTAGATGTGGCTGGAGGTGCTGCTGCCGGGGGGGTTGCAGGGATGGTCAGAACCTGGTGGCTGGCCAATACCAGGTCACGGATGGTATATATATATACGGACATCGGGAGTACTCCGTATGCCAAGTGCAATTCCAAGCTAGACTACTTGTTGCTAGGTACATGTATCCCCCGTCCCCTACCTACCTTTTTCCCTCATGCCCACCCCTTCCTCCATTTTTGGCAGCACCTTTTTGGGGGGAGCGGGATTCGAGCCCACTACCTGTTGAGAGACCGCCACACTCTCACCCAGGTCAGCCAGCTGCGCACTGCCAACTACGGCAGCATCCCCCCGGTGGATGGCACAAGAGCACTCGAATGATTGAATTATGCGCATGCCAGTGGGCTACTGGTAGTCTGGATGTGCAGTACACGTACGATTGGCCCTACTACATATGAGCTTTTCTATGAGCTTTTACATGCTCCTTGCCATGAGCTTTTACATGGGTTTTGCATGGACTTTTGCATGCTCTCGACTGGTATTTGGCTGACATCCTAGGTATTATATTAGGTGATATGGTAGCTAGTATATTGACTGGTACCTTTTGTAAGTATTACGAGGTTATGAGGGGAAGACGTCGTAGAGACTTGGTAAAGAGGTGTATTTCTAGTGGACAGCTCGCTATAATGTGTAGCTTAATGGGAGTATCTGAAGACTGCTCTATCTAACGGAACTCTAAATACATGCGATAATCCAGCACTTATATCCTTCGTCTGTTTTATCAATTGGCCTGTTCTGGATACCCTGACATTTTGGTTGTTTGGCCTGTTTAGGCAACAGTCCAAACATCACGTGGAGACGAGGGTATTTTCCCACACCTTCACTAGTCAATAAATGGCTGGCACATGGACTGGAGAATGGACGAGCATATGGACTGGCAAGTTGACTAGAATATTGACTAGGGAATTGACGAGTATAGGTGAGTATATAGACTGGTGGAGAGGCTGGAATATTGACTGGCATATAGATTAGTTTATCAGCTGGTATATGAGCTGGCATATCAGCTGGCATATGGACTAGTGAACTGAGTGGCAAATTGACTGGTATATTAACTGGTACTGGCTAGAATATGGACTGGTTTACTAGCTAGTATATGAGCTGGCATATTGGGTTGCATATTGGCTGGTAAGTGAACTGGTAACAGCTGGCATATGGACTGGTGAATTGACTGGCGAATTGACTGGTATGTTAACTGTATTAACTGGTACCGGCTGGCATATGGACTGGTAAATTGACTGGAATATTGACCGGTGCATTGACTGGCCTATTGGCTGATAACGGCTGGCATATAGATGGAAAATTGACTGGAATACAAATTGGTGCTGGCTGGCATATGAATAAGTGAATTTACTGGTTAATTGACTAGCAAATGGACTAGCAAATAGGCTGGGATATCAACCGGGATATTGACTGTAATATTAGTACTGAAACATAGCCTTGATATATACAGTCAATTATTATTCAGTCAATATGACACTCAATTTGCCAGTCCATACTGCTATTAATTCTCCAGCCCATATGCCAGTTAATTTGCCCGTCAATTCATTGGTCAATATACTAGTCAACTTGCTAGTCCATATGCCAGTCAATTCACCAGTCTATATGCCAGTCGTTACTAGTCAATCTATCAGTCAATTTGCCAGCCCACATGCCAGCTGTCACCAGCCAATATTCCAGTCGATATTCCAGTGGGCAAAGAAGGAAGTGCTTATCCTAGATAAAATAAGCATGGTTTCATTGTCAATATTACAAGAGATTGAAAACCAACTATGTACTGTTCGTAATAGTGAAGAAACTTTTGGAGGCTTGAAGGTTGTTTTATTTTGTGGCGATTTCTTTCAATTCCTACCTATACTTGGTTGTGCCTTATGGCAAGTACTGTACCCCATACTGATGAAGTTTCTGCAAATGCCGAGAGTAAGTGGTTGTGGGCCTAATTCCGGCGGCTTAATGAGCAAATGCACCAACAAGATGATATGGAATATTATGCAGAATCAGGGCTAGTACCACTATCATCGATGATTATTTAGCATTTATTGACTGCGCTGGAACCAAAACACTCATGTCGGCCAATGGACACCAAGCGTATAAAGTTATTGTGTGCTTGAACCAGCTTCAGCAGCATATTAATGTGATTTCTGTCTTTGAATTTGCCAGATCGCACAATCAGTCACTATTCGATCATCTTTATGGCAGCTCATCATTGTACTGATAAAGTCAATGTTTGGCAGTCGCTGGCAGTTGTTGATCATGGAAGCAACTCGCCTGGACCCAGTCTCTTCATTTTCATGAAGGACATGCCAATTGTGATTAATCAAAATCTTTATATATCTCTCGGGATAGTGAATGCATGGCAAAGAAGCAACTACTGTGGATTTTCGGTGATAACAAAGTAGGTGAGTATTTTCAAACCATGGTTATATGATGCCCAAATGCCCCTCTCGCAGGCACAATATGGATTATAGATTCTCTACCAAAGTGTCTGCTTGTTAAGGTTATAAATCATTGGTTGGCAGCTAAGCTCCTGGATTGATACCATTGTTTCCAACCTCCTTTTCTATCGACGTTCATGTTGCTGAGGCTCTTGCATCAGCGACAGGCAAATGCATTTGGACGCACTGCCAGCAAATCCCTTGCTGTGCTGCGTTTGCGATTACAGGTTACAGGTCGCAAGGTAGAACCTTCAGCAATATCATATTAGTGCTTGAGCCCCCAAATCCTAGGGGTATGCGTGGGGGACACCACACTTATTACTACTGTCTATGTCGCAGTATCAAGGTGTCGCTCTAGCTTTGGCTTGTCCTTTTCCCTCATGCGATTTGCTATTATAGGCAGAATGGACATATCTGGGGGCTTTGGAAATAGAAACATCAGCGGTGAACTATGAGGCTCTGCTAGCAGCATATTAAGCATATCTCATTAACTAACACATTTGTATCCATTTGGGAGACAGTGTTTCGTCGTGAAGTCCTTTTTCACCAGTTGCGTTGTTTTTCGGACTATTGTTTTCACTGTATGACAGGGCCGTATATCGGCGAGGTTGCTTGTCTTCTGTGTCTGATTTTGTCCCTCACGCTGCACAATGTAATGGAGGTCCATTGACCAGTACTTCAGATAGCCTTTCTTCATGATTATGTTTAGAAGTAGTAGCTATCTACGCTTGTGATTGAGACCTAATAGTTTTTTTCCTATAATACCGGTATCATGCCCCTATCATGAATGTGCATGCTGCAAGCGCAAGATTAACGTTATGATCTATTCCTAATTAGGCAACTCTGTTCCTTTTTGGGCTATCGCGCTAAGCCTCTCTCAGTAATTTTCGCACTGGGGTTCCCTTACACTATACACACCCCCTTCACTTCGCTTCTGGGCATAGTTTAGGGGTTTTTGGAGCCTGGATTCCGGATGTCTGTATATAGGGAATAATCCCAGCCTTAGGCTATGAGACTGCCTAGAGACTGCCCCGTTTAGAGGTTTGGGTTTACCCACGGGACAACAAGCTTGCATAGACGCCCTACGTATACCCCGAGCCTAGGAAAAAGAACCCCAACAAGTAAGGGAACGTCTGGCGGTATATACCAGCTCCCGCCACCACACCCCCGCCGCTTCAGCCGACGTCCCCAGCAAAATAGCATCGCACTTTATCCCCGCCACTCCCCCGAAAACAACTACAAGCTGTGTCGGACCCAGAGCAATCTTGTATAAGAAAGGGCAGGAAACGGGCGCAGTCCCACAGCGGTTACTCAAAAGCCACCCGCCCACAAATCCTATTTCCTTCCTGTCAAAACCGTAGACTTCTATCGGGAGCCAGCGCCCTCTCAACCGCAAGTGACTCCCAAGCTCCACGCAGACACCACTACGGAGCTGGTGGCTTTTCGCAATCTCCGCATTCCCCCCACCCCAAGAGCCAACATGCTCCCAAAATCCCTACTCCCCCCACATCCTATACGATTTCTGCCATGGGTCTATGGCAGAGAACCCCATGGATAACCATCCCCTTGATTCTCTCCTGGGGGGCTGTTTTGGCCGGCTGGGATTTCTTGCTGGCCGGTTTCGATTTTGCTGCTGGATGTACTGCAGCCTATTTTTTGGCAAGTGGGGGTGCCACTGCTGGAGCCTCGTCCTCACCCTCATACCTAGTCAGGTCCTCATATGGATGCCAGATGAAGTTGTCATCCCTGGACCTGTCTTCCATCACCTCTTCAACTGTGGCTCCGCCCTCCGCTCTCTACTCCCTCCTCTTCTCCATCCCATCGCTCTTCATCCTCTCCTCTGTCTGCGCACCCGCGGAGGTTACCAGAGCCGGGGGTTCACTCCACTGTACACCCTTGTCTACCCCCCGCGGCGGCGCCTCCTTCTTCCCCCCCATTTGCCACGCAACCTTTCCACCTCCAACTTCCCGCTCGCACGCTCCGCCCATTGCAACCTCTCCTTCCAGTAGTCGCCCTCTTCCTCAAACGTCATGGGTTCACCGAGGTAGCTCTCGACGTTTCTACCCTTGGTTGCGCTTGGAGGTCAGCTGCTTCCATCTCCAACTTTCCTCCGCTAGTTCCAGCTTCGCTCGCAATGTATCTTCGTTTCCGATACCTACTTGCATTTTGTATCGCTAGGCATAGTTCTAGCTCCTGCACTCTCTTCTGCTCCCCCTTCAACTTCGCTAAATCGGAATTGACTTTCTTTTTCAACCTCCCAATCTCTGGTTCGAGTTTCTCCAACCTCTCGATCAACTGCGTAAGGGTTGGGGGGTCGTCCACCTGCTCCTCCCACTCAATCCCTGCATCCACAACATCCTCCACCGCTAACCACACCACCCTCATCAGCACCCCCATCTCCGCCTCTAACTTCGTCCTCTCCGCCCTCAACAACTCGTTCCTCTCCCTTTCAAGAAAATACATACAGACTCTACGTCTGCTTTATGTATTACTGATAAATATATTTGAGAGTAAGAGAGTCCACCACCAGTCCATACTCTTCCATGGAGATAGTTTAGGGTATTTGACAGAAAAAGATTGCAAGCCTGTCACAAGGGGGGTGGATATTTTGCTGCTGCATAAGAACAGTTTTCTTGCAAGGGAAGGGTTGCACATGTGGAATAATTAAGTGGATGTTCGGATGAAATCCCGAGATAAGTTGGCTCTGTGGAGCAAGAATTTTGCAAGACACGATGGAGAGATCGCGGATTAGGAGGTAGAAGGAATGGGATTTTAGTATATTACCTACTCTAGAGCTCCCTTGTTTTCCGCGTGGGTATATAACCCTTCACCGAGTGAACAGAATTGCTTAACTCCTAACTGCAATATATAGAACGCCCAATAGCTATCAACGCTAATAGCGATGGTGTCCTATGGGCCGCTGCTAGATTGCCAGTGTCATGGCCGGCACTCATTGGAGACCCGTTATGTTCGAGTACTCTGAGAATGACTTGTATAACCCGTATCTCGTATGCGTAGCTATAGATGAAATAGATATATCTATGGGTGTAACAACACAACAAAATCAATCAAGCTATGGCAACTAGTAGTGGAACAGAAATTCGTAAGTCATAATATCTCTTTCTATGCATGCATCATTGTTACGCCAACTAAGCCCTGAAGTACAGACGATCTGACATCCTCATTTCGGCGAGTTCAGAGATGAATTAAGGAGTTCAACTACCGCCTGATGCCCATTCTTCGTTGCTACATCGACCGCTGTTTCGCCCTTATTGGTTCTTGCCTCCAGCACCGCGCCCTTCTCCAATAGCAGCTTCACAATCTCTAAATGTCCACGATATGCTGAAATGTGGAGCGCGGTTTCCCCATCGTAGTGAGCAGCCTCTGTATTTGCACCCTTGTCCAACAGCAGCTTCACAACCTCTAGATGTCCATTCCATGCTGAAATGTGAAGCGCGGTTTCCCCATTGTCTAGGGCGGCCTCTGAATTTGCACCCTTGTCCAATAGCAGCTTCACAACCTCCAGATGGCCATTCTGTGCTGAAAAGCAGAGCGTGGTTGTCCCAGTGTTTCTAGTGGCCTCTGTATTTGCACCCTTGTCCAATAGCAGCTTCACAACCTCTGGATGTCCATTCCGTGCTGAAATGTGGAGCGCGGTTTCCCCATAGTCCAGAGCGGCCTCTGTATTTGCACCCTTGTCCAATAGTAGCTTCACAACCTCTGGATGTCCATTCCGTGCTGAAATGTGGAGAGCGGTTTCCCCAGTGCGCAGAGCGGCCTCTGTATTTGCACCCTTGTCCAATAGTAGCTTCACAACCTCTGGATGTCCAATCCATGCTGAAATGTGGAGCGTAGTTTCCCCAGTGCACAGAGCAGCATCTGTATTTGCACCGTTGTCCAATAGCAACTTCACAACCTCTGGATGTCTATTCTGTGCAGAAATGTGGAGCGCGGTTTCCCCAGTGCCCAGAGCAGCCTCTGTATTTGCACCTTTTTCTAATAGCAGCTGTACGATCTCCCTATGGCCCTTTGCTGCAGCCCAGTATAGTGCAGTACACTCATTGGTATCCTTATACTCTAGATTCCCAACCACAGCTAAGCGAAACCTGACTGCATTAGTATCCCCTGATTTGACTGCCTCGATCAACAGGGGTCCAGTGAGTGCATTGAGTGGCGCCCAGTTGATTTTGAGAGATATGTTTCGCTTTTTCTTTTCTGCCATCGCTTCGTGAGGTGGGTCATCGCTACCGTTGACACCAGTTGGGATCGAGGTGCTTGGGGCTTCGAATTCAGGGATCTCTTCCACAACTACAGGCGGACTCGAGCCTTGGAAAAGCTCAACAATCTGATCCTTCCTCTCGTGGATCATGCCTGCTGTCACCCCGGCTCTGCGGAGATCTCTGAAAAGTTCCTTCCAGGCTTCTTTGCTATTTATGCTGCCCGTGAAAGAGGAAAAAGAGTGTAATGAGGAAGTTGAATTCTTGTGGCGAAGCTCTCTCCTAAGCATCATTTGAATTTCTCCCACTGCACGCTGCATCTCGGCCTGTGAGTTCATGATTTGCTCATGGGAACAACTGTGTAACGGGGTTAGTAAATTAGTAATACTAGATGTTTTCAGCAAGCAAGCTCATATATGTTACCTGGGAATGGCAACAGATGTATAAGTTAATGGTAGGGGTAATTGGAAAACCAGTTTCCCTGCGGGTACTCTATGACTAAAACTAAGTAATATTGGAAATTGAAAATACCTTGCGACAAATGTGTTTAGGAGGGTAGTATTAGAAGTGAGCCTTGCTCTCAGCTCCACTATGTCCTCCTGACCCCATCTCGCTCGGTCTAGGGCTCGCAAGCTCGATTCCTCCGGTGACCCCAAACGCTTATACTTGGTAAGCAAGTTGTCCAAATCCTTCAGCACATTTGAGCATCCTTGTAATATTTCTCGTAGTCTCTCTTGCTCCTCCGAGTTCAGGTTTTTAGCTGTAAGGATGTCGCTGTTGACGATGTTGTGCAGTGATTTGATCTCGTCGGAAAGGTTTTTGAAATCACCAGGTGCATCTTTGTACCCATTGTATACAGTCCATGCAAGCTTGGCGACCCCTAAGAAATCCCCGACTGAGTTCATTTCTAGATAGTGGTGTGGTTGGTACTGAAAGTAATAGTCAATATCAATGCCAGACTCTTCAAGCTACAGTTGACCTACCTCTTGTATGTAGCTCTATCTTCTACTTCGTAGTATTCCTTCCCAGAGTCGTTGCGTTGCGATTCGGAACCCTTTCCAGAGTTGTTGCGTTGCGATTCGGAGCGGAGACAAGTGTTGCGCAACTTATGGCAACTACCGTGAGGCTGACATTACTATAAATACCTTCACTGCCACATACATTTATATCCATTACATCAATTACATTCCTCATATTTTCCTCCCTTAATTTTGCTTGCTGAGTCTTTGCTGTTTAGCTTCACGTGGAGGTGGTTGAACATGGCCCGAGATGAAAACAGAGACTGTCGGGAGACTTGATATACAATCACTCAGTGACCTCTGATACACTTTGCCCTCGTGGCTCCCGTGATTCCAGGCACGTGAGAGTATTGTGAAGGATGGCAGCCAAGCCTGCAGCCCTCCCCTCTTGATACTGTATATCTGATATAGAATTAACTACGCTCTACAACATGGTTACCATTATATCCTACCAGAATAAACCTAATACCCAATATCTTCTCCTCCCAGTAAAACCTCCCCGATAACCTCCCCCCTTCTAGACATCCCTCCTTATGCGGAATATCATGCCCATGAGCTCATATCACTACTAGTATATGCATCTGTATCCTAGTATGAACGGGGGAGAGTTCAGGATAAGGGATATAACACACCCCCAAAATAAATCGGTCTACAGGATAAGGTAATGGATAGAAGGAGCACTAACCTCTGCAAAATGCTCAATACCGCAACCTGTGTTGCAGCCAGACAAGAGTTAACCATACAAGCCATACTTCTAGTAACCATCAGCCAGAAGCCCCGATGAATTTTGACATACCAACTGGGGTTCTCCCAGGTAGTCGTTCCACTGCTGCTACCCTTTTTACACGCACTTATTGTACTTGTCTTTAGATGACCCTGCAACCGCTGGTATTGCTAGTCAGGCTTTGCGCTCTCCAAATGTATTCTCTTATTGGCTTTCTAGTTGCGTCGTTCTCCCACGGGCACTATATACATATTTCTATAATTTCGTAGGTGTGTTCGACACCCTCTGGCTCCCAATTATGACCTTCTATAGCTGCTACGTAGGCTCTATTCACTCTCATAGGTATAGTCGGTAGACTTGCTCTTATACATAGCCTGCTTGGTTGCGCTTCAGGGTAAACTTAATATATTGTCCTATCATATCTTGGCTCATGATTAAGTATTTGCAGGTACCGTAGCTATGACATTGTCCAATAGCATATAACATACTCCAAGTATGTAACAGGTATCACGGACGCCCCGGGTGTAGCCTGGTGCCGATCTTGCCCAGAAGCCCTATCAAAGCACGCAGCATATTCTATTACCCTAGTGTTACTCTGACCGATATCGGAAACTTATTGACAGCCCCTACTGTCTTGTGCTGCAGGGTCAAAAAATTGGTAGAGAGCACCTCCGTATAATGGTGTGGTTGTCGCTAACAGAGTCCAATTTCCATCGTCATACTCCAGGCTTCCTTCAATTGTAAATGGGTCCTGGTGCTTAGCTGCCGCAGGTGGAGTAATTGTCACATCTACCATCAGGGACAGTAAAAGCCCTTTATCCTCGCCCTTGAGCGTATAGGTTGCATCTAGAGTGACGAGATCCAATGCTATGGTAGGTACATCGCTCGCTTCGGGTGGTGTGCATGTGATTTCCCCGCCAATACTAATGTCAGAGGAGCTGATTTCTATAAAAGCTTCTCGAACTTGAGTAGGTACACCCTTTGGTGGTGTTATCGAGGACTCGGGATCCAGTTGAGCGAGGTCTAGGTAGGTCATGGTGCTGGTATTGATGGGCTGTAGTGATGTTGCAGCCTCGTACTCTGGGAGAAGATTCGGATCTTCAGCAAGTAGAGGACCTTGTATGAAACAGTTAGGGATGATATAATGCACTATATCACTTTGTGGTTGGGTGGAAAACTTACTCAGCCATAGTTCACCCCTCAACTTACTACCTCCTGCTCCCCGGACTGCCGAATACGTCAACAGAAATCGCGCAGGATTGGCGCTACTGGCTCCCAGCGAAAGAGCAATTTCCATTGCAAGTTGGAAGGTTTTGATGTTTAGGCTCTTGTCTACACTGATGCTAATCCTTCGGAAGTGAAAATTGTTGAGTATGTTTTTCGCTATACCATTAAGCCAACCCATGATGGGGATATCCTCTGATATGCTTTTCCCAAGCCAGTCTACAATTTCGTCCGAGACTCCACGGTCGTTGTTGGTTATCTGCAATCTGAGTTTGTCTCCGTCGAATTCCATGGTTGCCGAGAATTTCTTCTGGACAATATTCATTTCGAGTTCAAGGATTACCTGTGGCTCTGTAATCACGGTCGTGTTGCCGCTGGGCCCGGTGCTGTAGGTGCATTTGCGGCGAGTAATCAAATCGGCCTTTACAAGCTCGAATGTGCCCTTCAGAAACTCCAACTTCTGCTGTACTTGTGTCACGTCGTCGATAGTCCACCGCAACCGTGTGAGAGTAGTATAGGCGGCCGCGGGCGTGAACCAGATCGCATTACGGGCACCGTCTGTGGCAGCTGACGTCCCTTTTAGCGTCAGGGGAACCTTAGAGCCCAAGAAATCGAGAGCTGCATTTGAGCTGGCAGTGAGCCCTATGTAGTTTATAACACTTGTGAGATCTGTTTTCAATGACCATTCGTCCTCCCCAATGTCTAGTCCGAAGCCGATAGTACCCGTACTTTCCAGAACCCCGAGTGGGAGGTCAAAGTTGCTTTTGAGACACGCCTTCGTGAAGCACGCGGTGCTGAATTTGAGCTGTGTTACACCGGCATTGGGGAAAGACTTGCTGCAGTCAATAGTCAACGCGAAGGCACTGATCTGGTCCTTTGCATCCGTCTTCGCAACAAACACAGTGCTTGACAGAGCCGCATCAAACCATGCATTCCACTGATCCCCTTGCACAAGCTCCGTTAAGG
>Ga0307514_10003595_pt1 | contig 14754 bp, 16 predicted proteins | sample 16_EM_MG_FD_203088 | JGI IMG/M metagenome (GOLD analysis project Ga0307514, IMG submission 203088) | Populus trichocarpa ectomycorrhiza microbial communities from riparian zone in the Pacific Northwest, United States - 16_EM | ecosystem: Host-associated > Plants > Roots > Unclassified | place... | reverse complement strand
TCCTTTGTCATCATACTGCTGTGAAAAGGGTTTTTCGATATCTTGCTGGAACACGTTCTACTTCCTTGGTTTATACTCGTCGTTCATCTATGGATATTTCCCTGTTGATTACTGGCTATTCTGATGCCGATTATGCTTCGTGTCGTGATACCCGTCATTCCGTTTCTGGTTATGTTTTCTTGCTGAATGGTTGTGCTATCTCCTGGCTCTCGAAGAAACAGAATTCAGTCTCAAGCTCTACAACTGAGTCTGAATATATGGCATTAGCAACCACTGCTCAGCAAGCTCTTTGGTATATCAACGGACTTTCACAACTCGGCTTCACTATTCCTGTTGAACTCAAAGCCGACAACACTTCAAGCATCAATGTCGCTGAGAATCCTATCAACAATCCCAAGACAAAACACATCGACGTCTCTTACCATTTCACCAGGGAACACTTAATCCGCAAGTCATTTACCCTGAATTACGTCCCTATTGGCGAGAACCTTGCAGACATCATGACAAAAGGTCTTCCTTCTGTGCTTCACAATAGACATACACAAGGTCTCGGTCTCACAGAATGAGAGAGAGTGTTGGGACATGCATTCTGCACTCGTTTCTTGTGTTATTTCCCCGGCTTATACCGTTAATTGTCTTGTTGTTTCATCTATTTCCGGTATCTATTATCATTATCTCTGTTATCTATTACGATATTTCGGGTTGTTCCTATTCTTATTCGTCTACAAGGATATTTATTACCCATCTTACTCACATGCTTCTGTTCACACCCTTGTTTCTATATGCCACACTGTTTCATACAAGTCTGACATGCGTTTGGCTTTCCTGTTTACGGACTTCTCTACATTACTTCCTATCACAGTTAGTCTCTTCTACTACGCTGTTCAGCCGCTCTCTCTTGTATTTAGTCACTGGCATCTCGCTCTTAGTTAGAAGAATAACGACGCTTTCTCCTGCATATACGCACTGCTCGCTCGAATATCTACGCTCGCCTGCTGCACACTCCGCTGGTTCAACGCTATCCCACTAATACTGACATTTGTCTTTACGCTAGTATACACGCTGTCTTCACACCCACATATCCTACTACAATAGCCTCTTGGCATCTTCTAAGAACTTTGAACTGCCACTTCCCCCCACCCCGCTGTCTCACCACCTTCTTCTCATAAATTTTACACCTCATCATCCACTACTTCATCTGAACAAGTTTAGCCCCGAACGCACTCCTCCTCTCAACTGCGTTTTTTTCCAAGGCTTCGAAGGCGTTAGTCCTCTTCCGAACCTGCCGAACCATCTGTTAATTTGGTGCTATCCAAGTATCTGTCAACATTGAAGTATTCATCTGGCTCTGGGAGTTTTGCTTCTGTCTTGAATAGCTATCCTTCCACTACCTCCTCTGTAGCCTGCCCTTGCAACTGCTTAGAACCTTTCAATTTGCCGTAAGCCCCATAATCTTCTCCCTCTTCCTGGTCCTCATCCTTCGCCGGCAGAATTTGTTGCGCTGTTTCCGCTTCAAGAGGGATTGCAGTCTTTCTTGGACGTTCACGTCATTCAATTTGTCCCAATACGGCGTTGAATTTTGGATGCTGCGACAGATCCTCAAAATGCGATTCTGCTGACATCTTACTACAAGGGGCGACAATAATATTTGACATTCGGGGTGTGTATTTGATGAATTTACTGGTTGTTGTGGTCGTTGCTACATACATAGCCCACGCACTGTACATACAATTCTCGCTAAGCTATCGGCGAAACTAGGCTCATACAAAAAAAAAGGGTTTTGAACGTGCGAACCAGACTAAGGTGCCAACCAGACTAAGACGCCTCGTCATTTTCTGCATCTAAAAGCAGCTAGACATCCATTCCCGTACAGTACCTTTCCATTATAGGATAGTAAAATCGTGGTCTGCTCCGTCTGCTTGCCTCGCTTCTCGTGATAGGCGCATTGGATCTGAATCAAGAGTATCACCTGGGTCCAAAGACGTACTAGTACATATGATACAGTCCGAAAAAAGAACAAAATCTCACTATATATATATATATATATATATCAGCCTCCACGGTTCAGTTGGAGATCAGCTGCACTAGTCTCATGCCAAGACCCCTCTTACTGAGCGCCTGCACTGCCATTCACCTCATGGAAAATAGAGTATGTTATGGATATCATATATGTATGTACAATTGTTCTCGTGCCCAGACCGATTTATTTTTGTGTGGTACTCTCAGCCTAGATCTCTAGACTCTAGATAATTGACCGCAAAGCATCTGTTACCCCTAACAGAAGTCCTCGCTGTACTAGTACCTCACCTCCGCAAACACCTGAAGCAGAGCCCTGACGGAGGCCTGAGGCGCATACCTTGTAGATGCCTGAAGCGTGCCCAACCAGTACCACCATGGCCGAGGCAAACAAGAAGCCAACGAGTCTAGGATTTAGCCACGAAGAACCTCCCCAACTCGCTGTATCATCCTACAGAACAGTCTCAATCGTCCACTCTGCCACCCTCCTAGGTTCCATCATCGCCGGAAACTGTTTATGCAGTGGCTTTATCTGTCTCTGCCTCTGGGGTTTCTCAAAATTTGAGGATTTGTCCAGTTGGGAGAAGCGGGGTTTCAATACTCTATCCCTACTCCTGATCGCCATCCTTGGTTTTGGCATTGGTTGCCTGTTTGATCAGATTGGGGTATTGGTTAGAGGAACACTTCTCCAGCGGAAATCTCACTCTTCCAAGGGGGTATGTACATACTGTAGTACCAGTGTTGTGCAGGCACCAATGGCTAAATGTATAATATATTTAGGTTGCGTATATATTCAGAGGCACACTACTATCATACGCCTCACTTCTTATACACCAGGTCCGTACTCGGCGAGGACTTACCGCTTCGACAACATGGGTATTGTTCCTATTCCTCCTCTGCTCTCTTGTTGGCCGCTTTGGAGTTGCATTTCTCGGGTTTGCATTCAATCTCGAGGAAACCTCCAATTTTACCCCACCACTCTTTAGACCAGACTGGGCGAATGGGACCCTGGAGGGCGATGATTCCCAGAAAATGGCTGTGATTTCCGCAATGTCGGTTCAATTTACCCCATCTCAAGGTCCGTAATTTTTCATTCCAATTGCTGTTCTGCATGCCGGAGATACCCAAGCTCAGGGTTCGGAAGAATAACTATTACCCTTCATATATATCTATATATAGGAAGAGACGTCTTTACCAAGGCTCGTACGCGTGATGCAGTATTCGAATGCGCCCAGGCCTTGAAGGGGCTACCATGGTTCCTTCCACGCACTGAATATTACTACCTTAACATGCCTGCGACCATAACCTACGCTATGAACATCTCACACTTTTCGAATGCCAATTTTACTATGGAGGTCTTGAATGGCAACACGGTATCATTTAGATACAAGTTTCAGGACTTCCGGGGAATAAGTGCAACACCTGCGAGGTGGGAGGCGTTGCTGAAAACATCCTGCCGGGGGTTTGAGTCTGTGGACAACATGCTTGCAACTAGCAATTTCACGGAATATCCGCTTTTTTATGGCATGAACTACAGATGGATATACCAAGAACATGTAGGGAGATCTTCCGATGATTTTTCCACTCGAACACCTCGTAATGAGACGATTCAAATGTGTAAGCCTGGCACCAGCAACTTTGCATGCTCTAGCACCTTTTTTGGTAGCTGAACTCTGTGATTATGTGCTCACGATTTTCACTGCCACAGGGCTTGCCGGTCGATCTCCAGAAACTGTAGGGCCATCTAGAAGCAAGCTGGCCCCTCAAGACATGGAGAATGACTATGCTGGCAATAAGACGATATTATTCAACTGCAGCATATATCTAGTGGATTCACCCACCGACCCTGGGTCTGATTCATCACTTGAGGTTTATGATAGACCTTCATGGGTCCAGGAACCCCGGCCGGATCCAGACCCGAGTCTCGGAGTACACATTATAGGGCAGTTTATACATTCCTTGCTCCGGCTTAGCCTTGTTTCCCCAAGGACAGTAGCCTTTGGTCCCGATGGAAAACTCGAGAATTATCGAGATTTCTATCTCAACCCCGAGTTTAACTACGGCATCAGCCGGAAGGATCAGAGTGCCTCGGAGCTCTGGCTTGCTGCTTACATTGGCAACTACATAGGCAACTGCCTGAGTTTCTTAAACGACTATCTCCGGCGGGTGGAGATTCATCCTGCGATTCCTGACACCAACACTAAACTGGTAGTGAAATGGGTGCGAGCTGCTACTACGCTAGGCGCTTTAGCCGTTGTTCAAGTGCTTTTTGTGTTGGCTGCATTGTCATACTGTCGGGGGGGCTTTGAGATTGTGGATGGTATTTCAACAGTTTCATCAATATCCATAAGTTTCCCTTTTCATTCGGAGGAACAGAGGAGGCAAGAGAGTGCAGTCTGGCGGGGCAGGTTTGTTAGGGAGGGGGACAGGTTTCGTTTGGTAGTTGTAGGCAGGCAGTCGTAGACGGTCTTTGGTTAACAGGTTATGCGACTGGCTTGTTTGAGTACTACCTTTGGTTAACTTGCTACATATATAAGAGTCTTCCTTATTTCGCGGTGAGTTGCATTAAGGGCGAGTAGCCCCAACCACCTATCTCAGGCAAATTTTTTTCTATTAAGGCCCCATTCGGCATAAGTGGCAAACCATAGCATAAATCAATTAATACCAAAAAAAGGTCATTCTTAATCCGCCTCATAGCGTAGGCTCCCTTCGGAGGAAAGGCGTATAGGCTTAAAAAAAAACGCATTCTTAAGGTGGCTGCCTCGTGGAGGCGGAGGAGGATGAAGGAGGGGAAGCCGAGGGGAAAAGACACGGGGGTACAGGTGAGTGCCCCTCAAGTTACGGTATCCCTCGCGAATACACAGACTGAGGAGGTTGAGAGGAGTGTAAAGGGGAAGAGGGAGAGGAGAGAGAGGGGAGCCAAGGTTGAGCAGGAGGATGAAGTTATGAAGGAGCACCGGGATTGACTGCCATACAAGACTGCCAACTGTTCATGACTGTGGTAACCTCTTATTTTTGGCTGAACGGGGACACAAATGGGGCTGTTAGAGGACATCCGGAGTTGCTTGATGGAGTCGCTAGGCCGGAATCGGTCATAGTTTTTTTGGGGGGGATCTTTTTGGAAGCCGCATGTATAGTTATCTCTAGTCAGGTAATCAATTCAACTTCGTTGTCTACAGTAATTAAGGAATTATATAAATTGCCCGAGATCCCCCCAGATCAGTCCAACAACCCCCGCCCCAACCAGCACTTACCCTCAAATCGCTGAGCCACACGAGATCCATCGTGCTTCAGCCTAGGCCTAGGCCCACTGTACACGGCCATTCTCTCTGATTTTCCGTGGACCAAACCGGTTTCTGCTAAGCTTGAGGTGTTTCCCGACAAGCCTATCTCGTCTAACCCCAAGGGTCTGTTTTTTAAAAACCATCACCCGCACGTAATCTATCTATATTATGACGAGAGACCGCACCTACACTAGCTTGTCCCGGCCTCTGCTCCCCTCCTTCGTGCTAAATGCACGAAAATTACGGATACAAAGGAGAATCATCACCGGAGGAACCCCCCCACTTCCCGGCACTACCCCGTCGTGCCTCTTCCCCTGTCCCACCTCAAATGTGTCGGCTTGGAGTGGATGGGGAAAGCTTACTTGAACCCAGCCGGTGTTGTGATTTCCTCTGCATCCAAGCTCCCAACTAGGTATCCTGTCTTCCCCACGATCCTGTCTTCCCTGCCACCCTCTTCGCCTCTTCATTTCCCTTCGCACCGTTGTGGCTCTTGACCCACATTAGGTTCTGGTCTCCCCTCCGTGATAGCTTCTGCAATTCCTCTTCTACCCACGTTCTGGCTCTGGGTATGGCCTAGCTGGGATGTCTGGATTATCGCTCTCCGACTTCACGTCACCGATTCTTCCCTATCGGCCAAGAAGAGTCAAACCTTCTATGGCCACTGGATTTCGTGCCCAGACCGGTTTTTTTGGGGGGGGCGTGTGATGAAATGATCACTTCCAATATTGCGTGAGTGGATAGAAGCAGACGCGGAATTAAGGTGGATGAAAGGAGTAAGGGGGGGGGCGAGGAGTGAGAGTGGCGGAATTAATGGAGGAGCAAGTAGAAGAGTGGACAGACGGGAGCCGAATGGACAGCAGGGCAGCGGCAGCAACGAGAACGAAAGCAGAATACCTGGGGGTGATGGCAACGGTTGCAAATGCAGAAGCGCTAGCAGTCTCGCTAGTATGGGAAGAGTACGATGTGGTGGCTCTGGATAGCAAGGGAGTAATTCAGCGGATACAGGGGCTGGAATATCAACAGCCACGCTCGTGGATCGAAGAGAGGCTGGTCACGCAAATGATGAGGCGACCGCGGACACTGATGTGGGTAAAAGGTCATGACGGAGTAGAGGGGAATGAAATGGCGGATGCGAGAGCAAAGAGGGAGGTGAGGAGGGGCAAGCGGACGCACAAGCCTGATATAGTCACACCAGCAGGCATCCGACAAGCCTACAGATTCCATGGGGGAACGCCGGCACATCTAAAATGGTCGCGGTGGGCGATTCGAGGGCTGACATATATGGTGACAGACAAGGGCCCACAGGCACAATGGTTGAAGGAGATAGGCAAGGTGGAAGACGCCAGCTGTGTCTGCGATGGGTGGACACCAGAGAACGCGGTGCACCTATATGAATGTCCGTGGGTAGGGGATGGGAAGGGAAGAACGAGGGAGTTGATAATGAAGGACGAAAAGTGGTGCGAGGATTTGGCGAGGTTTGTGATGTGAAGCACATGTAGATAGTGTATAAAGTGGGCAGGGACTGGCCCGGACGAAGAAAGGCGGCTGGCAACAGTGCGCCGCAGTCCATCGTCATGGTCTAGATAGGCTAAATACGATTAATGACTCCCCCCCCAAAAAATTGATCACTTGTTCTCGTGCCCAGACCGATTTATTTTGTGTGGTAGTAAATCTATGTAGGCTTCCGTCAAGCAGCTAACTACCCTCGCGGCGCTCGGCCTGAGAAGGGTGAGGGTGTTCTCGTGCCCAGACCGATTTATTTTTTGTGGTAGAAAAATAAATCGGTCTGGGCACGAGAACAGGTGAGGGCAGGGACTGGCCTGGGAGTGGAGAAAGGCAGCTGGAAACAGTGAGCCGCAGTCCATCGTCATAGTCTAGATAGGCTACCTCTACGAGGGGCAGTGCAGCCAGACTAGATAGGCTAATACGATTAATGATTCCTTAAAAAAAAAAAAAAAGGCCTGAGAAGGGTCTTGGCATGAGACTACTAACTACTTATTGTGTGCACACAACAGGACTAGGATTATTTGCAACCAGACTAAGGGCCCTCATGTAGATGAACTCATTCTGCAACTTGGTGTCCCAGCTTCAGCCGGAAACCCGTACAACCCGGGGCTGGGTGCAACAATGTAGTTATGTCCTCATTGCCCCGCTCATTCTGTTGTGGAGTTTCTCTAGTACTACAGTACTACTAGTAAATTGAAGTTGATTCTGATTCTGATTCTGATTTAGCCCACGGAAATTCGCCTGGCTGATCCTTGAGTCCAAGGGGATCCACTATAGCCTAACAGTATCTCAAACGGCATAGTGGTCTAATGGTATGACTCCTGCTATGTAATGTCCTGCTAAATCGCTGCAGTGAGTAGGTGATCTGGGTTCAATTCCCAGCTGAGCCATTATCTTTTTTTTTCCCGCCCGAGCCAACCAGACTCATTCATGTCACACCGAGTTTGTGCCGTTGCCCTTCACCCAGTGAACCGACCCACGATAACAGCCAATCTTACCAGCTCATTGCTTACTACGTTCTGCTGATGTACGTAGGTACTGCATACTGACATGAGTCTCATCCAACTCCGAGAGAATACGACACCTTTCATACAGCCCCTCTCAATGTATTAAACGATTTCCTCTCCCATATGGTTTGTCATAGTCTGACTACTTGTTTGTCATAGTCTGGTTACTTCCTCCCTAGCAAACTCTCACCACACCTAGTTACAGGTTAAAACCTTTTCCCCTTCCACTAAGCCGTCTCAAATATCGTATTCCACAACGAGCTCGCATGGCCATTTCGGCTCGAAACCTGGACAATGGCCGGGGCTCTCAGTGTTCTGAGTCGGCCCGATCACCGACCAGGCCGCCTGAAGCCTGGCCCCATATTTGGTCCGAGGGCCCTAGATGCCGGTGGCTTCCCGTCCTGATTCTGGATTCATCCTGCCTTTATGCTCCTGGTATCAGCCCATCTCACCATGGAGTGGGGATCATAGTGGCACTTGGAATACACTGAACCGAGTAATTGACCCTGGATAGGCAGCAAACTGAGACTTTTGGAAAAGGCATTGAATCTGCAGGGGCTTTTCGACAGTAGGTGCCTAGGGTCTAACCTACATAATGAGAGTTTGCCGGTGCCCGGCTCCCATCGCGATGCCCTGGCTTCAGCCCATCTTCCCCGGAAATTAATACGCGACCCCTCCGCCACCACGCCCTCATACTCGGCCATTACTCCATAAGAGAAAGCCTCTGCCGCCGCGCCCTTTTCCCGGTCATCGCTCCCTTGGATAGGCGCAAAGGAAATTCGTTAGACGTAGCCCCACTCCCCCGATCTCTCTGAGGTCGAGATCTGTGGAAGAATTTCGACAAGATCTACAACATAGTCCCCATCCAGATCCTTGACCTTCTTCATCCACCGCCCCTCCCCGCCCACCTGGCACCTGCCCCCACGTTCCCTACCGCCATCCGATATCCTCCCCATGTATGCAGACCAGGGCTACGTGCTTCCGTTTCTGTATACCTTCGACATTTTCGGTATTAGTCTGAGATATCTGCGTCCAACACATATCGCCAGGCCTGTAGGTTGTCTTTTCCAGTGCGGTAGTGAACGTAGTTGACATGAGCCTTGCGGTTCCATCAAACAACTCTTCCCATCCCCGTCCCCTTGACGTTTCTCCCCACTGCTCTCCTCCTTCTCTACTCTTGATTCAACTCTCCCTCCGTTATCACCTTCTCTATCCCTTCATCTTCATCTCCCGACTCTGCCCCCGCCTTGGCCATCTGGTCCGACTCTTCACTACCCTGAGTCCCGACATGCGCCTCGACCCAGGCATGAATCCGACGGCACTAGGTCCCAGATTTTCCTGCCTCTTCCTCACCCCCTGCACCACTTCTTTCAATTCCCTGGTCCGTGCCCTGCCGATTCGTCCTGCCTTCCGTACGGCTGCGATTGCTGCCTGGAAGTCGGATAAGACTTTTCGGTCTTCCGGTGCCATTCATAGACCTCTCCGCATCCCCACCACTTCGCCCTCTCACACCGTCGCCACTCTCCCCATTCCTTCCTTCCACACCCCAAGCCCTCGACATGCCATCCTCCTCCCACTCTTCCCCCCTGGCTCATGCTTCCGTCTGTGAATACTCCGACGGGCTTCTCCCTGGCCTCATGGACCAGCTCCCACCTTTCGGCTTTGGAGTCCTTATTGGAGCTTCACTTCCGGGATCTCTCCTTTCTCCACTCTGCCCCCCACGCTCAAGCCTTCACCCCCGCCCCCGATCTCTGCCGCTTTGTTGAGGATTCTGGACATTACTGTGAACCCGTCACTTTCGGCGTTGTCACATTGCGTTCCACAGTCCTTCCACGATCTCCCATCTTCCCAGTTCGTCCCCTCTTCGACTTCCGCTGTATACAGTATTTCTTTCCCGGGGCCTGACCACATATCTCCGACTGCTGTTGGATCTCTTATCATTTTACCTAACAGCCTTGCCTGGGCCCTCCAGCGCCATCCTTGGGCTCTCTACCTCCGCGATCTCACTGATTAGCCCTTTACGTGCGGCTCTGACGGCATCCATGCACTTGGATCCCATTCCATTGTTCTTAACAATGGAACAATAGCATTTATGCACGGTGGGCTCTGTCTCAGCAGCTTACCTGTAAGTACTTAGTATCAGTAAGAATGCACTCCGGGAATCTCTGCTGTGCGACCCGAAACCCCACCTATGCCAACCAGGCTACATGTGGAACAACGAAGCCCTTTCGGGACAAGCTCTGTTTTGATCAGTAATCTACAAACCTAATTTTTCGTTGTGTGCATATGCGAAATGATTATGAAGAATTGCGGAATGCTTGTCTGTACATGGATTGTGCTTCTCCTTTACAGTCTCCATTCTCTCGTGCTTCCTCAAATTACGCTTAGAGTGGCGTATCGAACCCCAGACCTCGTCAATCTATAGGTTATTTATTGCTTGAAAAATGTTTGGATTGGACCCTCTTACGTGAGTGCCAATTACCTAGTGGAGGAGAGGAATCCTAGTCAAATCCTCCCCATTTCCTTTTCTGAATGGGTAATATTTTAGAAAGTTAAGACGACCTATATTATGGCACGCTATATTCAAAATAGTCTTTTACATGAATATCAAAATTTACAGCAATAGGACTCGAGGGAAAGATCTTGATAATATATGCTGCCAAACCAATACTAAACTCATGATGGACACTTGCAAACTCAAGAGGGAAGAGAAATACTGGTACACCGAGCGCAAAATAAAGTGGGTTCCAAAAATAGTACCTATACTTATGCGGGTAAGCAAAAACAATGCAGAGCTCAATAAACTAACATTTGAAGTATATATGAAATGTACACCATGGCAGCGCATATGATATCGGGCTGTCCGATACACCCGCTTGTTGAGCCTTCCGACGAACCTGAGCTACGGAGTACTTGCCGGCTTAACTACTCAACACATCCAATTCCTTGCTTTCTCAGCTGGTGAAATATTCGACGGTTCGGATATGTCTCAGCCTTACACCTTTCCCCTGAAGGGAGTCTTAGGCTACCGGTATGAGGCGGAATAACAGAGTAAGCAGGGCTAATAGAGTGCATACATGCAGGGGTCACAGAGCCATAATTCAGACCTTGACTTGTTATTACAATCTACGGGTGTAGGACTACTATTCCAGTTAGCATGACCAAACGGCACATGTTCCACTATGCGAGTGGTGATTCTGCGTATTTCAACGGTTTTCTCACCTTGAGATAATATTTTGCCCCACTAGTCAGTCCTACACTTCATATATAAGATACTGTATATACACTTACTAACTCTAAAAATCTCCCGTTCTTTTAAGCAGCAATTAATATTGATCCAGCCTCTGGTGGCAGTTAGTCATGGGGAATTGGCTATTCGAACCCACCTCCCCTCACACAGACCCGAGATGGATTCCCAACGATTCCATACGCACGACATATGACTTTCTCACCACCTCCATCATCACGCTCTTAGTGTGTATATGGACTGCTCTCCACAGCAATATCCCCATGTCGACGGAGCGAAGGAATTCGACTTGGTTGTTTTCTGAGAAATTGCAGTATGCCATAATCGCAATGGTGGTGCCGGAGTTCGTGTTATATGTCGCGTTTAGGGAGCTGTGGGAGGCAAGGTTGATTTGTAATAAATTGCACAAGATTGAGCTACAGGAAGCAGGCATAGTGGGGGATGAAGAGTCAAAACTCGGAGACGGAGATGGTCAGCAACAGGACGAAATACTTCAGGTAGAGGCGGTGGCTGCCAGCTCGCCGACAGGGCTTGCGGAAGGAAAGTCTCCAACAGTGACAACACAAAAGGGGACACCGTCGGAAGTGGATACTGTTCAATCACAATGGCGTCGCATGTACAAATATCTCTTCCCAGATTATCTCGAGCGTGGCTTTTTTCTCGCCATGGGTGGCATCGAGGTCGTGGACAAAGCCAATCCAACCGCGCGCCGGCAACTAACGCCCCAAGGAGTCATCAAAATGGCACGTGCCGGGCTGCTCCCAAAACTCAACATCGATGAGATTAACGACAAGAGCAAATCTGACGGGTTCGCACGGCTAGTTGTCTGTATCCAAGCAGGGTGGATGGTCTTGCAAGCTATCGCCCGGCAAATCAATGGCCTCCCACAGACCTTACTAGAGATCCACATCCTCACACACGTTATCTGTGCGTGGGGGATGTACCTCTTCTGGGTGAAGAAGCCACAAAATGTCCTCGTCTCCACTATCGTCGAGATTGACGCCGAGGCAATCACGCTGCTCATGGACAAACCGGAGGACTTCGCCAAAGGCTTAAGCCCAAGTCTCTGGACTGTCGGCGAGGACCCCCTCCATGCATCCCGCCGCGAAGGCTCCCTTGTCGATCAAACTGAAACCAGGTTCCTCGACTTCACCCGCGGGGAACTAATCAAACTCATGTTCAGCATACCCGTATGTGGCATCTACGGGGCAATCCATCTCCTCCCCTGGAATGCACACTTCCCAACTCACCTTGAGCGCATCATGTGGCGCACCTCCGGGGTGATTATCCTCGCGTCCCCCACAATATTCCTATTCTTCTGCCTTGCTATCGGCCCGTTTCTCGGTTCGCTGTGTAGTGCGAATGGGATTAGGGTGTTTGAAGGGGAAAACATTAGCCTTAAGCGGCGGCCCACAATGCAGGAGATGAGTGGGAGTGCGAGGTCTGGGAGGTGGGTACGACTGGCGCTGCAGGTGTGTGTGTGGGTCTATCTGGGGGTGGGGCCAGTGCTGACGCTGGGGTATATTCCGGCGAGGCTGTTCTTTATTGTAGAGAGTTTTGCGAGCTTGAGGAGTTTGCCAGTGGGGGCATATCAGAGCGTGAGCTGGCTGGGGATGATTCCACACTTTTAGGCGGGTGCGTTGGCTAGTGGGGCAAGGGTAAGTCTGGAGTCATGTTGGACTCGAGAGATTTCCCCGTATGGTCCAATAGGCTGTATATACCACTAACCTATTAAGTTTAATTCTATTTAACCTTTATGCAGTGGATATGCGTGCACCCGGTACACTCCCAAGTAATGAATATTTATAAATAACAAAAGCACTTCTTCCTTGATACTCATAGCCTTCTTGGGTTTACACACAGGCCAGCATGCTGCTTGAACGCCCTGCCTTCTGTACCTAAACCCGAAAAACGAAGTATCCGGCTCCCACCACCATTCCCCCACTTGGCCCAACATTCCCCAAAGTTATGCGCACTCATCCGCCGCCACACCCTCTGTTTCCCGGCCACCGTCCTCTAAAGATAATTACATGTAACAAAGGGAATTCATAACTTGTAGCCCCCTCTCTGCCACAGCGCACGACATCGACTCAAAAAAAAAATTTTACTTGCAGCTGTGGTTGATGGCTCGTCATTTTCTGCATCTAAAAGTTCCCTCTCGTACAGTACCTTTCCATGATGGGTAGTAAAATCGTGGTCTGCTTGCATCGCTTCCCGTGATAGGCACATTGCAAGCACGCTGGCTTATGTCTTTATATATATAGTATCACCTGGGTCTGTCTCCTTGCCCAAGAAATATAGAATCAAAAAAAAAAGCAAAAGTCTCACGCTGTATCAGCCTCCACAGTTCAGTTGGAGCGTTCTTATGCACAATGTATTCTCTCAACCTAGATCTCTACCGCCAGTCCAGATAGACTGAATGCGATTAATGACTCTTTAAGAATGCTAACTAAGTATAGATGAATAAAATCTACCCCAGGAAGCTGTACAGTAACCAGCTCTGCTTGGTGGAGGTGAGGCCAAGATGTCGTTAGAGTACATAAGCTCCAAGACCACTCTCAATATCCATCGACATTTTTTTTATTCTAATATAGTAGGGTTGTCAATAACTATCTATATCATGTGTTAGAAGTGCCTTACACCACTATCAACTCCAACATATACTTACCTCACAGCATGTGAGTAATCATACCTAAGTGACGTAACACAGCACTCAAATCATGTATATAGATAGGTGGTGAAGCTCTTCCGAACTCATCACAGCTTCCATATCTTCTTAATTACAAAACGCATAATGTCCAGATATATATAAACTAGATGAAGTGTTCCTTCATTGGTCACATATCTGGAACGCTGCCACTCTGATATAACTATACATTTCAACATCATGTACGGGAATTCTCTGTCTCACAGATCGACAGGTTGGCAAGAGCACTCATTGGCCAAACGCATGGTGGCACTACAGAGTCTCAGAGTTTGAGTCTGTAGGTGTGACAGCCAGCTTTCAGAGCTACTTACAGGAAAAACGCTGCTGCGCCTGCTGAATTCTCAATTGGGTATTCTTTGCGATACCCTCATACCACGATGCCTTCTCAACACTTCTTCGCCATCCATATGCTAATACTGCGCCTTTGCCGATATTGAGTGCAAGTCGAGTCCTTTCTCCAGTACTTCCACCTCCCCCAAGAGCGTAGACAATTTGTTGATATATGGGTCTTGAAGGTTGTCCGGTCTTGCTCTGCACCCAAAAATCTTTTCCACCAACACCAGCCAGTATTTCAACAACTTGCCAGAATGATGCTCAGTGCATGCGAAATAGGTTGAGGAATGTAGTATCAGGGTAGTTTTGAATATAGATATTAATATCATGCTTCCCGGCACTACTGTGTGGTAGTAGGTATCGGTTGGAGATTATAGCCTCTCGTACATCAAGGAGGTCCTCAAGGTCCTCTTTATATTCCTCCTCTTCTTCTGATGAGGGTGCCAATGCATAGGCATAAGCAATAACCTCAACTTCAATATCAATATCTTGTAGAACTTGGGCGCTTCCTGATATTCGAGACATCGTGAAAGTTGATGTAAACGTAGAGCCTACAGGAAATTCATTTGGGGTGGTCAATATGTTTCACTTGTTTTGGCTAGTGCGTAGCTTGTGCGTAGCTTGTGCTAAAAACCACTACATGATACAGGAAAC
>Ga0307514_10003593_pt1 | contig 14758 bp, 17 predicted proteins | sample 16_EM_MG_FD_203088 | JGI IMG/M metagenome (GOLD analysis project Ga0307514, IMG submission 203088) | Populus trichocarpa ectomycorrhiza microbial communities from riparian zone in the Pacific Northwest, United States - 16_EM | ecosystem: Host-associated > Plants > Roots > Unclassified | place... | reverse complement strand
AGGTTGATTGTGACAGAACGTGAGGGTAACCATGTTGTAGAGCATAGCCGTTTCCATAGATCTGAATGTACCCGGAATGGCCTCTCACCACTGTGCTCGCATGATATGTATTACGTGAACGCCCAAAACAGCTAGTGTTTTGACCCCGGTCAATCTACCATGCTCGGTCAACCTTAGGGCGCCAATGGTAAGAACAGAGATATCTAGCTGTAGAAAGGGGGCGTCATGACGAGGTATTATTCTCCCACTATACCGTATCATCCGAGATGCCACACCATATCAACGCAAATTCTATATCAAAACGTCCAAATCCATGATACCCATTTCTACCGATGCCCTGCATCACTGTAGATTTATGTTGCTCGACCTCAATACATTTACACTCGCCGAGCTACAGGACTAACCCATTCCTCCATTCGCTGGCTTTGAACAGTACAATGTCTTCTCCGTCCAGCTGGTCCATCAACTCAAATGCCATGTATAGCTGCTATTGTACCTGCTCAAACTTTCCCGTATCCAATCATCCTAACAAAATTCCGCCCACTGCTTTCTTCAACCCAGACAGTACCCACCGTCTCATACACCTCCGCACTACACTCCACAAACATCCCTATATGATTGCATGGTATATCTGAGTTGTAGAGAAATTTTTGATTTAATACACATAGTCCCACAATATGCTTGATGCCTCAATGCAGAAGTTCTTCTCGATATCGTGGGTATGGTTATGCTCGTCAAGGCGCTCAATAATCACTACTGTACAAGCGAGACCTGTATTCGGACATTGCAAAAGTGATCATCTCGGGAGATCTCGAGTACTGCTATGGCAACGTTTAATGACCCTGTCACCGAAGCCTGTAGGTACTGATTTTTCTGAACGCGTACTGTTCTTGCCGAAGCTTTGCATAAACCGGATCCACATATGACCAAATCCATTTTAGGCGACATAGTAGCGGGGACCATCTTATAGCCTAAGGCTCCCTTCGCGGGAAAGACGTACAGACTTCAAAAAAAAAAGAAAAAACACTATTGTTCTGGAGAAATATATATATACTGTATATATTTGAGTATATACACCTTTCCCCCGAAGGGAGCCTTAGGCTATGAGGCGGGTTCTGGAGGAATAGGAACAATAAGAACAATAGCATTTATGCACAATGGGTGGGTGACGTACTCATAGCCAACCTCAACCTTTTTTTTCTTTTTGCAGTCTATACGTCTATGGAGCCTTAGGCTATGAGACGGCTATGATCTGTAACGGTAGCGACTATTTGAACGAAAAAATTAGGGGGAATTCGACGATGATTCAGTAATTGAAATCTAGGCTTGAATTGATCTCGTGCCCAGACCGATTTGTCTTTTGGGCGTGGTAAATCGGCTTGAATACCCTTACTTACTGTATGTACAGCATGGCAATGGTTTTGGTAAACATACAAGTTTCTAGATTCCTGTAGGTATATGTATTGTTGCAGTAAATCATATCCAACAATGGAATTTGCAAGGGCTATTCTATTGTTCTAGAACAATGGGAACAATCGCATCGCACCTCGCACAACGCAACATACACTACCTAACGTAAGTATACCTACCAACCTTGGCTGAGCGATAACACGGACTACTCGTAATAGTAGCTAAAAACGTGCCCCATCGGAGTATGCACCTACAGACTTCAAAAGCCAAAAAAGGGTGTTGTTGCCAGAACAATATGTAGAACCCCAGAGTGCAAATCACGTGCGATTCATGGGATAAAACACTTACTTCCTCCAAATCCGTGATCATTGGTACAGAGTACTCTCAATACAACATACCAGATGTAAGTATATATTGGTTACAAGCATACCTTCACCAGTTCATATAGTAAATAGGCATATTTTAGATACTAGAATATTCTTAATCTTTTTGCTTAGTCACCATACATATACTTGCATCTAGAGAAGCGCTATGATACTTAAACCACAAATAGGTGTTTATCGATAAAAACTTACCCCGCAGTGTAGAAATATCCATCTCCGGAATAGTTAACAACATCAAGTATCTTCAAGATGATGGCATCTTCTTTCACACCTCCTGTTCATCAACGCCAGGGGTAGGAGTATGGTGGGCTCGTGGATGAGGCCTGGCCTTGCAGTTGGGAATTTGGGATTTTTACGATCTAAGGATGTTAGAGGTAAGGAACTGCCGAAATGAAAATATTCTTCAGTTAAATCCCACCAGTATTTATGAGTGCGGGTTGCTCAGATTCTAATGCCAGATATTGTATCTAAGTGATAGTAAACTAGTATGTAATAGGCTGTTAAGTTCAAAGAAGGCCAACCCATGAGAGGAGGTCAGTGCTTAAGGAACTAATGTCTATTTCGCTAAAAAAATACACATTCCTCATGTTTAGTAGATGAGTCCCGTGGCAGGTATAAATGAGCCAAATGAGATCCAAGCTCGGTGCAAGGGGGTAACGAGCTATTTTTTGGGATAAAAAAAAGGCATTACTTGTATGCATCCCTCCGGGAATGGATATGACGAGGGGATAACAGACTACATAAGTTCAATCCATGCTGGCTGTACAGGGGAAATCCGTGAGCTCACAAGAAAAACAAACGAATCCTGGAATAGGTAGGTTGTCCAACTGGACTCTGTTCTCCTGTAGACCCCACAATTGCCTTTGGGGTCATTGGTCCCTAAATGAGGCGCTTTGTTGCAATTAATTGGTTTAGTTACGAGGGCTCGTCAGTGCGTGCAAGCGTGTCTGAAGGCTCTGAGCTTGTTTGGTTTGCCCCGCCCTTTCGTGGAGGTGAATAAGGCCACGGAGTGTATTTTGTGTGTGTGGGTGGTCTAACCCCAATGCCTTCTCATACCCAGACAATGCTCGTTCATAAAACTCAAGCGCTTTCCCAGACTGTCCTCGGTTGTCAAATATCAATGCCATATTATGGACCGTACGTAGAGTATCTGGATGGCCCAGTCCCAATGCCTTCTCCCTTCCAGCCAATAGTGGCTCATACAACTCCAGCGCTTTCTCATACCGCCCTTGGCTGCCGAATATCAATGCCATATTATGGACTGTACCGAGAGTGTCTGGATGGCCTACGCCCAATACCTTCTCATACCCAACTAATGCTCGCTGATAAAACTCCAGCGCTTCCCCATACCGCCCTTGGCTGCCGAATATCAATGCGATATTATTGACCGTACGGAGAGTATCTGGGTGGTCTACCCCCAATGCTTTTTCATACCCAGCCAATGCTCGCCCATACCACTCCAGCGCTTTCTCAGATTGTCCTCGGTTATCGAATACCAATGTCATATTATTGACTGTACGGAGAGTATCCGGGTGGGCTACACCCAAAGCCTTCTCATACCCAGCCAATACCCGTTCATACAACTCCAGTGCTTTGTCATACAGTCCTTGATTACCAAATATTAAGGCCATATTATGGAGTGTGTGAAGAGTATCCGGGTGGCCTACCCCCAATGCCTTCTCCCTTCCAGCCAATGTTCGCTCATACAACTCCAGCGCTTTCTCATACCGTCCTTGGTTGCCGTATATCAATGCCATATTGTTGACTGTACGGAGAGTATCCGGATGGCCTAGCCCCAATGCCTTCTCCCTCCCCGCCAATGCTCGCTCATACAGCTCCAGTGCTTTCTCATACCGCCCTTGGTTGCCGGGTATCAATGCCATATTATGGATGGTACGGAGAGTATCTGGGTGGCATACTCCCAATGCCTTCTCGTACCCAGCCAATGCTCGCTCATACAACTCCAGCGCTTTCTCATGCTGTCCTTGGTTACCGAATATCAATGCCATATTATGGACTGTATGGAGGGTATCCGGATGGTTTATCCCCAATGCCTTCTCATGCCCAGCCAATGCTCGCTCACAAAACTCCAGAGCTTTCTCATAGTGCTCTTGGTTGGCGAATATCAATGCCATATTATTGACTGTACGGAGAGTATCTGGGTGGTCTACACCCAATACCTTCTCCCTTCCAGCCAATGACCGCTCATACAACTCCAGAGCTTTCTCATACAGTCCTTGATTGCTGAATATCAACGCCAGATTATGGACTGTACGGAGGGTATCCGGATGGTCTACCCCCAATGCCTTCTCCCTTCCAGCCAATGCCCGCTCACACAACTCCAGCGCTTTGCCATACTGTCCTTGGTTGGCGAATATCAATGCCATATTATTGACTGTACGGAGAGTATCGGGGTGGCCCGCCCCCAATGCCTTCTCATGCCCAGCCAATGCTCGCTCACACAACTCCAGCGCTTTCTTATATTGTCCTTGGTTGCCGAGTACCGATGCCATATTATTGACTGTACTGAGAGTATCTGGGTGGCCTCCCCCCAATGCCTTCTCCCTCCCAGCCAATGCTCGCTCATACAACTCCAGCGCTTTCTCGTACTGTCCTTGGCTTCCGAATATCAATGCCATGTTATTGACTGTACGGAGAGTATCTGGATGGTCTATCCCCAATGCCTTCTCATACGCAGCCAATGCCCTCTCATACAACTCCATTGCCTGCTTGTACCGCCCATGCCTGCGGAATACATTGCCCAACGTACATGCCCCATCCCGTATTATGGTCATACTTAGTGCTAGGTATTGTGACAACATATGTTTTGTTACTGTGTTTATATGTGGCATGACTTGCTGCTCAAATGTCCAGTCCGCCGTACTTTGTTCACCCGACCTGTGTAACGCGGATGCAATTATTTCGAAGGCCTCCTTTGCTTTTTTGATTTCTTTTTGTGGCTCAGACTTCAGTCGAAACCTAGCCCAAGAATGGATTAAAGGATGGATACTGAAGCTGTCATCGCTGCTGCCTCGCTTCAGTAGGGAGTATGAAAACAATATCCTCATTGATTCTTCTAAGGTATGATCTATTCCAAGATTATTAGCAAGGTCTTTATATATATTTCAATGTGTTCATACCATGTTTTTTCAACTTTAGTCCACGTCGTAGAAGTTCTTCCTGGATGTCTTCATGGTCAAAAAATCCACAGACCAAGAACAGCTCCGCTGCCTTCGGGCTTTTTTCTTGAATCGCTTTAAATGATATTTCCCATGTAGCAAACACTGATCTATCATGCTGCCCTGCTGTCCATTTTTTGCTCAGTAGATAACCCGCTTTGGTTTGGTATTCCTTTAAATATCGACTTAATGAGTACTGAGATATATGAATATATGCCCCAGCCTGACTCAATGCAAGTGGGAGATATCCCAATTCTTGTGCTATAGTACTGGCAGCAGTTTTTTCTAGGTGCGTATTATTAGTTGTATGAGAGATGTAATAGGGATAAGTAGCGGCCTACCGACTGGTACTAGATCCTCAAACTTAGGAATTGAGCATGCCCTAAGTAGCAACTGTATTGACTCCATATGATGCATTTGCTGCACCTCCAACCCTCTTCGTCCTTGCTGTATACACTCACGCCGCCTGCTTGTAATTATTACCGTACCGTGATTGCACAATGGAATATACTGCTCGATATCAACAAGGTCAGGGTCATCGAGGTTATCAAATACAAGCAGCCAGTTTGTATTTCCGGGTGCTGCAAACCACTCCCTAACTGCGCTCACAACATGCTGCTCCTCGGAGTCTGATGTGATCGTAAAGCATCCTGCCGGATCCAGTTTTCCCGCCATGCCCAACAACTGACCGATATATGAATAATCGTCCGACATTTGTCCATGGCGCTGAACAAGCCGTTGCATTATCTGAATGAATCCGAATATAGTCGTCTGAGCACTGGCGGTATTGACAAAAAAGACTGAGGAGTAGTTCCCATACTGCTGATAGATATACTTTAGAGCAAGCTGTGTCTTTCCCATACCGCCAGTACCACAGAGTACAATGATATTCTGGCTATCTTTGCCTTTTTCTATCTCCTGCTTCAAGTTCTCAAGGAGGTATTCTCTTCCGACGAAGTCACAATTTTCTCGCATGTTCAGGAAAAAAGGAATATCGAATGAGAGTTTTAGACTTGAACCTTGGGATCGATATGGATGTGCTAGGAGGCTTTCTGATGCCGGAAGCACTCGAAAAAGCCCGTTGTTCAGGCTTGTCAAGTTTCTCAACAGCTCCTCTAGCTTTGCGTTATCTGAAATAACCCAGCGGAGTTTGAGATAAACAGGTAAGGATTGCTGTACTCGATTCATTGCTTTGGTCATGGACTTGATCTCATCTTCAAGGCAAGGAAGAATATGTGTGTCTGCCAGTGCTTGAAGATTTTCTAAAACATGCAGGTCATACTTGGTCGGACCGAAAGTTGATTTTTGGGTCCTACTTTTGCTTGACCAGACCCTCACTGGAATTGGTGCTAGTAATCGATCCCGAAATCGTGTCCTCCGTTTCTTCCCTTCAGTTTCCACAGAAAATTCTCTCTCCACCACAATCCCATACCGCTCTTGCAGCTTCTCGGCACTGGAAAATACCGCAACTATTCTCGCCAAACTTGCAGTTGCATATCTGTACCTGTAGTCTCCAGGCTGTAATCGCTGATGCTGGTTGGAGTCACCTCCGAACCCCCAAGCTTGCTTCCATCTCTTCAAAAGAAGCCCCTGTGTGCGTAGCTCATGCATAATTGCATCATAGGTGGAGCCAATATCGTTCATATCATCAAAGATCTTGTAGCAGTCCATCGCAGCCGTAATTAACTGTCCGGCAAGGCCGGCAACCCCGATTGTGAAGCTGGCGGGCTCCATAATGAGATTATCCAGAATACTAAGTTTATTCAGTGTTAGAATAAACAATTATAACTGTGTACATACTAAATAGGATATGGCATACCTTGAGTGTGCGTATTGAACTTATATCGCAGGATATGGACTTTAGCTGGCGCTGATAGCAACTTGGAGAGAAATGGGCCTTGATGGCAGAAAGTTGTGTGGCTGTAGAGCCCTCCTTCGAGTTCGACCAATGAATTTTGGTCGTAAATACTCTTTTTTTGGCACTCAGATTGCTTGCAGCTAGATACATATTGGACATGCGCGCATACATGCTCAGATGTCTTTTTTTTTTGACCTTTCCGAGCCTTAGGCTATGAGGCGGTCCCATTCCCGCATTGGGTTTACACACGGGACAACATGCTGCTTGAGTGCCTTGCCTCCCGGACCAATGAACCAACATACTGACCTGTAGCTAGTGGTATATAGGTATATATGAAGGCAAAGTTGTTCTACAGATTTGCAAGATAGCGCTACGCATGCTCTGCGGACCAGCTGTCACCCAAATGCTTCCTTTCACTGGTGCTACAGTGCGTAGGGGAAAGTTATGCCGCACCCCCCCTGCATATTATGCAGCGCCAACCCGCAGCCGAGTGAGCCATAGAGCAGTGGTAAGACAAAAGCCAGCTGGCTTCTGAGCGGGATATTACTTGAGTTTGAGTTTGAGCTTGAGCTCGAGATGAGGTTCAAACCGAGTTTCTACCAGTATTTCCAATTGAGCAACACAATGTCGGAAGTCATCAGCACAAGTGCAAGGAGTATTGCCACCCGTAATACTAGTAAACGTCAGCGAGAAATGAGTGATTTGGAGAAAGGGCGAATTGTTGGATGACATGGCGAAGGTGTATCAAAAAGAGAGATTGGACGGCGGAATGAGTCCACAATCTGAAATTTTTTAAAACGGTGTGTAAGAGCAAATCTATATACAAAATGATATTGATATAACTAGTAATTCAGGTATGCGGAAAATGATCAAAACGAGGACAATGCTATACGGAGTGGCCGGCCTCCTTAAATTACAGAAACAATGGGCGAGATACTATGCAAGATGACCACTCAATACAAAAGTCTGCTCTACATCAAAAGGTAGTAGATGAGATAGTAAAAGTACATCCACGAACTTTAAGTGAATAACTGAAGGGCAAAGGATATCAGAAGTGGATTGCTAGAAAGAGACCTAAGCTAACAGCAGCACATGCTGCTGCTTGGCTTAGATGGGCTATTAAAAGACGAGATTGGACTGAGGAAAAATGGAGTAATTATTTTTGGAGTGATGAGTGTAGTGTTGAGAGGTAGTACTGGGACTGTTAAGTGGGTTCTAGGCATGAAAGCGAAATGGTTGGATTAGCTAATAGAACTAAGTATGTATTTTTCACTGTTTTTAAAGTACTGCCAAACAAGCTACTGTAATGGTCTGCGGATGCTTTTGGGGGGCTACACTTGGATATCTTTACACTATGATAGATGGCTGAAATAATGTAGAGCGCTATATGGAGATATTGGAAGACCTTCTACCACAGGTGAAGCAGATATGGAGGCTGCTGGAATTTCGAATCCTGTCTTCATGCAAGATAACTCTCTTATCCACAATTCTTATCGTGCTCTAATTTGGTTGCAAGAAGCAGGGTGGGAGGTAGCAGATCACCCAGCTTGCTCTCTAGACCTAAATCCTATTTAGCATATTTGGCGCTACCTTAAGAGGATTTTACATCAAAAGTTTCCTAATCGTGCTTCCTTTCCTGGTGGACCAGCGGCTGTCAAAAAGAGAGTAGCTGAATATTTGACAGAAACATGGAAGGAAATTCTTACTAGCCTACCAGATAGTCTGGTCCCGTAGGGGCCTACTAGACTCTCTTTGTAAATCTATACCTCGACGAGTTGCTACAGTTATTAAAGCTATGGGATGGTACACTAAGTATTAATTTTAGATCTTGTATATAGATTGAATATAGCCTGACGATGTAGATTGCTGTGCTCAATTTGGTAAGCGAACTGTCTCACTTATGCACCTTCGTGGCTGATCGATCACTGCATAAAAAAGGTGTGCGCCATAACTTCCTCTACGCACTGTACATTCCAATGAAGCAGTTTCAGCACTTTTGCCATATACATCAGCAGTTCCATTACAACTGTTTGCAAGATAGTCTGGCATGGAATGGGTTTCAGTAACGATAAGAGACCTATTTGCTTGTGAGCTCAGATATACATAATATCTGTAGATATTAGCCTTTATGATTATAATATTTTTTAGTACCAACTCTGATAAATCACCGATGTTTTGGACTCTTGTATAAACTGCCCTCCCGCCCCAGGTCGCAAGGTTTCTACTCCTTACACTTTTTGTTCACTTTCATCCTCGCTTCAATTCATATTGGCAAGTGGTAGGTACTCTGGCTTCTATGGTTAAGGTTTGTTGCACTTGTGAGGGTGACTCTGCCTGGTCCTGGGTGAGAAAAGCTGTGCGGGGGTTTACGGATAGTGCATCGAGATCTAGGTTAAACACTTGATGTAACAAATGCAATGGCAATGGATATCGGATGGAGGTTCATGGGGGAGGAGTGTATTCTCGCCCACACTAGTATACGCATATATGTATTGGGTAAGTACAGTATGTCATCAGCCTACCTCGTACCCGAGCCCCACGAGATTTTTTTTGGGGGGGGTGGTGCAATATTGCATATATAAATATACACTGGCTACCAAGAGATCTGGTAAAGGGTGCGTGAAATAGATGCCAGTGTTTGATAGTGGAGGTTTCGCGACACAGAGAAACTACGCTACATGCGACATGCAAGTCATGTTTAGTTCTGTATCACAATCTTTTCAGTCGGGGACCCTAATTTATTTATTAGGTAATTATGTAGTCGATATGATATCCGCTAGTGGGGGGCCTCAAAATTTTCAATTACAATCCAGATCCAGCCAGATCTCGTGGTCTATCATGCTCATGTGGGTGTGCCTTGTGTTGTCCCCCTTGGGAGAAAAGCCTAGAGTTCGAGCCCCACATTTGTTGCCAAGCCCTGTAATTCGCCCCATAATTTTTTCATATACAGGGGGATGGGATTGGGCTGGTGTAGTTGGCAGTACGTATACGTGGATGGCCTGAGTGAGTGGGCGGTCTCACAACAGGTAGGTGTGGGTTCAAGTGCCGCTCCCGCTGCTACCAAGAGGGAAATTCGGGCACACAAACAGGCGAGGGGATGGATAAATGTACAAGCATTAGGTAGGTTACGAACTACTTAGCGTGGTTGTAGTCTAGCTTGAGAGCGCAAGTCGATGGAGGGGTGCAGTTGGTCACATAACCGCAACGACCACTAAGTACAGGAGCGCAGTTGGCCAAGGACATGTCGGCGCCGTGGTAGGCACATAGATAGACGGAGGTCAACCGATCCCGAAGTTTCCGTCGCGATCCATGGCCGCCTCATGCATAGACTTCAAAAAAAAACACACTCCACAACATGGTTACCCTCATATCTCACCAAAATTGCCCCAATACCCAAGAGAATTTTTTTTTTGAAGTCTATACGTTTTTTCCCCGCAAGGGGGAGCCCGTGGCTATGAGACGGATCCTTCCCGCGCCTTTAAAAGTCTGGGTTTCCGTAGGACCAACACGCTGCATAAACGCCCTGCCTATGAAAATCCTGACTCCGACCCCTGACCCCTGAAAGAAACGACAAGGAAATTACGGAACTTGACGGCGCAGTTGGGACTCGAATATTATGAAATGTCAGTTAACTATAATGGTGGGAGTGAGTATAAAAACATAGTAACCATATGAGGCAACTCAATTAAGCTCTCCAGTTGAATCCAAGCGATCGAGAATTCCATATTGAGTTTGCAGTTCATATCCGCCAGGGTGGGGCTGTCCAAGGACTTGAGTGTATCAACGGGGATAGCCTGAAGTTGCACAGTCTGCCTTTGGAATTCTTAGCGATACAACTGTATCAATTTCAAAGGTGTTAAGTACGAATCATATTTATTATAACGATTTGCTATTTGATGTCGAGTATGTTGTGCCGGATCCAAAATTGGTTGTTCCATCTCAGTTCATGTAACTGTAGTTTCAGAGCGTAGGTGTGACATATCATCCTGGGGGTGTATGAGTATTTGATTCAACAAATACTGGATCAATTGGATTGATATAGAGGATGATGAGAGGTTAGCAGAGCAGGTGCTGATAGACCAGTTGTAGGCATGGAATCCTAGAAGTCAGAGTTGGAATCTAAATTTGATATATATATAAAATACTTACCATTATTGAATCTGAAGAAGATTCATTGAGGGGATTAATACCAGAAATATCTGGAAAAGAATCGTCTGCATTCCCAGCTGCTTCTGCTTGATCTTGCAAAGCACGTTCATCTGAATCATCCAAGTTATCCAAAATCTTGTCCTCAACTAGATCAACAAGGTATAAAGCTGACTTGATCCCGATATGTGCCACGATATGTATTTTTTAACATAATCCGCTATTTATTTTACTCCTTCTCTACCCAAGGTAGGCTGTTGGTCCTGATACTGGGCCAACATGTATTATCCATCATATTCAATGTATCTTGAGTCTCACAAGTTCTTTCAGGCCAGAATTCAGTCATATCAAGCTTTGGTCCATACATACTCCAAGTCCTATCTTCTATCCTTTAATACCTCATATATCAATGCTTACCCCAAGGCGACACCTGCAGATGACTTCTATGAATAAACTATAGCTGTTGTTTCAATCTGAGCCTACTTAGATGATAGTCTCGTTTTTTAACAATTAAATACATGTATCCCGGAAGTGCGCGTCAAATATATTAGCTATCATCACGAGAGTTTAGTAGGTTTACTTGACAACTAAACTATTGCGCTCTTCGAAAACGGAACTCTAAATACATGTGAAATCCGGCGCTTATATGCTTCATCTGTTTTAAGAATTTACTATCCGGGCACTTTGCCCGGCATATAGCAGTTTGCCATATTAGGTCCGCCAGTCTCAACCAATCTACAAGATTGGTGAACTTTACCCTCATCTCAACAGTAACATGACGTCAGGTCTGCGGCGCCAGTCACGGCACCAGAGGTTTTGCAAGGGCTAGGGCACACCCGACAAGATTAGTCACTGCCCCACACATCACCTATCTCACTATGAACAAGATCACATCGTTATAGCACCAACATTTCAGCAACGATCTAGTCGCCATTCCTGAGTACCCACACATCACTTACTTCACGATGAACACGATTACATTGTTACTTAAAACACCATGAATATTGCACAAACAATCCTAATTCCCAATTTAATAGATTTTCCGATCTCCGTTAGCAGCCTCTTGGAGACCCACTACAAATTCCCGTGATTCAGACCCAACCAAACCCAAGAAAACAGAGGGAGACCCAGCAAGCAAAGAAAGACCAAGGGCACCAGACTACCAGTCATTGTCCACAAACTCGGGCCCCTGGGAAAACCCAGCGAACCCCAAGGCGTAGTTGTCGAGAAGTTCATTCAAACTAGTAAGGTCCCTTTCTAACCATCCAAGCATCATCCGCTGAGCCGCCTCCATAGTCTGTATGTCCTTCCATTGCTGTTCCGCCGCGTGCGCCTGCGTCTTGACCAGGAACTCCCGAACTGAGAGGAGAACATTACCGGCCTGAATGTGCATAATGCAGCTGTCCAGTACGGCTTGCCTCCACATTTGGTAGGTTCCCGGGTGGAATTGCAAATTCTGGGGAAAGTAGAGTCGGACTTTTAGCGGCGTAAGCTTGTCCATGGCAGTAATAATGGTGGTATTGTTTGCACCCAGCCTGCTGTTGATGTCTGCTATGATCGCCGGGGTGTAGTGGACCCCATCCTCACTAGTATCCGACACGTGAATGTCACTGGCAGTGGTCACCTGAGCGGCGTCCATGTTCGTTATGTTCGGCAGAGACTGCAGAAGTGTGTATGTTAGCGGGCTGCATTGATGGTATGTAACCCGATGAGTTTTTCAGATACGTACACTTAAGCTGGCACGAAGAGAGTTGGTAGTTCACGGAGTGGGTACTTAATAGATTGGTGATACAGGATAGAAACCTAGACAGAAATATCTGCTATCAGTATGAAACAGCTAAGGTGAGAAGGTCCTCCCGCAAGTGCAAACATGATGGTACTCGACTCCTGCTCAGTGGCTGTAGTTCGGGTTGAGCCAACCAGAAAGAATGAATAGCTGACCTGCTTCTTAAATTCAGACTGAGAATAAATGGACAAACAACGGCCTAAACGACTGTCCAAGTGTTAGCAAACACGCTCCAAATGTAGGTTAAAACATCCATGTCCACGAAGGGAACATAAATGCCCTCGACTAGAGTGTACTTGAAAATCTCATGTTGGGTTCACTTGCCGTGTCAAAAGGAAGGACTGTCTGACAGTTGTATGTGTTGTGGATAGTGAAGAACAAGGGAAGGGGAAGTTTAGGGGGATGAGCCCACATGGGTTATATATACCAATGGCGTGACGATCGCTCACCATGACAGGATACGTGCAGGATTATCAGGCCATCTTGCGTGGGCTTTAGGGCATCAGCCTCGCCTAGGCCCGGCCAGGGTTTCCCCTCCGTGCTTGGGATGGTAACTGCAACGCTAGGGACCCCTCACGAGAGTTGAGGCCGAGTCCATTAATGGTTGTCTGGCTATGATGCCAACCATTGCAGACTAGCATGCAGTTTCTCCTGTCATCAAGTCTGCATCGGTATGCCTGCCGAGAATATACCCTATGATAGATAGACCTGTACGAAGGGGTAACCAGCACGTGGGCTCTTGTCCTGACGTGTATGTCGGGGCGAGGGTAATTCCTATAACAACATCTCGTCAATGAGACTCATTCGATCACAAAATCCTTGTAACTAGGGGTAGAAGTGCGGTGGGCTCATGGATGAGGCCTGACCTTCAATTTGGGAATTTGGGATTTTACAATTTAAGAATGTTTGAGGCAAGCCCGTTATCACTAGTCTTATTTATGGCCTACATGTCCAGCGTGGTATGGGAGGCGGATGGAAGATTAGCGCAGAGGGGCGGAGGAAGATGACCAAGGCGAGAACGCAGGGTGAGCTATTGGTCACTCTCATACATTGATGACGTGCATGGAGCAAGAGTGGGCAGGGAAGAAGAGATAGATGTGGCTTTGGAAGGGGCTGCACAGGAGGCAGGGATACGGTGGGATCGCTCGAAAGATTGGAGAGGGCGGAAGGCTAGGGGTGGTAATGCAAGACCAACAGCGACACCCAAAGTACAGGGCCCGGAAAGCCAAAGCAGCATGGGGGATAGCACGGCACCTGACTAGGCTCCCACTGCGCGAGAAGCGAAAAATCGTAAAACAGCAGATACTACCGATCCTGACGTATGGATGCGATTTATACCCCGAGCCGAGCGAGGAGCAGCGAAGCCTGACCGATGGGCGAACTGGAAGACCTGATGGCGATGAAGGGGGTGAGATGGGCGGGGTCAGTTTACAGAAGATACATCCAACAACTGAAGGAGATAGCGGAACCGATCCTATGGGAGATAGCGGGTGAAGGTACAGTGTGGGGGTGGATGTCCGGGAGTGAAGAGGGAAAGGCAAGCGTGGGGGTGGATGTCCGGGAGTGAAGAGGGAAAGGCAAGCGTGGGGGTGGGGGAGCTTGATCAAGCGACGGTGGAAGAGAGGATGGATAGGAGTAGAAGCAACGAGAGTGCGGCTGGGGCTACACAGACGCGGGGCAAATATCTAGGCAAGTTAGCAACGGTGGCGGACGCATGATCTCGTTCCCAGACTCTCTCTGTTGAAATATCAACAAGCTAGAGGCGACAGCGGAAGTTTCTAGGGGGTTAGCCTAGTATATAGGGATAGTAGTGTTCCGGGCCCCCGGCGAGAAATTCGGATTCGCGAGAGGCCCGGGCCTTCCGCGAGTGGCCCGGGCCCCCCGCGAGCCCACACGATTCGTGGGTGGCCCGGTCCACCCGGGAGACTGCGGAATAGCCGGGCCCCCCGCGAGTATGGCAAAAACATCTCGGAACAAGAGATATGGCAAAAACGTA
>Ga0307514_10003592_pt1 | contig 14758 bp, 15 predicted proteins | sample 16_EM_MG_FD_203088 | JGI IMG/M metagenome (GOLD analysis project Ga0307514, IMG submission 203088) | Populus trichocarpa ectomycorrhiza microbial communities from riparian zone in the Pacific Northwest, United States - 16_EM | ecosystem: Host-associated > Plants > Roots > Unclassified | place... | reverse complement strand
TTGGCTTATTTGAACGACGGTGTTGCTACCATGCAAAGATACGCTTTGCTTACGAGGTAATATTGCGCTCGGAGAAGAGATGTATATTGGTATACTGAATAATGAATATCGAAAGGAATGATAATGAAGAATCAACAGGAAATACTATCAGCTAAATACCCCTCGCACCCTTGCCCATTCGGGCGCAGCATTCCAATTTTATCCCATACATAGCCAGCCACCCTGACATCAGCTGGCTGTGTCGGCATATTACTATATACCCGGTAATTCCAACACCTTAGGACTGGGTATTAATGCAAAACTACAGCACTTTGTTACCTACTCATGTGTCTTTTCCAATTCACCCATGGCTCGTCGGCAATTAGCACTAATTGACATATTCCTAGAGCCCAGCACTTGTTGCTGTAATACATATCGTATTCTCCTGGCTTCAGCCTAGTATTTATCAATTATTACTCGCATTCGGCCTATGTAGACTACATATGGCGAGGGAGGAACTCGCCCAACCACTAGGCCGATCCAGCCCCTACACCCCCGTTAACGATAAGCCTAATATACCCGAATGCCGCTCAAGAAATTGTCGTCTTCCTGCCATGCCATAAGGAATTATCAGCAGCTGGTACGTATGACTGTTTAGAACGGACACATACGTCAGGATAAAGTCAAGGACATGGTTGCCATCCCAAATAGGTACCCCGATCCTGCTCCTGGGCCATACCAACCGAGGTTCATTGCTCAAACTTATAATTAGTAGCCGGCACTACGTGCTAAACTGACCACCCGTCTGCGCACGGAGCGGCGTAAATGTGGAAGATAATCAGAGGCGTGAGCCACGAAATACAGTGGCATGTCTGGTCCCAATTGGTCCCTACTCTTTGACACTTATGCCATCAGAAGTTCATAGTGGCATCTTCCATATATAGCGTACCATTTTGACTACCCATACCGTCCATCACAGGGTATCTACGTCATCTGGACCCTTGTCTTGTACCCGGGGACGCCACTTTTCCATAATATAATTCTGGACAGATAGCAAAATAAACACCACAAATAATGATAAAAGAACTTCTCATGGATATTTTAAATAGCTAACGCCCTCTTGTAAGTATTCTCACCATAACCCCCCGGCCACTTATTCCCAGTCTATGCAAATCAACCAGAACAAGGAATCTGAACGCACTGAATGGAACACCCACCCACCACATCCGAAGTCATCTAAACGGCGGTACCTCCGTCCATTATTCCTATGTGCTGATGTTTGATATACATTATGTTTGGGTTTTCTTACATCTCCTTTCATGCATGTTTCTATTTCGTTTCACCATACATGTTTCTCCCGTTTCAGCGTCCTGTCTGGTTGTTATTTCAACCCTGTACGCTGGACTCTCACTGTATATATACCAGCTAGATTCCCTTGTCAATTCTTGTCCATTTATGTTATTCACAACTTTCCACACTCCTCCTCGAGTATCAACATTCATTACATATAATTTCTTCCCATCCTTGTATAATATTGCCTCTTCCTTATCCATTTCCAGTGTATGTTTTCCCATCATTTGGCCACTAATCAAGTTGCTATATCTTGGTTCGTATAGGGTATGGTGATGTTTGATCTTTACACCTTGATGGGTGAAAGCCATCATTCCTATCTTCCAACAGTATGATACAGTTCCGTCATGTGCCTCGACTGGGATTTTTACATCTTGTATGTTGGATAACAACTCCAGCTAGTTGGTGTAGTGGTGTGTTGTTGCAGTATCATACTGGAACATTCCCATTTGTTCGCAGTGTGTTGCTCCGATGAGTTTTACCCTTATGTGGTTGATTGATACTCCATCTTCATCTTTGGATTCTCCTTTCTGAGCTTTCTTGGTCTTTTGCTCGCTTTTTTGTATAGCACTCACTCTCTTCGTAGTTCAGGCCCTTCCATCCTTTCTCTATGCAATAACTTCACTGCTTGCCATTGACTTTCACTGGTTTCCTGTCTGTTTTTAAGACGACGGGATTCTCAGCTAATTCAGCTTTCCGCTTTTTTCCCTTCTGCCTCATGGGAATATATTCCCGAAGTTTTCGTACCGCGTCATCGTATGAGGGCAACTTTGCTTTGATATTTTCTATTGTGTTGGAGTACAAAGGTGGGAATGACCTGAGTAGGAATTCAGTTTTCGCTGCATCGCTTTTGGCGAAGCATCGCAGACCTTCTCCAAATCCATCATCTTCCTTTAGGTCTGCTCTAGATATAATGGCAGCAAAGGTATTCCATGTTCGATCGTAACTGGCAATGTGGTCATCAATCGTTCCCTTTCTATCATCAAATGGGATGGATGCAAAACTGTCTACCAAAGCCACATATTCTTGGTGGTCTTGTCTTCGTAGGCTTTTTGGAGTACTTTATATGCCTCGGCGGCCGTTGTGCAGTTTCCTATCCTTGCCTGGATATCCTCTTTGCAGTTCTTTTCAATAGTAAGAAGTGCGACAGCATCCGCGCCTTTTCACATTCTTATTGCTCGTTTTGCTAGGGCCCCTTCCGTGCTTAAGGCTTTCTCTGTGGCTGCTGAGGGTTTTTCGTAGTGCCCTGTTACTACGTCCCATACTCTATGCTCGTCTGGAATTTCGATAATATCCAGATATTTTTCGATCGATCGGATCCACGCTGGGTAGGTTGTAGGACCGTTTAGCTTGACTGCGAGAGTTGGGATTTTTCTGTTGATGGAAGACATAGCCTTTTTTGGCGGAGGTGGAATCGGTGTTGCTGGTCTAGTTGGCGATGAGCTAGAATCTGGGGATTCTGGTGGACTTGGTGTTTTCGGCGGGGGAGCTTGTCGACCTCTTGACTTGGATCTGGTTCGGCTAGAGATAGGTGCGTCCTTCTTGGGAGTTTCGGGGTACTTTCCTGGAGGTCCGCTTGGTCCCGCTCCGCTCATTTATCTTAGATATCGATCAGGGTTTGTTTGGCAATGGTCGGCTTTAGGGTAGGGTATACTAGACCGACGACTAAGAGATCGATGTGGGTTTGTTCAATGAGGTTGCCAGTGGGTGTGGTTGGTGCGGTTGGTATTGGGAGACCAGGGATTAATTCTTCGCTAGGGGTTGTCTTTCTGCAGGTACACTGGTAGATGTTGAGGATTCTGCGGATATGAGGTTGCTGTGGAGTCGCTTGTCTTCGTTCTTCAGGTTGAATCTGAATTCTGGTTGCGACGTGGTATCGAGTTCGCAGGAACTTGCCTTCTCGGAATGTTCGGGTTGTTTTGTTGATAGTTTTGGCTCTTTGGGTTGAGTTTGGGCAGCAACGGTCGGAGAATTATGGTGTCTGCAGCTGCAGCTTGTGACCTGGTTTGCAGCTTGGTCCCTGCGTCATGTATATCGTGCAGTGTAATCTGCGGGTTGTGTCGCTGTGGTGTGATTCACCCAGGCTTCTGGCAACTTTTTGCTTCTGCTTGCTAGATCTTACTGAGCGGACTCAGATATCTCAATCTATTTTATGCTTCTATTTGTAGTATGCGTGCGAGCGCCGGGCTCATAACCTGTAAGAAACAAGGCTATGAGGGACGGTATCCTGCAGTTCCAACACCGAAGTTGAGTTTTGTATGCGAAAGTAAAAGAGCTTGGATTAGAGTCACTATAGCTCTAGGGCATGAGAGAACTGTTCTTGATGATACCGACAAGGAGAAATCTAAGTACATGCGGAAATCCTTTGGCTTATATGCCCCATAAATTCACCATGTTTTACTCTTTTAGGAACAACCCGAATATTCACCGAACTTTATCCCAACTTGGTATCCTGGTTTTTATCACATGGGCGAGAGTAATTCCCACACTTATGTATATAGATTACCCATACGGATATTGTGAGTGATTTCTTGTTAGTGCTCATTGGCTGGATGCTTCATCTACTTTGCATTGTGATCAGCGGAAGCACAACAGTTGCCACATCAGCTACTCTGTACAGTACGTAAGTATATAGGTCTGAACAAGAATACCACTTTCCCTTTGATAACATCCTCAATATCCATCCCAGATCTCACAAGACGAATATATGAGAGAAATGGCGGATGAATCTACTCAGTCAGCGGACGATTTTATACTCATCAGTGATGGCGGTAGCTGCGGGAGCTCCAGATATCCAGCATCTCCCCCAGCAAGTGTAGCAATGTATGCACATATTCAACCAAATGATGAGAATAATCCTCATCCTCAACCCCATGCTCCGGTAGAATCGCTCCAACTCTGTAGCCGTCATCCCCCACATCACAGGGGACCACCTGGTTATGGAAGACCACCTTCATACAGACCTCCCCATGGACCTCCCTGTCATGAAGAGCCCTCTCCACATGGACACCCTCCACATGGGCCTCCCCATGGACCACCACGTCATGGAGGGCGCCTGAACATGGACCCACTTTTCGATGGGGAGCACCATCCACCTCCCTTCCACCATAACCACCACCCACAACATTACCGAGGACATGGAGATTGTGGCTACTCTTCCAACCCATCAACTGTGTATATGAATAACTCCTCAGCACTATACTCCAACATCATCTTGTTCCTTCACAAAATAATCGCAGAATCACATCCAAAGGCAGGTATCATGGCGACAGATGATTTGCATATTGATCTTCTCCACTTCGCTGAATATCCCAAAAATGGCGCCAAGGTAACACCAAACTCCACTGAGTTTCCAGGTTCACCTTTTGTCCAATACGCTTATATGCCTCCGAGCCACCGGATTGTTGGTGGGGATAACTTCGGAAGCTTGGAGATAAGTGGGATTTCTTGGGGCAAGTTTGATTATGAGTACAATAATGAGTCATTCATCCTATACATTACCCAATGCTCCGATAGATCCCCCACGAAACTTCAATTCCTGGTTCATGAACCTAAGAAATCGTCAGAAACTGCTGTAAGCAGTAAGAAGCTCGCCAAAGACCTGCTTTTGCGAGCTTCTTATTGGGCAGAGGAACTCCATAACGAAGTTTGGGTATTTGACAAAGGCTTCTGGTCGAAAGATGCAGCACTCTGGGACAGTATGCAACAGGCCAGTTGGGACGATGTTATTATACCTCCCGATCTTAAGAGCGCTATCCAAATGGATGTTGGATCATTCTTCAAGAATAAGTCCACATATGATAATCTTGGAATTCCATGGAAAAGGGGTATCATCCTGCACGGACCCTCGGGGAGTAGCAAGACAATCTCAATCTCGCTCAAAGCAATCATGAAGGACCTATATTATTCCCTTGAGGTATCTCCCATCCCCACGCTGTATGTCAGGTCCTTTCAAACAGGGGGCGGTAATGAAAACCTCCTTCGTATGATTTTCGGGAAGGCGAGAAGCGTTGCACCTTGTATGCTTGTTTTCGAGGAATTGAACAGTCTGGTGGCAACCTGGTCTTATTTCCTCAACCAATGGGGTAGTCTGGATGATAACAATGGAATTTTGGTTGTTGGAACTACGGACACGGACAACATACTACTATACGGTTTGGGCTCGCAGATTGGTGTCAGGCCAAGCAGCTTTAGCCAGCGATACGAATTTGGCCTTCCTGGAATTGGAGAAGGAGGTCGCCCAACTTATGTCGAGTATTGGAGGTAAGCATTCATCCCAGATTTGTCATTTTCTCGTCCTAATGCATTATTGTAGGAAAAAATTGGAGAATAAACCCGGTATTCAGTTCCCTGAGAGCCTTGTGGCCCAGATTGTCAACATGACCGAACGATTTTCCTTTGCTGATATGAAGGAGGCTTTTATGAATACGCTGTTCCTGATTGCAGCGGGACAAGATAGGAGTGATGGGAGAGGTACGGAAGGCCTCTTTGAGAGAGTAATCATCGAGCAGCTGGAGAACCTGAGGCGCTCGATAGTGCTAGGAATTTAGGATTGGGTGTTAATGCAAAACTACAGCACTTTGTTACCTACTCATGTGTCTTTTTCTAGGTCAATGGAATAAACCCACTCCCCGCGCCTTACATGTTTGAAAGTACTGATTGCCATAATCAACACATGATGTGGCTTTTCCAATTCACTCATGGCTCGTCGACAGAGCCTATTCTATTAGCACTAATTGACATATTCCTAGAGCCCAGCACTTGATGCTGTAATACATATCGTATTCTCCTGGCTTCAGCCTAGTATACTCGAATGCCGCTCAAGATATTGTCGTCTTCCTGCCATGCCATAAGGAATTATCAGCAGCTGCTACGTATGACTGTTTAGAATAAACACGTACGTCAGGATTGATAAAATCAATTACCGTCCCAAATGCCCCGATCCTGCTCCTGGGCCATACTAACCAAGGTTCATTGCTCAACCTTAGTAGCCGGCACTACGTACTAAACTCACCACCCGTCCGCGTACGGAGCGGCGTAAATGTGGAAGATACTCAGAGGCGGATGAGCCACGGCATGTCTGGTCCCAATTGGTCCCTACTCTTTGACACTTATGCCATCAGAAGTTCATAGTGGCATCTTCCATATGTAGCGTACCATTTTGACTACCCATACCGTGCATCACTTGTCAAGGTACCTACGTCATCTGGACCCTTGTCTTGTACTCGGGGGTGCCTCTTTTCAATAATATAATTCTGGACAGATACCTAGCAAAATAAACACCACAAATAATGGAGACACCCGAGATTAACAATAAAAGAACTCCATGTCATGGACATTTAGCTAACGCCCTCTTGTAAGTATTCTCTCTAAAGCAAGCCATAACTCCCCGACCACTTATTCCCAGTCTATGCAAATCAGCCGGAACAAGGAATCTGAACGCACTGGACACTGTTGGAGCGCACATCTACCACACCCGAAGGCATCTAAACGGCGGTACCTCTGTCCATATTTCCTATTTCCTGATGTTTGATATATATTCCGTTTGGGTTTTCTTACATCTCATTTCATGCATGTTTCTCCCGTTTTAGCGTCCTGTCTGGTTGTTACTTCAACTATGTACGATGGGCTCTCACTATATATATATACCAGCTAGATTTCCTACTCTCTCGCTTTAGAAATCAAGCAAGTCTTCACACACTCTTTGCCCCTACTGTCGCTGCCATCGTATCTTACCTACGCTGCCAGCTCCAACACTGCTCAGTACGCTACCAGCTTAGCACCACTTCCGCCGCCTAACAGATATTCATTCACTTGAATATTCTATTAATCATTACCACCATCTTGCCTTTGATTGAATCTTTGATTCCATTCTAGCCTCCATGTCTAGCATCTCTGCAAGAATAAGTTTGCGGTTGTCGTATTGACTGTTTCCTTTACATATTCCGTGATGTTCTTCTCTCGCCCTGTATTATAGTAATGCACGATACAGCTTAATGATGCCAGTAACCAGACAGCAAATTAGAAGAAACATACCAAACCTATTCGCAGCACAACTGTTCCGGCAGTGAAGCCAAGCACCAAGTCAAATATCCACTTCATCTCACTGTTGGTACGGTTCGTTCAGCTTGAGCGCAATAGTGACGTCGTAAATTCACTCCGTTAATATATAAGTGGGTACAAATTTGAAGTTTTAAATCTTTGCAGCCTCAATTTTAGAAGGTCTGTCAACTATTGATGCTCCGACACCATCTGCTCCAGAAGTATTTGAATCAGTTACAAGATCCATACTAGCAGTTCGAAGAACTTACTTGACTACTGGTAGTAAAAGTACGCTTTACTAAATTAACCTCCCCAGAGCCCGTAACGCAAACTATCACCAACAGTGGACAAACGCTTACAGTAATGGCCCCAGGAATTTGGATCCTAGACTCCAGTGGATCCAAATGAACGAGGGGCACATTTCCCCACTAACCGAAGCATTTTGATGGGAAACGCTATCGATTCTTGTGTTTTGGTATACACGCCTGGTATTATTGAAGGAAGAAGGCTTTGCCAAGCGTGGTAGTTAGAAAGTACGTCCTAGGGTGCAGGGGTATCTAAGTGGATGCATGTCCCAGTTTCCCAGTCTTAAGGCAACTCAATGACTCTCAAAATAGAATTTCATCTGAGACATCTCGATAAGAGAATATTCCAAACGTCGGTCCCCGTCATATATGCCAGTGTACTCTATGAGTAAGTACTACGGCTAGACCGCAAACTAAACATACCCATAGGATGTCAACATGAACTCCATATTAGTGAGTTTGCCGAGGGCAATTAGGTAGCTCAACCGATCAGCTTTATTGGAGGAAATTAGTTACATATACTTGCACAGGGGAGGGTACCAGTTATACTTCTGAGGCAGCTACACCCCCAAACCTTCATTCTCCCACTGATATACCTACAGTAGGTGGTCATGCATGATTCACCTGAGCATTCAGGATATATCAATCCCAGGAGACGTGCAGGTCTACCAAAATCCAGTGCACAAAAGCACTTTTTGTGAGACCAACCGGAGGATTTGGGAGAGGTGGAGATGTGTAATTGCTTCTTGGAGGCTGGCATGCTGCAGAGTATCATTCGGTTCCACAGCCATTTCCTGTTTCAGATGCAACCTACTGTGCTGTCTAGGTGGGCAGACGAGTGGGCATTTTTGGTGCAGAATGGGGGTCAGTTTCTAGGAGTTGGCGGGTAATAGGTGAATTCATCGTCATCTGAAACTCAGGAGGCAGTGTTGTTTATATTATCCTATCCGGCATATCTCATACCCCACTACCGAAAATTCTGTTTATATCTTCGGTGCCCGAAATCGGTTTGGTGGAGTTACTACATTAAAGATATTCTATGATGATAAAACATAGATTTAGTACATCATAAAATTCAAAATATGACTCTAGGCCTTTCTCATACAAGCAGGGCTTTACGCAAGATCAGTGTGCCGCGATATCAGCCATTGTTAGGGGGTATTGCCGGGTCATGCAATGCCGAGGCCGATCCAGTGCTAAGTGCCAGGGAGGCTAGGACTACAGGGATGCAGGGCCTTTATATCGGCTCAGACTCCGCCAGATACATGCTTTCGGCAACGACTAAGCGAACAATAGCGACCCTGAATTTAGTTTATAGCTCTAAACACTGTATTCAACAAAACTCGGCCCGCATTGAGCCTACTATGGATCGGGCCCGAGGGTGTTGATAACAAATCCTTATCACTGCAATTTCACCAATGTATAAGAAGCTGGGATTGGACACGATGTGTATTCCACTCACGCCTTGAGAATTCTTCATACAATTCGAATCGCACACACTCAGATACAAAGCCATGGTCCAATTCAAGGCAGTTCTCTGCTCGGCGCTCCTGGCGAGTGCAGGTTTGGTGGCTGCAACTCCTTATGCTCAGAATGTGGCCCTCGAGAAACTGGATGTATGTGGAGGAGCAGGTGTCCCTGTCATGCATAATGCTATTGAGAGCTAAGTAATGGATTTATGAATTGCAGTCACTCATACCTCGTGGAATCGACCCCGCCAGAATTGACGCCATCAGGAACAGGGTCGGCCGCCCCAAGGGGGGTTTCGGGCCAACACGGGAGTCCAAGTTTCCTGGGGGCACCAGGGTCAGTCCTGCTTCTGAGAGAAATCTGCCACCCCTGGCCGCACCACCTCAAATCCACCCCAGCAAGAACTCCAACTCAACCCAACCACAGTCGGCCGACCAGGATAAGTCCGCTCCCAAGCCACCATCAAAGGAAGCTGCGTGGCGGGAGTGGAGCATCGATAAAGCATAAGCTTTTACAGAATCCCGGAATCACTCCGATTCGTTGCCTCGCTTGATTATTATCGAGACCCTACCGCATCCTTCTCCTAGGTACCGTTTTTGGCCTATAGAGTGTTTCAAGAATTCGTACCCGGCCAAGCACAGTTATTTCACATCATGCAGACAAAGTACAGTCAACCTTGCTTATAAAGAGGTTCCATATGTCATGAATGATGCTTCTGTCTCAAGAACCTTGAATATTTTGTACCGAGATCTATTATAAATTAAATGTATATGATATAAACAATCCAATTGGTGGATACAAGTTGAACCAAAGAGGTTTCCAAACAGAACCCTTGCGTAAACCGGTCACGAAGTGGATTGGTGAGCCTAAAGGTAAACCAGATAGTGACCATGAAACAAAACACACGATCCAACTTGACTTTAATTATGACGGCAGTGCCATGAGGCCAAAAGGCAGCAGGTTGGTAGTAGATTAAGCAGAGAGAGTACAGAGTTAAGTATCACACCTGCACTCCCTCCTGAACCCAAACCTTGGTGGTGCAGTTGGTGGTCGACTCAGGGAGTTGACTACACCTTCTGGTGCGCCAATAGACGCGGGTTCGAATCCCGGAGTGATCCAAAGGGCCGTTCCACCGTAAGCTGGTGGCAGCACAAAAAGTGCTGAGGGAAATATGCTCACTGTTAGCCATTACCTACCTCTACTCGCAGGGCGGGTAGCAGGGAATGGCTAATTTGTTACTGTTTTTTTTGACTTGCATCTTTTTCCCTGAAGACTGGGATTATTTAAAACTCAATATTCGTGTGCATTTCTGGTAGGGTGGATATGACGAGCCACTTTGGAAGCCCGAGTGGATTCAAGGGGACAGAAAGTTAATATGTCGCCCCCTCACAGTACAAAGAAGACCTGCTAAGTGCATGTCCCCTCCGCTCACCGCTCACCGCTCCCCAGCCTGTTCTAGTGCCCTGCCAGCTCCTGGTAACATGTAGCTAGTGGAAGGACTCCCCTACACTGTCCCAGTTCCTCTCCCCTCCCTAGCGTGGTGCATCCAGGTCCTCCCACTTGGTTCGTAGAGGCTAGTCTCTGTCTGTGTTTTCCATAGCCTAGCTAGGTGTGCTCGTAGCCCTGAGTGCCTTGCTGTGGACGCTGTTAGTTGGGGTGCCTTGACCCTGATCTGTTGCTACCAGACTAGCTTCTTGTATGCTCTAGACTACTATATGATAATACACACATATTATAGTGCCAGCATGACTAACCCGGCGCTAGCTCAATTGGAGCCGATTTGGGACTCTCTTACATAGGTGACTTCCCGCAACCATCCAACCCTAGAAAACAGAAGGTTAAGTATCGCTTACATGGTGTTGCGTAGGAGGGCTCTATTGAGTTATCACTCTCAACAGGCCCCTATGTATGCTCGCCCCAGCTACCACGCCAAAGAGGGCGGTAAAGGGAAGCTTCCCATGGAGCCACGGGGCACAGGCCTAGGATGTCTGGTGGCATCCTCCCAGCAAAACCCCAGCACGAGCACTTCGCGTGGTAAAAACACAGCCCGCCCAGATCCTGTACATCGTAGCAGTCAGTGATGATCCTGTGGGGACACGGGGGGTAGTTGTGGGCGCCGGGCCACAAGGTGGGCACAGCCGAGCAGGGGCTATGAAGAAGCCCAATACAGAGAATAAGCAAGGGTCTGTTGGCAAAGCTGAGCTACGACGACAGTCTCAGAGCTCAGTGCCCCTGCTCCACGTGAGTGCGTTCCAGAGGGTGGAACGGTGGTGATATCGATTGTTTTGAGTGGTTTAGCGCAAGTGACAACACATTAACCGGGTATCTATGTAGTGAAGGTGAAGGACGGGTACGAGAGCCAGTGCTTATAAGGTTAATCAACGGGGGGATGAGTTGGAGAAATTACCAACCAATCAGAGGCGGGGGGAGGCGGAAAGGACTAGAGTGTTGGTACATCACCTTCATAGTTGCCCGTTCAGGTTAGCAGAAGGAAGAGGATGCCAAGACAAATTAGTAAGTGGATGAGAGAAGTAGAAGGGAAATTAGCGGAGGGTGCTGTGGGGGTGTTCTCGTGGCAGCGCAGTGGAGAGTCTGGGTACGAGAACACTGTGGGGGCAGGGGGGGAACGTATTTGTGCAGCGGAGAGGAATTATTCAATTAAGGCTGCCTTGGCTGGTCCAAGGTGAAAAGGTACACTATCGAATTGCCAGTTATATGCCACCACACAAATTACTATCACGCGCAATAGCGCTTTCGAAGTGAGTTATTTGTGGGCATACAAGTGATGTAGTGCCACTGTTGCAAGCTTAAAGTAATCTGGTTATTATTGCAATTGACCGACATCATGAATTTTGGGCCTAAGGGTGCTGCTGGGTACTTCCAAATCTGGATACAATTTCAGTTCGCCCAAATCAGACTAGCTCACCCCAAACCTTGCACATTCGATTTTCTAAAGTGCCGACCGTACTGGATCGGCACTGCAGAAGGTGAGATATTGAAGAGCCAGGGATGCGGTTCGGGAAGCCTGATGCTCAGACAGAAGCCTTATGCTAAGGCAGCAGCCCCTGGAGTGTGCAAACTATATACAGGTGCAGCACCCGCCGGGTGACCGCCCCCGTTGCCCGGAGAATACCAAGTACCGTAGAGTAGGGAGGGTAATTAATTCAGCATGCAACCTCCGGGTTCAACACCCGCCTGCCTATGTTTTTGCAAGTCTGGGATCGACTCCCACTGTGCTACCATCGGAACGTTGAATATCCAGCAACGTCACTTGTAACTCTACTGCTGAAAGACAAGGCAGCCCGACCTCGCCACGTGTGCCCAACCTGAAGACTGTACCTATAGCGATTATCGAAGTGAGGCTCTTCTGTACATAGTATAGGTACGCTTCCGATAAAGATTACTATTATAGGTGGGTTTTGGTGCCACTCAGTGGGAGGCGCAGCGTTAGCGTCCGCTGCGGGCTACGCTGGACAACGGATATGGTGCCGAGATGAGGGCAGTCCGACTGGGCAACGGCTGTGAGGTATATATATCCCAAGAGAATCCCCCGGCTTTTCTCTGCACCCACAGTGGAACCGTATTTCCATAGGGACTATCAATCGGAAAGACACTTCACAATGCAACTTTCTCGAGCGAGCGTTTTTGCAACGCTGCTCCTGTTGCCTCTCACGGTCGCTGCAGCTACCACCGAGAGCCTTAGATACTGCAAGTGCCAACCGCACCTCCCATGTTGGCCTTCAAAGTCGGATTGGCGGAAATTCAATTCCACAGTCGGCGGGATGCTGATTGCGGATATCCGCCCAATTTCATCTGCTTGCTACGAGGGAACGCCAGATTACAATAAAGCACGCTGTGACGAGGTGACGAAGAGCTTTGGGGATAGTGCTTGGAGAGCAAATCAATCCGGTAAATTCCACTGTGCCCTATATTTTAACTCAAAACTGATAGTCGAATCTCAGGTGCCATCCAACACACCACCTGGGAAACCTATCCCCCTCTGGCTGAAAGCTGTTATCTACCCTCGCTCCTTAGCAACAATACCGGTACCAGCAAGCAATGCAAGCAAGGCTCCGTCCCACAATATGCTGTGCGTGCCCGCAACGCAAAGGATATTTCAACCGCAGTCAAGTTCGCTGCAAAACATAATATCCCCGTCGTGATTAAGAACACCGGGCATGACTTCCTTGGCCGTGCGAGCAGGAGGAATGCACTTTTGATCTGGACCCATTTCATGCGCGACATTTCTTTTGAGAATCAGCATGGGGGGTGGAAGCCTGCGGGTTGCCACGGACATAAGTATCAAGAAAATGAGCTCTTGGTGAAGGCATGGGCCGGAGTCATGGTGTTTGAGTTGGTTAAGGAGGTAGCTAAGAAGGGAAGGACGGTTGTGGCTGGATCAGCCAGCACAGTGGGAGTGGTTGGGGGTTTCATTCAAGGTGGTGGACATGGTCCATTGGCAGTATGGAAGGGACTGGCGAGTGACCATGTGCTCGAGTATGAGGTTGTACTTGCAAATGTAGGTTCCTCCGCATACATTGATCAATATTCTGGTAGGGGTATTCTGATAGATGTGGGATAGGGATCCATTGTCAAAGCCTCCGCCTGCACCAACCCCGATTTGTTTTGGGCTCTCCGCGGTGGCGGTGGGTCGACCTACGGTATCGTGACGAGTGCCGTGTTCCGCACCCACGAAAATGTTTCCATGGTCCAGTACGCCCTCAACGTGAGCATCCCAATCCTTCCCAAGGAAACTCCTGGAGCCGCAAACAATACCTATTGGGAATTGGTCAATAGATGGCATACCCTGGCCCCGGCAGTTAACGATCTTGGCGGAAGCGGATATTACTATCTGGTCACAAATTTCCCGCTGTCGGAGAAGATCACATCGCATGTATTTGTTGGATATTTGCTCTTTTTTGGGCAGAAAGACACAAAGAAAGTAGAAAAGCTGTTTAAGCCATTCACTGAGTGGCTGTATAAGACGGTTGGAACTCCAGAGAGCGGATTGGTGAGTCAGTTAATTTCGCCCGCGGCACCAGCGACAAACTATTTTAAGACCTTGGCACCTACACTCAGTGGGCAAGGTGGAAACGGTATCCTCGGGTCGAGGCTCCTTTCCCGCGAACTTCTATCCACCCCCTCAGGCGTCCAGAGATCAACAGAGGCTCTCAGACAGATTGACTGGCTCGGTGGATTCATCCTCGGCCACTACGTCGCTCCCGGGCCCAAACCCGTCGATGATGCGACGCACTCAGCCTGGAGAAAAGCTATCACGCATATTGTCATCGCCAATAACTGGGAAGCTGGGGACAGCCTTGAAAAGCAAGCCGCAGTCAAGAGTCTGATGAGTAACACTATGGTACCGCGATTGAAGAGTTTGGATTTTGACTCGAAGACGGGAAAGCAGACGATGGGATCATATGTGAATGAGGCGGATAAGGAGGAGTTGAATTGGCAGGATAGTTTCTGGGGAGAGAAGTATGGAAAGTTGAAGAAGATTAAGACAAAGTATGATCCCAATGGAGTATTTTGGTGTAGGCCGTGTGTGGGAAGTGAGGATTGGGACCTTGTTGGCATCTGCAGGTCCACTCGCTAGGCTGTCGGAGCTA
>Ga0307514_10003591_pt1 | contig 14758 bp, 14 predicted proteins | sample 16_EM_MG_FD_203088 | JGI IMG/M metagenome (GOLD analysis project Ga0307514, IMG submission 203088) | Populus trichocarpa ectomycorrhiza microbial communities from riparian zone in the Pacific Northwest, United States - 16_EM | ecosystem: Host-associated > Plants > Roots > Unclassified | place... | reverse complement strand
AGCGAGCTGTCGCTCTCTCCAAAGGTGAAACCGCCAGCGAGCTTACGTTCAAGTTCAATCAGCTCCAAACACGGAAAAAACATTTACGGTTCGCTCGTTCGCCTATTCATGACTGGGGATTGTATGCGATGGAGAAGATTTCGAGAGGAGAGATGGTGATAGAGTATGTCGGAGAGATCATTCGGGCACAAGTAGCGGAGAAGAGGGAGCAGGCATACGAGAGACAGGGTATTGGGAGCAGTTACTTGTTTCGTATCGACGAAGATCTGGTGGTGGATGCTACCAAGAAGGGTAACCTTGGGTAAGCTTTCTTTATTATTTCCAATTCGTTCTTACCCACCTCCTCTAGTCGCCTCATTAATCACTCCTGTGATCCTAATTGCACAGCGAAAATTATCACGATCAATGGAGAGAAGAAGATCGTTATATATGCGAAACAGGATATTGAGTTAGGAGACGAGATCACCTATGGTGAGTTTGAAGTCGTTTTACTTGATTATCTTGTCATGACCATGTCTTTCGTCCTTAGACTATCACTTCCCTTTCGAGCAAGACAAGATCCCTTGTTTGTGTGGTTCTGCAAAGTGTCGGGGTTATTTGAACTAGATTTTATAATTGTAGTCGTTCATCATCGCATTCGTCATGATATTTGTATTCAGTTTATACCTTTGCTCTCGTCTTTCAACTACTGATAATTTCTTTCTCCTGCTATCCAAAGCATAAAACTCGTTATTTTTCGTGGCATTCCGGCACGTACAGTAGCGAGAAAGTGGCGGAAATAAACATCAAACAACACCATCTGACACTGATGTCAGTGCCAACCATCGTGTACTCGCGACTCAGAGACGATGATCCGAAACAGAGGACAACCTGGTGGCAGTGGTTCAAAGGACTGTGGTGTACGTTATGGAGTGTAAAGTGGTTCCGTGAACCCGTCGTACCTCTTGGACCCTGGAGAACTGTCTATGGCTTCAAACCCATCCCCAAGGAGTGAGTGAGGAAGGAACGGCATGTATTACACACACACTAAGTTCACTCATAGTAAACTGCCATGAATTCAGTAATATAATAGTCAGTGTTATCACACGAGACATGGAGCTGATACTGATCAGAAACATATTTTGGCAAATGATAGGCGGAAGTGACATTGTGAGCAGTTGATGGTGGAGAGGAGGATGGGGACTTTTTTTCCTTGCTTCTCATGTCAAATCAAGATTCAAACCTACTTATGTATAATATTGTTCTAAGATTGTATATCCACCTTACCTTTCCATGCGACTCATCGTATGGCCTCTTCAAGAGCTAGAGTGAGCCAATAAACTCCTCTTTGTACCGAGTCGTCTTATTGATCAAATCCTAAATTTCATACCGGGTCTGTTGGAAAAAATCAGAATAAAAGAGTATTTGAATACGATGGGAAAAGATAGCGATCGCTACCAGTCGGCTGCCAATGGTAAATTCCCTAATTGAGCGCAAGTCCGGAGGCTTATGTCAATGAATTCTTGACATCTCGACCGTAGCAAACGTTCAGAACTCAAAGGGAAATTCGGAACCTCTTGAATAAGTTTACAATAAATCAAAAACAGTCCTGTAGACGCTACCTTTACTAACCGCTGTCAAAGTTGGAAACAAATGTCCACTTGCTGACATCGGACAACAACCTCTTACCGAAGATCTGACTGGCTATGCTAAGCTTCTCCTGGTATTCATCCAACGAGCCAGAAACAAGGAAAGAGAGAATTCGTGCTCGATACTCACTCCTGAGTCATTTAGATGTTGTCGTCCAAATGATGATCATATAAACTGATGTAATTCAAATTCAAAACGTGAAATCAATCAGCAACCACAGGCAACCACCCACCTTGGGATAGACCCGTGTAAACCTCAAGTTACCGCAGCACTTTTGAGATCGTAAATACACCTCCACAGTTTTATAGAGTTTAATCCATAAGAATGTTCGGATCCTATTTTTAAGTACAATACTACATCGTTATTTATTGCAAAGGAACGGGAATAAATAATGTTAGATATACAAAAGTGCTACAAAGTGGTAACAATAGATGAGAACATCTAAGAATGAGTGGATATGCAAGTAAACAGATTTACAATCATCAGGTACTGAGGTTGTCATGATTGCAGACTCATGCTTTGGTTCTGCAGTGTGGCGCCGTTAAGAACGTCGAAACCAGGTATCATAGGATGGTGCATGCGCTTTCGAGGAGGAAGACCTGGGATGTCCGAAGAGTCGTACGGTCTGTCAGGCCGGTAGCTTTCATAACTGGGTGCACCGACAGCCACATCACACGGATAACCATTGTCTATGCACGCTGCTGAATGTTGTTGAGCCAAAGACTGTAAGGACTAAGCTTACTGTGTAGTTGGGCGTCATGCTCCCATTGTCGCTTCCTGCCCCGCAGCGAATCCTATAAACGAAATCAGTAATGCAGTCTTCGTCTAGACATTTCCACCTACATCCATATGATGGACGGCCTCGGCACTGTACAAATTCGAGCCATCAGTAGGCCATTCCACAGGCTTGTCTTGCACGCGTGCATTCATGAAAGGATCTACAGGATTTCTGGCCTCCTTGAGGGAGTCAGTAACGGAAAGAGGGTGAACATATCAGAATGAAAGACCGCTCACGTCTATTGGATATCTATGAGGACTGTGTCTATCGTCACCAGAGATTGACGACTTTCTGGATCTTGTATCGGGTACTAGAAACAATCCAATTAAAAACACCCAAAGCATACTGATTGAGTGACATACACAAATTCAGCTGTTGATTTTGAGAGAGAAGAATAGCCACTGGGATGTTGCGTTAAAATATTATTAACGAGATAGATGAGCTCCCTACTAATATCATCGCGGCGTTTCTCTGCTGAGAGCACTGCTAGACGCGCTTGACGGTCAAGATCTAGACAGGACGTATATCGCATAAACGCATCTTCTGTGTCCTTCTGTGCCCGAAAAAGAGCCGTACGAGCTGCCGCTAAAGCTTGTTCTAGGAGATATACATTTGAGCGCTTGACTCCCGGAGAATATTCGAAAACCATCTCACTTGATGAAGTTGCCTCTGCAACGAGGCCTCCAGGATTCCGGAAAGCAGGCGAAGCAGAACTTCGCTGCAGAGGGTCTTCTACAATAACACGAGCCGGCTGTGTGTTAAAGTCGAAAGATAAGCGAGGGTCGCTGACGCCTTACCGTTAGTGGACCGATGATCCAAAAAATCCTGACTTGTCGCGTCTGGTGTAAAAGCTTCATCTGAATGGTCTCTCGTAAGATACGAAGCTTCGCCTGCAACACCGTTGCGAAGACGGGGGTTGTGCGGAATACCAGCTGCTTGGCGTTCGATGAACCTCCGTAGAAAAGACAGCTCCATGTCGTCGGGCATAACGTATGGAGGCCCCTGAATCTCTCCCTTTTGCATGAGAAGTTCTAGATGGGACATCGTCTTATCTTTCAGCTGCTGTAGCCACTCATGCAGTTCCATATGATCTTGGTCAGCGCGTGCGTCATAATCCTGGCGTCTCCGTGCTTTGCGCCAATATGTTTTGGTCATTTTAAGAGCGCGGTTAACTTCGTTATCCAGAATCCGATACCATTCACTGGCCTGACTATTTAATTTAACTGCCAGGACCCCAGGTTGAACACGAAGTTGGAGAATACATCGTCCGTCTCGGTCTGGAGGCCCAAGTACACCTTTTTGGCCTTGATTACCTCGCGTCGCACCGCGAGAAACATTACCAAGTTCGGGCCACGGCAAATCATCAGGAGTTGACATGTTGAAAAAGACAAGAAAATTGAAATGGAGGGAAGGACAGATGGTGGTATAAGAAAGAGATCAAACAGTGTAAAGTTGTAGAGGACGCAACAGAAACTCTAAGCGTCGGCATTTAACTATGGGTTCCAAGTCACTTCGTTTCTGGACCCTAGAATCCCGTCACCATCAGATCCAGTCGCGTCCGTCAATTACATGGCCTTGACTGAAACATTTCCAGGTTACACGCAACAATCAGGAAAGATCCCCATAAAGGGGATGTAGCTCAATCTCTCTATCCCCTTCTTTCTTCCATTCTCTCACCTCCCATGTGGGCAGCCAATGAGATCTCAACTGTCCATCAGTTGATTTTCGTGACAACATGCGCCATTCTCGTCTTGTGTACTAGCCGAGAATCGATCGTAACCATTCGGATCACCCACTCCGATGCCCACGAGAGCAACAAGACAAATTGCTACGGTATATCTAATCCAACAATCTTGAATTAAGATGGGAAATTGACACCCTGTGCCAAAGGCACTGCGTCAGAGAAATTGACTAACAGCGAAATATTAGATTATTTGATCCAATATAAAGGCAGAAGAAAACTCACTTGTGCATGCACTCCATCTCACGTATTGCTTCCAAGAATCGCCGCCAGATTCTCTTCCCCTTGATCCAAATCAGATCGTCCCAAAACAGCTGGAACAAAAACAACTTACCATCCCGTGCTCTTCCGTAGTGGTTTCGAGTCAGGTCTTTGGACACAATTCAAGATTCTTCAGAAAACGTACCTTATTTCCACCAAAAGCAGCACCAATCTCAGCCCCACTGGTACCTACATTAACCTTAGAATGAGGCCGTAAGCAAAAGCTCATGGCAACCACAATAAGGTTTGATCATACATTCACGATGCCTGTGTCGGAGCCACTGGGTCCTATCCATTTCCCAACATTCCTCAAGTCCCGCGTCCAGATGCTGGAGGATAAGCCCTGAGGTGGTGTCTTTATTAATAACGTTGTTGTTAGCGCTCGCGTTACCATGAACTCACCTGTGGAACCTTATTGTTCCACTCAATCGCCTCCTCCAGCTCATCAAAAATGGCAACATTCAGAATTGGAGCAAATGTCTCCGTCTTCCAGAAATCGTCCGTTGGCTCAGATCGCTTTGGAATGGCAATAGTAGGTTCAACGAAATTACCCGACGCCAGTGGCTCATGATTGTATTGCTTGCCTCCGGTCAAAATTTCCGCTCCAGACGTACGGAGACGTTCGACGGCGTTCAGGTAAGTGTTGCACGCAGAGCGCGTGTGAAGAGGCCCAAGAAGTGTTTCGGATACTAAAGGATCGCCCGGAACAACTGACCTGTAGAGTTTTTGAAGGCGCTCCAGAAATTCCGTTGCAATATGTCTGTGAAGATATAATCTTCGGGTAGATGTGCACCTTTGCCCCGCGGTGCCCACGGCTCCAAAAAAAACGGATGGTACGGCGAGAGGAAGATCTGCATCTCGGAGTATTATAGAAGCTGCAGAATAAAACTAATGTTAAATTTATTCCTCAAAGCAACGATACCGAAATAATCATTACCATTGTTTCCACCCAGTTCCAAAATTACTTGGCCAAATCTGGATGCCACCTTCTTGCTCACTTCCCGTCCGACGGCTTCGCTGCCCGTGAATGCGACTGACAAAAAAAGGATCAATAACTTTTGTTGATCGAACGTAATTTTGAAGCTACCAAGGTCAACATCGTGAGATTCTACTAGTTCTTTGCCAGTGTCACTTCCTCCAATGACGAGTCCGGCCACAGCACCCGGTACACCATTCCTCTCGAGGACGCCCGATATTATTTTGGTAACTGCAATTGAACATAAGGGTGTTGTTGGTGATGGTTTCCAAATGGTCGCATTCCCTGCAGCCAGTGATAATGCTAGATTCCTAAGGACGAGTTCACCAAAACATAGGCAAAAAATTTAAGAGGGCTTACCAGCCATAGACAGCAACAGGAAAGTTAAAGGCGGACAAAACAGCAACAACACCTAAAGGGTTAGGAACTAAGAGAACAAGTAAGCTAGCAGTTAGTGTTGCAAATTAAAGTACAGACTTTCAAGAATGGTGTGACCTAAACGCTCTGAAGCCACTACGCGCCCATTCATCATTCTCGACAATCCTACGGCATAGTCGCACTAATGTTCGAGAAAGAATTAATGAACAAGTCAACAACAAATTAACGGGACTCACGATGTCAACGAACTCTTGAACTTCTCCTACGCCTTCCGTTCTGATTTTCCCCATTTCCAGTGAAACCAATGCCCCGAGGTTTTCGCGCTGTCAACATTGCAGAATTCCAGAAAGAAACAAGTCATGCATATATGAAACATACGTTTGCAGCGAGCTCTTCTCTGATTTGCCTCAAAATTTCTCCACGTCGAGGGGCGGGATAACCTATTTATGAATGAATTGTAGGACTGACGTCTTGGGAGGAGTCAAACATACTTCGAAACACTTCGTACGCTTCTCGGGACTTCTCAACGGCTGCACGAAGGTCTTGAGAGCTGGCAGTCCTTACGGACGCTAACAATTCCCCAGTAGTGGGACAGACCGACTGTGTAATGTGCCCTGATCCTTTCCATTGTCCGTCATAAACACCATTTAACTCGCCAGTCGTAGGAAGACCAACGGATTTCAGTACATGCGAAGCCCGTGTTGACAACGCTCGTGTGAGGTACGATTTCGACGGAATTCGACGACTTAAATTCATGTTGAATCGATTCTTTATGATGAATGCCACGTAGGATCGCGTTCAATTTTCGAGGAGGCTAAAATTTGAACCATGTTCCGATGCAAGCTTTTTATTTGCAAGTTCCGTGAATTCGGTAGCCGAGCTACACGTGACCTTCAATTCCAAGCGGTTACTCCCTGCAGTGATTTAAATTCCAGTATATTGCTGAATATGCCGGAAACATGTCTCGATATATCAAACACATAACGAACATGAGAAGACAAAGTACTCAGCCTCTGCAATTAGGAGGAGAGATCAAATCGGGAGGCGGAAAAAAAATGCCACCCAATTGACATCGTCAAAGGCCATCGAAAAAGGATCCTTCAACTATGTTTTTCTTTTTCTTCTTCTTGATAGAGGGTGTATTTTCTTGCTTCCTTTTTCGTCTTTTTGAACCCGACTCTTCCTCAAGGTGATCTTCCTGTCCGATTGTTGGCCCTGTCGCGAGGGTTTGTTGCGAATCCCCGCCTCCCTGTGGGCTGTCAGTCCTAGCTTCATCGAAATCACTCTCTTGATCGTTAACGACGCCCATCCCTCCCCGATCTTTGTCCCCGTCTTTGATATCGATAGCACGGAAAAAACCTTCTAGGTCTGTCATACGCAAAACCTCGTCATGGCCAGCACTGCCAACCCACCATCTCTTCGACGAGTTGGGAACCTCCTTCCCTTTTGAACAGATATTCCCTTTATCCTCTTCAGATGCGTCAAGCGTTAGTTGGGCTTGGCCACCACCAATGGCAATACGCTCGATGGCCCATTCTCCATGATCTGCTAAAACACCAAGGAGTTTTGTTGGTAGGATCTGAACAGCCCTGACTAAACCGTCTGATGAGCCGGTCAAAATTGTACTCTGCGAGTCGACGTTGGGCAGGTCCGACGGAAGTGTGCATAAAGAGTCAACAGACAGAGGATGCCTACAAAACATCGCGGGTTAAAAGATCTGACAGACGCATTGAAGTTCACATGCCCTGGGATACGATCTACACAATCTCCCCATCCATTGCTACGATTGAATATAGAAAGCATGCCGAGTTGAGTCCCTACCACTATCTTTGTAGCACTAGATTCAAATTGAGGTCTATCATCAAAAAATATCGGTAAACTTTCCAACCTTTTGATGGAAACTATAGACAAGAGTTCGTCTTCCTGGTCCTCGGATTGTGCAATGGGAATTGACTTCTTGGAACGTACATCCATCACGGAGAGTGTTCCGTCACCGCTGTATAAGTCGCGTCGTGGTCAACAATTTATGAGGCTGAGCTTGACGTTGAATTCGTTATTCACCTTGTTGCGACGACTTGTCTTTTGTCGTCCAACCACAAGAAGTCCGTAATATAGTCGAAGTGCCGCGTATATGATCTAAGAGATTCTTGTTGGCGAGGGTCCCATAGCTAACAAGGTTGGTACCAGCTCTCAAAGTAAGCTTTGAATAACAAACTTTTATAACCCCATCGTCATCTCCTGTAGCCAACAACCATGGCATCAGAAATTTCACCCGATTTATCGGTGAACTCGAATTTTTGTCGGTTAACCCAGTTCCATCAGAACAAAAAAAGGACCAACTCATGCGCTCGCCGTGTAGTGTCGACAGCTTCTGTTCTCGTGTCAATTGAACTATGATTCAAGTTTACATTGGATCACGATGGTAGGGCAAAAAGCTCACCTTAAAGCCTTCCCTTTTCCAACAGCAAACAGGTGTGAACCATCTTGATCTAATGACAATCCTCGACATGACTTTTTGGACGGTTGTAAGGAAAAAAGGGGTTTGTGATTTCCTTGGTCATTATAAGCAAATGCCTTCACACAACCGTCTAGAAGTCCAGTATAGACTATTGAAAGTGTTGGGTGGAAAACAACATCGAAGATCTGGGCGCCTACTGGGATAACAGGCATCAAGGGAATCGACAAGTTGATACCTCGGCTAAATCCGATCTTACTACTTCGTTGTTGCACAAAATACGGAAAGGTACTCAGTCCAGCAAATCTAGTTCTTCCTGCACCTGGATTCAAGAAAGAGGATTGCAATGGATAAATCGCTGTGGCTCCAGTAATGCAGAAAACCGTTCTGACAACATATAATATTGGCATAAATCTAAGGATATGGGTATGGGAAATCAGAATCCATTGCTAATGTGCGAAGCCGATAGTAATGTGATATCCGGGGATGCCCCAAATTCCATGTACCGCGATACCGGGCTAGGCATGCTTCGTCAGCCTCTCCTGCTTTAACCGAATTCCGAAAATCGGAAATGAGGTGAAGGACCACCCTTCGAGCCCGCTCGACTGATTCTCTCATCACAAATTCGCAATTGTCGAGGGACAAGCTACGAAGATACAGTCCTAATCGTCGTCGTTCGCCAAGACTAGCATTCAGTACATCAAGGAATCGAGAATCGTCAAGATCGTAATACGAATTCACTGCTGCTGCGCTGCTGGTCATATAACCGCCTGCTGAGCAGTCAACCCAGTGCAAATATATATCTTGAAGGCGAGGTGCGAATAATCGCTTGTCATAGCCACCATCTTCCGGGATCTTGAACGCCTGCTCATGCAAGCTCGCATTCAGGAGCAACGCCCAAGCCAGGCCAGACGGGGGACTCCCTTGGATATCCAAGACCTGAATACACGGCAGCATATGGAGAACCTGTGACCAGGTTTTCTGGGTCATGAATTCAATGTCCCGAACTGCAAGTGTGCGGATCTGGTATAGTGGTAAGGCCCTCATAATTCCAATAAGAACCATGATCTTCATTTCATCATCGCTGTAATCCTCGTGAGGCTCAAAGGTAAAATCGATGGCTGCACCGCCACTATCACAGGAAGCACGGAAGACCCTGATTCTGAATGAGTGGCGGAAGTCTGGATTGGGATCAAAGCCATTCCCTATGAAACGTGTGCCCGCATCTTGTCCAGACAGGACGACTGTCTCCATGTCCTCGTCAGATGAAAAGTAACAGTGGTCGTTCAATGTTTGTGACAGTCTCCAAATGTTGTTCCTCAGGTCTGCAAGGCTACAGACCTTGATTATGAGAGAAGTCGACGGGGGAAGGGAAAGATATCGCAGAGTATTAGCAATCTCAATGACTGAGCCGACTAGCGAGATGGTTTGCAGCTTCGACAATGTGATGCGGTGGTTGAATGACTGTAAGTCAACCGACTCTACGTTGATAGGAAAAGAGCGGTCAAGTGTAAGGTACTCGAGACTTTGAAGTTGTTGAAGCATGGAAAAGAAATTGCAAAAGGTTGGTCGTTCGATCAAAGGTAGATCATGAAGTTGAAGACGAGTTAGGTTTGTGCAGCGTGACGTTAGGAGATAAAATGGAGTAGAATGTAATTCCATGTATTTGAGATTCAGGAGCGGTGGTCCAATTATGGGGAAAGAAGGTAAAGTGTACACCTCTTCGAAAGGTGGTTTCTGAATTTCAACGATCAACGATTCCAGTGATGGATTTGGGTGGGCTAGGGTCTCAAGGAGAGGATTAATATTTGGAATATCACACCTCAGGTGAATATCTTGGATCCGATGGGCAAGCTGGAGAGTTCGTTGCACCAAACGAATGTTAGAATCAGTAACGACTGCGTCGACGTGCAGAGGAGCTATCTTCGCCCGTTCCATGGTTATGGAATACCATTTAGGATGAGAAAAATCGATATGTGTCCAGAGGTCCTGGCATCCAAGGGAGACTCTCCTCCACGCGGAGCAGACATATGAAACGTTGACCCAACTCCATGTGCTGTCAGGAATGGAACACTGTGTCGCAACACTTACCTGAGCACATAAAATGAATATCTTGCGGTAGACTTCTTCTGGGAGGTTGCAAGCTAAAACGAGCGTGTTGTGTCGCCTCGGACCAGCAAAAGCTTGGTTGCAGCGGCCAGCTAAAAGATGTCCATGTTTAAGGATAGTCGACTGCGACGTGAACAATGAGGTGCAGGTCTACGGAGAAGAAGTGAAGAAACGCACTGCCCCAGTTTTGATACGAGGCATACGGAAAGCTAACGGTAATCCATTACAGGGTGCAGAGGTCGCTGGTGGAATGATAGAAATGGCTTGAACGGGCATCTTAAAGATGAAGAATGCAGAACAATGGATCGAATGCAATCACAAGTATCAGGTGGCTGTCAGTGACGGAAAAGCATCAAGATTCAAGGAGGAGGTGCGAAGACATCCGGTGCAGCCTTATATCACATCCAATTAATTGTTCGAGTCCTAGTCGAGGAAAATGTGGCAGACCTTCATGCTGAGTGAGAATATGGAGTCGTCTCAAAGACAATAGATATTCCACGGGTGTCCAGGATGACATGGCACATCCAGGACAATTGGCCAATAGTTCACAATTGTTAGTATGTAAACATGCGACTTCGGAACGAGGGCCATCCGAAATACTTGCGAAGAGCGTTACACACATCACATGTCACGTCATTGCTCGTGTACATGAAGGGTCATTAAATTATACAAAACTTACCAACCTGTCTACCAGAATAAAATTAAGCAGTTGACGGCCGCGGAGGGGGTATGCAGCTTGATTATCCAAGACAGCTCCGTACCATTACACTGAGTGCTGAATATCGAATACCTTCTCTCCTTCATCGCCGAGTGTTTTAGCGATTGTACGGATGACTCTAAGCCACACTTTCCAGCACAAGCACGTCTGAAAATCCCCATTCCGAAATTTACCCCTTCCTCCTTGCCTTACCACACCATCCACTCCCCATACATATTTGGTCTCTCACCTCTTATATATCCCTCGAAAGTCCTTTTCAGCACCACCGACCAGTCTAGATCTTTCTTATCCAGCTCAACCGGATTCAACTCTTCACTGAGGTAATCGCTCTCGTCTGCGCCGGCGGTGGCAGTTTGAAGGGTGCTAGTCCTGGCCTTCGCAGCCAGGTTCTTTAACCTTTCTTTTCTCAGTGTCGAACGTGCAATCTCTTCGCCTACTTTAAATCGCGGCCCAAGATCGGGAAAGTTGCGAGTTGAGTCAAAAGGTTTCCACCTACGACGGACAATTTGTCAGAAACCGAGGCGTTGAAAATTAAAAAGTGAGACAGACCAGAAATTATGAAAATGATACGAGTAAGATCCTCTAAAGAAACCACGAAAACCAAGTGCTTGAGGCGCAGCACTCTCCTGAGTAGGGGTATCGAATAAATGGCCGAATCTAACCATAAAATCAATATCGGCAGGCCTAACAAGGGCTTGAATACGTACTCGGTGAAATAAGGTTGTGGTGGTCGATCTCTTTGATAATTCTCCGTATTCAGCCACGCAGCATCGAACAAAGCATCCGGCAGCCTCAAAAGTAATCCTTGCAAATGAGCGTCCCTCATATACCTCCCAATTGTCATCGGGTGAAAATCCAACCCATTCTTTAGTGCCGTGCGGAAAAGGAATGCACCGAGTGCCGAATTTTTGCTCATTTTTAAAACGGCAGTGTTGTAGTCTTCCAACCGTGACCAGCGATAGGCAAAAGCGCCAGTCCAGCCCCAAAGCTCCTCCCAATCCCGCAAAAAGATTGTATCCGCATCAAGATAGATGCCACCGAATCGATGGGTCAAGACGAACCGCGCCATATCGGAAAGAATAACGGACAGGCGGTCATAAGATGAAGAAGATTTCGAACCCGCACGGTTGAGAATATCGTCGTCGTCGCCAGCAGACATCATTGCTGTGGTAGTGGTGTCCAGATGAGACGAAGAGGTAGCCTGCTTCTTCTTTTTGACATTGATTATAAACCCTCCAGAATTAAATAAATTATCCCTCAGGACCCTCCATTCGTCTTTGATCTCCGGAATTCCATCAAGCTGTTCTGTTGTATTCCACAACTTGAACTGAATAACATCATTGAACCTTCGATGTAAGAATGGTGAAGCCCAAGGACTTGACTTAAGTTGAGCATACATATCGCGTAGGGCGTTTGGATTAGGCACTGCAGCAGCCGGGCCTGGATTGATCCACAACCAGAACTGAGGACGGCAAACTTTTGAATCTTCGGGCCATTCTTTCAGATGAATACCCGTGTTTTGGGTAAAAAGAAAAGATAAGAGAGCCATGTACGGTTTGTCAGTAAATGGTCCCGTCCAGAACATATGGAAGATACGCGGATTTTCTGGGTCGCAAGGGCTAGGCAAAGATTGCGCAGGTTGGTGCGGCCGTGAAACTGGTACGGTGATGGGTTTCTCCCAATCCACGCCTTTCTTCTTGACCAACCCTTCATATGGATCGTCTTCGTCCTTGCGTATCCTACCATACGTTTTGGGGTACAGTGGAGCTTGTACTTCCTCTTCATCGTAATTGTCTTCGGTTGTTGTGGATGTGTCATTTGCCACCTGCTCGACATAAATATATCGATAGTCAACGAACGCAGGGTCGCGTCTAAACCGCTCGCCATTATCGAGACCACCACCTAGACGCAGCATCTCCAAACAATCCCGGACGTACTAAACATATGAATATGTCAGAAGTCAAATGACGAGGCAGAAGAGCATACCTTTGTCTGACCAAAATCACAATGCTTCATAATATGATCCATGTCTGCGACACTACCAGAAACAGGCCGAGGAGGATAGGCAACATTCGGGGGTTGACTTTGTATGTCCAGGTATATTCTCTTGGCGCCTTTACCCAGACTTTCTGTGACCACGTCAGTCAATCCAGGTGGCCGATACCGTGATGGTTTTTGCGACCCGACTTGATGAGGAATAGCAGGATTCTTTATTTTTTCTGTAAACGCGAGTTTGACAGGAACTACAGTGCAGATATGATAAAAAAACGTTAGACACCCTACAGCAGACACGAAACAAAGAAAGAAGACAATTCGTACGTGGATGTGTGCTAGGATAATGCCCACTCTCTATCTCCCACTTCCAGATCTTCTGCAAGTCCTCCCGTTTAAACACAAGCGTTGGTGGATCTCCTGACGGTTGTTGCCATTGGTGACCCCATTCCGAGCGACGTCCGATCGACTTTGTGAGGACTACAAGGCTGATAAATACAGCAAGACACACAAACGCAACGAAAACGGGCCCTCTTTTCCGTCTCATGCGTGCCACTCTGAGATGGTTGAACGAGCCCGCGACAGCATTGGGTAGGAGGATACGGAGTCTTCGAGTGCGTACGCCGGGGATGGAAAGCGAAACAGGGCGTGTCCAGGCTGACAAGGAACCATTTGCCCTATGCTGACGCTCTCGTTTCTCTTCTATGACGGAGGAGTGTAATGGAAGGGACATTTGAGTGGCTTTTCGCCAGATCGTCCGTTGGCTGTCTAGTCCAAGTCACCAACAAAGTACAAAATCTAACAAAACTCCCACAATCGCAAATTGCCGAATTCAAATTATGCGATGATCAAAAAGGAAAACACATAAACTAATAAACTACTGCTGTTTCTTCTGCAATCCTTTGGGCAAGTTCCTGACGAATGGCAGAAAGTCTCGTCCTCCCATGTATGGCCTCAGAACTTCCGGAACAACAAGACCCTGATTGAGGATATTTCATAAACAACTTTGAGGAATTTCTGACATACAAGGACATACCTCGGGAGTTTGATAATTCTCAACAAGACAGCAAAGGGCCCGTTCAGTTGCGCAAAGCGTACCGTTCAGCATGTGAACGTATACTTTTCGTGTTTGTTCCTTTGACTTCAGTCCACAACGAACCTCAAGTCTTCGCGACTCTAAAAGCAGGAAAGATGAATTCAAGACCCAAGACCACATCATTTGCGGAAACTTACGATAGTCCGTACAATTCGAGCACGAGACAAGTTCCTTGTAACCCCTCTGGAATGGGAACCACGCTTCGAGGTCGAACTTCTGCGATGCCGCCAAATTCAGAGCGCCCGACACAATCGCCACCACACGATACCTCAACCCAAGACTCTGATAGAACTCTTCGCTGGTTGCAATCATTGAGTCAAACGTCTCCCAGCTTTTATCAGGTGCAGTGAGGACGAACTGCTCGACCTTTTCAAACTGGTGTACACGGAAGATACCCCACATATCGCGTCCCGCTGACCCAGCTTCCTTGCGGAAACAGGTCGAGTAGCCAGCGTACTTGATAGGCAATTGTGTCTCTGGACTTTCAAACCATTCATCCGAATGGAACGCCGAGATGGGCTGTTCCGAAGTTGCGATCAGATACTTGTCGTCGTCGGAACCTATCACCTGAAGGTTCACATATTAGTTCTTCAACGTTTAGCAAGTACCAACCTAAAGCAAACAA
>Ga0307514_10003590_pt1 | contig 14758 bp, 3 predicted proteins | sample 16_EM_MG_FD_203088 | JGI IMG/M metagenome (GOLD analysis project Ga0307514, IMG submission 203088) | Populus trichocarpa ectomycorrhiza microbial communities from riparian zone in the Pacific Northwest, United States - 16_EM | ecosystem: Host-associated > Plants > Roots > Unclassified | place... | reverse complement strand
CCATGAAAAAGAGAATTTTTTTTTAATCCAATCTTTATACAAGTTTGTTCATATGATTAGCTCCTTTGTTTCATTAACTCTTGGGAATTTTTCCATGAAATATACTATGAATATTTGAGAAAAATCAAGAAAAATTAAACCAAGAGAGATGAATATAAAAGAATACCAAGAAATATACCTAAAATGATAGATATAAACCACAATAAAACCAAACAAATATAATCTGAAAAGGAACTAAAAATATATTTTTTAAGAAATGGGTACAAAAATTAAATACGAAAAAGAAGACAAGTGTTAGAGTAAAAAAATAAAAATAAAAATGATATTATAATTAGAGTAAAACGATAAATGAAAGTAAGATGTATATATTAAACCCGGTTTAGTATGTGAGATTTAATAATTTATTAATTTAAAACTTGGTTCTGGTCCAGTTTTATTTCAAATTAATTTTAAGATTGATTGATTTAATTGATCTAGTTAAATAAATCTGAATAAAATATAATTTAATAAACTCTGATATTTTTTTAAAATTTTAAATCTTTTATCTTCGTTAAAATGACCTGGCAAACTTGTGATATAGGCGGCAAAAGTATAGGGGTCAGATTAAAAGATTGTTTTGATGAGGGACTATTTACACAAACAACAAAAACTATAAGGACCTCCAAACCTCATTAACCTCTCATTTTCATTTTTTTCTTGCTCTTCTAGGGTCTCTAATAAAGAAGAGAATGGAAACGATAAGAAGTTGGTCTTAACCAGAAATTCTCCATCGATTTTTTCACGAAAAGAGAGAATGAGTGCAGAACAAGAGCAGCCAATGATCAGCAACGAAGCCAAGAAGACAAGGGATCAGCCAAATTTGACAGAATGTCAGTCCTGTGGTCTCCGCACCCCCTCTCATAAAAGACTCGAAATTTTATACAGTGAGTGGCGAATCATCCTTCTTTGTACAAAATGTTTTAACCTTGTTGAGTCTTCCAAAATTTGCTCTTATTGTTTTAGAAAATTTTCTGTCAAGACTAAGTGTCTTCGTTGTTGCCAATGTAAGAGGGTTGTTCATAAATCTTGTTTTGCTAAACGTAAGAATGTTGCCCCTTGGTCGTATTCTTGTTATGGTGATAGTGGTGGTTTTTCTGTTTGTATTGATTGTTGGGTGCCGAAATCGGTTGCTATTAAAAGGGGGAAGGTTTGTGGGGTTAGCAAGAGGAACGATACTGGGGTTTTGGGTAGAAGTTTGGAGGATGTGGTGAAGGATGCTGCTTGCACGGTACAGGAGAAGGTTGAGTCTGCGGTTAGGGCTAGAGAGTTGGCTGTGAGGAAGGCTTTGGAGGCAAGGAAGGCGGCGGATGTGGCTAGGAAAGCATTAGATTTAGTGGCTAATAATGAGGGTGGCAAGGAGAATAATGATAATGTTGATGATATTGAATTGGCATTTCAATTGCATAGAGCAATGAATAGTTCACCTCGGATTTCAAGTAATTTGTGCTTGGTTAATTCAAGTTGTTTGGGTGTTCCTATGATAGGGGAGGGTAATGGTGAAATGCGGATTAGAAATTCAGAATTGAGGAATCTCGGTGCTTTTGGAAAGCTTGATGGCTTCATGAGTAAAAGTGTGGACGTGGGGCGTCGGAAATCAAATGGAAATGATGATGGTGTAATCAGACCAGATGCTAAGAAAGATAGGAATGTGGGCATGCAGCAGCAAGAACAGAGCTTTTTCAACAAGTTGATAAACTCAAGGGGGAATGATTGCAGTGTGAACTCTGATTTTCAGTCTTATAGGGAAGGAAACGAGTCTTTGGTTCCTGATGATAAAGGATGCAAGAGAAAGCATGATCGCTATCTGCTGAAGTATAGTAGGAAAAGGGTTTTGTTCAAGTATAGTAGGAGAAAGGTTATGCTCAAGTATTGTAGGAGAAAGTTAGATGAGAGGTTAATTCCGAATGGTAGGCCCAAGTTCCTTTATGAAGGCTTGCTCTCAAGACTTGGACATCCACTACAGGACAACTGCTAAGGTGTTCTAAAGAACCATTGTGGATATGTTAATGATGGCCATGGATGTTGCAGATTTACATATAGATTTCTGTTAGGCTCTCAACTTTTGAGTTTTCAAAGAGTTAAACAAGTTCACATTTTCCTTTCTGTATAAAATTCTGTGTACTCGTGATCTTTCTTATTTAATGAGCATGCTTTGATATAAAATTCACTGATATTTAGCCTGAATGACTGCTGGTTTGAGAATATCTGGAACACTTCTATGTTAAGCGAAGGAATGCGGAAGTAGCAATTTTATATGATATGCAGTAAAGGATCTGTTCCGGGAGTTTTTATCTGCTCTATGTGACTGTTTATTTATGGGCCGGGATGTTCTTTGCTTTGCTTCATTTTAAAAAATGTGAATGCAGATGGTTGGCTTTGCTTGATAGAGTTTTATTACATATTTGTTTTTGTTTATCAACTATTTGGAAGTTTCAGTATGTTGTCCTTGGATTCTAACAAGGAAAGCTCCCCTATGCCATTTGATTGATTAAAGCTCCGTGCCACAACATTCTGTTTGGCATTTTATTTTATATGCTAGTTGCAGCTCTTGGTCTTCCTTTTGTTTTGTTTTAATTGTTGTCGTGACTCTATAAGTATGAGCATTGCATGTCTAAGGAGAAAGATAAAAGGAAAAAGGTGCTTTATTTGAATTCAGTCCTGGAAGTATGTTGTCTATGGGATGTTGATTAAACAATGCACCAATATAGAATCAAAGTACTGATAAGTAAGCTCTTCATGTAAAGGTCTGAGGTTTTGCTCCTGCTACTCCATTATAGACTGCAGATATGTTCCTGATCTTGTGCCTTGTATCTTACTGTTTGTTGATGCTGCTTGTTTAATGGGAAATCTTATTTTTTAAACTAAGCATTGAGTGGGAATGTTTGCATTGAATTAATTCCGCTGATTGTAATCTGTTTATGCAAAGTACGATGCAGCTGCTCCTGCAATTGTTCCTCTGGGTTGTTACTACTGTTTCTGCATTGCTGCAGCTGATTCATAATAAGTTGAGTTAGTCCATAGAAGTTGATTATGGGATTAATTTTGTTATAGGCTGTCTGTGAAGTCCTCAACCCTTGTGTATTATTGCTCTGGTTTTTCACGCACTTTTGACTGGCTTTGTAATTTAGTTTTTCGTTTTGGTTAGAATTTGGCCCTGTTTAGAAGTACAGTTTAAATAGAGATGGGTTAAAATTTATTTATTTTTTAATTTTTTAATGTTTTTTAATTATTTTAATGGGATGATGTTAAAAATAAATTTTTTTTAAAAAAAATATTATTTTAATATATTTTTAAACAAAAATCAGCTTTTCTAACTCAGCTAATGTGCTTGTTACCTGTTGCATTCTTAGCCCTCTGGAGTTTCTCTTCATAATGCAATTGCATGGCTTATCAGAAAAGAACAAAAAAGAAAAGAAAAAAAATAACATGAGTTTGCACATTAACTTCCATATTTTGGTTGAAAGATCACATCAACCACCCAATCAAACACATTAGTACTTTCCTATTAACTGATTAGATAATTTAATCAGTTTGGATGATCCCAAATACCCTAGCTTAGATGCTGCCTAAAAGTATTTGTTCTCTGAAACTAAGTAGCGCCATGAAAGACTGCAAAAACAAGAAAATTCCGTAAACTGGTGTTTTCAAGTAATGATTAGTTATGCGTTCATGTGTTGAATATATGCTCATTTGGTTAATTCTTGGATAGTGAATCCTCAAGAACATTACAAGTAAACACACCTTTATTTTTCTACTTAGTTATCAACAGCTCGGCATAGTTTTTTCAGCATCAATATTTTTTTCGCTTAAAAATGGAAACTTTACGCGATTGCCTTGGCAACTGTAAACAAAGTCAAAGCAGGTGAAGGCTACAAACATGTTCACTTTATTTCTACACCGACCTAAGTGATTAGGTCTGTGGTAAAATATGCAACAGAGAAGAGAAGCAGCAGCTGAAGATATATTGCGAGAGATAATGGCACATTGGGTTATTTACCTCTATTCAGTAACTCAATAATAAAGTAATTATTTTTTCTCATCTATGAGAATTTCTTATTTCATTTTCTTGATTCTTTATCCAAATTTCTTTTATAATTTATTATACTTTGCAACATTGTAGCACATTCTCAGAGAAGGTAGCACATCACAAAATTAAGATGTAAAGTTACCAGCAGGCAGCAGATCTTTATCTTAAATATTCTGTTCTTAGATCATCAGAACCTTGCAACTGCTCAACAAGGTCAGTTAACTCCTGTTTTTCTCTCCATCTCTGGTGTTTTAACATTTAACAGTTGAGTTCTCTTTCAAGTCGGATGGATTTCAGCTCTAACTCTTGAGTGTCTTTTTGTTTCATGATTTTGCGTTGGATTGTTTAATTTTTCAGTTTTTGATGAGGGTGATATAGGTTTATTAACAATCACTTTATTTTGCTTTTTTTACCTCTGTTGATTAGTGACTTGATTCTTTTTTTTTATTGGAAAATATGAGGTTCTCTACTATACTTGACATCAAATGGAAAAAAAGAGTCTAAAGATCTTGACTACTGGATGTCTAAAATTTTCTTTGGACCGTGCTAGTTTTTCATTTTCCAAGTTGTTGATGTGATGTTTTGAATTGCTGATTGAAGATTGAAATTTGAGACCCTTTTTGAGCGCAATATACCTTCTGTACTTCCTGAAATGAATGAATGTCAAGCAATTGAAGATCCTAGATAGAGGAAAATGATTCATACTGGCTGGACATATCAATAAAGTTTCAGTTTCCATATATGAGTGTCTACTTCATTAGTTTCTGTTAAACTTTGTGAAAAAAGGTTTTTTTTTTTTTTTGAAAGGGAATACAATAATCTGCTACAGATTTTTGTTTTTATGTTTAGTTTAAGATCTGTATGTGTGAGTGTTTTCTCTTCATTTGCTTCGAATTGCAAGAAACTTCAAAGGACTTTCAGTCAAATTCTCAAAATTTCTGGGTATAAATTACCCTTTTCCCTTTTGATCCTCTGAGAAAGCTATCTAACTTCTTGGAATCTGGGACATTTTCAGGCCTTAAAGTTGAAACTTCTTATTCCTTGGACTCAATGATAAATAGGTATTCTAATCATGTTGCAATTTGCAATACCTTTGCTTTGGAAGGGATTCCAGAACAAGCATGCTGCATGCTAGCAAACTGTTTTGGTTACAACATTTTGAACTTGCAATCTGCCGAAGATGGCAGTCATTGTGGAACCCTTGATTTCGGCTTCCATACTCCTACTCTTAGCTAGGAAGGTGGAGAAGAAAAAAAATGTTCTTAGACCGGTGATGAAGCAAGACTGTTTTAATTTACATCACCATCTAGTTGACAATTCCTCAAGAATGAAAATGGCAGCATGACTCGAGAATAAAATGACATGAATTGCAGCTCATTTTGCAGACAGATATTTATCAGGTTAAGAATTCGGAAGAATTCATAAGTTTTTTAATAAAAATCTGGGAAATTACTAGCAAGTTTACTGACTATTATAATTTCCTACTACTCTAGAAAAAAAACTCCTATTTCCCATAAATAACCTATTTAAGAATGTGATTGTGGTTACTTTTCAAAATATTTTTTATTCAGAAATACATCAAAATGATTTTTTTTTATAAAATTGATAGAGATAAAAAATGAGAGCTAAAATTGATAGAAATAAAAACTAAAGGATTTTATTCAATTTTTAAAAGGGTTAGCATGAATTTCTAGATTAAGAGAAAAAAAATAAAAAAACAATTGAAACTCAATCATACCTCCACCATAAATATGCGCCACATCATTATAAAGAGGACGGTGCGCCACTTTAAACATCATCGTGAATGACAACCATGTGAATGACAACCATGTATGCTGTGCAATGTATATGCCAATAATTTTTTTAATAATATTTAATTTTATAAAATTACAAAGCATCCCTTGAGTCAACACCAAAATTTAAAAAAAAAAACATAACTAAAAAACTGAAACACCCTTGGGACCATGCTTATTATTTTTTTTATTTTAAAGGCAATTATATAACTTCACTACTCAAAATAAAATAAAATAAAATAAAATAAAATAAACCCTCCTGTGCAAGTTTGAGAATAGAAGTAGCAAAAGAAAGCTGGATTGGAAACTTTTTCTTCCGGCTTCGACCCATCAAAATGGTCTGCTGCAAATAGGGCTGTAGAAGGACGGTGTCCTCTGTATCCAAATGCTACTATCATCCTGTTTTATCTTAGTATTTTAAAAGTATTTTATTTTATTTTAATATTTTCATATTATTTTGATCTCCTATATTAAAAATAATTTTTTATAAAATGAATAAATAAATTATTTTAATATATTTCTTAAAAAAAAACTTTAAAAAATAAGTGATATTATTTTTTAAAACACTGCCGACAATACCGACAAACAAGTGAATGGTCGATCACTGCATCACCTGTTTAGATAAGGAAAAATCAAAAGACGACATCGATACGAGCACCAACGTCGTCGGGACGAATATTAGCTGAGAGATCGAACAAGCCAAGTGTCGGCTCCATTATCCATTAAAGAAAGTCAAAGAACATGTCCACAAGAGTTCCATGCAGTTTACACTTTACACACAGGCTTTGGTCGCCGTAAGGCTTCCACGTTGCAGCCACGCAAGCCAAACTCCATACACAGGGAATTTTGTAGTTTTGGAAAGAAAGACCACCATCATGCAAACGTCCACAATGGTCTGAAAAAAACAAAAATCCCTTAATAACAACATATAAGGACATGCCTGCCTGCCTGCCTGCATGATTCTTTGTCTATATATACAGTAAATAGATCAATCTTTTATGTCATACTTCATGTTGGCTCTTTGGTTAATCTATAAACAATAATTTTTTTTTATACGGGCCTGAGCCTGGATCTATATAAGATCTTGAAGGCATTTTACGAAGAACAAATTAAATTTTAAAAAATCTCACCTTATTTTTTATTTTTATTTTCTCAATCCCATTAATTTGGGACATTTCGTATCCTTATGTAAGTATAAAGAGTTAAGCAATATGACTCTAGTTCTCTCATCCTAGAAGAACATTATTTCTCTTCACCCATTTTGTCTTGTTTTCTTTTTTTGGTATTGTATTGAATTTGATAATTAAATAAATTATATAATAAGCTTTATATATGGTTGATGGTCCATTTTTATTTTTGTAATATTTTTATATTCATTCAATGTGAGATATTTTTTGTAATAATGTTGTACCATATTATCTTATTTATTCTTTGTTGTACATGTCAGAAGATGTGCTATTGAATCTTGAAATTTCCGCAATAGCACAGAAGCCTTGATTCCATACCCTTTCTTGCATCCTCTTGTCACTGGCTTTTGCGGGTTCTTTTTGTCTCTTCTGTTTTTATCTGTGGGCTTGTATTCTAGTTTCTTTTAAACTCCTCTGTTTGTGTACATGTATATATGTTTGTAATTGATAGTTATTGTCAAAGAACCATCTCAATTCAATAATTTAAACTATTAGATGAGGTTTTAGAATATGATTTATATTATTCTCTAATACACCTCCTCAAGTGAAAGCCCTTTAGGCGTGAAACTTGCACAGGCCCACATTACCTTATACTTAATTTTTTATCAAATAAATAGGGATGGTGAGATTCGAACTCGTGACCGCTTGGTCATCAAGGCTCTGATACCATGTCAAAGAACCATCTCAACTCAATAGCTTAAACTGTTAGGTGAGGTCCCAGGATATGATTTATATTATTCTCTAACAGTTATTAAAGAATCATTTCAATTTAAAAGTTTAAGATTTTAGATGAAATGATTTTTTAATATGATATTAAAATCTTATTAATTAAGTAATTATAAGTTCAAATCTCACCACCTCTATTTTAATTAAAAAGAATATTTAAACATAAGATAGTATGAGCTTATATAAATTTTAAGTCTAATTTGTTTTCACTTAAGGAAATGTGTCAGACAATAAAATAAAATTATTCTTATGACTTCACCTAACGACTTAAATTTTTATATTGAAATAATTATTTGACGATAGTTATCTTATTTTGAAACTAGCCTTATTACATGATATATTACCTCGAATATTATTATATAAAAAAAATGTTGAGCATCATGAGATTTTTCTTCTGGCTGCATATATGGTCCAAATTTGAAAACCCCTTTTGTTTCAAGGAACGTCATTGAGTACGTTTATTATAAAACTTAGTTGATTCAATTGAATTTATAAAACATGGTGTCTAGGTATAAAAATATATATACCATCGATGGCATTTCATCCTCAAGGATTTTAAAAATGGAATCATAATATAGAAACAATGAAAACTGAAATATGACATGCTTCAATTATCAATTTCTCCTAGTAAAGGATAGATATTATATAAATAATAAGGTTGAACATTACTATATCCATATGGAATTATTTTTTTTCTTAATAATAGTCGATTATATATATTATGAACAGCCTAGATGGCAAAGAAATATGGAGAAATGTTATCTGTTGTGTATAGAGGAAAGCATTTCGGTCGACTACTCAATTAAAATTTAGATTTCAGAAGGCTATATATTTAACTTAAATGTACTCGGGGGTGTGAATAGAAAAAACAAAATATGAAAGGGACCAGATTAAATTTTAGTTGTAATTTAGAGACTATTTGTGCCTATTTTTTTTTCTCCCTCTCTAAATTTATCAATTACAAATATGATCGGAAAATATTCAATACGTATATCTAGTTAACTCATCTTCTTTTCACAAGCAAAAAATTTATCTTGAAACCAACTAGTAAGTAGTTATTTCATGCAAGTTTTCTCTTGCAACTCACAAGAAGCACTGATTTGGTGAAGGTGATGTATATATTTTTATTTTTCCAAAATTCCAGACCCCTGCATATGGAGTTGTATTGAGACACAGATCTCAACATGCTCTCCACCCATCTGTACAGGTGCAACCTTGTAAGCATATATCAAGGCAATCTGGGCCATCTTTAAAATTGGCTTCTTTGCTCAAAAACATGAGCATCAGCGTTATCAAGGTTGATGATGCTCGATTCTAATGGCTTCAAGAGCTAAGAATTGTCGATGACTCGATTTTCTTGATATATGCTACTAGGGTTCCAGCAATGTTGATGTGCTTTGGGAGCGTTGTTGAGATGTGCGTCACAAAGTATTTCCATGTGCAAGGTAATATATTTTTATATTACACCAAGAAAACAAAAGCTATTGTACTTCAAAACACTCACGAATTCGTGGAGGGAGGCCTAATAAATCACTACTACTCCATTTAGAAAGAAAAGAGAGCAGGAATTCATGAATTGAAGCTAACCTAAACTTGTAAGCAAGCTAGCTAGCTAGGGTACAGGTATATAGGGTAGGTAGCACACGTGCGTGGGGCTGTGACAAAGAGAGTAGGAGGAGGGGAGTTTGCTTGTGTAGTGTAGAACTGTAGATCATCATGACTTGTTACGGCAAGGGATCGATATGGGAGATGGTCTCGTCTCCCTGCAAGTTAAAAAAACAAAGGAATATGCATTACTGATCATAAGCGAGCAGGGGGTGATTGCATAACATTCACCGAAAGTAAAGGAAAGGTTTCATATCTAAATATTGCGAATACACATGGAGCCATGGCTTGAAGCTAGCATGGATATATACATGCACGTTACAGGAAATATATCTCTGTAGTGGTCATTTATTAATTTCTGGCCTATAATTGGAGAGTATCTTTCACTGTGAAATGAAATGGAAAGGAAAGGAATCAATCCCAAGAGTAAATTAATTAATGGGACAAGCAAAGCCACAACAGGAGGTGCCTGAGCAGCTAGCAGCGTTGAGGCTTGAGACTTCAATACATTTAGAAGAGAAGCAGCTCTGATCTCTTATACGCATTTATGGCTTTGCGTGTTGCTGCCGAGGATATCAATCTTGTTCCACAGCTACTCTTCAATCTCAATCTTCTCTTCATTATAGCTTTCCCTTTTCTTCTCTCCTCTCTCTAGTTATTTCTTTCCTTTTGTTGGAAGTCCATACATTAAATTCAGTACTGAATTTAATGTCCTGGTTATAGCCAAAACACAAGATGTTTTCATGTCCTGGTTATGTTGTTTTTCCTGTTGTTTTTGTTTCGCAAACCACTTGGGTAGTTGCTGTTGCCTTTTTTAGGTTTTAACTATATTTTGTTTATATAAAAAAAAATCGTGAAGATTTATTAATTTTTTTTAATACACTAAACTGATATAAAAAATATGTTTTTAGTCTTGATTGACGTTCTAGCTAGCCTGATAATACTTTTAATGTTAAATGAGCAAATAAAAAAATTATGTTCATGTTTCATAATTGTTCCCATCCAATTGAACTGATTCGAAAAAAAATATTCCTCTTTGGCATAAAAAAATGCCTAGTTTAGGATATTCCCAATCTAAGACATTTGTAGAATTTACCCATTTATGGTGTCCACATTATCCCAATTCCAAATACCAAACATTTACTCTTAATTTCACCTACATTCAATGTTTTTTTCGTATATGTATATATATATATATATATATATATATATATATATATTCTATGTTCTATAAAAATATTTAAGTGTGAGTTTTAGTAATGTGATCTAAATACTTTTATAAAATATATGTATTGATATTCTTCAAGTATTTTTTTTATGCTTTAAGTGATAACATATTAAAAACGTCCAAAAATTATAAAGAAATATTAAATTATTGCTTAGTTTTAGAGTTATGCCTTTAAAACGGCTGGCTATCAAATTAATCACATGCCAATTGTTTTTTTTGAATGGTCGCACACCATTTGAAAGCTTGTTTAAGTCTTCTCCTGATTATAGTTTTCTTCATATTTTCAAGTGTTTGTTTTTTCCATTGCTTCGTCCCTATAATAGATACAAGTTAGATTTTTGTCCTGCTCCTTGTGTGTTTCTTGGTTATAGTGCCTCTCACTTGGGTTATAGATTTCTTGATTTGTCTTCCAATCGCATATATATTGCACGACATGTTTGGTTCCATGAAAATGTGTTTACCTTCGCATATTATGAACAGACAATATAATTCCCTTTATCATCTATGATAACATCTCTATCAACCTTGACATCTTTTCTATCACTTACGGATTACATTTTCTATTTACCTAAATCAAACCCCAAAGCCAACACTTCTCCACAATCTATTCCTATACATAATAGTCATGTTCATCTATGTCCCTCATCTACAACTTACATCTCTCATCAAACTATGACAAACCCTATGAACAATACCTCTCCACAACTTATTCCCGTGAGCAATAGTCCTGATGATCCATCTCTAATTTTCTCCTTTTTTATTGATCACTCTCAAGGTATAGTTTCTGCTTCTCCAAGTACTATTTCTCTTCCATCAGGGTCATATCCTTCACCTGTGTTGTCTCCTCTTCCATAGCCTAGTCCAGTACCGGATTCTCCCTCATCTGTGTCTCCTCTCGGGTTAAATCTAGTAATTGATCTTTCTAACTTTAATCTTTAGAGTGTCTCAAATAGTGATCAAGTGCCTCCAACATAACCTTCCCAATTTCATCTCATAGTTCATCGTCTATGGCAACCTAATTAAGCATGCTAACTTTAATGTGTCGATGCCTTTAGATTCTTTGATTACTTCTCCTCTTAACAGGGAACCACTAACCTTCAAAGAAGCCACCAAGTATTCAGCATGGCATTAGGCCATGTAAGATGAGATTCAGGCTTTGCACTCAAAAGGTACATGGATTCTTGTTCCTTTTCTTCCGTAAATGAATATTGTTGGTAATCATTAAGTGTATAAAATTAAAAGGCGAGTAGATGGCAATATTGAAAAATACAAAGCTCGTCTAGTTATTAAAGAGTTTACACAACAAGAGGGGATTGACTTTTAAAAAACTTTCAGTCCTGTATTTAAACCTGTTACTATGAGGTTAGTGCTCACTATTGTTATTTCTCGTGGTCGGTTCATTAATCAACTTTATTTTTATAATGCCTTCTATAATGAGATCCTTTATGAAGAGGTGTATATGGAGCAACCATATGGCTTCAGTCACTACTCTATCCTTTCATGTTTGCCGCCTTTATAAGTTTATATATAGCTTAAAATAGACCTCTGGAGAATGGTATACTAGACTCAGTGATTACCTTCTTTCTCTCATTTTTTATACCTCTAAAGTTGATACATCATTGTTTATTTTAGTTATGGGTGATGTTATGTCTTTCTTACGTATGTATATGGATGACTTTTTGCTTACTAGGAGCAATCTGGTTATGTTTAAACAATTGATTCACTTGCTGAATTCATAGTTTAAACTTTAGGACTTAGGCTTTATGCACTATTTTTTAGGGATTGAATTTAAACACACCTTCATGTGATTCATGCTCACACAACATAAATATGACCTTAATACCCTTCATAGAGTTGTATGTTTTCCTGTAAACCTGTAGACACACATGTTTCTTCCTCTTTTAAGTTAGCTTTGGCTTCTGGTACTTTATATTTTGATTCTACACGGTATAGACAGATTGTTGATGCTTTTTAATATCTCATTTTTACTAGACCAAATATTTGTTATGCTATCAGGAAGATATGTCAATTTATGTATTCTTCTTCTGAAGGTTCTTGGTCTCTTATCAAACATATCTTATGTTATCTGAAGGGTACAACCTTATATGGGTTGCATATTACTCGTATCTCTTTGCATGATTTCACTGATATTAATTGGGTTAGTAGTGTTGATAATCGAAAATCCACTAACAATTACTTAGTGTATCTCGACAATACACCCATCTCATGGAAGTTTGGAAAGCAAAGAACAGTGACTAGGTCTTCAACTGATGTAGAATATAAAGCTTTAGTTGATAGTACTGCTGAGATTTTATGGCTTCGTTCTTTGCTCTCAAATCTTTTTTTTTTCTCCTTACTCCTATGACTATATTCTGGTGTGATAATTTAAATGCTACTTATCTGTTCTTACCAAGCATCTTCCTCGTGGTTTATTTGCTTAACTTCACTCCAAACTTTATATGGAGTCTTCACCAACTACCTGAAGGGGTATATTATAAAAAGTTTTATAGGAATTACAGGATTATTTCACATATTTGCTTTTATAGGATAAGTCTGTGTAATACATTGTATGTTTGTTACTGTACACAATCCTGCACATATAAATACAAGAGGAGGGCTGTTATCTCTCTTGTTTAAACTTCCTAATATATTCAGAAATCTTATCTCCTACAATCTCTAACTTTAAGTATATTGCAGGCAGCATCTTCTTGTTTTCCTCACTATATACCCACTGCTGTCTTCCAGATTAACACCGTTAATTAATTAGCGCTAATATTTATCCCCTGTCCCCTGAACCACTACAAAATCATCGAACTTCCCTAAATAGACCTTTTTCTTGCCTCCTCTAACACCATGCAAACCACACACACACACACACACACACACATGTGATCAAAACCCTCCTCCTGCTCTCCTGTAAGCTAGGGATGGATGATGGATCTCTGTCGTGTCCTGTACGTCCATGGTTATTTATTTATTTTGTTTTGTCACCACAAGCTTTCAGCAGCAAGCTGCTGCTGCTGCTTCCTCTTTGATAGCTGACACTGATGAGATAGTCCCTATAACTTTTAGTTCGCGTGTTCAAGTTATGACTATATCTAGCTAGCTAGGGTTAGTGCACGCATGGCATGCCATTGCATTTGCAAGCCCTGAATAGTGATAGATAGAATCAAATCATTCCCTTTATTTTTTATATAATATATAGCTTTCAATCTGATTCAGACGTTACCCTCCTCATCCTGCTGCTGCTGCTGCTGCTGAACTCTGCTTTTTCTATTTCTGTCAATACTCACTTATTTGTAATCATACAAGACTATTGATGCTCTCTACCTCGGCCCACTTGTAATTATTGCAATCTTGGATGTATTAAGTTTGGATCATCCAACATTAATTCCTTTTGCACCCTCACGAAGGGTAGTGGAGTACTGTTGAAACTGGTTTCTCAAAAGTTTTTAAAATTTTTGTTTAAAATTATTTTTTTAAATTATTTTTGATATATTAATATTAAAAATAAAAAATATTATTTTAATATATATTTTGAATAAATAATATTTTTAAAAAACAACATTTATTACATTTTCAAATAAATTATTATTAACATGGTGTACCATGTTAACAAAGAGTGATGAATTTAGTATTCCTTTTTTTACTATTGAAGTTTATAGAAACAGATTAAAAAATTTATAAATTATAGCTTTTTTAAACCTAAATTTTTAACATAATTCGATATAAAAAATAAGTTTAAATAATAAAAATTAAATAATTTTTAAAATTATGATAATCTAAACTTGGAATCCTTGATGATAGCGTTTGTTTACGCTTCTGTTTCATAGTTTAATTAAAGATCTTGGATTCTAACCTCTTTTGTAATGTATATATATAAAGACTGTAATTTTACATAACCATTTTTTATATAATTTACAATATTTGCTTTATCTTTAATAATAACTTATCATCCTACTCATTGGAAAGAAATCAAAGACTAAAGAAGTGTTTGGGAACGCGGTTCAACCCGCGTTCCCAAAAAATTTGAATTTTTTTTTGTTTGTTAAAATTTAATATGGTTTGTACGTTTTGGATCGTTTTGATGTACTGATGTTAAAAATAATTTTTAAAAAATAAAAAAATATCATTGACATATATTTTGGCACGA
>Ga0307514_10003589_pt1 | contig 14762 bp, 10 predicted proteins | sample 16_EM_MG_FD_203088 | JGI IMG/M metagenome (GOLD analysis project Ga0307514, IMG submission 203088) | Populus trichocarpa ectomycorrhiza microbial communities from riparian zone in the Pacific Northwest, United States - 16_EM | ecosystem: Host-associated > Plants > Roots > Unclassified | place... | reverse complement strand
CTCCCCTTTCCCTTCCTCCCAGGCGAGTTCTTGCCTATTGCATCCTTGTATTGTGCGGGAAAGCTCGGTTGCTAACTTTCTTCTTTTTGCCTGTCCATCCATCACATCCATCCATCCATCCATCCATCCATCCCTTCGTCGCACCGTCGCAGAGAAGCATTCACCCCCCGCCGTCCTCATGTTTTTGTCTGCCCCTCTGTCTTGCGTTGTTGGATGGCCACAATCGCCCCTACAAGTCCACCCTCACCCACACTGCCCGCACACTCCTCCTACTCCTCCTGCTTGAGCCGGTTCGGACCTGGCCGCGTTACATAGCTAGTCAATAAATAGAAAGTCATTCTCCCACCCCCCCCTCCAGCTCTGTGTCCCCTCTGCCTGCTCGAATGTCCACTTTCCTCGTGTGAGTTCCACCTCCATTTCATCTGCCCATTTGCACCACCAGGTTCGCCGATTCCAAGGCAGCTAGGGAACACCCTCCGAGAAACAGTGAACTTCCGAAGGGACTAGGGGGTTCATCTAACAGAAAGTCTAGCCTAGTGTAGGAAAGATAGAGGAAGCAGAGAAGGAGAAGGGAGGACGGGGGTTCTGAACCCATATTTCGATCGAGGGGGGTGGCTGTTATACCTCCTTCATATTTTTGTCCATCCTTTCTGTGTTCCACACGCACAGAGCGTGAGGTCGGTCGGTCCAGTTCTGCTTCCCCATTAATCCCACTCCCCCCCAATCCCTCTTACAACGTCCGCCCGACTTGCCTACTGCATCCCCCTCAGTCCACACCGCGTCGCTTCTCTCTGGAGGTAATACCAATTCCCACTCTTATTCTACATGCCCATGCATGGGTACTGGTACTGCATTCAGAATCAGGTTCTGACTTGCATCACAGTGTTACTACCGCTCGAAGAAGTTAATACCCTACTAAAAGTTTCTCGGCTTGCGAAACCCAAACACCCCACTACTGCGTAGCAAACTCCCCCTCGACATAATCGACTTCATTGTGAGTTACCTTATTTTTCTGGGGAGGCCATTGGTTGCATCAATGGAAATATTAAGTCCGATAAATACTTACAAGTAACTTTCACCCTGTGAAAAGCACAACACTCAGGAATCTCAGGAGTCTCTCGTCCACCTGCCGTGTATTCCCGACAGATACAGCCTTGCACCCCCAAACCCCCACATCAGTCTCTCGAAGCGTATTCAGAAGGCTCTCGGCTCCATTCAAATTTATCCTCCAACCAAAGCTAGTATCGTATCGAGAACTTAAAGAACTTTTCCCCTCTCACCCTCTGGTACCTACGCCAAAGCACGTTAGGAAGAAAATCCGCATTCTTATAGTCACCGTGGCTTCACCATCACCACCACCAACAGGGGCAGTCCCCAAAAGAAAGAGGCTAACCGGAGAAATGAAGTACTACGCTGTACGCAAGGGTTACAGCCCAGGAATATACACTACATGGAAGGAGTGCTTGGGGCAAGTTACAGGATTCAAGGGTGCCACCTGTGAGTGCTAGAGCCTCTTGCTTCATGTGCGCAGAGAAAATTCGGAGGGACTTAAGAGGACAGGGTGATAGGCTGACATTTAGTTCACATTGTAGTCAAGTCCTTTGCATCGGAGTCTGATGCGAAATCCTTCATGGAGGGAAACGACCCAACACTAGACCCCGACTCTTCTGTTTACGTTGCAAAATGGTACGGAGTTAGAAGTGGAAAGTGCCCTGGGGTTTATTCGACATGGAAGGCAGCCCAAGAACAGGTTGTCGGAGTTCAGAAACCGAAAGTGAAAGCATTCGCGACAAGAGAAGAAGCAGAGGCATTTGTTGCTAGTGGACCGGGCGTACCAAGTTCACCCTTACCGGAGGATAGAAAGACCAGGGCTTCGAAAGATATGACAACTGTGAGAAGGGACATGGCTGTGTCAATAGCCACCACAGTATCAAGAAAGAGGAAGAGCACAGCCAATGAGTCTGTAGCAGATGCTGAGAGTATAAGTGGAGAAACAGTGTCTGATGGGATGCTCGAAGATGAATATAACGGCGTTGATTCAGCAGCAAGGCAGCTTGAGGAGGAGGAGCATGCTGCTGACGAGGGGACAGATGGGCACCGGGCCAAGAAACACAAGTCTTCAAAGCCAGCTGTTCCCAGGAAAACCACGGTGCTGAAGATATATACAGATGGAAGTACTATGGGGAATGGCAGAGAAGATGCAATTGGTGGAGTTGGGGTATGGTTCGGTAGCAACGATGTTAGGTAGGCCCCACAAGTTGTTGATCTCCATTTCTATTTTCGCATCCCCACGCAAGGCACTTTCCCTTACTACTATATCAAGCTCACCCCCCTCGTTACTAACTTATAGCAGAAATATTTCCGAGCCACTAACTGGTACTCGCCAAACGAACCAACGGGCCGAGTTGAGCGCTATAAAACGAGCTCTTGAGATAGCACCTAGGCATCGCGAAGTTCTGATTTTCTCCGATTCGCAGTATGCTATCAACTGTGTCACCCTATGGCATCACAACTGGAGTAGAAATAACTGGTTAACGACATTGGGAAAGAAGGTTGAGAACCAAGATCTAATCGAAGAGATTCTGGAGAAAATGCAAGAGAGGGAAGACATCGGGGCGAAAACTGGTTTTGAGTGGGTGAAAGGACACACTGGAGCGGCAGATGGTAACAGCCAAGCCGACAGACTGGCGGCTGAAGGTGCGAGGAAAGCCAAGGCGATGAATGGGGGGACAGTACTTAGGAGGTAAACTCCTGCATACTCTTCGCCACGATTTTCCTCCTTGTTATGTGCCTTCGTTCCTTTCTTTTCACAGCATATTGGGGTTGTTTATTCCAGGCAGTTCACTCGAATAGAAAGGCTGGAAGCGTTTGAGATTTAGAGAAGCACTTTGGCTGAAATGCCGCTGTCACTTTTCCTACTTTTACATTCAGTTTCCATCATTATTACCTTCGACATTGTTTTACTGCCGGGCAACATTGTTACATTTTTTTTTTCTTATATCACAGGTGGGCGGCGGTTTGGGTTGGTTATCTGCTTTTTTATCTTAATTAATGCGCGTGGTTCTGTTGTCCTACTTTTTCTATCTCACCTCGTTGTTGATGGGGTCAAGTTGTTGGGTTGCGCTTATGATTGGATATCATTTCAACTTACCTCCTATGCGTTTACTAGGCCTCTCTTCGTACTGCTTGCTGTATGCGGTTATTGGTTGACCTGGTATGAATCACCTTTATATTTCAGGCTATGCAGCTGTGAAATGGGACCTTCTTTGTTATTCCTATGTTATTACTTGCGCACTGGATCCTTTGGTTATATTTGGAAGAATGTTGGGTTTCAATTTGAAAGAGACAGAACAGTTGTGTGAGCAATGGGGTTGGCAAGATACAACCTGCGGTGTGGCAGATAAGTTTAAGTGAATCTCAGGCTGGGACGGGACTCTGAATGGAAGGAAATTGTATAGGAGTGGGTGTGGGCGGGATGGTTTTCTGCCATGAATAGCATGAAATGGGAGGACTCGACATTTTAAATTACTTGTATCCTAGAGATGTGTACGATTGGAAAGAGTATAACAATCTCTCATTGCCACTCTATGGCTACTCTACATATGTACAGTATAAGGTACCTACCTAATCAGCCTCCAAAAAGAAACAAGGAATACTGTACTGTGGTGACCCTTGTTCAGGCTCTTCGAGTGCACCAAGCCTGCGCACCTACCTAAACGGCGAAGCAGAACTGACACACTTTATAATCAAAGCGCCAACTTAAACTATTCCTTCTCTGAGGCTCTACCTAAGTGCTCCCGAACACCAATGTCTTATCTCTGCAGCTCTGTACTACTTCAGCCCCCACTTGCTCTCTCCCCCACTCCGCTCTCCACCTCCCCTCCTCTGTGACCACCTCTACCCTGCCCTCTCCTCAACCCCCCTGCTATCCTCTGTGCTTCCTCCTGCTTTGCTCGCAAACTGTGATGTGAAGGACTGGGAGGGGTGCAGGGGAGTGGGGAGCGGTGGGCTCGATCGGTACGGTAAATCGGGGGTTATTCGGTAGTTGGTAATTCATCCAGTGGTGCGTCCAGACTAGTTCCAAAGCAGATCGAGATGTTGCCTAATATGGTAGGAAGCCTAGTCTGTTGTGGTTGGTATGCTGGGCTGGGCTACTTAATTTGGTTAGTGTGCAGCACGGGGGTGGTGTGGGGGGAACAGGCGACGTTGCTCATTACTCGGTACTCCGTACTCCCATGAATACATTGCGGTGCAGGACCAGAACTCATTGGCTTGGCTCATGGTAACTAGGAGTCTGGTTGGATAACTACCCAGCTGTAAGCTGCATGTATCACAATAATTTATCGTTGTACCGAGTAGGCATATCATGAATGAAGATTGTCTGGGAGTACGGTACCTACGGTATGTAGAGTACTGTACTGTACATACATGCTACTTACATACTACATGACATATGTACTGTACATACTTACAAAGTCCAACCATACACGTACACTGAGCACCTCCTATGATCATCCATTTGGGATGCCTATATATATAGTAGCTACACCGCTCCGTATAGCCGCGCAGCCAATCGCCAGTACCCTCCACGAGGGGTTGGCTAGGCTTTGGATAGCCCTACGCCATTAGTAGTCCTTACTGTTTTAGCCCCAATCGTCAAAACTCACCCCACAACCCTACCTAGATTATCAAGTGCTCCAAGAGAAGGTATAACCTATTAAAGCCTTTCACTAGCTACAGTTTCAGCCCAGTAGGAGCCTTGGGGCAAGCCGAGCAAAGGCGTGGGTACAATGTACAGTTACATGTACAGTACATTTCCCTAGAGGCTACTTGATTTTTTTCCCCATGTTGTAGGCCTCATCAACCTTGTAAGTAAATGATAATTCCTCACTTTGGGAATACAAAGTCAGTTTGTTGATTTGTAGTAGCTTTCCGGGTTTTCGTTCGATTTTTGGTGTGAGGTTCTAGTAGAGGGCTAGACATTACTGACACATGCCCTGATTAAAGTTTCTCCTCATGGCTAGGTGAACCAGAACAAGAGCCGAACTGACCGATGCCGTGCGCAGGCAGGCGCATGCTTGTCTGTATACGAGCGGGGGAACGGGAGCATTGGAATGGGGTTTGAAAACTGCTGCTCTAGAATGATTCTCAATCGACCTACATATACCAAAGTACGCACTGATATATTTTCAGGCTCATGCACAGAGCACAGTGAGACATCAACCAATACGAGGCTGGAGGAATGAACGAACTCGAGGCCCTGTTGGATCAGGTTAGCTTCACCGTAGGATACCCCGCAATCGAAATATATTACAGAGAATCAGGCCACCGTTCTAAGAAGGTTGTTCTGAGGCACGGGGCAACAAAAACACCATAATATGGTCGTATCGATTTCGTATGTCCTATAATAATGGATGTAATATATACATACAGCTCATCATCGATTCCAAGTGGGAGTTTGTATATTCTAAATATTAATTGTACCCCGCAATCATTGTTGCCCGCAATTGCCATTCCTCCTGTAAGGCTAGTCCATAAGCCCAGTTGAAATATCAACGAGTCCTCTACCTATCAGACTCAGTCCAATATAAACCCTGAATTCACCGATCGACCAGAAAAAAACAAATTTGCTTGTACTTGCGCCATCTGAAAAAAATCAATCAGCCCGAACCTGCATACTTACACTTACCTATGCCACAACCCCGGTGACTTTCTCATAATTGCTTCTTTCACTGCGCCGCTCTCCGGGCTAATCATATAGTATCGCTAGCCAGCCAGAAACTCGGGACCCGCTATTCCCCACCGCTCTACCCCACCCACTTGTTTCCTGCACTCTATGGTTTGGTAACGCCTACATTTTAGTCCTGGGAACTCATTAGACCGGTTATAGTGCAGTCTAATATTGCGTTGCGTTGGTAGAAATAATGCCACTTACTCCCCATTTCGTTCTGTGCTTCCTTTTCCACCCCGGTTCAACTCGCCAATCGTTCCATGAACCAACCAGCGCATCGCAGAACCGGCAAATAAAAATTCAAATCAGTCCATGTGTGTGTAAATCCCACCCCTGCTTCCGTAGCGGCATCACAGGCAGCGAGTGAACCTGGTCTTGATAGAGTACTCGAGTAGAAGCAAGCAAAACAAATAGAAGTGTGCATGCACGGTGTGGGGTGTGTAGCTGCATGTCTGACGCAACTGGTTTAGGAATGACTGGGGGAAATAGGTATAAGAGGAAAGCTGCCAGATTGTGGAAGTGGGATACAAACGACTACCTTACCCCCAAAGTAATGCGGACGCAGGAAGGAAGCGTGCAGAAGTGCGTACGCCGAATTCTCAGGGTGGAGGAACGGATATGCGAGTATCCAAGTGTGGAGCAGGAACAACTAACTTACGAGTCGAACTCCGTGAACCTCTGAAGCTCGAGTACCTCCAATTTTTCAAGATTCATGCGCTGGGGCTCCAATTTTGAGCCTTATTGTTGTTGGAATATGCATCGTTGGGCTTCCCAAAGCGCCTGAGCAAGGAGTTCTTCGTTGGGTACATTTGCCAACTGAGGTGTGGTCCAAATATACTTCTGGGATGTTTGGACTCACTAACTCTAAGACGGGCCAAAGAACTCAGTCGGTGTAGATGTTGATATATACCTGCACCCACCTAGTAATTCATGGCCATCAATCCAAGACCTCCAACCAGGTGGGTGATTGGCGGTACTGAACCTGTGATTTGTCGAATTGTACACTAGGTCAAACGTGAGCATGCGTTGTGCTTTGGGTAAGTTTTGATAGTGTGCTTTTTTTGATTCTTGACCTGCACTTGCTGGCCAGATCAGGTCATACCGTGGCAAATTCTCCGTCTCAATGCATGCAATCTGTATTTGGGGCTTCCTCGCTTCTTGTTGTGGTGATGAAGTGTTCACAGAACGTTGGATGGACAAGTAGGCCATCTAAATATCCCGAGGAATGTGCACGGTTATCACCCTGCAGTTGATATCATATTAAATACTCCTAGTAGAAGACCTTCAATCCAAGAAGCAGACTACAGCTGCGTCATTTGGTTCGGGGCTAGCATCATTCAGCCGCCAGTATTTGAATTGCACTGATTGTGTGCCGGGAGAGGTCCTCCTGGTAATGTATAGTCGGGGGTTCAATTCGACGAGAGTCCGGGCCGCTATCCACCGAATGAATGCCATAGCCTATATGGTGAGGTGTAGATAAGGTCCCCCCCAAAGAAAAATCATGAGATGCAGACGATCGGTATCACGATCGGGGGTGTTATTTAATGTCACGAGTTCAGGGTAACAGCATCCTGGAGGCGCAGAGATAAGATAAAGACCTAACGGAGCCGCAGTGGGATGGCTGGTACGGAATGCAGCAAGGGTGACTAGCATACAGACTTGCCCTGGTATCCTGCCACAACAATGTGAATTGGGTGGAGAAATCCCGGTGTTGACAGTGCATGTGCATGAGAGGATCAGATAATGTCACCAATTTTCCACACCACTGCCTGCGTACAACTGTGAGTAGGTACCGTAGGTGATGTATCCTCAGATGCTAACCACTAGTTATGGTGCTGATTAGGCGAAAGATCTAGACAGCTGGCAGACACCCGAGGCACATGATGGCTTTGAGGATCAGATAAACCATTGATATTGGTTGTTTCGAATCAGACTAGCCCCCCTCAATTTTTCCCAATCAGTTAGGTACTTAGGTATGTAAGCTATTCCAGTTTTTTATAAATGATCCAGAGCCTACTGATTAATATTCCATATTCCATACCAGTAGTCTGGTAGACGCTCCACCAACCCCTATACAGCCATCCCAAGCGTAAACAAGGGATATGGCTAGATACGTGAACATGTAGTAAAGGAAGATTTTATTTTAGCAAATCGATGAATGAAGTGCATGAAGCTTGCCGCTTAGTATAGGCTACGGAATAAAGCCTGAGGATTAACTCGCGTTCATATAGACCCTCAGTTCGAAGCCTGGCAGGTCGCCTGCAATGAAGGCCTCTGATAGTTGGGCAGAGATCTACTCCAGCACTGTACAACGCAAAAAAAATCATGGCTTTTTTTATCAACTGGTTCTTGCCGACAGAAGGAATCAGCGAGATAGAAAGCAGAATGTTATCAGCCCTCTAGCTCGAATCCCCGTGCAGCATTGATTCACCTATTAGGCCTCGTGCGTCTTGTGAAAAAAAAAATGCCAGGTTGATGAACGAAAATCCAAAGAGAGACCAGGACAGGGACTTGACTATCGAGCCTCCCGTGGTGTAGAGCTAGCAGGCCCCATGTGGTAGTCGGAGCTACCAATTGTTCAACCCTTATGCGAAGGGATTATGAACTAGTAAAGGGTTTTGTCGAAAGGGGATCGTAACGCGAATATGTTAAGAAATTACATATGAGCAAGGAACCTGCAGCTTAAGAAATAAGAATGTATCGTGTGAGTGATGCGTTATAGCAGACCGAATATCGATATGTCGAGTGCTTCTAACTCTGGTCAACAGTATAGCATATTGAACATCCACAGATACAGGCCACCCTCCAGATAAATACATATTATTTGCAAGAAAGCAGTTGGCCTGGTTTGGTACGTTGGTATCGTGTGCTGATGCCATCACCACAGGCCTCCTCGCTGACCCTTATCGCTGGGAGTTACTTCCTGTGGCTATAAATCCCTATGTGTCTCAGTACTTATTTCATGACTGTTGATGGGTAATCTCACGTCTGGTGCCTGGTTAGAGACTATGACAGTACCATGTGCCAGGGGCTTTTAGTATCTGCTCCTATAGTAGGTAACATACTTGGGTAAGTGAGCTGAGCGCATTAGTTTGGTAACCCTACGTTTCTCATCCCCATCACCACGTGTAACGGGTATCCAGCAGCCATTGAAGGTGGTAAGGGAAGTCTTGCAACTGTATAAAGAAGGTTGGTGAGGACACTGGGGACTGTTTTTCCAGAGGCGCGAACCGAATGTACAACCCAATTGTGCCCAACAAGCAGAGGATGTTGTTTCTGTTGCTACAGCCAGAGACTGCTCGATGGTGGGCACTGTTGGCACCGGATCAGCAATAGCTTTGGAGTTTTGGGGGGCTTGTTCCCGCCTCAAGCTACTCTGTCCTCCCTACTAAATTATTCCCGGAGGCTGTGCTCCAAACTGCATACTTCCCATTTGGCGATAACGGCTAGCGCTCCCGTACCGATATACTGTGCAAGTATTGGGATTGCATTCTGTTCGGAGGCTCAAGCTCGGCCTGCGGGAGGAATTAATCAGAAGATAGAGGTGAGAGCGGGACCATTTGAAAACGCAGCTGATTGAGATATATACACCTAGAAATAGCCTTACAAATGTGTATGTGTCCCGGTAAATGCGACGCGATGGGTTCACATCATAAATCGGGCAGTGAACCGGCTAGAGGAACAGTCCCTGTAATTGGAGATTGAACTATATCACACTCGGTGCTTCATAAGTCCCCAAAACAAAAATGTACCCCCTCCAATGCCCATGACCTAGACCGCCCACCGATGCGAAACCTTGGGCAACCGACCGCCAACGCAGCGGGAGGCTGACTAGAGGGGCGCCGAGGATCGGAGTGTTTGGGAATGTTTTCGTATATGGGATATGTGCTTGCTTATATGTCGCTCATCAGATCTTCAGCTTCCAACCATACCGCGGCAAGCCGTGGTGACAATCCCCTGGTGAAACTGGTTATCACACACCTCATACATATATAAGTCTGTATCATATTGTACAGTATGCACACTATTCTTTATTTTTTGCTGCATTATGTTCTGCAATAGGGCTCCCATCATTTTTGGATTGGCGAACAGCTAGGGAATATAATCCTGCTTTCCCTAATTGGCACCGCCATGCATTGAGGAAATATACCGAGCAGCACCCCAAAGTGATTCAGATGTTGAAACGCGAGGGGTGGGTCGTTGTTTTGAAGGTCGAAGGGTAGATGCACAAAGTAAGTCAATCAAATTCATAAATAATTGGGCACAAAGATGGGACAAAACGAAACTTGATTATTTATGCCAGTCCATACCCTAGGTGGTGCCTGTGCGATGTTGTTCCATTGAGCGAAGAACCTCACTGGCCAGCTCGGGGGGTAGATTCTCGTCGAGGCTCTTCGCATCCTTGAGAAGGTCTAGGCGGAGTGCCAGAGGGGAAAGAGAACCGACAAACCATCTAGTCGCATATCCTCCACTCGAACAACTTGGGCTTTTTGTTCTTCAGAAGTGTTGGAGATCTTTGCACTGCGTTGGCGATGTAAAAGGGTGCTTTCACTACTGGCAGCACCAATTGGACAGCCTTTGTGTGGGGACAGTTATGTTGGTCTAGAAATAGGTACTATATGTCTTGGCATCAACTGCTGACTTATATACCTCCCTTGAAGACTCCTTGGAGCTCGATCATGGTCCCGACGTATCATATGAATTGCGTCCGCCATGGCTAAGACACGTTCTGGATCAACATTTGCCATGTTCAAGTACGCTTTGGTAGAGAGTAACGGAATCTGGCAGGCACCAGCCTCTCGTAGAGAAGAGTAGCCTACCGTATTCGTTGCTGTCCTTGCAGTATTCCGGCATGGGGAAAAAAGTGTTGACCAAGGACAGCATGGTAAAGTGGTTAAGCCTGAATTCGAGCCGTAGTGGCGTCATAGCCATCAAGGATCCAGGCATCGAAAACAAGGGAGCCGATTAGTCAACGGAAGGCAATGCCTAGTCTGGCGGGCACTGGAGCCCGCATTGACAGGTACCTTCTCTATGTGGTGAACGTCAAAAAAGTGGAGATCAGAATTTTCAGCGGTATCAAGCTGGCTGATCTAGGGATCAACCAGACTAGATTCTTATGTTTTAAATTTCGCGCTGGGGGGGGGCCGGATTGTAATTTCACATTCACATTCCAAACAGTTCTGATACGCTGCCGCCAGCAGGTCTGACTTTTTTCTTTTTTTCGTTTGATGCAGAAGAAGTTTATGTTTGCAATTGGCAACCTTGTACCTTGTGCTAAGTAACTACGGTACAGCTGCTAAGCATTTGACGAAATTGCAAGAGAGAAGATCGGAAATTTTTGCGGCGAAACATCCGAGTAACCGAGCCGTCAATTCTGCCGCGACAGTCATCCTGTTTCTAATTTTTGATTTTCTGCATTTTACCAGGTGTAGGGTCCTGACAGAAGACAGGGTACTGAGGCTATTTTTTTACCACATAGGTAGGGAGTCCAGATGCTGTACTCGAGGACCTACACAGCTGTGGTAGAAATTGTATGCTTGTGGTATAAGTATCCACTGCACTCCTAATTTCTTTTTAGCACCCAAACAATTTGTGGAAAATAAAAAAACAAACGGTGATTGTTTTATTTTAGAGTTGCGATAATCGTGTGATGGAGCTATTACAGGGCTTGTGAAACCACATTGCAGATTCTCCCGCCAGACTATTCTTAACCCTCATCATGAGATTCATCGCGTTGCTTCACGAATTAGGCATAAAAACTCACCTGCCAACATGCACATCTATGCCCATGCCCGAAAAGCTACTCTAAGCTCATCGCTAGAAGCCATCGCCCGACGAGATTTCGAGCCATACACCTCCCCAATATTAGTGATATATATGATACAGCATGTCGCCAGCCTCTATGGCCCCACCCCCACCCCTCACCCACTGGTCTGGTTACACAACCCCTCGTAGCGCAGTCCTTGCTGCGCACTCACGCAAGGAACCAAGTACCTACTCCTAGACCTCCTCAAGCCCTCAAATTAAGCAAATACCTGAATCCAACGGGCAGATCAGATGACAGCAACTACCTAGCACCAGAGATCAGAGAAACTCCCTCCTTTTTTTCCTTTCCACATTTCATTGCATCTCGTTGTTGCCTCGTCAGTCACGTCTTTTGTCCTGTAACTTTTGCCTGGTGCATATTATCTCAGAGTTACTTAGTCTCATAGCATCATTGTGCTCCCACGCCCTCTTTTTTGATTGCGGCCTGCCTTGTTTTCGGTGCCCACTTTACTGGCTTTCGAGCCCCTGCGCTGTCTGCTGCCATCTTCGCTCGCTTGTTTGGGTCGCAATTGGACCCCCTCCCAAGAACAAAAAAGGTTCCTCCGCTGCAGCAATAGACTCGCTCCGAGGATCGCTCGCTGCTTTCCTCTCCTTTCTCAACTCCACTTGCCAGTCACCCTGCCCCGAGCCCATAGGCACTGCTACCTACCGAGCGAAGCTCGCCGCCTGGCCTCTAATACTACTTACCTACATCCCACTCGGCCATTCCTCTCGTTGAATATATCTCCCACCCCGGTGGCCTGAGAGTTCTCCCCATTACTTAGTCAAATGAACCTTTAACCTTCCTGCGGCCGAACTTTATACCCTCGTTGCTGTCGTCATTTAAGAGTCTCAAACACCTCAACATTCAGGAGTTGTATTCAATAATAATGCGCCGTCTTTTTTCCCGGAGAATTGCCAATAACACAAAGGGCGTCAAGGAGGATGGGAAGGAAGGGAATACAAGGAAATCATTGTTTGGAAGGCCTCATAGTGCAAAGAAGGATGATGCACCCCATCAAGAGGCCTCCAAGCCACAGCAGCAGCAGACCGCAAACCAACACGACAGCAGCACAAATTCCTCATCATCTTCAGCATCTTCAGCAGTGTCTATTCCCCCATCTGCCCCTTACCTTCCAACCCCTTCTGGCTCGTCTTCGTCATTTTCGTCAGTAGTGAGTTATAATGAATTATCTTCACCATCCTCGGATTCTACAGCGATATCTACAACACCTCCATCGACTTTATCCCGATCACCGGGGTCTAATACATCCATTGCTTCTCTCAATTCTCCTCCCTCACACTCAGGGTCTTTGGCAGTTCCATCCCCATCCTCCACCCCAGCTTCGAGACCGCCAAGTAGCCATACAGAGCAGAGGAAGCCACTTTCACCGCTGTCTGTGGTAGTGGATGTTCATAACATCCATACTTCCCCCCTACTGGATGATGAAGGAGATAACCTGCAACCTAAACGCCACAATTCCATTTATAATATCTTCCGGAAAACTCAGTCACAACCCAATCTTAACTCCCGCCCTCAATCAAGATCTAGCTCGACTACCGCCCTGCCATCGGCATACAATGCACCACAAGGGCCTGGGGCGACACTTGCTCCACCCTCAACACCCAGCAATCACAGGAAATCCGTGAAATTTCTTCGAAGGAGGTCTAGTAACCATTCTCTTGAAGATGTTGTAGATGGTGAAGGGATTTTGTCTCGTAATGAAGCGACTGCACGCAGGGCAATATTACAAGGCGATCTGTTGGGAGGGGGTGCATACCTATATCCCATGGGCCTTGCGAACAAATCAGATTTAATGCATCAACCACCCCCTCAGCAGCAGGGGCCACGCAATAGAAGGGGCGCGGTCGGAAAGGTGTATGATCCGAGGAGGAGTAGTTTGGGCAGTCCGAACTCACACGGAAATTGCGGAATGGCGTGGAGGGCCCCACACATTAGAGGCAGGAATGGGGTCAAAATGACGATTGAAGAGGAGAACGATATGATGGAGCAGCACCAACAGTACCAGAGAGAGATGGGTGTTGCACCAGGAGGTTTTGTTGAGGACACACCACAATTCCACCAACCTCAACAACAGAGGCTTCGGCCGCCTATTAACAGAAGGCCTACCTCGTCTCAGAGTGGGAGGACAAATCCTTCGGGCTATGGGTATTTCAACGGCAATGACAGCTCTCGATCGGGTTATTACCCACCATTCGCCCCCCCACCCATGTTACCAGTGGCCAGTCAACAAACTGTTCAATTTGCACAGGCGTAGTTAGGCGTTTACGGATATTGTTTTCACTTTGCCCCCTTATTTGCTTTTTCTATTTTACCTTCACGTGGAGTCCAAGTTGATACAAATCATGAAACGATTTTCTTTGCATGCCTTTAGCAATGGCTTTGGATTTTCTCCTTCTTCCTCATTGAATTACTTTTGGGTGGATATAACATCGAGCTTCGTGTTGGCTGGCTGGATCGTATGGCTGCAGATATTAGACAAAAGGATGCGTGGAGAGTAGGACCTGGGACATGATGGGGAAGGTAGGGGGATCTGGAAAACTTTCTTGTGAATAAGGGTTTTTCTTCTACTGTATTCTCCATTTTTCTCCGGATAGCCACAATAATAAGTACTACTAAGGGCATTGTTGCTATCCTTCATTTAGTTTCTTACTTTTAAGTTCCGGAGGTGATCTTTAGGTTTAATGGGTTTTTTGACAAGGCAGATATATAAAGTACAGTATGTAATGATACTATCTCGGGGCTTGGTAGGGAGGGTCGTATATGCCATTGGTTACATCGGTTGGCAAAAAAATACCAGGCCACCTCAATTCTCTGGTTATGGTTGTTCTCGTGCCCAGACCGATTTATTTTTGTGTGGTAGCTAAAATCATCGGTCTGGGCAGGTTATGGTTGGTCTTCACCACTGACGTGTACAGTGCATGAGCAAAAGAGCTGTTTTAATGCAGCGATCGGCTCCCAGTGAGATATGAGTGATACTTTGGTGCAAAACCTGCGTCAATAGGATTAGATCTGGATTGTGCATTCAGATTAGCTATCTCCCATCTTCCCACTTGCAAATTCCGGTATCTTTTGCTTTTTAGATATCGACTTATACTCGGGGCAGGCAAGAAAGAATCGGAATGTGGCGTTTTGGCTGCAGGCGGGACAGGGGAGTTGGTCAGGGGTTGCTGAGCCTTTCTTCGTCCCTCCGTCACAGTTCTC
>Ga0307514_10003587_pt1 | contig 14764 bp, 15 predicted proteins | sample 16_EM_MG_FD_203088 | JGI IMG/M metagenome (GOLD analysis project Ga0307514, IMG submission 203088) | Populus trichocarpa ectomycorrhiza microbial communities from riparian zone in the Pacific Northwest, United States - 16_EM | ecosystem: Host-associated > Plants > Roots > Unclassified | place... | reverse complement strand
CCTTATGGGTTTGGAGGATGATATTCCGGATACTCCGGAAGCTAGACAAACTACTCTTACATTAGCCAATGCTGCTCGCCAGGCATCGACCACCACTCGGGTTTCTGTCTCATGTACTTGTAAAAAGTCTTGCTCAAATCGTCGCTGTCGATGCTTTAAAAATGATCTCAAATGCTCCATCTACTGCCACACCAAAGTGTCAACTGATCATGACTGTGGGAACCAGCTTTGGCTGAACGGACACAGGTTGGACTGTTAGAGGATATTCTCATCGATCCAGAGCTGCTTGATGAAGCCGCTGGGCCAGCTTCTGGAGGTCGGCTGGGCCGATACCGCCGGCACCGGAATCAGTCATAGGTTTTTGTTGGATTTTTTTTATAATAAATTCAACTGCGTTGGCTACTATAATTAAGGAATTAAATAAATTGCCCGCGGGGGGCATAGTAGGTATGCTGCCCACGGGCGGCCGATGCCCGCGAGCGGCCCAGAACATATATCCCTTTCATCCCTAACTAGTCATCGCCGTGATGTAATCAGTGATGTAGTCAATGATGTAGTCAACGATTAAAAAACAAGAATTAAACAAGAGCTAAAAAATCAAGTTACTTCCAACACACTCTATCTTCTCTCCGCTGCACGTGTCTCCACTGCACTTAGGGGGTATAGAAGAGGAGGCAACCCGGTGGTGATGATGAGTAGTTATAGGATAGCAAGTTTGAGTTTGGTTATGCTTGTTTGGGTGTTGGTAGCTTGATATGCAAAAGTCTCGAGACAAGACGGGGTTCTCCCAAGGCTTTCCATACGCTTGTTCCATTTGTTGAAGGTTTTCCTAAATTTTGCAAAGCATAATCGATAGGCTCTGAAGCCTCCGGACGGGCTCAATTTCTGACAATTCGTGGGTGGTCTCTGGGCTTATCTGCTCCGTGTCCCTAGGTTCCCCTGTCTGCTGGTCCACCACCCCCGAAATTTGAACCAAACACTCCCACACTTCGCTAACGTGCTGAATGTTGGTGGTGTTTACTGAGCAATCCCCTGGCAGAAGAATCACAATTTCGTTTTGTCTCAGGTTAACAGTCACCCAAAAGACCTCATGATGCGGCTTCCGGACAGCGCAATAGGCAACGCCGTCCGCGATCTTCGCCAGACGCTCCTGTCGGCCTGGAAAGTCGAGAGGTAGTTCTACACGGTGCTCTGCCAGCAAAGCCGGATCCACGACTAACCCGATGGCGGCCGCGCCGAGGTGGGCCAGGAGAACGGGGTCGCTGTGGCACCCGTGCTCGAGCTCGCAGACATGTTGTATTGGTAAAAGACGTGCACAAAGTAAGTGGTAATCTGACAGGTAGTGTGTCAGTACAGGAGTCAGTTGGGTGACGAGCCCCTCTGAAGGAGCAACTGCACAACAGCCTCATGCCCACCCTCAGCCGCCCGCACCAGTGCTGTCCCACCACCCTTGGTTTGCGCATTGGCCTTCACATCACCCCTCTCAAGCAGCAATCGCACAGCAGCCTCGTGCCCGCTCCCAGCTGCCTGCATCAGTGCTGTGTGACCGTCCGTGTCTTGTGCATTGGCATCCACATCACTCTCAAGCAGCAATCGCACAACAGCCTCGTGCCCACCCCCAGCCGCCGGTATCAGCGCTCGCTCGGCGCTCACATCACCCTTCTCAAGCAGCAATCGCACAACAGACTCGTGCCCGCTCCCAGCTGCCCGCATTAATGCTGTGTTACCATCCATTTGTTGTGCATTGGTGCCCACATCACTCTCAAGCAGCAATCGCACAACAGCCTCGTGCCCACCCTGAGCCGCCCGTATCAGCGCTCTCTCGGCGCTCACATCACCCTTCTCAAGCAGCAACTGCACAACAGCCTCGTGCCCACCCCAAGCCGCCCGCATTAGTGCTGTCTCACCATCCTTGGTTTGTGCATTGACGTTCACATCATCCCTCTCAAGCAGCAATCGCACAACAGCCTCGTGCCCACCCCCAGCCGCCCGTATCAGCGCTCTCTCGGCGCTCACATCACCCCTCTCAAGCAGCAACTGCACAACAGCCTCGTACCCACCCTCAGCCGCCCGCATCAGTGCTGTCTCACCATCCTTGGTTTGTGCACTGGCATTCACATCACCCCTCTCAAGCAGCAATCGCACAACAGCCTCGTACCCGCTTATAGCTGCCCATATTAGTGCTGTTCTACCATCCTTGTCCTGTACATCGGCGTCCACATCACCCCTCTCAAGCAGCAATCGCACAACAGCCTCACGCCCCATCATAGTGGCCCATATCAGTGCTGTCCAACCATCCTTGTCTTGTGCATTAGCGCCCACATGGCCTCTCTCAAGCAGCATTCGAACTATAGCATCATGCCCGATTGCAGCAGCCTGTATCAGTGGTGTAGTCCCGTTGGTATCCTGGCCTGAAAGCACTATATGATCATACCAAATCAAAAATCGAACAACCTCATCATGGCCACCCAAGCACGCTCGATGCAATGCCGTCATTCCCTCCGCATCCTGTGTGTTGATATCGATCCCGCCTTGGACTAAGCTCTTGACAATGTCTAACTGCCCTTGCCCGGAAGCCTCCACAATAAATGTGTCATCATAATCAGGATTGAAGCTAACTTCAGTTGCATGAAATACAATCTTTTGAGGATGCTGAGATGTCAAATGTGACTGAAGCTCGGCGTTCATCGCAAATCCTATCTCGGCTGAAGGACATGTTCTTTCTGGGCACCGAAAGCTCCTATCGTGTAATCCTTCGTGCTTTTGAACCTCTCTGACAGAGGCGAAACCCTGGCTGAACCATGCACAACTTTCCTGTCGACACTTGAAATGGTTGAAAGCATGTCCATAGAATTTCTGTAGGTCCTGAACTTGTGCTGTGGTGAAGACCGGTTCGTGCCGACCTTCGAGGACAGCCCTAGCCCGCCCAACCTGTATCCTAAAATTCAGGAATTCGAAGGGTGCGGGTGCCGATGCGAGGACCGTGAGCTTGCGGAATACCTCGGGGAAACGTGTATCCTGTAAGACTTTTAAACGTTGCACAGCCTTGATAGGCACCCTTCGGTCTTTCTCCTTTTGTTCAGTGGCCCTCGGTGAATGCCAGTTCCGTGTGAGAAGTAAATTCAAAGCTGAGAGGAGAGAATCCACAAAAAGGTCCCCGCTGGTAGCCTCTGACAAACTGAGTTCCACATGATCATACCAGTATACTACAGCATAATCCTGGAAACAGTAATACCCCTTGTGCACAAAGTTGCTGACCTCCTCATCGCTGAGATAAAGTGTAAAGCAATCCAGGGTAAGGTATTGGACACACGCCAAAGCAGCTTGAGATCGAGCTTCTGCAATATTGATCCATGGTTCCAGTTCCATAGGTCTGAGTTGGTCTGTCCTTGGCTGATACCGCTGCCTAATAATATATCTATCATCGGTGTCAGTGAAACTGTGGCCAGTATCTTTAGTGCCTAGTTCTATAAACTCACTCTCTAGCAGTTGTGTGAACAAACTGTACAGTTTCGTCACCATGAAGCTCTACCAGAGCACCGCACAGCTCCTTTGCAACCAGTATTAAGCGCTTTGTCTGATCGAAGGTCCCATCAGTAGTGTCAATACATAGGGCGCCTTGTATCTCATGCCACTTGAGAGGGCGTCTGGAGCAAGCCAGCCAGCCGAGAATTTTTTCTGCATAAACTCGGTAATTCGAATTGATTCTATGGAGAATCTTATCATACCTAATACAATTTCAATAAATGCATACTTCTCCCCAGGGAGCTTTTGCTTACGCATCTCCAAGGCCGCTAGGCAGAGAATCTGGGTGCAGCTCACGATTAAGGTCTGCAAGTGTCAACTGATTGCCTAAATTATTAAAGACCAAGTAGCAGTAGAGGTACATCCCTAAGGATGTTAGTTTAAGTTGCTCCAAAGAGGTATGTAGGAAAGCGCAGGGCGTACCATCTGCTCTCTTCATCACCTCGCTAACAATTTCCTCCGTCCTCTGGTCTGTGAGGGTATAAAAGTCCTGAATTCGCTTCGCCCATGTGCGAGCATAGTCTTGCATTTCAGAAAAGTTATCTGAGCCATTCAGGGTTATGCACACAGCTTTAGAGAGTGATTTCCTAATGTCAGCTTCATCAGTACTAACAAAGAGAACCCGCAGTGAGCCAGGTACAGCATCATTCCGCTCTTGTACCAATCTGGTGAATAGAGAGATAATGTCTCTTCGTACATCCTTGTCACATTCATCCAGACCGTCAATAATTATACAAGTCTTCCCCAATACTTGCAAACATTCAGCCAATAGGTCTTTCCCCGCTTGTTTTGAAATTAGCTTGAGGTTCCCAGTTGTATTTTTGGCTTCGAGAACGTGGGGGTACAGTTGGGCATTTGTTTGAGCAAGTTGGGCTATCACCCCCCTTAAGACTGCCAAGAGGGTACTCTTATCGTTATTCCCAAACTTGCAATAAAACCAACCCACATCAAACTCGGGCACCTTGCACACTTGCTCAATTATATATGAAGCAAGAACCGTCTTACCTGGACAATGTTAGTTGTTCCCTGAAAAACAGCAATCACGGCAATCGTAGCACCATACCTGCTCCTGGCTTCCCATTGAGCCACATACAAGATATGTGGGTTGTCTGGGGATCAATCCATTCTTGATACTCACGACAACCAGAGAGCCACTGTCCACTGGTAGGATAGTCCCTTCTCTTGCCCGCATAGTATTCTTGATCTCGTGCAGGAGTAGTCTCTGTTGGAGTCATTGCCAACCATTCCAAAACTTCCATCTTTTGTCTTTGTATTTCCACCTTTTCCTGTTGTCTAAACCGTAATTCTGCCTCTTCATGCTGCCTACGGAATTGATCGAAGTGCAGTAAATTGGCTTGTTTTTCGACTAGATCTTTATGGCGGAGAAGGTTCGTGCGGATGTCTGCGAGCACTGCGCTAAACTTAGGACGAGCGATATCGAAAACCACTCTCCACACTGTGACATGCGTCAGTTCCGAGAATACTATCTACTAATACCAGGAATGTAAGCACTTACTAGGTCTACTGATGACTTTGTACACTTGAGCATGAAAGGTTAAGAGGTCCTTATACACATATCCGAGTATTTTGTACATATGGGGATTGCTGTGAAAATATTCTTCATACTGAGAATATAAAGGCAGGCATTCTCCGATATCCTCATATGCAGAGAGAACATATTCAAATGCATTCACAAATGTACTAGAAATCTATGAACTGTTATTTCAGGAAAAACCTCTGGAATTACGCAACACACGACAGGTTTGACATAAGGTATTTACCATGAGTACGAGTTTAATAGGGCCCTGTAGGATAGAATTTTCGAGTTAGTAACATATTCATAGCGCAATAGCTACCTACCGTTTGTGAACTAACCCAGATAAATGCAATGATGCTGGAAGTGTTGAGGAACACCTCTATAATCTTTCCGTATTGCTTCATACCCTCAAGAAACGGCTTGATCCGCGCAAGATTCTGCATTTTCTTTTTCATTTTCTGGTCACGCTCGATACCCCTGATAGTCTCCTCGACATCTTTGAACTCCACCCATTGAAACTGTGCCAATTCCTTCTTGGAGTGACCTTTCCTGAAGTCACTTAGCGCATCTTCAAAGACTTTTGATCCTGGTAGAGGAGGAGGGGTCCCGGAGGATGGGAGTGATGGAGAGACTGTTGATGGAACTGAGACGGGTGGCATGGCCATGGGGTAGTGCGGTCCAGCGATGAAATCTACTTAAGTAGGCAGATTCAAACATAGGCAAATTACAACAATCACCAGCAAATATCACTCACAACAAAAGGTGGTGCCAACAAGGCTGTGCAAATTTGTCTTGGCAGACGAATTTCTGCTAGACAAGGGTTACATATGAGAGGCCAAGCTCCAGTTACGTTGTACTTAATCAGACACTGGTAGGTTATGTACCTAGTCTGGTTGATGGTCTACTTTAAGTATGTAGGTACAGGCAAACCTGGCTATAGTGAAGAGATTGGCCGGGTTGTTTCTGCACACAAGTATGGCTATATTGAAATCAGGGCTCCAGTGATGATGAAGCGCTTCTATATAGCGATTCATTAATTCAAAGTACACTAAGTAGAGTGTCGTAGTGTTGGGAGTGGCCTTGGCACAACTTAGATACAGGACGTACCAAAAAACATCAGAATTAAGATGAGCGTGAATGAAGCCAGCTATCAAGACTGGATTGCTTCTTCTGTGTTGCTAGATACTGGTTGAGAGACCGATGCGTATTAGACAAAGATTTTGCAAAATCAGAAATAATGATGGAAGATCCAGGTACTGGTGGAAGCGAAGAAACTTGTAGAGCGTGAAAGTAATGTGTAAGATCTTGGAGAAATGTAAGAGCTGTAGAACCGCTGATAAGAGGTGTTAGGAGCGTCGACGTCTGGCAATTAGCTTGCAAACTCCTCTAATTTCATCTCTCCGGCTTGCTGGTCTGGTTGTTGTCGAGCTTGACAAATTTTTCAGTTTTCTAATACGGTATGTCCAGATCTCTGCGTTGTGGAGGCATATCGATCGACCGATCTAGTATAGATAGACATGTAGAACTGATAGGTAGATTGAGCGACCGTTGGAAAGATATGTACCTACAGAATGCCACATACAGTAATTTGTTCTCTCACCCCGCTTTTCTTGGCACACGTGATCCCTTTCTATACCAGGAAAACTGGTGAATAAGACACCTTGTCAGTTTCTATTTTACAAAGAGCACTAATTCTATGTGGATCGGATGTGGTAACAGAGGTTTCTGCATCTGCAGTACTAGTACTAGTATGATACTCAACCTCCTCATGAGAGTCCATCGTGCGATGCTATCTCCCATGGTCCGACAGTAATATCTGGTAACCCACGCACATAAAGCTTGGTATCTTCAGTCCCATCCGGAGCCAGAGAGATGCTTAAAGGACTTGATGATGCTGTCCTTTTTTTCTGTATGTAACCAAAGTCATGCTTGTGCAACTGCGTGAGTTATTAGGATGCGACATCGGCCAATACTATCATCTGTTTCCTCTAGATCCACCTCCTCTAGCATTTCCTCCAAAATATCTGCAATTTTATCCTTAACTAGCTTGTTAAGAATGGTATCCATTGGCTGTACATATCCAGTACAACCATCAGGGATATATACCGGAATAATGTGTCTTTCCTTCATAGCATCAAGAACTTTTTTAGTTTTTGGACCACTAAAAATGTCTAATACTACTACGCGTTCAGGCTGTGGCAGCTCCAGAATTGAGGATGTAGTTCCACATATATCATGCTGAATCCACTTCATAGTATTACCTTCATCACCATATGCTGTAGGACTGAAATACAAACTAACTCCAGGGTAATATTTGGTTCGTTCCTCCTTACAAGACTATTATTCCACAGTAGAACTACCATGAAATACCTAAATTGGCTTGCATCGAAGCTCTTCATCAGCACAAGCAGTCAGCATCAAGCTAGCTTGTCGTTTTGTCCATGAGGTATGCTCTGTATGAATAAAAACAGTTGTTGCATCCTTAGCATCAAACGTGCGATTCTGTAAGAACTCGAAAGGTAGTGGTGTTTGATCCATGTTGTAGATATGTTGAGGTAAAAACCGACTATGTAGGCTACTCGATCGAGGTTGAGACTTCCGCCATATTTCTTGTAGAAAGGTTTGTACTGCCTGCACCTTATCATCCGGAGTATCTTGTCAACTTTGGTTTTCACTCGCCATGAGATGCTCCATCATTCACAAAATCGTTCAAACCATCCATGAGATAGCTTACATGGATAATGCTTCTTATTGGTAGCACCAACTCTAACTTCGTTTTGTTCCTCAAAGATCTTTTTTGCCTCTCGTATAAACCATCGTTGTCCTACAGGTTTTCCCTTCTTCCGAACAGCTGAAAACCGTGTATGTAGTACTGTCTCCATTGCACTGCCTTGATCCCTTCCGTGCTGGACCTCCTTCTCTTGCCAGCAGTAGAGCATTTTTTTCGTAATTCCACGCTCTTGTGAGACCCCTTCAAATCAACTATATTAGCTATTACTCCCTTGATTATTAGGCACCACAGTAGCTGGTATCCTCTGTCCTGTTTTCGGGTCGGTGCGATGGTAGTGAAACCTGGCTATAGTGAAGATATTTGCCGGATTTCTGCACTTACTATAGTGAGTTCAACGTAACTCTGGGAAGGCTGCTGATGTGATAACTGAATTCAGCGACTGTAGTTACCCTATAGACACCCTTCCAAAACTTTTTCAATTAACTTCATTCCTTCGCATCAAGAAAATACTCACTCGATAATATGTTCTATACCGTGAAGTATTCAGTAGAAGACAAGCGAAGAATTCGAGCCTCGGCTCGAGGCTGAGACATTCCAAGGCCTGATCAAGCCGTCAATCGCCGCGGATCTCAGCAGGGGCAATAGAACTCGATATAGAGGCTATTCCCACATCGCACTGTCCGCAAGCCATGCAAATTTAACATGACACCTCCTACTAAAATATATACACCTAATTTGGCAACTTCAGGAACCTCGACATATATCAGGAACCCTCGACACTATCAGGATTATTCTCTTGGTATTTACCAGCTACCGTATGCCTACTTACACAAGCCATGTATGTATTTGTGGTTATTTTATGATTCAATCGTGTGTCAAATTCTGATAAAGTATCCAGGCATGTTAGATACGTACATTATGAACATGAATGGGTCATGATAGCGGAAATTTAAGAATACAAGCTATGAGTAGGCTGAATTGCGGAGGTTGCGCTTAGCAGGAAGAAGATGTATGTACATAGGTATATTCGAAGCTTAGTGTACTGGACAGCTAACTAATTGTGCTTCTCGGAAAGTCTGAACGCTCTAAGGTAACGACGAACTATAGATACAGGAAACCAGCGCTTATATCCTTCTCCCGTTAACAAAGCAGCCACTTTGGGATACCCTGTTCTTACCAGAACTGCCACTTTCGGATCCCTTGTTCATATCACGGGATTTATTACATGGTCAAGATATGATGCGAGGGTAATTCTTACAGAAATAATGGACGGCGGAAGAGGATAGCTTCGTGTAGATGGCACTATCTCAGGTTTTCCCACCCAGGTTCCTGTTCACCTCTCTGTCGTTTATGTGAACTTGAGGACAGTAAAATCCTGAGCCGGCTCGTGCCCAGGCCTAGCGAAGATGAAAGTATGGAGGGGGGAAAGGATGAGCCGACCTGATATAGTTGCACCAGCGGGTATCTGACAAGCTTTCCCCATACATCCGAACCGTCAGCACATTTTGAAGTGGGCAAGGACCGCGATACGGGGCCTTACGTACCTAGTGACGGACAAGGGCCCACAGCAGCAATGGATGGGAAACACGAATGATCCCACCTGCATATGTGATGGGTGGATCCCACAAAACGCGGCTCATTTGTTCCAGTGTCCATGGATAGGAGATGGAATAGGCAGATCTTTTAGGGGCAGGGACTGGCCCAGTGGTTGTGATAATCCTTTGCCGAGTTTCCATTCGGGGATGCGGTCCATCGCCATGTTCTAGATAGGACGAATGCGATTAATGATTCTGGAAAAAAAAAAAGAATAGGCAGATCGTGGGAGCAGGCGCATGAGGATGAGGAATGGTGTGCGTGTTAGATACAAGGCTATGAGTGGAAGAATGGTGGGAATAGAAGAGGCAATATGTTTGAACAGTTAAAATCGTAGATTATGCTATAGCTAAACTTATGGCTATGATATCTAGTAATTCATCGGCTGGTTTTTCCCATTTCCTACAGCGAAACCGGTCCTTTTTATCTAAACTGGATTATTTCCAGTTACCCATATACAGACTCTGCCTTCGACACTTTTATCTCCAGTTACCCATATAGGGACACCTGCAGTTCCCGTGACCCTTAGTATGCGAGATTCAACACAGTTTGTTCCAACTACCCATATGGGGACACCTGCATTACCCGTGACCTTCAGCCCAACACGTGAGAGTACATGCAATCTAACAGTGCGACGGTGGCGAGATTCATAGGTTGAGAAAGAGGCGGTGAATTAGTACTCTGTATTGTAGATGGGGAGGGCAGGGACTACGGAAGCCTAGGAGTTGAGAGAGGCACCTAGGCTACCGAGAGGCTGCAGTCCATGGCCATCGCCATAGGCTAAATGCGATTGATGCGGATTCAGTACCATATCTATATCGTCTATCATTACCTAGTTAGTTATAGTAAATCTTGGCTGGTTGCAACGCAACTTTGTCGTGCTACGGAAAACCTGGCTATATATATATAGTGCTCCCAACCCCAGTAGCACCTTCAAACCACCCCCGACTGTGAATGCCTCCAATCTCGACCACCCTTCTCTATATATATCTGCTACTAGCACTTATAGGTCCCTCATAATTTATCTCCTGAACCCATATAGGTGGAAGGCACAAAGTTGCCTTATGCATATACTACAAAATATCAAGAGACATCGCATACGCAAACTCCTACGATTGGCCCTTCGGTAAGGTATTTGCTATACTGTAGGAGCTCTATTCTCATACAAAAACGATACTGAGGCTTCTAGGTGCCCCTTCGCATGTTTTTCATGAACTACTGCCTCAGGTGCCCCACCACTTCCCGGTACCACTCCGGGTCCCGCTCTACCTCCTCCAGCACGTGCACCCTCCTTCTCCAATCCCCCACCAGCGGGTAACATAACAAATGCACCGCGTTCTGAGCAATGCCGCGCCTATACCTGCTGTCCTCCGCTCTCCCTGTTGTCCATAACCAATGTTTCTGGATTCCTCGGCCGGTGTTGGCGTAGACCAGGCCCCGCAGTGCTTCCCTGTCCCACTTCACATGTGCCGGCCTGGTGGAAAGCCTGTCGGATGCCAGCCGGTGTTGCATTTCAGGCTGTGACATCCATACTCCATACTCCTTTTTCTTGAAAATCGTTACTCGTATTCAGTCTAGACGAGAGACCGCAGCTAAAAGTAGGTTTTCCATCCCCGGGGCCCCCTCCTCATACTATGATCTATCTACATAATAGGCTCAACGCCTCAGAAACCTCACCACCTCCTTATACCACCAACGCTCCAGGGTTCAGTAACAAACTATGAGAGTTAAAAAAAAAAAAAAAAAAAAAAAACTATGAGAGTTGTGTTAGGCACAGAGGAATATTAGGTTAATGCTAAGTGCAGACTTGCATGATGCTGGGGCATGGTGGGAGTCGAGTGCGTAGATTGTAGTGTACGGGCGACACGGTGTGAAGGCTTGCTTGTATATTCTATCCAACAGAAGGAAATACATAGCTATATATAAGAAAATAATCGAACTACTAATTTGTGAGATAACTCGAAAGAGGAGTAGGTTAGAGTACATGTGATTAAACATATGCCAGTGACCTCGGGAATAGAAACACAAGGTACAAGATGTGATCGATGCTAATGCTCCAATACCAGTGGCCTTGGAAAGAAAAAAAAAAACAGGTACAAGGATGTGGTGGATGCTACTGTTCCAACATTCAGCATCGGGCCTTTTATTCCGCAGCTGCCACCCCGACCCCTTTGCATGGTCGCCTCCCTACCCTAGGTAATCATTGGCATCTTCTGGCAATTGTGGCTGAAGCTACCAATTTCACCTCTTTCGGGGCTCATGTAAAAATAGGTGCCCGTCCTTTGCATCTTAAGCATCTTCCTTCACTAAACTCCACTCACGCCAAGTCGACTATGATAGTCTATCCCTATGACAAGTAGCAGTCTCTGCCTAGTCTCTGCCTTGCTTACCCCAGTTGCATTTCGACCCATCAAGGCCCCCAGCAGAACTCGAAGACAAGCATAACAGTTGTGACTACCACCGGTTGAGACCCCTCACGAGTTGCTTCCCCGGCGTATCTATTGAATTAGGATATCGCTGACACCGACCCCGGCTTTAGAACCGTCCTGTCGAGCCCGATTGACCTCTACGATCTATCGATTACCGCTCAGGGCTTTTTAAACCCCTTCCGGATACCTAGGCCTGCTAGTCTGCTCACTCTCGCTGACTTTTCAGGCCCCGGAGAATGATCTAGTCACATAGCCTGATACCCAAGGCCCTCAGGGCCTTGCTGCAGGTCCGTTTTGGATACAGAGGGCTCCGATGCCAGTCCACACTCGACTCGCTAAGGCACCTCGCAGCTTCCGCGGGGGCAGTCCCCAGCGGCTGCGACATCCGTTCCACATGGTGGGGACATCCGGGACGAACCCTCTTGTTTCCCCTTTGACCTTTAGGGCCATGCGAAAACCCTTTTAACCTTTCGGACCTCCTGGTGTTCATCCCGCTTCCACTGGACAGCGTTCCCCTCCCACCCCTTCTGGAGTTCACTGTTATGTGCCCGAGAGGTGGCCTGTCGACCTAGCTAGCACTAGCACTTGCAATTGCTCGACCCCTATGTGCCTCTCCCACAACCGCCCCGCTGCTACCCCAGTTGCACTTTGACCCCGAAGGGCCCCCAATAGGACTCGAAGGTAGCAGGTCCTTTACAGGGAAAAAAACGTTATTCTTCTCACCTTGGGACTAGGGGGTGGCCAGCGCGCGCGTTACCCCTGGTAGTTAGGACGTCGGTTAGTTTCCAGGAGTATAACTAGTAGTCTTTATTTTCCTTTCTTCCGACTGCGAATTGCTCCACAGCCGGCTAGCCACTGGGGTGGACGGCTTCCCCGGAGGGATCACACTGCCCCACCATGTTCCTATCCACCCAATCTTCCTGGCCACCCTGTCTGCCTCCACATTTCCGTTGATCCCGCTGTGCCCTTTCACCCACATCGGGGTATGCTCCGCTCCGGCCTTCTGGAGCCTCTCTTCTACCATAACCGCGCCCTCATATAGTCTAGCTGGGCGACCCTCGTTATGGCACTCTGGGCACTAGCTGGCACGAGCTGGCACGAGCTAGTCTCTTTTTTGTTTTTAAGGAGTCATTGATCGTATGGAGCCTATCTATATGACGATGGACTGCAGTCTTCTGGTCACCCAGATGCCTCTCTCCCCTCCTGGGCTAATCCCTGCCCTCCCCATATCTACAATACAAAATGAATTGGATCAACCCCCCCCCCTCCCTTTCAACAAATAAATCTCGCCACCGCCGTACACCACTCCTCATGCGCCTGTTCCCATGATCTACCTATTTCATCCCCTATCCGCGGACACCGAAACAAGTGGGCTGCGTTCTGCGGGGTCCACCCGTCGCAAGGGATCATCCGTTTTCCCCATTTTCCTTCATCCCACACTGTCTCTGTGGACCTTTGCCCGTCACTAGCTAGGTTAGGCCTCGTATTGCCGTCCGGGACCACTTCAGGTGAGTTGGTGCTTTGCCGTGGAGTGGGTGGGCTTGTCGGATGCCTGTCGGGCACGAGCTAGTCTCGAGCTTTTCCTGGCGACTCGAATCGGGTGGAGGATATTTCAGAACTCAAACTCGTCGGAAGATGTGGGGATTGCACATAGATTGAAGAATTGCACGGCGTGGCCACCTTCGGTATTTCGCGGTTACAACTGCCCCCGGGCTCGAGCCGGCTCATCTCGTGCCCAGGCGTATTAGTACGTGGGCCCCCTTCTCCCAGGCCAGCATAACGCCCGCCTCCTCTGCATCCATCACCGTCGCATACTGTTCCAGATATAGTCCTTCCACCATCGTAGCCGCCGCAGTGGCCACGAGCTATGTGCCAGGCAGCGGTCCCTCTGCTCTGCTTCCATCCGAATACTCGTCCACCCCCGTCTCCCCGAACGCCGCTACCTCGGCCGTTCCCATGCCCCTGGTCCCCTCCATCCAGCGCAGCTCCACCGCCTGTCCTAGGTATTCTGAGGATTGTCTGCGCTGTCTCCCGAAGTGTTGGAAGTGCCCTCCCGTATACAGACGCTGCCCGCCTCACCCTCTTAGCTGCCACCAGGCCCTCTAGGCTACTCCTGGGCACGGGACGAAACTTCTTATGGCTGGACGCCACAAAACGCGGCGCATTGATGGTGTGTCCGTGGGTGGGAGATGGGGTGGGGAGATCATGGGAACAGGCGCATGTTGGTGAGGGTTGGTACGCAGCAGTGGCGAGGTTTATGGAGTGAGGAATCTGGACGGTTAGATATCACTGTAGATAGACGGGGAGGGCAGGGACTGGCCCGGGAGTGGAGAGAGGCACTTGGGCAACCAAGAGGCTGCAGTCCATCGCCATAATCTAAATAGGTTAAATGCGATTAGTGACTTTTTTATTAAAAAAAAAAAAGAAGGCGAGACTTCTTGAGACTTTTTGCGGAAATTTCTTATTGGCTGTGATAGTCGGAGAGCAACTGAGATAGTGTGGCTGCCTAAACGTGTTAGTGTTATTTACATGCTTAAAGGCCTACCATACTTCACTGGGTAGTGCATGATTACAGTTGAACTTCTATATTAGCCTAGCGTCGGGACCGGAAGATCCGATGCTACTAGAGAGGTTATGCGTTTATAGAGGTTTCGTATGAAATCACGTGAATACCCCCCTGTGCCATTAAATCTATGTAGTGGAGAATTGCGTTGAGATAAACTAGGTATACATGATGCCCCTACTGCCGTGCTGCCCCCCCAACACCCCCTCCACCCACTCCACCTGCACCTGCAGTGCTCGATGATAGTTGAAAATATGACGTGATCGGTGCTTGCCGCTGAGGTTTCCGAAGCTGGAGTGCTAATAGATGGCGCTCAAGGTTATGGAGATCTTGCTGGACTGCGATGGCTGTGTCATCTACTACGTCAAATGCAAGACTAAGCATTC
>Ga0307514_10003585_pt1 | contig 14766 bp, 18 predicted proteins | sample 16_EM_MG_FD_203088 | JGI IMG/M metagenome (GOLD analysis project Ga0307514, IMG submission 203088) | Populus trichocarpa ectomycorrhiza microbial communities from riparian zone in the Pacific Northwest, United States - 16_EM | ecosystem: Host-associated > Plants > Roots > Unclassified | place... | reverse complement strand
ACTGCTTTTGCCCCCCCCTCTGGGTTGTTGATTATCGCTCCCTCGTTCCAACGGAGGTTGGCTGTTGATTATTCTCGGGTCAGAAACCTGTAGTTTCAGCGATGTCGGAAAGTTCCCAATGTCTGACCACCACGATCACCCCTCACCGATGTCACCTCGTGTCCATTTGCCCCCAGAGTACTGGGAGGATGTTGAACTGTGAGCCATCTATACATCCCTATCTGTTCACCATTGACCCCCTCATCCCACAGTTGAATCGAGCATTCTGTGCCCTTATTGATGGTTCACCGAGGATCCAGCACGAGGCCGAGTTGTTTGCTGTTGCCCTGAAAAGGGAGTACTCACATCAAATTTCTCAACCTCGCTGACCGACGTACCGCACTCGAAAAGTACCGTACCCGGTGGGAAAATGTAGAGCACGCTGATGAAGATTGAACCTCACCAACTCGAAGTCCTGAGACCCGTCATCATCCATCAGGTGGGCCCAGAAAAGGTGTGTGATTTCCACTTCTTGCAGGTTCCATCGCCCTTCAGAGGTCTACCTCAGAAGGGATGGGTAATCCACGATCTGCCGAGGGATTTCTCCTGTGTTGCAATACAGCCGATTCATGACCTACCGGTAGCGCTTAGGATTCACGAAGAACCATTGCAACCACTTATCCCTGGCAGGTCCGAGATCCACTGCCTTCAGCTATCCACCGGTCGCCCCCATCCTCGCGCGAAACGTGTGGGGATTCTTTGAAAACAAGGTCACTAGACACAGGTCGGCGACAATTGTCAGGCGCACGTATTGCCAAACCGATCCACACTGGGGTCATATACTCACCTATCCTATTTAGAATGCCGACGTTCACTTCTCGCTGGCCTTATATTTATCGATGGCTATCGACTCGTGATCTTTGCGAGACTGGGGACGGGATGGGAGACTCGCCTAATTATAAACGATACACGGGGCGAAGCCAGCCAAGTTCCCAGAGTTCCGCGGCTGTTCTTTGGTTTGCCGGGATGTGGATCTTGGTTTGCGCTCGATGGTTTTTTATGATCCCGGAGCAATCATGAGCGTTGAAGATGCCCTATTCCTAAGCGATCATGGGAAAAGCCTCCTTGTGTTGAGGGCACAAAACAACAACCCTGACTTGACGTTCCTCTTGGTCGTTGCTCTCAGGGACGTCCTTGCACTTGCTTTTCGGTACATGGAGAAAACTGGAATTTAAAGAGTGGGAGCACCCGGCTATCAAAGCACAAATACCGCCACAACTGGAATGGGACAGCCGTCTATCGCCACCTTTCAGCACGGGTTGTGGATTTACGACTTCAGCCCTGGTGCACGTCGAGCGAGCCTCACTTCTGGTCAACAACAAAAGTACATGTTACGACGGGTTAGCTTCCGGGACGAGAGAATACCTTCAAGCAGAGATAATCGGTGGTCAATTTTACCGGACGGCCTGTACCAAGCAAGCAGACCCTAACTTCATCACAGACGATGCCACATGATGTTCACGAGGGCATAGTGCATGTGTGGGTACCGTGAATGAATTCGCTGTACCACCGTTTTTACAGTATTGTTCGAATAGTTGAAGTATCAGATTTCAGATTACCGACGTACAAATCGAAGCTTGTCCCGTATCAAGGGAGTAGACCATGCCTCACGTAGTGACTGGCAAGCGCATGTGTGAGCATCGTGAATCTACCTTGCTACCCGGATTGTGAATAGTCCAAGTGCTAAATATTGACAATGAAAATCCCGGGAAGGTACGAAGATCTGATAATGCTAGGAGGAAATACGGGACAGAACCGTGACAACCGGATCCAGGTGGCCTGTTTTTACCTTCGACATTCAACCCCCCTTCGGTTGCTTCACCGGAAACTGCTCCAGATCTATCCCCAAGCTCTTGCTGAGTCCACGTTTCTTCCCTTGATTAGGGTTACCACGGTTCTCCCCGTTGTCCAGATTCGAGAGAGCCATGCTCGAGGTATCTTTACCACCAGTCCTCGGGAACTGGTCCGCTACTTTATCGTCTATCCAACCTGGCTGTTTCAAGGCCGTTTCAAACAGACCAATAACCTCCTGTGGCGACACCGAGGGCTCTGGGTTTATGTAAGAGGCCTCATCAGAGTTCAAGTTCTTTTCAAGCTACTCACCAGGATCACCCTTCCGGGCAGCTCTCCGCCTATCATCGAGATAGTTGGCAAAAAACATCCACAGATCCCAGAATAACTCGTTGAATGGCTTGCAGGTAAATTCAACTGTATTGAGTTCTGCACCCCTCTCCCCGTACATTGAGACTTTTCCTGCACCCCCCTTGACGATGTCATCCAGCGATGACCATTGCTGATTGAAAATATGCTCTATATCAACATGCGGATCGCCAGGCCGATTGTGTTTAACCCAATGTAGCGCAGTCCACATGAGAACAAAGAAGTGGGACTCAAGGTCATCGGTGATTGTATGCCTCAGCTTAGGATCCGTGAGCAACCTGGTCGAGATGAATTGCCAAGTTCCCTACAGGAAGATGTGAGTGCCAGCAGCGTTACGTGCAAAGGTGCACTCACTGTCCGAGGACCCTCCAAACTCTTGTCAACGTTGACATCCCGGCACAAATCCCAGTCATTCAATCTCCCCTCGCCGTCCAGACTGATCATGATATTCCCAAAGCTCACATCTCTGTGAAAGAGCCTTGCATCCCCGAAGGCCGCCAAGCATGCTACACGACACAGTCTGATGTCAACAGGATGGTAATATTAGGGTCCGCTCATCTCTCACCTCTCAGCGAGTCCAACATTACCAAGACAAGGTGCCTCGAGTCCGTGAATTCCGAAAGTGGTCGGCATATTTCGCTCTGAACCAACCGGTAGTGGACGTGACCTTGTAACAAGACATCTTGTGAGGGAAAGAGACACTTCAGACGAGAACTCAATCCTCGTTGTGCCCCATTTCTGCTTGTCGTTTCCGTAGGGTTGAGAGCGGCAGGGCCGTGGTAGTCGACAGGCGGGATGGATGGAATGACGTCGGATGCATGCTTGAACCTAACTAGGTATGGGACCCCGGCTTCAGCCAACTTCTCGTACCAAATGTGCTCGGGTTTAATTCTCGGTATGTCTGGGCGCCACATATCTTTGAGAAAGACACACTCCTTCGTAGATAGATCCAGAGCCAGGAAACCTCGGGTACAACGACCAGTGATGCCTAAATCGTAGTCAAGGGCCTTCCCGACAACGTAGTACGACACATCATTGTTCATGCCGTGAACCTCGAGTCGGAATCGCGGGTAGATCTTCTGGTCTCCGACCATCAGTTTCAGGGATTTGATCTCGACCTTGGCTACCGCAGACTCGAATGATTCAATCTCCTCCGGCGTAGCAGGGACCGCAGTAGGGTCCATTCCCCGCTGTTCGGCCGTCAGTTGGTTGAACCGCTGCAGGAATTCGATCACGAGGTCTTGACGTTGCGAACAGTCGATCCCCGCAGAGACCACCACACCTTCCCTGTCCCAACGGATGAACCGTGCCTTCTTTCCACAAATGACCAGGCTGAAAGTAAAAAGCCTGTGCTGGTAGGCTAGCTGGTTCGCGGCATACGTGGTGCATTGGTCACGAGTGTCATCGCCATTGACCAAATCCGCTCCTTCCATTTCTCCGTTCGGGAGGTCGCGGAATGGGTCGCATTGGGTGTCATGCTTGAGCTCGACAAACAGTTCCATGTGGAGGAACGGATTCACGAGGGAGGCTTCGTCGGAGTCTTCTTGGAGGTCCACCGCATCATTTTTGGAGAAGAATGTGATATCGGGTGTGAGCGATGTTTCGGAGTCAGCTCGATCCCCAGTTAACTTCGCCACGTAGTTGGTACAAACTTCGTTCGCGATAGCCACCTGTTTGTCCAATGCGTTAATACAACTGCTAGCGTTAGAGAACAGCGAAAAATATCACAAACGAGGCATGCATTGGTCTTTCACAAGGCTGGCCATAGACCTGATAAAAGTCGATCCCATTAGGAGGGCTTCCAAGGTCCTGGGAGTTGATGGGCATAAAAGCGCACATGAACTCGTGAGGATCCATGGGTCCGAGAAAGAGGCCTTCCATGTTTTCGCGCAATGTGTCTTGGCGAGCGGGGTAGCCGTTATGTTGTACTGATGGAACCTCTTGGCGTCGGCCCAGGAGAGGTTGAACGAGATGACTGGTGGTTATGGTTGATGATGATAAGGGGACACTGTTTCGCTCGCAGATATATAATGACGGGGCTTCCAGCCCCCCAAGCGGCACGTTTGACAGCAAGGCAAATACAGCAGACAAATTGAACGAGTCCAAAACAGCACGAGGTTGACTCAGACGAGGTTATTGCCTCGCAACGACCGCAGACGGTAATTAACGCCAAAGATGAGGGTGAGCGTCACGGTTTGTATGGCGACGCGTTGAGCGATTGAACTTGGTCCAATCACAAGAGGCGCGCCGAGTCGCGTCGGACAATGGGCGTCTAGGCTTTAAACTCCTTCCGCGGCATGACCATTTATTTCCCTCGCGATTGCCTGAAAACCAAGTCGAGAATTTAGATCTAATTTCCCGCCTACACACAATAGTATACAATGATTGTCTGCTAGATCAACACAACGTCATCCGAGGGTAGGATGACCGTGACGTGACGAGAGTTCAGTGCACTGATGAGCGCGAACTGAGTGTAACGGGAAACACAGCAAAAAAGGTAATAATAATCAGTGAAATATATGCCAGTTACGGATTGTCTAAGTTGATCTTCAAGGCTCAACTACCCTTTGTCGCTTCGCTGGAAACAACTCCAGCTCTATCCCTAAACTCTTGGTAAACCCACGTTTCTTCCCTTGATTAGGGTTGCGACAGTTTCCCCCATTATCCAGGTCCGAGAGAGCCATGCTCGAGGCATTTTTACCACCACTCCTAGGGAGCTGGTCCGCTACTTTATCGTCTATCCAACCTGGCTGTTCCAAGGCCGCTTCGAATAGACCAATAACCTCCTGTGGCGACACTGAGGGTTCTGGGTTTATGTCAGAGGCGTTCAGGTTCTTTTCAGGCTACTCACCAGGGTCACCCTCCAGGTCAGCGTTCCACCTCCGTGTGAGGTACTTGGCAAAAAGCTTCCACAACACCCAGAACAGCTTATTGAATGGCTCGCAGGCAAATTCAATGTCATGGAGTTCCGAGTCACTGGCCCCATACATTGAGACTTTTCCTAGGCCACCCTTGACGATTCCACCTGGTGATGGTCGCTGCTGATCGAAAATTTGCTCCATATCAACGTACGAATCGCCAGGCCGATTGTGTTCAACCCAATGTAGTGCTGCCCACATGAGAACAAAGAAGTGGGACTCGAGGTCGTCGGTGATCGTATGCCTCGACCCGGGGGTCGTGAGTAACCTCGTAGACATGAACTGCCAAGTTCCCTGTAGGAACATGTGAGTGTTGTCACTGTTACACAGAGAAGCAAGCACACTCACTGTCCGAGGTCCCTCTAAACTCTTGTCAACGTTGACATCTCGACACAGGTCCCAGTCATTTAATCTCCCCTTGCCGTCCAGACCGATCATGATATTTCCCAGGCTCGCGTCTCTGTGAAAGACCCTCGCATCTACGAATGCCGCCGAGCATGCTGTACGGCGCAGTCTGATGTCAATGGGATGATAACAGCAAGATCTGCCCATCTCTCACCTTTCAGTGAGTCCAATACGACCAAGACTAGGTGCCTCGAGTTTGTGAATTCCGACAGCGACCGGCATATCTCGCTCTGGACCAACCGGTAGTGGATGTGTCCTTGCAATTTGGTACCTAGCGACTCGGAGTGGAAGAGACACTTCAGGCGAGAAGTCAGCCCGCGTTGTGCGTCGTCTCTGCTTGTCGCTTCCGTGCGATCAAGAGCGACAGTGCCGTGGTAATAGATGGGCGGAGTGGATGGAACAACGTCGGACGCATGCTTGAACTTGATCAGGTGTGGAACCTTCGCTTCGGCCAACTTCTCGTACCAGACATGCTCGGGCTTGACCGCCGCCACGTCTGGACGCCACATGTCTTTGAGGAAGACGCACTTCTTCGTAGACACATCCAGGGCCAGAAACCCCCGGGTGCAGCGACCGGTGACTCCCAGGCTGTAGTCGAGCGCCCTCCCGACGACGTAGTACGACACAGCGTGGTTCGCACCACGAACCTCCAGTCTGAATCGCGGGTAGATCCCCCGATCCCCGACTGTCAGCTTCAGGGATTCGATCTCGACCTTGGCTACGGCAGACTCGAACATTTCGATCTCTTCCGGCGTGGCGGGAACCGCAGTAGGATCCCACCCCCGCTGCTCGGCCGTCAGTTGGTTGAACCGTTGCAGGAATTCGATCACGGGGTTGTTTTTGCATTGCAAACAGTCAACCGCCGCGGAGACCACCCCGCCCTCTCGGTCCCACCGGATGAATCGAGCGTTCTGTCCGCAAATGACAAGGCTGAACGCAAAAAGCCTGTGCTGGTAGGCAAGCTGGTTCGCCGCGTACAGAAGGCATTGGCCACGGGTGTTGCTGCCATTGATCGAAGTCCTCTCCCCCATCATCCCCTCCCCGAGGTCGCGGAACGGGTCGTATAGGGCGTCGCGCTTGAGCTCGACGAACATCTCCATGTGGAGGAACGAAGTCACGTTGGAGGCTCCTTGTAGGCTCGGGGCATTGTTTTTGGAGAAGAACGTGATGTCGGGTTTGAGCGATGCTTCAGGGTCTGCCTGATCCCCGGTGAACTTTGCCTCGTAGTTGGTGCACACCTTGTTTGCGATATCCACCTGTTTGGCCCAATGCGTGTTAACGCAGTGGCTGGTGTTAAAGGACAACGGGACATCTTACAAACGGTTCGTACATGTCTTTTTCACTGGACTTGTTGCACACCTGACTGAAGTCGATCCCGACAGGAGGGCTTCCGAGGTTCCGGGAGTTGACGGGCATGAAAGCACGCATGAACTCGTGAGGGTCCATGGGTCCCAGGACATAGCCCTCCATGTTCTTGCACAGCTGTTCTCTACGTGTCTTGGCAAGCGGAACGGCCTTTGCGCTGTATTGGTAGACGCCTCTCAGTGTCGGCTTGGGAGGAGTCGAGTGAAATTGCTTGTCGGCCATGGTGAGATGGGTTGGCGAAGAAAAGAGGGCACCGTTTCACTCACAGATATATGACGGGGCCTTCAGACCCCCAGACGACACGTGGTTCGGCGAAGCAAGTATAGCGGACAAATGTATGCTAGATCAGGACGAGATGAGATTATCGCCTCGCGAAGATCTCAGGTGATAGCACTGAAGATGAGGATGAAGGCCGATGCCGCGATTGTGGCGACAGGTTGAATAGTTGAACTCTGTGGTGACGGTCCAATCACAAGAGGCGAGTCGCGTGGAAAACATTCCACATCCGTGCACCTGGCGTCTAGCCTCGTCTAGCTCATTCCATTACTAGGAATGTGAGTCGAATACGTGACGGCAATCCTTCGTGATTGGAATCGAGTCGAGATTCGTGAAACGCAACAGCATACGACGATTATCTGGCACGGGATTCTAGACCGACTTAGCGTTATTAGGGTCGTCCCTGGATGGCAGAACAATGAGTGGTACGCCGACCAATGCCAATTGGGAGCGTGGATCTGGGGTGTAAGATCAGGGGCGAAAGCAACGCTGAGTTCCCCGTTTGATAGATTGGCGACCATGTAACCCCCCTGATGCAAGACCACGTTCTGGGAGGCAAGACGGCGTGTTTCCGTTGATCATAGCCCAATGGATGGCAGTACCTTACGATGATCTTTGTGTCGACAAGGTTCATTCCTTCGTTGAAAACCTCGGCAAAGTGCGGGGGTAGCGGTCATGTCTGTGGTTTGTTTGAGGAGCTTGTGCACCAGGGAATGTCGAAGTCACCATTAGACTATGTGACATCGATTCAAGTCCCAAACCGCACGGGTTCCGCGAAGGTAAAGTTTTCAAAAAGTTTGCTTACGAGTTCTGGACGAAAACTTTGGCGGCCAAGGCCAATATTAGGCTGGAATTAGGGAAGGCAGATCTCAGAAGGGAAGGGGTACAGGGAGGAGGTAGGTCAATACGGCCCCAACATGGTTTGCCCTTCCAAGGGTCGCAGTCCTTGATTGACTTCGATTACACGATGTATACAAGGGTAGAAAAAAGGGGGGCAACGTTCGAGGTACCTACCCCTCATGCAAACTTTTAAGTAATGTTACCATAGGGTTTATTTCCTTCCCTTGCGCCTCCTGGGACCCTCCTTACTGGAAACATCCCCGCCGCTAGTTTCGGCATCACTGGTAACCACAGCGCTCTTCTTCGTCATCTTCAAGTGGTGTTCAGGGATCCACTCTTCTTCGTATCCACCCGAGTTAGTGGCAGAGAGGGGGACTGGAGCACTAATACCCGCAGGTGCGGTAACCTTGGGCTTCTTGGACTTGGGGAAGAATGAGAGGAAAGCGAAGTAGCCACCGCCTCCGAGAATACCCAAGACGATGAGGTAAGTTGTCCACCTAGAGAGAAACGGGGTTTAGTCGTTGATCAAATCGACCAAGTCGGTTTAGAGCTAAGACACACAATTGCCAATCCAGGAGGGAGATCTCGGCCTCAACGATAGTGACGATAGAGTCGTAAGCAGAAACGCGGTACTGTGTTTCCTGCGAGCCAGGTCAATAAACGGAATGGCGGGATCGCTACGAGGGGGACATACGTCAGAGACCTCTAACCAGATTTTAAGGTTGACATCTCCAGGCTAGAAGAGGGGGAATGAGCTATGTCCTCAGACCATCCGGATACTTCGAATCACCTTGAACCTGAAAAGAGGGATTCAATGTCAAGACCCCGAAACAGCAATATCAGACGTACTGGCTATAGAAGGGGTATTGAATGGGGATCTTGTTGCCTTCGTCTAACTTAACTCCCAGCTTGACGGCGGTCGTCTGCCAGAACATCCCAAGTCAAACGACCATCGCGCAACGTGAGAAAGAGGTATGGCAAACATTTTTGAGTAAACGGTCAGTCTCCGGTTGATGGAAGGAGCCGGCAACGGAAAGCAAGGTCACTTTCTGTTTGGTGTGATTCTCGACGAACAGGTTAATGACATTGCGTTCTCCATTGACCACGTCTGTGGACGTCGATCAGTGACCTGGGATGAACAAGGTGTGGGAGCACGTACGACCGAAATGATTGTCAGAAGGGAAAGAACCTGTGACCTTGAGTTCTGGCGTTGGCTCTGGTTCAGCCACTGTCTCTTCTGCGACTGTGTGGGGAATTGTCATCTCGCCGTATTCCTGCGACTTGCAACGGACAACTTACAAGTGGAAGAGAAGAGAGTGCCGAGGAAGATAAAACCGGTGACGAAGGAAGCCAAACGCATTATAGTCTGGGTGTATGGTATTTGACCGGGATGAAGGGGAAGCGAATCTCGGATTGTTTTGGTGCCACGTCGATGAACTCATTTTGATCTGCATCAACACGTGATCTAATATACGACCCTCTTCTCGCACTGGGTTTCTTCGTGATTTACCTCGCAGTGACGACTACAGAATGGCAGAGCACATTTCATGCACCTGTACTTGCCCCAGTACCCACAGACGGAGCAGAACAGACGTGGGGGTTCCTTTGGAGGCGGGACGACGGCGGAGCGATAGCCCGGCGTGGATGGGGGGAGGTTCCCGACGCCCTTTGAGCAGGAAATCAACACAGTTCACAAAGAATGCTTGATCACACCCACCGATTCCTCTATCAGGGTAGCAAGGTTTTTCTTGTATAGAAGAGCCGTCCTAATGTTCATCGTCGATTTCTTGTTTGGATGGACCGACGGGCGTTTGTCAGATATCAAGGTCTGTCGGGCAGCTCCCCGTCCGCGACGCCCCGAACCTTCAGCTGTGCCATCAGCCTGGTCAGGGTCGATATCGACCTCCGTGTAGTTGGACCTCTGCGTGGAGGATTAGTCGCGGGGTTGGATCCAGTCACCGCTCCTTGTGATATGATTACCTCTAGCTCATCCAGATGTTTCTTTGCCCTACGCGCAATTAGCCCAGGGTCCAAAGGGTTTGAGCTTGCTTGTGTCTGACGCACGGCTGCCCTTTCTTAATATTTTATTGGATTTTTTTCGGAATAAACGGACTTACGCTGAGAGCGCCGTGGGGCCATTTCGAGATGATGAGCAATTATGATGACAGATGGCCTCAGGCGCGCTGATCTGAGTCCGAAGTAAAACGTATCGACCCAAACTCTTATTGGTCTCGCGCCGTTTCTTTTGTTTTCGAAACTCGACCCACCGTGTCTGTTGTTGGCCCCCCATAACTTTCTGGTGTCGGTTTCAAACTGTGACCCCCCATCTTCACCACACATCATGGCCCCATCAATATCTACCAGCAAATCCCTTCACGATTTGCCGACTCCGGAGCCAGAGTCGCCTGTGAGATCCAGGAAGCCGTACAAATTCTCTACCCTCTGTGCGACGGTGGAGAACCCAAACCTCAAAGACCAGTATGGCGCCAGCAGCGTTCCCATCTACCAGACGGCGACCTTCAAGGGCGTAGCTGGAGAGTATGATTACACAAGGAGTGGCAACCCCACACGATCGCACCTGGGTAAGCCCCAGTTCGACTTTGCGTCTCACAGGAACAACCGCAGGACACACGAGACTGACCATCATTCATCGTGTAGAACACCATCTTGCAAAAATCTACTCTGCATCTCATGCGTTCACCGTTTCGTCAGGCATGGCGGCCCTTGATATCATCACACGTCTCGTAAAACCAAACTCTTCAATAATCGCTGGCGATGACCTCTACGGCGGTACCAACCGCCTCCTCAATTTCCTTCGCAACAACAATGGCGTCACTGTTCACCACGTTGACACTACCAAGCCATCTTCAATCCTCCCATACTTAACCCCCGAGGTCTCTATGGTTCTACTCGAGTCCCCAACCAACCCACTGCTCAAGATCGTCGACATTGCAAAGATCAGCGCTCAGGTCAAGGAGCTCGCCCCAGACGCGGTCGTGGTCGTCGACAATACGATGATGAGCCCATACCTCCAACGCCCGCTGGAACACGGTGCGGATATCGTTTATGACAGCGCGACCAAGTACTTGTCTGGCCACCATGACCTTATGGCTGGGGTTATTGTGTGTAACCGAGAAGACATCGCAAAACATATTGCTTTCATGATCAACTCCGTCGGTAACGGCCTTTCGCCGTTTGACTCCTTCCTCCTCTTGCGTGGCGTGAAGACCCTCGCTATCCGCATGGACCGACAACAAGTTTCCGCTCGTCTCGTCGCCAAGATGCTCCACAGTTTCGGTTTCAACGTCTTCTACCCCGGGTTAGACTCCCACCCGGACAGGGATATCCACGAACGGCTCGCCGACGGAGCTGGTGCTGTACTCAGCTTCACGACTGGAGATAAAGGCTTGAGTGAGAAAATCGTCGCCGCTACCAGATTGTGGGGCATCAGCGTCAGTTTCGGATGCGTAAACTCGTTGATCAGCATGCCGTGTGCCATGTCGTACGTAACGCTTCTGTCTTCATCTACTTGGTTCAGCCTAACCCCTTACGTAGACACGCCTCGATTGATCCGGCCACTCGAGCCGCTCGAGGTCTCCCCGAAGACCTTATCCGTCTCTGTGTAGGGATCGAAGATTCAGGAGATCTCCTGGATGATCTAGAGCACGCCTTATTCGAAGCTGGGGCCATCGAGCTCTCTACTTCGACTGAACAACGCTATGTCCGAGTCAAACCACGAACTATGGACCCAATTTCGCGTGCAGTCGAAAAACTGGCAGAGGATCTCTCTTCGATCGGAACCAAACGTCCGAAAGAGAACAGAGAATGGTTGGTCAGCGCACCGGGCAAAGTTATATTGTTCGGTGAGCATGCGGTCGTATACGGTGTGGTGAGTCAAACGTTGTTTCACGATCCTTTGCGGTATTGAGTATTGTATAGACCGCCTTGGCTGCCTCGGTCGATCTCCGTTGTTATGCTCTGACTACTCCACGACACGACGGAAAGGTTTCCGTCCACTTTATCGACGTTGATGACTTCAAATTCGAATGGAAGTTGGAGGATTTGCCTTGGGACCTCACCAACGGCATTGCCCCGGGTGATCTTCATGGTGACACCCTCGATCAAGTACTGATCGATGGAATCCTCAAGAGGTCTATCCCGGATACCGTGCCCTCGAAGGCCAAGAATGCCTCACTGGCCTTCTTGTATCTTTACATGGTGCTCACACACGAAGGGGAGAGGTGATTATCGCCCTAGCTTTGTAAAAGTTGGAAGTGGTACCTGACTATATGCGCCACCAGACCATCGTTCAACCTCAGTGCACGAGCCACCCTTCCCATCGGCGCTGGTCTCGGCTCATCCGCGTCGTTCTCGGTTTGTATTGCTACCGCTCTTCTGCTCCTCCATCAGCGAATCACCATCCCACCCCTACCCGAGCCCTCTCGTGATCCCGGTGCCCGGAGTTCTGTGGACCCGGGTCACGTTCATGTGTCTCACCAAGGGAGGAGGGCGATTCCTTCCGACGTTTCCGAGGAGGTGAATAGGTGGGCTTTCGTAAGCGAGAAGGTGCTACATGGGACGCCGAGTGGTGTGGATAACAGCGTTGGTGTGTTTGGAGGTGCTTTGGCATACACCAAGAGTGGGTTCGCTGGAAAAAAGGGTGGCATGGAGCCGATTCAAGGATTTAAGAGTCTCAAGTTCTTACTCACTGACTCGAAGGTTCCAAGAGACACGAAAGCGTTGGTAGCAGGTGTAGCCACTAGGAAGGCCGAGGTGAGATCATGGTTCAGATAGTTGCAGACCATGCAGCTGACCATGACCTTTAGGATCCTGAAACGATTGACGCTATCCTGGACGCAATTCAGAGTATCTCTAACGAGGCTCGTCGGGCTTTGGCAGACCCAGAACTCGAACGAGCAGATCTCCTCGCTGCTTTGTCGGTATGGCCAAGGCAGCTTCCCACAACTTCCTTGCAGCGCTCATGTTCGCGCTTAGGTGCTGATCGATAAAAATCATGCCCATCTTGTCAACCTAGGTGTATCTCATCCGTCGTTGGAGGCGATCAGGGCGAAGACCACCGACGGACCTCACAAGCTGAGCACAAAGTTGACTGGAGCTGGTGGAGGAGGGTGTGCGGTCACTCTGTTGCCGGATCGTGAGTCCTCCGTACGTTGAACACCTCGAACTCGTGAATTGAATCCGTGGCTACAGATCTCGAACAAGGGGACCTGGACAAACTGATATCCTCGCTCGAGGAAGACGGTTATGGGACGTACCTCACTTCGGTTGGTGGAAGTGGCCTCGGTATCCTGTCCCCGTATAACCGTGATCCCGAATCGCATCTGGAAGACGGCCCTTATACGCCCCCCGAGACTCCTGCGTTGGGCGGTTCACCGGGGACCGAAGGTGGTGTTGGGTTGTACAGGTCGCACAAGGCTGTGTTTGAGAGTAAGAGTCAGGCGGAGATCGTGGAGTGGATGGAGAGTAGGGGAAGGTGGTTGTATGTGTAGGTGCAGATGATACGTTTCTTCCTTTGCTTGTTCCATGCTTGTACACGTATCCTACAAGTACATATATGATATTTTGTTTGTACGTTAAACCCTAAGTACAGTGCCCATGCTCTATGGGTTTCGTTTGTGAGTGTATTTGGTGTTCTTTCATCAGGAAAACACCAACTTATGTTCGATGCGCCTCGATGTGCATAGATTACCTAGAATCGCATACAATCGTTTATATAGTCTCGATGCACATCTATCGAATGACAGTTGGATGGATGCGCATGGAATCGTCATGCATGTTCATGGAAGCGCATGGAAGTACCAGCCCATTTCATCGAAGCGCATCGCTTCGCTTCCATGCCCATGGAAGCGCGTGGAAGTTCAGGGAATCGCGCAGAATTGTATCAAACCAGCCATTACCGCCTCACCCCACCTGCCGCACTCACACGTTCAACCCAAGTTGTAGAAGGAACATATATATTTTCTATAGCTAGGTTACTCAGTACAAATGGGTGGCAGCATGGGCCAACAGCCGATTCTACTGTCCAACATCCATCACCCCCTACTCAGTGCCGCCGCTCATGCTCGTTGTGAAGGAAGTGTCAGCCACGTTGGCTGAGCCCAGAGTCAGCACGAGGAATAGAGAAATAGCAGAAGTAAGCTCACCGAATATCCAGGATATCCGACTTCCAGATCGCCCATATGAGTGAGGCCCGACAATGAGAGCTGTGAGATCGTCAGTAGAGTCCACTCTGGATGACGCAAGAGGTTGATCGTACTGACTCTGAACCGGGAAGGTCTGCAAGTGTCCGTTGAAACGACGACGAACTTCCCGAGGCATCGCTGTGTGATGGCTGAAAAGCTATGAGCGATGCGGACTTAGGCGGATTAAGCATAGACACGATGAACTTACCGGTATGGTACTTGCCCAGTGACAGCAGGTGTGGTTAGCTTCACAAGGTGGGGGGAAGGGGTATAGGGGTAGACATCCATTAAAACGGATGCGCTAGACGAACCTGGAAATGAACTCACCAGGATTCCAAACTCCAAACACCGGGTTGCTAAAGCAATGACGGCAACCAGATGAGTCCTATTGGAGGTACCAGTGGTGGGAAGGGGACTTAGGAAGAGTCCCAGGTAGCAGGCGAATGTTGTGGCTGAAGAACAAGGAACGGGATGTACCCCGATCGGCTGAAGTCCCACTTATGAATTGTCTGGTTGGGGGTAGAAAAACACGGTCAAACACCCGGCCGCCGATACACCCC
>Ga0307514_10003584_pt1 | contig 14774 bp, 9 predicted proteins | sample 16_EM_MG_FD_203088 | JGI IMG/M metagenome (GOLD analysis project Ga0307514, IMG submission 203088) | Populus trichocarpa ectomycorrhiza microbial communities from riparian zone in the Pacific Northwest, United States - 16_EM | ecosystem: Host-associated > Plants > Roots > Unclassified | place... | reverse complement strand
ATATAAAATAAAACAAATAAAAAAACTTTATAAATTATAATCCATGTTTTGTTGCATGATTAAAGGGCAACATCAACTTCAATGAACTCCTTTTATAAAGATAAACCTATTAAAATCAATATTGATTTTTTTTATGATCAAAATATAACTGACCGAACACTTTATATTTTATAAAATTTGAATACAAAATATAAAATACTAAAACAACTGGGAGCAAGTAATATACAAATTAACACTTTACAAACCACAGTGAAGTTTTCTAAATGAGAAATAGTTTTATATATATATATATATATATGGCCCATGTTCCAGAGCTCAAGACATAGCTTACAAAAGACACGTGTCCAAAACTATGACGAGACAGGAAGATGACTTGGGCATCAAGGGACTGAACGGAGCTCGTATCCATTCAAGCTTGGGCTCTTTCGGCCCAGTATTTCACTAGACGAGAGATCATTGATTTGGGCTCTTAAGAGCTTTAATGGCCGAACAAACCCACAGCACTCGCATTCGGGTGGAGCTGTTAATCACGAGGTGCATCCTCTCAGGGTGTTCTCTTTTATTTTATTTTTTAAAGAAAGAAATATTCTCTTAACATAGACAAAAAGTTACAGGATTAAATATCAAGGTCTAGTTATTGCCTCCAAGATAGTTTCGCATGCTTAAGAATCTCCAAGAAAAAAGTATCCAATTAGGACTATAACAAGTTTTAGGGAAAATTTTAATTTGTTGGAAAAAAATTCATTTTTTATTTTTTAAAAGATAATTAAATAAAATTCATGACGCAAGAAGCCTGCGCAGTTATCAGGGCCGAATTGTGCCAAGACAGGAACAAAATAGTAGAAAACGCTCAAACTCTTAAGAACAGAATGTCTGTTCTTCATTTTTTATATATATAGTTTTGTACACATGATTATTTGAGCCCTCATTTTAAGAGAAATTTATCATGTGTTAGCAGTCATTATTTTCATTATTTTATTTTCTAAAAAAAAACTAAATTTTGGTTTTGATTTTATTTCTTTCTTATTTTCTCTTAGAACATGGCTTAACCAAAACAATCGATTTCATGAAATTGATATTGTTTATGGTCTTTGAGAATTTGCTATGGGCATGGCTGAGTAGCAAAAGGAGAAGCAATCTCCCTTTCCTCAAGAATCTCTATCCCTTGATAACGTTCCAGCATTAAAAGGGTACCTGGTGATTCCAAAAAAGTCGAGCCATCTATGACTCTCAATCCTTTATCCCATGTACTTTGTAATCTTTGTCAACAACTGATCCAACTGTGCAACCACCGTGATATTGATAATGGGTGCCTACATTCTGCTTGCAGTAATTTCTTAACTCGCCAAGGCTCGACGAGTTATGTTGGGGTCGAGTACTCGTGAAACGTGTAATGGACATCGACATCGCTATTTTCTCAAGCAATTGAGCCGTCTCAGCACCCTCTTCTTCCAAGTCAACTTCGTTTTCAAGATAATTGAATTCCACTATAGGGTTTTTTCCTAGGATCTGTGTTGTTCAATTCCAGCTCTCCTTTTGATTTTGGGAAAGAAATCTTGCTTGCAATGACTATGGTTCATGCATTGAAGCTAGTTGGGGCGATTGCTCCCTCGGGTATGAATATGAAGTCTTCTTTTACGCCCGCGACTTGTAGAACATTAGAAAATTGGTAATCTGTGTTCGTGCTTGCTTCAATGCGTGGATTTTCTTTCATTTCCTGTCCAGCCCCTTCAAAGTCTAACACAAGGTGGGATCCCAAAGTTCTCAAGATTGTTTTTTGGACCAACGCCGCTTAACATTAGGATTTGGGGACTACCTAATGCTCCTGCTGACAAAATAACATCACCCTGCTGAACCGAATTCAGAGGCTTGTTGAGGTAAGCTTCGTAAGTTTGATTTATGCTGCATAGCTCTTGATGAACCTAATACCATGAGCTATGCTCTCGTTTCTTTGACCTGCATCATTTAAATATAACAACTTACTAGCTTCAAGTGATTGATTGTCCAAGTAATATTATTATGAGATGAAAAACAAAAAAACAAACATTTGCTTTTACATAATAGCTATTATGATCTGCGAAAACCAGTGTTTAATTGAGAGATCTTTGCTTACTATTTTTATGAAAGATGATGCTTTTTACGGTTGCATTCAGAAGAACTATGATATTATGTGGATTGCCTGACTGCAAAAGATCAGCTGCGAAGTGTCTTTTCCCACAGTTATCAAACAGAGACCCTCCAACCTTTGTTCTCTGTATATGTTCCCAGGAAATCCAATATAAGGTAGAACTCCAGCTTCAAGTAACCCAAGTTTGACAGCAAATTGAAATTTCATCAACTCATTGGGTCTAGAAACAATTCTAGACTCCACCCTCAACAATGTAATCAAATGACTAGCCCGAGACTTCTGCGACGTCTGAAGTCATGTACGGTAGGCTTTTGCCTACGATGAGGGAAACAGATTTAATCTATTAGAATCAATGGTTTGATTAATCATTCATTCTTTGTTGGATGTTTAATGATTTTTCTGCTATATTGATTTCTTCCTGTAGGCTGTTCTTAATTTTTTCTACAATGAACCAAAGAGAAAGAAGATATTAGCATGAATTTTAGGCTTCTAAATGGAAGCTGTCATAACTAGAGAACCTGTTTCTCTAAGTAGCATGCCTTGTATCAATGAAAAAGAACGGGACAACTTAACAAAAATAGAAATAGAAATCTGTGAAAAGACAATAGCTGTGAATAACGTGTGGAAGCTCCATTCTCGATCTTCCGGTTTCCTTTCCCCAGGGCTTGCTTAAGAAGGAGGAGAAACGTTAGCAGCATATATTGACTTGTGTGGTTTGGTTAATGATTTGAGTTTTCAGGCCCCCTGCAAATAAATTTATTGAAGTTCCTTGAACGTTAATATAATCAATCTTAAGCATGGTTTGGCTAATGATTCATTCTTTGTTGGATGTTTAATGATTTTGCAGCATAATGATTTCTTGCTCTAGGCTGTTCTTGTTTTTCTATTGTTTTATGCATGCCTTTTTGGCCGTCCCTTCTCCCTCACTTGCCAATTCTAGTGGAAGTCCCAAGTAATCACTGGAGTGATCCTGAGAAGCATGGTTCACAGTCAAAACTGATTGAAAAGTTGAATCTGGGTCAATTTCCTAAAATTGGAGTTATAAGTCATAGATGTTGAATACAGCACATGTGATATTTCATCAAGTGAACTGCCAGGTGTAAATATTTAGCTAAAGCTGGTAGCTGGCCCTCCGTTGTCATCTTGGGTTCAAATCCAGCAAGAGGATACCAGACTCCAAGTGTGGTGTGGATGGTTTTCCTTGAAATGAACCAGGAAAGAACTTAGTATTGTTACATGAAACACAGCCAACGATGCCCTAAATGGTTAGACCTAAAAAAGAAAAACAAAGAGAGAGACTGTCTTAGAAAAACTTCCAGGAGATGTATTCACAAAATATATATATTACACCATCTTTTTATATATATGGATATACTTTAAAAATGTTCTTGGGTCCATACATATACCAATTATACATAGTTTATAAACAAAGATTTAACTCTATCAGGTAACTTTCCTGCAGAGACTATATTAATAAGAACCCTTCCAGTATAAAGTCCTGAGATTCTCCAAAGGCACCCAGTTGAGTTGTTCAATTCCCTTCGACTTTAAGTCTATTCATCTCGAAGCTGATTCAATCTCGTGTTGATATTAACTATTCAAATCAAACGTCCCCAACCTCAACTGATCACCATTTTTCAATCTTCTAGCCAGGGGCTGCTCTACAGAAACACCATCAGATATGATACTACCACTCCTCTTCTTCCCTTGATTACTTGAATCATTATCCAATAGGTTTTCTTGGGGGTGAATATCCATTAAAGGAAGCTCAACAAAGGCTGTATTGGACTTGTTGGTGTCATGAATCTCATTCTCTTTTTGCATGTCTTCCTTTCTTCCAGAACTCTCAGATGATGTCAAGGAGCTTTCCATTGAACATACTGTATTCCTCATTTGTGTCCTTTCTATGTCTTTTAAAATTGAACCTCCTGTTTCTGTCAGTTCTGATATTGAAGAACTTGGACATCCACTATTAACCATTGAGACTAATCTACAGAGCTCGGCTTTTGCAAGTTCTATACCCATTGAAGAAGAATTATATCCAGCCAGAGTTTCCTGTGCTTTCTTCAATACTGTCTGTAAGTATTTCCCTTGAGCTTCAATTCTCAGCTGCAAATGTCTCTGTACCTGCAATAAAAATTTAAACCGGATTCGCATGTTCTGATAAATAGACTGAGAAAGAGGTTTGAAGAAAGGAATTGTTTTCTTGGTCTTACCTCAATCTGTTCATGAAGTTTCCTCTGCACTTCCATTTGCATTTGGAGAGCCTGTGCAATCTGAAAGCTTCTGTTGAACATAGCACTTTGAGTAAATAAAAAGCTTTTGTATTGTTATCTCTATAGAATTTCATCATAAAGCAGGTAGAGATTATGTCAACTATTACTCGTTAATTGGATGGTGGTTTCCATCACTGCAGATCCCCCTACTACTTCGAGTCACTGCAGACTCTTTGAAATGATCATCACTACTTTGAATCTCTTTGTCATCTGCAACAAAAAGAACTATAAAACAACACTCCATTGGTAGAATATAAATGAGAAAAACTAACTATGCACAGTTTATCAATCTGATTCTTTATAATTTAGAATCACCTTCTTGCTCGCTTTCAATGCTGAACAGGGACTGCTGACTCTTCCCTAGCCTGTATTTCTGCATCAAGAAGCAAACATAAAATCACAATCTTGTTTTTCTGCATTATAATAGCATAGGTTGATCTGATCATTCTGGAGAGAAAATGCCTGTAAATGGCTCTTCAAGTGGTATAAAGTAAGTCCAGGAATCCCCATCACCCTCATCAGACTCTTTGGTGTTGCCTCTGCACAAATATAATCACAGAACAGTTTAGGAAACCTTGAGCTCGTTACAAAAGATTGACAAGTAAGGTCACTGAGGTCGTAGAAATACTTGATACTTACTATCTGCACCTCCAAGTTGATTGACTGCTTCAACAAACCTTTGATGAAGTTCTTGAGTCCATTTTAGCCTAGGCTTGGCATCAGTAGACAAAACCAAGTTCATACTTTGATGTTGCAGACCCATTTCTGTTTGGTGAATGATAGACAAGTGGAAGGCTGAAACATGAATATGAGTTATGATCCTTTTCAGCTATGCTTGAAATTGTGGCAGCTGTGTGATTGTCTTTTATAATTTCGGAGTAGTCGGGCTGTCCGATGTTCTCACTCCGTATCTGGAAACATAAGTGGGGTTATGTTGGAAGGGAATATATGCTATGAGCTGTGGCTCTTCCTTTCTCCCACCTCCCATTTCATACTAACTTTTTCTTTTTTAAAAAATTTCCTTCTTTCTTCTTTGACTTGAAAGGGGAGAGGGAGAGAATCTCATAGGCAGCAAAAACGGAGAAAGCAACACACTTCAATTTGAGTCTCTCAAAAGGAGAGAAAGAAGAAAAGTGTATGGTTTGTTTTTATCTTCCTGTATTCCCACCTCCCCTCTCTATCTTTCTCTCTGCTTGATTCCCTGCTGAGTAAGGTAGCCCCACCATGATGAATAATGGGTGCAACTTTCCTAGCACTCTGAGAAGCTTTGAAGAAAAACAAATACGTTGATGGGAATTTGTTATAATGGATATTTCTTTTTGGTGACTGAAAGGGACAGCCAAATGGGTCGTTCTTTTAATTTTACACTCTTTTCCTATTTTCTTTTTTGAGCAGGCTGTATTGTGATTGGCAGATTCTTTTTGTTCTTTATAGGGCTGAAGGAATCAAAGAATCTAACCTTAGATTTTAGGACTCAACATCGCCTCATTTTTCTAACAAAGAAGTGCCCTATAAAAGAGAATCAAATCAGCCATCTTGTTATAACGAAGACCAGATAAACTATACAAATGTAATCACCCCTTAATGCAATCTCTTTTACATGGGAACAAAAATTGAGCCAAAAAGAGACACAAATGTGCAAGTTTATCCGCTTACAGTCACAGGGGGGAATCTTATACATATACAGGGCCAGCTGCTTTCATGCTCGACATACAGCTAATGCCACGAGATGTACCGTCCATCATCAAAACCAACCCCTTTTAAGTATATTCAAGCCAAACAATCTTTGTTTCCTTGCATCAGAGTTATCCAAAGGAATCCGAGTAAAATCAAGAAAGCATCTGGAGAAAATTGAGTTTTCGTGTGCACTGATTGACCCCTTCTTTTCTTTTTCTTTCCACAGCCAATCCTGTCATGTTCTTACTAATTAATACCACTTCCTTTTTTATAAAAAATAAAATAAAATTGAAACACAAAAAAGAAAACTAAAGTTCCGATCTTGTTGTGGCATGTTAAAGGAAACAACCAGCTAAACCAATAGTCTTAAATGGAAGTGATACAAAAGCAACACGACCAACAATCTGAAACTGATCCAACATCTCATGGTGGTTGTGATGCAAAAGCAACACAACCAACTTGTTGACATGAATCAACAAGGTTGATTTGGCTCTGTCTCTCTCTCACTCTCCCCGAGTGTACGTGACTGTGTAAGTCACAAATGCATAGACAAAATGAAATGAAAAAAGGTCCGCATATTTATGGCAGCAGCACACTTCTGTAATATGAAAACAATCTACTGGACTGCTCAGCATAAAAGTCTCTTGCTAATAAATAAAGAAATATACTCCAAAGGGAATGTTAGCTTTAAGCCTGTAGTCCATATCCATGCAGAAACTGAGAAAAGAAATTTTCACCCATAAAAGAAAACAAAGGAAATGAAAAGAAAAAGAAAAAGAAAAAGGGAAGCCAAAATGGCCAACAACAAATCGTAAAAGTCGATTAAATCAGATCGATATTTGGATTTCTTGGGTTGCGGTTTAGAGCTTTGATCACTGGAATCAAAATCCAATGATTGATCTCCAAAGAACTGCCATCTGATCGGTGCCATATAATCAGTATGTCTAGCTTGCTGCGTTAATCGCTTTCCCTGGATTCAAAGGTGTAGAATGTTGGATACTAAAGCAATACTTTAAACATGCAATTACAATAGCAACAGTACTATGTTTATTTAATTAACAGAGAGAGTAGAAGACATGTATAGTATACTTGTTTGCTACAGTTAAGGATTTCAAACAGTTGACTCGGCCTGCCATTTTTATCAACAGCCTTTGGACACCCTACAGCGAGGACAGAGTGAAAAAGTCCCGTGATTGTATTTTTACTACCACCATCATTCCATTATAAAAACTTCAACAAGAAGACCAATATGGTGGATCCAATGTAGTGGTAGGTCCATTTTAACAGCAAGTTCTTCCTAAGCAAGCATCTGCTTCTGTCCTAAGACTCTACTCATTCATTAGTGGCAAGTCTCATGGTTCTTAGTCAGGGAAAGGATTAAATACTATTGAGAAAGTTTTTATGATATGTGGCCCGAATGTTTGAAAAACAAGAAAAGAAGTAAGAGTTATTGAAGTACCTTTCTCTTTAACCAGCTGCTGTACTTGAAGGCTCCTTTCTTGCTTTAATTTATTCCACAACAGGTAAAGGAGATTCTGGGATGATGCCAAACGGGCCCACGAATTTTTTTAGGTCAGTAGGAGAAGGTCTGGTGAATCAAAAGTCATTTAAGCAAAGGTGCCTCTCATCGATTATTATTCTTTAAAGGGACCCATTAGAGAGGAGATCTCACAAAGCCAATAGCATGGAAAGAAGATGAGAAGAATATGGCCTCAAGAATCAGGAAAAGAGAAACAAAAGGAAACGATTCACCATCCCAGCAAAGTAAAAAATTAGATATAATACTGATGCAATTTCATGTCAAACACAAGCCAAAATGACATGAGCAATGTGTCATTAATCTATTTACATTTTTATATGCATTTGATATGAAGAGAAAGGAATCAGCTAACTACTCGCAACTCTCGAAATGCAAAGTTAAAATAACAATCCATGCACAGAAAGAAAGAAATACATTAATGATGCAGGCATCTTCTATAAATGAATGCTCAAAACAGTCACGAATAGTGCTGCTTCATTGAGAGACTAAAATCCTCTGGGAATAGTTCTTGCTGCAAGGTTCAGGTCACTTTTTTCGGAACTTCAAAAGGTTTTGGCTTCCTGTACAGACAAAACAAAACCAGGTAATTTACACCCATCGGCAGACAGCACATAGACTCATTGTTTTAGAAGTGAAAAGAAGCAATTCCATGTATTGTAACTGCGTCAAGAATGGCAAAGGAAAACGAAGAGAATGGAACCATTTCAAGTGTAACAACAAACAAAGTGGCTTGCTTTCATTTTCATCCATTTTCAAGAGAATTCGCCCTCAGTAACTAATCTTCCACTGGAGCATATGCAACATCATAATCCAGCTTCGAAAGAAGAAATGGTCCACAAATCTTCTAATTGCAAGTCACTTAGGGTCATGACCATACAGAATCGTCAAAACTGTTTAATGATCCAGATAAACAAGTGAAAAGCCAGTCTTAGGTAGATTTTAAGTAGTCAGGTGACTAGAGAATAATAAAAAAGAAAAAGAAATCACTGTTCATAACTACTATCAACTTGTCGCATCATGTTTAACTTCCAGAAAGTTTAACTTCTTATCTAGGCCTACATCTACATGAACACAATAGTAAACAAAAAAACGAAAATTCAGGTCCATCTCACATCTGGCGAATAGGGAATGTGTAAAATCAACATTCAAAAGCCAAATGTAAGCACATGGTTCATTAGTGGTAGACATAATTGCTTTCTTCACCGAACACTTGCCTCATTAAGTGATGTCCAACTTCTAGAATCTTTTTTACGAGGCACAGCAATCTCTGTCCAGTACCCCGCGACTTGATTGACAGGGACAAAGTGGGATCGTGTAGAAATATTCCCTCAAACAATCCAGGCAAGACTAACTCATTTCTGATAAAAATGCTACATCTAATGACGTAAGATGTCTCAGTTTGACATGACTCAACCCAGAAAAACACAACCCTCTTCACTGCTTGAAGAGGGTGAACAAGTTCAGGAAGAAAACCTACCACCCCAAAATACACAAGGCACACTCCAAGATAGTAAGATAAAGCTTCATAATAATAAAGACGATATGGTAAATTAGGGTAGTTACGTGTAAACTGTCTAAAACTGACTAGTATATATTTAGTGAGGTGACTGACAAGAATCCTAATGGGGCTACCCCCATAACTCACAATGAAATGATAATAAAGCAGAGCATAATTGCATAATTTCTATTAACTTGATTTACCAGGAAGCTAAAGAAAATTTAAAGTTGAGAAAAGAAAATACCCAAAAAAAAGAAAAGAAAATAACAACATAAACTCTTTCTGTATTTCTGATAGGTTCATAAACAAGTCAAGAAGGCAGGGCACACTCTCTTCCAGGTCAATATGAGGACCAAAAGCAATTAGGATGCAAGGCTGGAGATTTTATAGCTATTCAAGATATTTGAGCAGCTTAATTGAAATCAACAGTTTATGTAAATGCAAGCAATTTCTCAATGAAACTGGCCAGACTTTGGAGGTAGAGTTCTCCTTCAATGTTCAATGTAGTTTCCAATTCAATATTTGTTTTATATGGAAAATGCCAGCCTTTCCTAACACTATATATGATGCTCGACTACTGTGGATGGTTTGAAATAATTGCTGTCACAAGATTCTAAATTCACCTAAAATGCAATAATTCTGACACAAGACAAGAAAAGCCTAATCATACACAGCACATGAGAAAAAATGGACCTGGACCAGGACCAGAGCACTGATTCTTGAAACTGCGTAAAATACCAGGGCAATATAATTCTTGTATCCATTCAATGACAATTCTTGAACTTCCAAAAGCCAGGTTTTCTTCGTGGACACCAAACATCATATGACTGACTCTTCGTAATGTAAGAGGTTAAAGAGAATCATACAACGTGATGCGGAATTTGAAGCCTAATAAGAAGAAAAGAAGTTAAAGAAAGAGAAGGACTTTGTAAATTTTATTTAATTCATCAAAAGTTATGATAATGTAAAAAAATTTATATATAAATAATAAAACTCTAATCAAAATCAAATTTAAATTTAAAAACCACTGACTAATAAAAATCTAATAAAATAACATAAATCAAAATTAATAATAAAAAATAAATAAAATTTAATAACTTAGACTTGGATGAGCCCAATCTCCCAACCAAAAACTAATAGGTTGGGGTACTCTCCGTCATCAATAATCATACACATATATAAATCATTTCTTGCATCCAATATTTTCAATACAACAACATCCTCGTGTCAAAGTAGATGGCTCGGGGGTTGCCGCCACGGCGGTAGGTGGCAACTTTGACGGTGGAAGATGTCCAGATGATTGGAAAGTGGAAACTTATTGAAGTGGGCTGGGGTTGATCTCATGTATAGGGCAGTCCTCTTTAATTGTTGAGCTTCTTTTTTCGGCCGTAGGGCTTCACCCGAACCTGTTTTGCCTCCAAATATGTTTGTTATTATTATTATTATTATTATTTTGGAAATTAGAATGAATTAAGTTTTTGGCCCTTTGCATTTTGCAAGCATGAAATACTCTGTTGCTGCTTAAGCAGTACTGTACATCAGAAAAAAAAAATAATCACTGCATATATAGTAGAAACAATGGTAATGTAATGTTCAGAATCACATATCATTATGCTCAAAATTCAGTTAGGAACTACAATTTGATGTATTCAAGTAACGAGGAGATGATCCCTTTGAATGATAAATTATATCTCAATATATATATATATATATATATATATATATGAAATATACGTGCAATTTTGAGAGCCTAAGCCCCCACTAGGCCAAAAGGATTTGAGAACTAAAATCCGAGTGGTTAAATAGACAACTTGGGTCCTCCAAATTGTTTTCTTATTTTGATAAAGTAAAACGTCTCCAAAATCCATCAAGTCCGTCGGATGAATAAACAAGAACAATTGGAGCCGAAGTAAAAAGCCCAAACATCCTAAGTGGCTATGCAACCCCATTCATAGTTTTCAGACCCGGCCCGGTCCAAGGCCCGGGTTCCGGGTTTTAACCGGGTCGCCCGAGTCAATTTTTTTAAAAATTAAAACGACGTAGTTTTAGTAAAAAAAAAAAAATTAATTTGTAATCCCTATACTTATCTTTACTATTTTAATATGGACTAAATGAGAGGTGATATATTCTTGTCAGAAGGAATATCTTCTTAAGGCCCAGCTAGTAGTTTCTTGTATTTTAATTTTTTATTTTTCCAATTTGATTTAATTTTGTGGTCATGAGACTAAAAATCTGTGCTTAGTAATGGAAATAATTTATAGTATGATCATAAATGTAAACCTATTATTGACTCGAGGCCTCGTTTTACCTTCTAATTACGTTGATCCGTGTGATTGAAACCTCCACCAGATTTATTCGAGAAGATGGAATAATTTTACAAGCGGATATAACAAATGATCATCAACTCCACTGCAGCCTCAGAACTCAATCTTGAAGCAAGGCGGATACTCCATCGAACACATGATAAACATGGCAAAGCAGATAATTAACATTTCAAGTTACTTCAGTCTACATATTCTTCCACTAGTGGTTTTAACCCTAATAAGCTCCCGGCTTTATTCTGCCTACATAAACTTAACCTTTGCCTGGAGGAACTGAGCAGAAGGGCCCTTTTTTTGTTTACAAATCTACCGTGCAATCCTTGAACTGACTGAGCTTAATTAGTTCCCCCCCTGGCCAGAAGGCGGCTCAGGAGTGTGGCGGTTATTGGGTCCTGTTCCTGAATAATCAGTGTACTCCAGATTCTCCCTCCCGGCGCCTCGCTTTGTGATTGTCTGCATTTTCAGATGTCAAAAGAAATCGTAGATTAATTTGCTTTCCTCATTCCTAGTTTCAATTAATATAAAAGAGCCCACTGACAAACCACTTAGCCCATGAACGGTACCTGGTGCTGGGTGTTCCGATCAGGAGATAGCATATCTTGACTATTATATAATAGATCATCTCCAGTCCCTGTAAATGCAATCAACAGAATGAAACAGTCGTAGCAATTATTCATGAACAAGAGTTAAAAAAAAAAAAAAAGATATATAAGGGGGTAATTTAAGGAGACAAGTTTGTGGATTTACTGGATGTTGAGGTAGCATTCAAGAAGATAAGCTGGGAAACTACCAGTAGAATTACTAGTGAATGAAGGAATTTGCCTGCCATTTCTAGCCACTTTTGAAGCATCATTCCTTTAACATTATTTTTCTTAACTTAAAACGCATGTTGCTCAGGCATTTATACTGCAGCCTGTTTTCGTCTTGTGGTGACTCACGCGTTATTCACCAAAAGTCGTCAGGTCAGAGAGAAATGCACTTCTTAATGGAGCACTACCAGACCAACTTGGGCAGCCTATCCAGAAGCCTTTATCCTCCTTTCTTTATCTTTTCTTTCTTTCTCTTGGATTACAAAAGGCGTGCTTTCAAGCTCCAACCTTGTCAAAGGAACTTTATGTACTTTCATGGGTCAAAATGGAGAGCCGAAATGAATTTGTCAATGCGTTGCTATGATTGAAGAAGACTGGCTCCCTTGGCCCATCTGGAATTAGTGGAGAACATTGTATGAGGTAGTCAAAAGAATTTACAAACTACTCATTACTTGAGTGAAGCCCGCCAACCTTCACATCGGAGAGTGGCAAGAGAAGAGAAACATTAAGTAACATCACTGATCACCGGTGATCCTGCTATAGTCCGATACCGTCGTTAGCAAGCACTTGCCACTGGGCTTGATGTCTACGGCGGTGAATGGTGATATTGTATCGTTATGATTTTGATTTCTGTCCTCGTAGCTTAACAAGGTTGATTTAGTCCTTGATGTTTTTGGATCTTAGACAAAGTTAACTAATTTCTCCCTTGATCTATTTGTATTCTTGTTGTTACGTTATAGTTTTAATTACTGATCAAGTTTGGCAGCGAGGGCTGGTTCAGAAAATTTAAACCACTGCTCTAGCGCGTGGGTATGTGAGTATAGATTGCAAATTATAGTGGATATCTCTCTCGCTGATTTAAACTTATCGGGTCCGGTTCACTGCACTTTGTGATTTTAGGCAACTGGGCGTTGTACGTGTGAAGATATTTTAGACGACAACCCAATCTGAGATCGTCATCGTTAACTTTAACTTAGCTGTTTTAATTATCAATCAACTATGCGCACATATTGCTCATGACACGCATTTGAGGAGTCCATAATCGATCACATCCACATACTCTTCGGGAGTGATTGTTTTAGCTTTTGTAGCTTAGTTTAGGTTCGGTACAATTTATTTTTTTATAAAATTTAATTATAAAAATTATTTTTTATTATTTTTAGTTTTTTTATTAATTCCACATACAAAACTCAACTTCCACCTCTAAAACAAACATGCACTTTATCTATCTATCAAGTACTGACAGACTACTGTATATATCTGATTATGTCAACCTTCCGAGCACGCTCGAATGCGCTTGGAAGGGTTTTAATTTTAGTTGATTTTTAAAGTATTTTTTATTTTAAAATATATTAAAATATTTTTAAAAAAATTATTTTAAATATTAATATATCAAAAATAGTATGAAAATATTAAAAAATATATTAATTAAAAAATAAAAATAAAAACAAAAACTTTTTTAAATATATCTTTGAAATACAAGAACCAAAGGGACAGCGTGTATCATTTATGGTCGGCCAGAAGCAAAGTTGTGGTGCTCTAAATCGAAACTGATATCATGTGTGGATTGAAACTGACATGTTCGAAGGCACATCTGAAGACAAACCCTTCCTCTTAGAACTTTTGAACGGCTGTCATTGGCCATTGCATGCAGTCGCCTTCATCCAGTTGTAATGGCAGTTCCACTTCGCTCCACTTTCCACCTATATAGCTTTTCAGAAAGCACTAGGTAACTAAAGATCTTCGTCTCAGTTATCCTCTTGGGCTATTTTTAAATCCCAACAAGTCTTTTGGGTTCAATCTGAAAACCAATTTTATAATACATGGGCTTCCAGGGATTTAAACCACGTGGCATGGTTTTGTCATAGACTCAGTTTTTTATTGCAGTATTAGAATGAGGCACGGTCGATGATGGCGTGGTTCATAGCACGACATCTGGCCTTACGTTTCAGTACTGATGAGATTTTGAAGTCGGTAGCCTTGTGGTTTTTGGTTGGAAAGAGAATAAATTTTGAAAAATTACCTTTTCTTTTATTGATGTGGTTGGAATATATATTTGGTTATAATTATAATTAAATTTAATGTTCATAAAATAAAAACATGCTCATGATTTCTAACTACATAAAAGTATGATGCTTAGGATACAAATATTAGAGTCTAGTTGGGAGTGTGGTCGCGGTTGCTTTTCAAAATATTTTTCATTCCGAACTGCATCGAAATAATATTTTTTATTTTTAAAAAATTATTTTTAAGATCAGCGCATCAAAACGATCCAAAATATTAAAAAAATTTAACGAAAAACAAAATTGAATTTTTTAAAAACACGGGTTGGCCCGCGTTTCCAAACGCTCTCTAATATCCCACAGCAACCATATTTTAGAAATGGTGAGCAGATTGTAATTCCTTTTATTTTCTACTAATTTTATTATAATACTTCACATTAATTCAAATCAAACCAAGTTCTTTAGATGAAACATTTGAACAAATTTATTTTAGGAAACATTTGAGTCGAAGACGAATGGCTC
>Ga0307514_10003583_pt1 | contig 14777 bp, 13 predicted proteins | sample 16_EM_MG_FD_203088 | JGI IMG/M metagenome (GOLD analysis project Ga0307514, IMG submission 203088) | Populus trichocarpa ectomycorrhiza microbial communities from riparian zone in the Pacific Northwest, United States - 16_EM | ecosystem: Host-associated > Plants > Roots > Unclassified | place... | reverse complement strand
CCGTCGACGCCAACGGCGCCACGCCGTTGCTGGACATCGGCGAGGGGGCCGGCGTGCTCATGCCCTCCGGGTGCCGCATGGGCATCTGCTTCGGCTGCGTCACGCCGCTCAAGGCGGGCGCCGTCCGCGACCTGCGCACCGGCGAGATCACCGAGGCCGAGCCGGGCGTCCTCATCCAGACCTGCGTGTCCGCCGCGGCGGGCCCCTGCGACATCGAACGGTAGGAGCACCTTGACCGCCATCGACCCCACCGCCCACCTGACCGCGGAGCAGATCGAGGAGCTCGGCCGCGAGCTGGACGCGATCCGCGACGAGGTGATCGCCGACCGCGGCGAGAAAGACGCCGCCTACATCCGCAAGGTCATCTCGGTGCAGCGCAAGCTTGAGCTGGTCAGCAGGGGCGTGCTGCTGTTCTCGATCTTCCCGCCCGCGTGGCTGATCGGCACCGCCGGGCTGTCCGTGGCGAAGATCATGGACAACATGGAGATCGGCCACAACATCCTGCACGGCCAGTGGGACTGGATGCGGGACCCGAAGATCCACTCCACCACCTGGGAGTGGGATCACGTCTCGCCGTCCGAGCAGTGGAAGCACTCGCACAACGAGCTGCACCACACGTACACCAACGTGATCGGCAAGGACAACGACCTCGGTTACGGCATCATGCGCGTCGACGAGGACCAGAGGTGGCACCCGTTCCACCTCGGCCAGCCGCTGTGGAACTTCCTCAACGCCTGCTTCTTCGAGTACGGCATCGCGGCGTACGACCTGGAGCTCGGCAAGAACCTGAACAAGCGCCGCCGCAAGAACCCGGAGTTCCGCGCGCGGGCCAAGGCCGTGGGCCGCAAGATCCGCAAGCAGGTGCTCAAGGACTACGTGATCCACCCGCTGCTGTCCGGCCCGTCGTTCCTCCCCACGCTCGCCGCCACGTTCACCGCGAACCTGGTTCGCAACGTCTGGACCCACTCGGTGATCATGTGCGGGCACTTCCCCGAGGGCGTGCAGGTCTTCGAGCGCCGGTCGATCAAGGGTGAGACACGCGGCCAGTGGTACCTGCGCCAGATGATGGGCTCGGCGAACATCAGCGGCAGCAAGGCCATGCACTTCATGACCGGCAACCTGTCCCACCAGATCGAGCACCACCTGTTCCCGGACCTGCCGAGCAACCGGTACGCCGAGGTCGCGGTCAAGGTGCGCGCGCTGTTCGAGAAGTACGAGCTGGAGTACGTCACCGGCCCGCTGCCCAAGCAGGTGTTCTCCGCGTGGCACAAGGTCTTCCGGCTCTCACTGCCGAACAAGAAGCCCAAGGCCAAGACGCCGGACCGCGAGCAGGAGCTCGTCGCGGCCTGATTCCCGGCATCGGTTCAGATCTCTCGGCCGAACCGGCGGCACCACCGGGTTCGGGCGGCACCGCCGGGTTCGGCGAGATCCGTTGCGGACGGTGGGCAGCGACATCAGACCGTACGACACGGGACCCGGGCGGCCCGGTGTCCGGCTGCGCTGCCTGGACGTGCGCCAGGAGCTCAGCCCCCGGCGAGGTGCTGTAGTGCGCTGACCTGCCGTGGTCGGGCCGGTAGTCGGGGGCGTACGCGCACTCGGTCTGCCGACGGGCGGGCCAGGCCGTTTCTGATGGCTCCTTCAGGAGCTGCAGATCGAGGCGGATGCCGGTGACCCGGAGGACGGTACGCATGCTCGCCAGGTGTCCCGGCAGGGGTGGGCCGTGAACATCGACTCGACGTCCTGCCGGGCTCATCGGCACGCGGCGGCCGGAGCGCCTCGCAAGCCTGCGGCCGCCTACCCGCAAAACGGGGCGGGGCCCGTGACGAGGCCGATGGACGCGAGGCGTTGGGGCGCTCGCGGGGCGGACTGACCAGCAAGGTCCATCTGCTGTCCGATGACCGGGCCCGACCGCTGACCTGGCAGACCTCGCCCGGTCAGCGGGGTGACAGTCCGATGTTCGCCCCGGTACTGGAAGGTTTACGCATCCGGCCTGGCCTCTGCCGACGTGGTCCTGGACGCCTCACACCTCGCGGAACTGGACGCGCTGACCACCCCCGCTTTCGACTGTCCGCACCCGTTCGTGGACGACGTACGCATCGGCTTCCATCAGGGCGACACCACCATCAACGGCCTCACGTCCTCGGCCCTCCAGCGGTCCTGATGCTCGGTCGGTCTTCGCGACCTGGCCTCTCGCCGACCGTCACGATGGATCCCAGTCAGGTGTGCTGTCTGCGGACGCGCGGGTGGCTCATGGCATGTGGCGGACACAGGCTCGCCAGAGCCTCGGCGTCGCGGCTGCCGGGCTCGGCCGTACCGACCAGCAGCGACTGCCCGGGGGCGTCCTGCACCTCGAAGGTCTGATAGGTGAGCGTGAACCGGCCCGCTACCGGATGGTGAAAAGACTTGGTCTTGCTGCCGAGGCGCCCCACGTCATGAGATCCCCACAGCGCGGCGAACTCTTCGCTCTCCCCCAGGAGTTCGGAGATGAGGGCGGTCGTGCCGGCGTCGTGCGGCTCGTGCCCGGAAGCCAGCCGCAGGGCGGCTACGGTGTCGCGCGCCACGGTGAGCCAGTCGGCGAACAACTCCCGGGCCGCAGGATCGCAGAACAGCGACCGCACCATCCCACGCGGATCTGCCAGGGGCGAGAGCAGCGCGTCGGCCAGAGCATTCGACGCCAGGACGTCCATGCGCCGGTTGAGAACGTAGGCAACCGCGGCGGGAAAGGCGTCCATCAGCCGCACCAGACTCCCGGCGACCTTCTCCTCGCCCGGAATAGGCGCATCGGGCCTCGGCACAAGTCCGGCCAGCCGATAGGCGTGCCAGCAGGCATCCGAATCCAGGCACAGCGCTCGCGCGAGGGCATCGACGACCTGACCTGAGGGACGGCGTTCGCGGCCCTGTTCCAGGCGAGCGTAGTAGTCGGCGCTGACCCCGGCCAGGACGGCGACCTCCTCGCGCCGCAGCCCTCTGACCCGACGTCCCGAAGCAGTGGGAAACCCAACGTCGGCCGGGCTGACGCGCGAGCGACGCACCTGTAGGAATTCACCCAGCTCATTGCCGCTCATTCGCGAATCGTACGCCGTGGCTTCCTAGGAGTGCCGCACCCAGGAAGCCACGTCCTGCCGCCTCCGCGAGATCCAGCGCATGCTGACAATCCCCACCGCACGCCACCAGGGCCGATGCACTTACCGAAGGGCCACGCATGACTCTCCTGCCCACCACGTACGCCCCCAAGGTGGTCCTGATCACCGGGGCCAGCAGCGGCATCGGCGAGGCCACCGCCCGACGGCTGGCCGCCGCCGGACACCACCTGGTACTCGGCGCGCGCCGTACCGACCGCCTCGCTGTCCTGGCCAAGGACATCGAGACGGACACCGGAGTCGCGTTCCCGCACGTGCTGGACGTGACCGACCCGGACAGCATGCAGTCCTTCGTGAGCGCCGCTCACGACCGCTACGGGCGTATCGACGCCCTGGTCAACAACGCCGGCGTGATGCCCCTGTCCCGCCTGGACGCGCTGAAGGTCGACGAGTGGAACCGCATGATCGACGTGAATCTGCGCGGAGTGCTGCACGGCATCGCCGCCGTCCTACCGGTCATGCAGGCCCAGGGTGCGGGGCACATCGTGAACATCGCCTCCGTGTCCGGGCTGCGGGTCGACCCGACCGCCGCCGTCTACAGCGCCACCAAGCACGCGGTCCGTGCCCTGTCGGAGGGGCTGCGCCAGGAGAGCCGTGAGCTGCGGGTCACCGTGATCAGCCCCGGCCTGACCCGGAGCGAGCTGACCGAGACCATCAGCGACCAGGACACCAAGGACGCCGTCGCGGGCCAGATGGGCATCGCGATCCCCGCCGCCGCGATCGGCGAGGCGGTCCACTACGCCATCAGCCAGCCGGCCGACGTGGACGTCAACGAAATTGTCGTCCGCCCCACCGCCCAGGGATGAGCCGGTAAACCGGATGGCTCCCGTTGTGGCTCTCATTGCAGAAAGGCAGCCGAGATGGTGACGGAAGATCAGGTACGCAGTTGGGTGGAGGGCTACCTACGGGCCTGGACCACCAACAGCAAGAAGGACATCGCCGCGCTGTTCACCCCACAGGCCGAATATCACGAGTGGCCGTACGAGACCGACTGGATCCGGCGCGACGCGATCGTCGAGGGCTGGCAGGGCCGCGCATCGTGGCAGGAGGGCGGCTGGGACTTCGACTGGACCGTGCTCGCCGCCAACGGCGACACCGCGGCGATCGAAGGCACCGGCCGCTACAAGGAACTGGGCACCTTCGCCAACCTGTGGACGGTGACGTTCGACAAGAACGGCAAGTGCGCCGTGTTCCGCATGTGGAACAACGAGATCTGACCCACGGCTGTCCATCCGGCCTCGTGGCTCAGGGCCTCAGAGACTCAGGGGAAGGTCAGGGTCCGGGCAAAGAGCGTGACCAGGACGAGCACAACCGGGAAGCAGACCAAGAACATCGCGAACGTGTAACCCATGATGTCGCGGGCCTTCAGGCCCAGGATGGTCAGTGTGGGCAGCATCCAGAAGGGCTGCAGGAGGTTTGCGCTCGCTTCGCCGAGGTCGTACACGACGACCAGCCAGCCCTGGTGTACACCGAGTTGGTTGCCCGCGTCGATGACGTACGGCGCTTCGATGACCCATTTGCTGCCGCCGCTGGGCACGAAGACGCCGAGCACGCAGCTGTAGACGGCGATGAAGGCCGGATAGAGGAACTCGTTCGACACGGACACGAGCCAGCCCGCGATGGTCTTGCTCAGGCCGGTGAAGGCGATCATCCCGAAGATGCCGCCGTAGAGCGGGAATTGGAGCAGGACGCCGGAGGCCGCGGGGGAACCTTCCTTGACGGCCTGGGCCAAGCGGACCGGGCGCCAGTGCAGGATCAGCGCCAGCAGGATGAGGATGAGGTTGATGGTGTTCAGGTCGAGGGCGTTCAAAGCGTTGCCCTCGGCGCGGGAGAAGTGCCGGGCCAAGTACCAGGCACCGAGCACGAACAGCAGGATCGCGAAGACGGGGCTGTGCTCGATCCACTCGCCGGGGCGGCTGCGGCGCACCGGGGTGCGCTCCTCTCCGACGCTGGGGCCGAGCTCGATGCCCAACTGCTCTGCGCTCTTGGCCCGTTCGGGCGAGGGCGACAGGAACCAAGCCGTGACTACGGCGATGACGAAGACGATGGCCGTGGCGACGATGCCCTGCCACAGGAAGATCGTGTCGGTCAGCGGGATCAGGCCGTTCCCCTCGCCGCGCCCCTCTGCGATGACCGCCTGTACGGCGGGCGGGCTGGAGGCAGTGCTGGCCACCTGCAGCGCGGCCGAGCCGGACAAGCCCTGCGCCCACACGGTGCCCAGGCCCAGGAAGGCCATCGCGCCCAGCGCCCGGTAGTCGACACCGGTGAGCCGACGGGCGATCTCCTTGGCGAGGATCGCCGTGAAGATGAGGCTGAACGCCCAGTTCAAGTAGGCGGTGACCATGGCGACGGCCGCCGTGAAGGCGATGGCCACCCGGGGCGTGCGGGGTATGCGGGCGATTCTCGCGATCAGTCGGCCGACAGGTGGCGAGACCGCGACCGCGTACCCCCCGATGATGATCATCGCCATCTGCAGGGTGAACGTGATCAGGGACCAGAAGCCCTGCCCCCACGCGTCCACCAGGCCGTATCCGGTGGTCGCCGTCGGATCGGACGGGGCGCCGAGCAGCTTCTCGCCGGTGACGAGTCCGAGCGCGAACACCGCGAAGGTGCCCACGAGGACGAAGCCGAGTGCGTCAGGCAGCCATTTCTCGGTGAACGCGGTGAACCGCAGGGCCATCCGCGCCAGCCAGTTCTCCCGGCCGGCGGTCCGCTCATCGGTGGGCGCGGAGGTCATAGGAGTCCTCTTCTCGAAGGGACTTGGGCCTCACTGGCCCTGGTTCCGTGTGTGCGGGCTCGCGCGAGCACCCGCGCCTGGGCACTCACCTGGTGATTCCGGCTAGCAAGATCCCACAACAGCGAAGGCGTCCGCCACGGTGCGGAGATTGCGAAACAGCCACGGCGCGAGGCGCCACGGGGCGGCGCCGCGTGCGTGGCGGAGAGCATCCCCGGCCCGCCCACCACCAGAGATGCCCGGCTGCATTCAATGGCGCTTGCCCATTAGTGGAGTCAGGGGTGCGACCGTGCTGGTCGCCATCATCAACGAGTGGCTGTATCCAGCGAATGCCGAGGGCCGGCGGGGCCCGACAAACGAGTCGAGAAAGCCTTTGCGGGCTGCCACCCCGGCCAGATGTTGCTCAAGCTGACCGGATCCAACAGCGCGAGCAAGACCGCACTCGCTTTCGCCCTCGCCGACCGACTGGACGGGGCCGTGGTGCACGAGTTCGGGCGAGATCCTGGCTGCCCCCTTCGCCCCGTTACTGAACGGGATCGCGGTCTGCCTGATCGATGTCGCCGACCAGGACCGGCGCGACCAACTCGCCCCACGCGACGGCGGCCGATGGGATCAGACCGCCACCGACGCCTTCTGCGGCTAGCCAGGCCGCCTGGCACCGGCGGTCCACGTGGACCGCCGAGAACCCCCGATGGCGCACCCACCTGATCAACACCAGCCGCTGGTCGCTCGCGACATCCGTGAACCAGGTCGAGCGATGGATCGCCGAACAGCGCGAGGCACACCGGTCGGGCCGACTGGCTCTGACTCCGAGGCTGGACAGACGAGACACCCGGCCCAGCCGACCACAACGATTGATCCACTTCTGAAACACGCCCTGGCTGACGACCGTACCGATGGCTCGCACCGTGCTCGCGTCCGCGGTGATCCGCCGCAGGAACTTCACCGTCAGGTTGAGCAAGGTGTACGCCCTGCGAAAGGACTGGCCGGACGGTGCAACCGGCCATGAGCCATCGGCCCCCAGCCCTCAGCCCCCACAGTTACAGATCAGCAGCCGAGATCACCTGCGGCTCATAACATTACGCCCGTCAGGCCATGAATTAGGCTTGGGTGCGAGACAACGGCCTCATGGAGCGAACGGAGGAAGCTCGTGGTGCGCTACGCCAAGGAGCACAAGCAGGTGACGCGGCAACGCATCATCGAGAAGGCCGGCCATCGGTTCAAGCAGGACGGCATCGACGGCTCGGGCATCTCCACACTGATGTCGGACGCCGGGCTCACCAACGGAGCCTTCTACGCCCACTTCGCGTCCAAGGACGACCTCGTCGCCCACGTCGTGGCCGAGGAACTGCGCACACAGGCCGCGCGCTACGGCACGCTGCGACCCGGCCGCCCGGGACTTGAGGACTTCGTCCGCGAATACCTGTCGCCCGAGCACCGGGACCACCCCGGCCTCGGATGCCCCTCCGCCGCCCTGCTCGACGAGATCGGCCGGTGCGGGGACGAGACCAAGCAGGCCTACACCGACGGCGCACGGGACATCGTGGACGAGATCGCCGCCCGCCTGACACCCGAGAATCCGGTGTCTGCCCGCGGCAGGGCCATCGGGCTCTTCACCATGGTGGTGGGGACGTTGCAGCTGTCCCGCGCCCTGTCCGAACCGAAGTTCGCCGACGAGGTACTTGAGCAGGGAATCGAGAACGCCCTCGCATTCATGAGGTGAGGGGGATACCTACGGCTGCCCCACGGAGCCGCTGGGAGGCGCCTCCAACCAGAACCACCATCATCGCGGATGGCAACCCCCGAACCTCAGCCTGGTCTTCTTGTTCCGTCGGTCGCGCGGCCGGGCAGAACGGTCGGCTTGCAAGGGAGGGACACAACCACCGAGGCCCGTTCCTGCGTCGGGCACGGCCTCACCCGTCTGAAGGACTGGACGATCCGCCGACCCTGCCGCCCACTGTCAGCGACGGAAGAGTCCGCCGTGCCAGGCTCGGCTTCGCCGTCCCGCTGCACCTTGCCAGCACCGGATGACCGGGACGCAGGCAGGTCAGCACAGGCGAACGGGTGCCTTGAGCCGCTCACCCAAGGGGCGCCACAGCGCCGAGGCAACGCCTTCGGCCAAGCGGCGACCACACTTCACACCCACTGCCGATCTACCGTTCGAGGAACTCGAGAGCCGTCTCAACGAACTGCCGGTGGAACTGGAAGATGCCGCCGTGGCCGGCGTCGGGATAGAACACCAACTCACCGTTCGACACCCGCCGCGCCAGGTCGGTCGAGTTCTGCGACGGAACCATCCTGTCGCTCTCACCGTTCGCGACGAGCACAGGCTGATGAATGACGGAGAGATCCTGGGGTCGCTCCAGCCCCCAGCGGTGAATGGCCTTGAGCTGGTTGCTGTACGAAATCGGGGAGATCGCCTTGTCCCGGCCCTGGGTCCGCTCCTTCAGGCGACCCAGGAACTCCTTCCCGGCCCGACGCCCGCCCGCGGTGCGCGTGAAGAAGAGGAACTGCTTCGGGTCCTGGAGCGTGAACAGCCCTCGGACGGTGTCGAGATGGGACAACCGGGTCACGTTCTTGATGCCCTCACCACCGGCGGGACCCGTACCCGTGAGAATCAGCCTGCGGACGAGGTCCGGATCGGTCTGCGCGATCACCTGGGCGATCATGCCGCCCATCGAGAAGCCATGAAGATCTACGTGATCGAACCCGAGCGCCCGGATGAACGTGACGGCGTCCTTCGCCATCGCCTCGATGGTGCGCGGCGTCGAACCCGAGGAAGCGCCGACACCCCTGTTGTCGAACGTGACGACCCGCCGCTTGGCGGCGATGCCGTCGACGACCCGAGGGTCCCAGTTGTCGAGGACGGCGGCGAGGTGAGTGAGAAAGACCACCGGAACACCGGACCGGGGACCGAGCTCGCGATAGGCGAAGGTCACTCCCCCGGTGTTGACAGTGCGAGTGGGTGCGTTCTTGTACGACGTCACCACACTGCCTCGCACTTCCTCTGAATCAGTCATGGTCATGCCCTTCGGTGGGGGGCTTCTGCCGGCGCGCCACTCCTTCCTCACGGAGGGAAGGGCGCAGGGCGGTCGCCTGTGTCTCCCGGCTGCGGCTGCGGCCTGCGGGGGCGATGGCGAGAGGCGGCAGGACCGAACCCTTGAGCGGTCGACCCTCTCCGCATCACATCGATTCTTAAAGTATGACCGTAATTTCAAGAGGCCGCAAACGTCGAGCATGGGCACGCCAGGACCTCCAGCCGGCCGGCGCCGGGTTGCAGCCCACCGACCCACCACATAGCATTATGACTATAATTTAATTGATCGGCATCCCCGTCCACCTGCGGACGAGACAAGGAGACAACGATGAGAGCCTTCACGGTGGAGCGCTACGGCAGCAAGGACGGCGTGCGTGCCGGTGACGTACCGGAGCCGGAAGTGGGCGCGGACGACGTGCTGGTCCGGATCCAGGCCGCGAGCATCAACCCGCTCGACCGCATGATCCGGGACGGCGAGATGAAGACGATCCTGCCGTACAAGGTCCCGTTCGTTCTGGGCAACGACCTGGCCGGGGTGGTGGTCGAAGTGGGTGCGGCCGTTACGCGGTTCGCAGTGGGCGACGAGGTCTTCGCGCGGCCCGACAAGAACCGGATCGGCACGTTCGCCGAACTCATCGCGGTGCACCAGGACGACGTGGCGATCAAACCCGCCACACTGACCATGGAGGAGGCGGCGTCCCTTCCCCTGGTCGCCCTGACCTCATGGCAGGCGCTGGTCGAACGGGCACACATCCAGCCCGGCCAGAAAGTCCTCATCCATGCGGGCTCCGGCGGCCTGGGCACCATCGCCATCCAGTTGGCCAAGCAACTGGGCGCATACGTGGCCACCACCACGAGCACGCCCAACGTCGACCTGGTGAAACGGCTGGGTGCGGACGTCGTCGTCGATTACAAGAAGCAGGCGTTCGAGGCGGTCCTGCGCGACTACGACGTCGTCCTGGACTCGCTCGGCGGCGAGACCCTCAAGAAGTCCCTGGACGTGCTCAAGCCCGGCGGCAAGGTCATCAGCGTCGCGGGCCCACCCGACGCCGCCTTCGGCAGAGAACTGGGAGCGAACCCGGTCATCCGGCTGGTGATGTCCGCACTGAGCCTCCGGACCCGCCGAGCCGCCCGGCGCCGAAACGTCACGTACTCCTTCCTGTTCATGAAAGCCAGCGGCGACCAACTGCGCGAACTCACCCCTCTCATCGAGACCGGCAAGATCCGCCCCGTCGTCGACACCGTGTTCCCGTTCGAGTCGGCACGAGAAGCGCTGGAGTACGTCGAAGCAGGGCGCCCGAAGGCCGGCAAGGTCGTCGTCAGGATGACGTGAGGGAACGCGGTCCTGTCGGGTTGTCAAGGTCCTCCACGAATGCCGTCGTACCGGACCTCGTCCAGGACGTCCGCAGCTCAGAGCACAGGTAAGACAACGGCAGGCAACGGCAGGGTTCCTCCTCGGCAGAATGAGCCACATGGCCATAGACAAGGACGCAGCGTTCACACTGCCGCGAGGCGCCACGGGATTCTTCCAGCCGAAGGACGGGCCGCTACCGGAAACCGATCAGCGGACGTTCCGGGCAGCAACGTATGCCGCCGCCGGGGCGGCCAAAGGCCATGTGGGCGAGATGGAGGAGCAGACGTACCCCCGTACGTTTCACACCGCGACGGTCATTGAGGGCACAGCCGAGTGGGTCATTCTGTGTCACGCCCACCACCCCTGGATTGCGTTCGCTCAGGAACGCCGGGACTGGTACACCGAGGAATTCCTCGCCCCGCCACCGTGGGCCCATGCCTTTGCCGACCTCGGGTTTGTAGTGCTTGATCGCGCACAGCTCGCTCTGCCGCTCTCGGACGTCGACACCTCGGTCCTAATCCAGAGCGAGTGGCGCGAAATTCGCTCCTCCGGCATCACCACATTGGGCGGAGTGCTCTTCAACGCATGGGACTGACGTCCAAGCAAGACCTCAACACTGCACGATAAATCTCAAGCTTCGTCTCTGTCGTCCCAGTCGACGGGGACAGTGAGCATTTCCCGACCTCACGCTGATGCATGGTGAAGGACCAGGACGACTTTCACGACGTCGGTGATGCGGTTGGTGCTGCAGCGGAGTTTCCGCGGGAGACGCCAGCCCTTGAGGGTGGCCAGCGCCTCTCATCGCCAGCGGGAGGTGAGCCCCGTCCGGTTCTGCCGGGCAGTGGGTCCCGCGGCCTGCCCCCGCACAAGGGAAAGCAGTGCGCTGGATTCGCGCGTGCCTTCCGGCCGGCCCCGCTCAGCCGAAGACACCGCGCGCACCGCGTCTCAGGCCGAGGGGAAACTGGCTGTCAGGCAGGCGAGCAGCTGTCCCGGTGCGTCTTCCTGGAGGAGGTGGCCTGCGCCCTCGATCCAGTGCAGCTCGGCGTGCGGAATGCGTTCGTGCAACCACTCGGCGTACTTCGGAGGAAGAATGCGGTCCTCGCGGCCCCAGACGAGCCGCACAGGAAGCGACATACCGCCCAGCAGGTGCTCGTACGCGACGGTGTCCACCTGCCTGATCTGGCTGTACTGACGATAGAACGCGGCCTGCCCTTCGTCCCCTCGCCACGGCGCGAGGAACGCATCGAGAACTCCCGGCCGGAAACCGACGTGCGTGGCGTGCCGCAGGTGACTGGCGACCAGCGCTTCGTGCGCGTATCCCGGAAGCTTCTGGAAAACCTCCCTGTGCTCCAAGAAGAGCTGGAAGAGCCCTCGCTCCCACTCGCCGCCGCTCACCGCGTCGAAGAGGGTCAGATCCCGGTAGCTCCTCTCTTCCAACAGCAACGTCCGCAGCGCCACCGCCCCGCCGATGTCGTGGGCGATCACGCTGGGGCGGGACAGCTCCCAGTGGTCGAGGAGGCGGGCGAAGTTCCTCGCGTGAGCTGCCAGGCTGAGGTCCTGGCCCTCGCGCTGGTCCGACTGGCCGAAGCCGAGATGGTCGAAGAAGAAGACCTTGCGGGTGCGGGCGAGCGCTGGAGCGATGTCCCGCCAAAGAAGGGAGGAATACGGCGTGCCGTGCACGAGCACGATCGGGTCTCCGCTGCCAAGGGCCCCCCACCGCACCACCCCCTCAGGCGTCTCAAATTTCTCGCCAAGTGTCCAGTCCATCCCTGGTCTCCTCTCCTTCCTCATGAACAACATCTTCCGCTTAAGGCGTGCCCCGCTGCGTCATTGGCAAGCGGCCCCGCGCCCGCACGCTCATCGGCATCACCCATTTCCCAAAACAACCTGGTGCGGGGACCTGCCCGGAAAAGGCGCTCCGTACCGCTGTCGGGGCAAGTGAACTCACAGGGAGGGCGATGCCCGGCTCTCGACGGAGACCGGACGCGCCATGCTCCAGGCGGGCGCCCAGCGTGGCGGCACATAGCCCATATTCACCGAGACGAAACTGCCTCCCGGCCGGCGGTAGCAGGCCAGTTCGTCCGTATCCGCGCGCCGCTCCACGGCAGGCAGCAGTGCTGTTCCCCAGCAGGGGCGGACGATGCAGCCGCACAACATCATCCGCATCGTCCCCACAGCCCCGCACTGACCGCACCGGATCCCCTGAAGCATTTGCCCGAGGATCGCCTCAGATCCAGGTGGGCACGTGTCCCCCGGCGTAGCGGGCGCCGAAGCCGCCCTGAGGCAGGGTCTGGTCGATGGCCTTGAGGTCGGCGTCGGTGAGAGTGAGGTCGGCGGCGCTGGCCCTTGCCTGTGGAACTGGCGACGACCTGGACGAACCATCGCTGGAAGAACGCGAAGACGATCGGCGAGGGCAGGACGAGAAGGACTCTGAGGGCGTGGATCTGGCTGCAAGCGTCTGCACCTACTGCCGTCCCGATAGCGATCTGGGGATCGTCGGCTTGTCCGTTGCTTCGGCAGGCCCTGCACGTACCCGGAATTGTGGCTTCCACCACGGCGAATGTGATCTTGGCGTGGTGAGATCACCGGATGCTCGGTTTCCTCCTCCGTCTCCTGCCGTTCTGGGTCCGCGAGCCCCTGCTCATCGCGATCGGGTCCGTTCTCGGCGTACGCATCATGTATCTCGCCGTCCACGATCACGACCGGGTCGCGGCCGGTCTCGGCGCGGTGTTCCTCGTGTTCACCGCAGTACGCATCCACACCGTGGTCCGGGCCCTGCGCGCGCGCCGGAACCCGAGTCCGGCAGCCTCCGCAGACGGAGTTGCGGTCGATGCTGCCGCCCCGGCCCAGGTCGGAACGGGGCCGCGTCCCGCCCCGGACACTCCGGAGAAGGACCACAACGCATGGGGACAGGCCGTTGCGGCCGTGGCCGTGTTCGGGGCACTGGGGGCCGCGCTGTGGTTGGGCCCACGCGTGATGCCGTCCGACGACATCGCCCCACAGCCCGCCTCGTGTTCGGGCGGGGCACACGAGGAGTTGCCGAAGGCCTACGAGCAGACACCAGAGCCTGTGACCGGTGAAGAGCTGTGCAAGGCGCTCAATCGGCCAGACCTGGCCACGCTCCTGGGAACGCCTGGAGAGACCGCGACCACTGCTTCCGGCACCAGCAACACCGCTCCGTTGACCGATGGGAAGGTCGCCCAACCGGAGGCCGAGGTCTCGTTCGACACGTACAGCGTGAATGTCTCGGCCACTTACAACGATCTGTCGATCGACCAGTACGTGAAGCTGATGAAGTTCGGGGACGAGCAGGACATCAAGACTCTTGCGGCTCTCGGCCGGCCCGCGGTCCTCTCCTCGGCTCACACCATGCAGTTCGAGATCAATCTCGGGAGTAGCGGATCTGGCGGACCGGTCGAGCAAGGCCCCCTGGCCAGGACGCTGTCCGTGGCCCTGGACCGCAATGACCGAGGCGGCTACTGCGAAATCACCGTGTGGAGCAAGTCCGGAACTCTCCCGGACGACGGCGTTCTCCTCGACATCGCTGGACAGGTTCTTGCGAGGATCCCGGAGCGGCCTGTCCGATGAGACGCCGAGAACGTTTCGGCGAAGAGAGCCGGTCTCCTCGCGCCGCCCGGCGGCGGCATCGGTCTTGTGAGGAGATGCGTGCCGCGATCTCCTTGGGTCAGCCCGGACGTGCGGGGCGGCGGCCTGGGCAAGGAGACGCGGCAGGCGGTGTGCATCTGACGTTCGACGGGTTCGGGGCCCGTGAGGCGAGCAGCGATGCCTTCTTCGACAACCGTCCCCCGAACCGTGTCCCCCCTGCTCTGGGTTACGTGCCGAACGGCGCCACCCACGACACCCGGCACGGCGAACCGGCGGAGATCAAGCAATGGAGGCTGCCGCGCGAGCAGTGGACCAAGCGGCGGCGCGACGACATCGAACTCGTCGCCGTTGGCGACTGTCTACCGGTCCTCGGGAGTGACCCGCCACCAGCTGACTGATCACCAGCCCCCGGAGGAAACCCGTCCTCTCCTCGCGTGGGCCGCGGGCCTCACCTTCGCCTGAATCGACACTTGGGCCCACCGCCTCACAACAAGATCCAGGACCTTCCCAGTGGAAAGGCTGCGCCCAAAGAGCTCGTAACCGGATCATGGGTGGGCCTTCTTGAGGCGTCGCCAGCAAATGTGGCCGCATGCCAGGGAGACGAAGGCATCGTGGAGTTCGAGGCGTCGTGCCCATCGGATGGCGAGGCGTTTGAACTGGTGGAGGAGGGCGAACGCCTGCTCGACGACGTAGCGGAGTCTGTGAAGCTCCGTCTGTCGTTCGCGAAGTTCAGCTGTGTGGCGTGCCTGCTACCGGTTGGCCACGAGGAAGTCCTCCAGGATCTCGACAAACCGCGCCGGCTGCTCCTCGGCCGGGTAATGGCCGCAGTCGTCGAGGACGACCCCCGTGACGTCGTCGGCCGCCAGCCGCATCGTCTGGGCGGCATTCGCGCCGCTCCACAGCGCG
>Ga0307514_10003582_pt1 | contig 14778 bp, 11 predicted proteins | sample 16_EM_MG_FD_203088 | JGI IMG/M metagenome (GOLD analysis project Ga0307514, IMG submission 203088) | Populus trichocarpa ectomycorrhiza microbial communities from riparian zone in the Pacific Northwest, United States - 16_EM | ecosystem: Host-associated > Plants > Roots > Unclassified | place... | reverse complement strand
CCATCACCATCCGAAGCCTCCACAGATGTGGACGTATCACCCCCCGCCACCAGAGTAAGTGATCTTGCCTCCTGTCCCCTCCCCATCACGACCCCTCCACCGTGATATGCCTCCTCTTGCCTCCCCCCCTCCGAGTGGTCCCTCCCTTCGTGGGAAGCGCAGTGTCAAACGGCGGTTGAGAGATCGACGGCAGCGACGTGCTGAGCGGCAGCAGGGCCGTGGAGAAGTGGGTATGGACAACCGGGGTGGGATATTTGTGGCGGGAGATATGTACTTTTCTAAGTGTAAAGTTATCCCGAAATAGAGAAAATAGACTTGTGAACTCCGTACTATAAGGGTACATAGGTAGTATTGGTATGTTATTGGGCTAGATCCATTAGCTGAACCCATGTCATGCAAGTTGAGCGTGTCTTACCAGTCCAAGGGATACATTGCATATTTGTGCGCGGTTAAACCTAGATTATGCGCGCTAAATACAGGACATGCATAGGCTGCATATCCAAGGGTATGAGTTTTTTTGCCACCAAGCTGTATTTATGCAAGGAAATTATCGCTATTCTCTTAGCGCTTGTCAGTGGCTGTGTGCTCAGGGTAACCTCAGCTCGGATACACTTTGCACTTGGGGCGAATATCCATGGCTACTAGTCCACCGCCGGGAGCACGTGACTAGACTTCCCAAAGCAGTAGTTGCTCCAAGAAGTACCAAGTACCTAGGCCTCAAGCAGAGCTCGCCCCCGATATCGATAACTCTCGTCCAATATCTTCTCTACGCCAAACGAAACTTAATCCCCGTTTTGCTGCATAAGCGGAGGAAGGACACAGAAGCATCGCTGTTTCTCTTCAAGCTTGCACTCAAATATATCCTTCTCCACCTTCTGCAGCCGCCTATTCGTTTCTTTCCATTTCTGCAATCTTCGCTTGATCTAGTTAACCTCACCTTCCGCCCGCGTGAAGGGAGCAAATCCTCCCCAATCTCTATTATTCAGTAGGTCCTTGGAATCTCTGTTCGACACAAGCACGACACATCGGCTCACTAGCTACAGGGCCACTCTGTAGTTCGACAGGTTTACGTTGCACAAACTTTGGGCAAGATAAGCTGCTATGGATTCCGCAGCTCATGGTAATCAACCTATGTATTCTGGGCGTGCTCCTCGCCGGGGAAGCATCGGCTCTGGGTCCCATCGTGGAGAAGATGGGTCACACTCTGGTGTGGGAAACGGATACCAGACAAACTTTCGTTCTGGTAGTGGGGACAATCATTACAGTAATGACCTACAGAAGACAATTTATGTTTCAAATATTACGGCCTCCATGCCTGATGATGCTCTTTGGGAAGCTTTTGGTCAATTCGGTTAGTACTCTGTCATGGTGCTCGTGGTTCTTGCTTATTGTAATACCTAATCTAGGCCGGGTGGAGTCCCTCGTTCGGCGCGACGTTAATGTCGATATGAATAATAATACTGAGCAACAATATGCCTTTATTCGATATCGTAACCGACAGGATGCCCGGTACGCGATCACAACTGGAGAGGTTAACTTTTACGGGAGAAAGCTGTAAGAACAGAACTGAGCTCTTGTTTATAGCTGCTACAACTTCTGACACTGAGACTCTGTTTACTAGCGTGATCCGGCCACGAGATAAGCCTGCCTATATGAAACATAACGTTAACGGCAATATGCACGACAGGGCTCGTGATTTTGAGGGATATGAAAAAGCCCGCTCTCGCTCCTTTCAAGGAACAGATCGTCGATTTGAGCACAGGGGAAGCCTTGCTGACCTTCCAATGGGCTTTCCAATGTCTCCTGGACAGATGCAATCTCCCCAAGTTGCCCCTCCAACCGAAATGTTGAGCAAAATCCTTACAGTTGCAAATCTCCCAGCCGACATGTCGCCAAAGGAATTGTACGATCTCTTTGCCAGTTACGGTTCTGTAGAGCGAAGCTTCATTTTTCCACAAGCCGATGCATTGGGCCGAAGGTTTGGTGAAGTTACTATGGTGTCCTTCTTCTTTGCACAAAAGGTACATGATGTTCCCCAGATAAACAAAATCTAGTTGGTTAACTCAGCCCGCAGGCATTCGAAGGGCTTAACTGTTTTACAATACGAGGGGCCCCATTGGATGTGAGCTACAAAGCCAACTCACAGAGCATAGCAGCAGTCTCACCTGACCCCTTGGCCGTGGCTCGAAACTATGCATGGGCAATTCCACCACAAATGCAGTGGCCTTACCACCTCTACAGTAGCAGTGGACCAACAATCCCAAGCGGCCACACTGGGGTGCAATACAATCAACAGAGCCCAGGGATTGTTGTACCATACGCTGTATGGCCTACACCAAACTCTGGGGGTGCGGCAGCTGCAAATTATGGCTACCCTAGTATTCCTATGCAGGGCGTCCCTGCACCTGCTCATATACCCGTTTGCGTTTATCCCCCACAGCATGGGAATAGTGGCCAGTTCCACAGGAATCACTTAGCAAACAATTCCTATCCTGCCAAGAATGGACAAGGGAATTCCAACGGGGATACAACAGAGGTGCTTCCACTTGCAGATCCTGGCTCCAGGAGTGTTTCTGGAGCATCCTCTGCCACGCTGGTGGCCAGTAATGAAAATGGGGGTGAAAAGAAATATCAATCCCCGGTAATTGTGACTAGTCCGGCATATTCAGAACATGGTATTGGCTTGAAGTGTGTGGCCTCTCCAAGTGGTAAGATTTTGGACCAAGTGCCCCAGGAGACATTGCCCGCTCAGACTATCGAGCACTTCAATCTGGTTGAGCAATTCGTGGCAGCCTCACCACAATACGAGGCCGGGCCTACACAAGTACCTACATCATTGATTGGCGCTACACCAAAAACTTTTGACCCAACTAAGCCAGCTTTTGTCCCCGAGACGTCTAAGCCTAGAGACCCCTCAAACCTGTACATCAAGAACTTAGACGATTGTTATATCGCTACTACAATGGACCTGAAGCTAGCGTTTGGTCATTACGGTCAAATTGCTTCTGCCTTTCTTGCCACATACCCCAATGGCACATCAAAAGGATTTGGTTTTGTTGCCTTCGTGAACCCGACAGACGCAGTAACTGCAAAGGAACAACTTGACGGTGTCATCCTAGGAAGAAAGAGGGTCTTTGTAACATTTGCTGAAAGAAAGGAGGAACGGACGCAAAGACTGAAGGAGCTTTTTGAAAATAAAAAGGAATTCAACTCAAATGATGTCCCTCAGTCACCATCTTCTGAGGCTGGGGGCCTAGGAGACTCAGATAAAGTTAAGGTGACTATAACTGCGCCCAGAGAGTCAACCACCCACGGAGTGGACTTGACTGAGCCAAACTGCCGAGAATCTGCAAACATTGGATCAGGTTCTCAAAATGAGGGTGAAGTTACCGTGACCACAACTGTCACAACGACGAAAGCGTGGAAGGGAACCCAACTTCAGGGAATTGTTGAAGTTGAAGAAGAAGAGAGTCCTTGTACGAAGAAGTTCCGGCAACAGCGTACGCAGGATTTTGTGCAGCAGAATCAAATGGGTGGGTTAGGGTTCAAAGATTCCTGTGCACTGCCCTTTGGCAATGCACCAACATCTCCATCTAGCACGAAGTCAGTGCCTGACTACCACTCTGTGACTTCGACAGGAGGCCGAACGGAAACTTGCACAGGCTCACCAATCCCAACCCAGCAGCGCCAAAGACAAAATGGAACTCAGCTCCAACGTCGGCCTCAAAGCCCCAGACGTGGCCCTCGCCCTTTCTACCCTCCCGGGCGCAGTGACTCCAGCTCTCCAAAACCTTCGATGCGCCAGCCCTATGCCAGTAGCCCCACTCCTGTCCCAGGAGCCCCAACAGGCCCTCGTGCTCAATTTAACGGCCACAGGAATACCAGTGCTGGTACTCGGGAGCCGAACCCAAAGAAGAAGAAAGCTGGGCGACGTAATAACGACACGAGCAATGGCCTGGTATCTGATCAAACCAACAATGTTAGGAGGCACCAAGAGGAGCGGAAGCCGGCTCCCAATATTAATGGATTTTGTGATAGATCCCAAGCAATTGATGCAAGGATGGCAGCCAATCAACTTGAGAATCTTGAAATCCGCTCAGCACCCTAAGTGCCCCTGGCAAACCAGAGTTAGCCAGTGCGCCGAAAAAGCTAGACTATGGGACGTGTGTGCAAAGTACGGAATATCTGGTGAGGGGAAGATGTTTGTGGTGTAGCACAGAAGGCCGTGCCCCCTCATAAATTTGAATTCTGCATTGCCTCACCCAATTCTAAGCAGGGTGGTTCAGGGGATAATTTCCTAGACTTTTTCTTTTCGTCGTTTTTGACGTGTTGATGTGGACGAATGGGGATGGAAAAGGGGGGGGGACTAAAGGATGGATACAAAGGGGGTTAGCTTTGCAGTTTACAGTTGGCTTGGGAAAAAAATATCTTGCGAATGGGTGCTTTTTCAATGAGATCAGGGTTCTGATGTCATTACGGTAGTGAAGTGTGCGCGTGCCGACCCTGCCGTAACATCTTCGGTATCGTAACCAAATTGAGTACCGGTAAATACTCCGTAGGTACACCGTACACTGTACTTACTGTATGTACACATTCCGAGTCTATGTGAAGTCCCAGATTATAATTAAAGTGCATTACCTATCGGGCAAGCCCATTCCTCTTTTGGGCAAGTCTATCCACCCCCGTGACCCTTGCCTGCTATATCTAAGCTAAGTACAAGCTCGATCTGTCTTTTCTCTCATATCCCTACTTCTAGGCCATTACCAAATCTGGTTTCACAATAATAAACAAAGGAAAAAAAGGGGGGGATAATCCCTCGATATCAATACTTAAACCCCTCTTCAAAACGCCGGCGCCAAAACAGACCCCCGAAAATGGTATATAAGGCGGAATACAAAGCGGAAGCAATACATTGATTAGAGAAACTCAGTCAATAGAACTCCACGGCTCATAGTCAAGAGACTCTGTTACCGATACTCCATGATCCTGAAACCAGCAAGTATCGATTGATCCAGCGGTTCCCTGATCGTAACCTGCTCCATTCAGCTCAACACCTTTGTTCATGCCCTCAGTATCAGAATCAGAATCATCCAGCTCAGTTAGCAAAAGCGAGTGTTCGCCATGATTATTGAGCCATCTAGCATTGATTCTATTGGCTGATTTGTTGCTGGACCTCTGACTGAAACCGCTTCCACTGGCTGATGTCTCCAATACGCTTGCCAGGTTAGGTTGAACCCGAATCGGAGTTGGAGCGATAGTGTATGCAGGAGTGCGAGAAAGCCCATTGGGTAATGCAGTGGGGCTGTGACCAAGATCTCTTGTCATGCGGATTGTTTTTTCAATAACTTCATCAATTGCAGCCGAGACACCATGGTCAATTCCATCCTGGGCATCCGTGTGGAGATTTCCTGAATTTACATGTGGACTTTGCACCATTGTTACACTGGAAGCAGTGCACATTGCTTTGAATAATGGTTCACCCTCGTCAACTGTTGCCCTCCATACTGGCTGTGATTCCTGTCGATAATTCCTAACAAACGGAATATGCTTGAGATACCGGCTTTCATCATCCGAGAGCTCTGTTTCACTGGACTCGCTGTCATATCTCTCCCGGCGCCCAAACATTCCTATTATCTTCTTCCCTCTAGCGGTCACGCAGTGTTCAATGTAAGCACGTTGGCGAGCCCATAGAGGATATTTCCGCGATGGCACGAGTGTGGCATTCTCAACACCCCATGTGGAATGAATGTCCCCCACAATGTCAAAATTATTACTGGGTTCATCCACAATGTGCGCGGTGTCATCATGTTTGCACCCCGTATCTGTTTCCACGATTGCATCTGTTATGCTATTTGTGGGTTGGGGTACTGTGTCGTGAGTCTGAAGGTTATTGTTAGTTATGTTACCCCCACCACTCCTACAGGCCAAGGAGTGGATAATGTGTTCGAGTTCCTCTGTATCTCTACTCAGGCCACAGAGGCTTTCTGCTCCAGCCTCTGCCTGGAGCTCCCCGCTGTAGTGCTGTACCTCCTCGTTCCCCTCCTAAAGGTCAGATTGGGTACCCAACTCTCTGGCTGTGGCCTCTTTGCTGCAGCTCCCGCCCGGTTGGCCAATTCCAGGAGATACCTTCTGCTCCTTGGAACACATTTGAGCCACGTTACTGGTGTCCCAATATCGAGTTGCTTCCGCTTGTATGGCCTGTCGGGATGGCTGAATGTGGATTCTTGTGGAAGCCTTGATGGTGCGCTCATATTGCACTCCTTGCGGCAGTGTCAGGAAGCTAAAAGCTACCACGGTGAGGTTCAAATTCTCATCCTCAGTATTTTCAATGTAGTTGCTCACCACTACACTATCTCCTACCTCAAACGGAAGTATCATCTTTTGTGGGGGGACTCCAACAAAAGCTTTTCTAATATGGCACCACGTCAACCAAGGCACCCTGGGCTCCAGTGTGTAGGTTGTGGTTGTTTCGATTTCTGCATATTGGTGATGAGGGTCCCATAGAGCAGGCTTAAACACGAATTCTTGTCCCACTGTAGCTTTATACCATTCAAAGGGGGAATAATTACAGATGAGTGGGGTAAAACGGCGGACATCTTGGATCATCGGTTTGCTCGTGAAACCAAGTGACGCTTTATAGGTTAGTTCACCGTTATTCCCCAGCAGCCTTTGCTCGTCTGCTACTTTGTACTCTATGGCTGACATGGAACGTATCGTCTCTCGAGTCCCGAGAAAGCGCATCAATCCTTCATCAGTAATCAGATATCGCGGTTGGCCAAACTGCTCAGTATAACGGCTCTTCATTTCCTCGATGAAGTACGACACAGGCCACTCATGATCCGTCCACAACACCACCCCTTTATTGTCGATTTGACTCACTCGTTCTAGGTGCCCTTGGTGGGCTGCGGCATTGTCCTGTACTTTTGTAGTTTGTTTCTTCAGAATCTCGAGTGTCACTGTCAAGGTCTCGCAGAAAACCTTCTCCCAGCGGAAGACTTCTTGGGAGTTGATAAATGAAAGGTTCTTCCAGACGGCTGTCGCAGTCCTGTGTCTCAAAGAGGTTTCATGATAGAAGACAGGTGAGTCCTCGAAGAGGTAATCATCATCTGGATATGTCATTGTGATTGGTCGATACAAGTCGAAGTTGCTGAGTGGCATTTTCCACTGCCAACTCCGTATGCCCGGGGTCCCTTCAGCAACAAGAGCCTCGTGAAGGCTTGGTCGGTGAGTAATGCAAGAGATCTTAGTTCCAGTACTCGTAGCTGGTATCTAATTTAGCCAATTAGTATGCTACAGTTGAGAGAGGTTTCTATACGTGGTGAATTTGGGTCACCATACCAAGTAAGCTTCAGATTCTGGGACCCAGAAAACCTGGAGGGCAGTATTCATTTCTTGCACTGGCCCCAAAGCAAAGTTTATACTTCCGAACCACTGGCTTAGTAGGCCTGTCCCCATTGGCTGAGGTGGGGCTGGAGCAGATTTTGGAAATGGACCCCCCACGGGCACGAGACTACCCCCCACAAACTGTGCATGATGCATATCTCCTGGCTCACTCCGTGGCTCAACACAGGGAACGTCACTTGTATCCTTCCTTCCGGGCACAAATGCTGTTGGTTCCACTTGAACATTGTACATGCCTGTATTGACGCCTGGAGTAGGGTTTGGTCCGTTGTCTCGGGCCGTAGTTCCATCTAGGCTTGCTTTGACACGTCCTTCTGCTTCCTTTCTTTTGGCTTCCTTCTTAATACAAACTTCACATATACGAATAATCTCATTAACGCATTTCACCATGAAATCTCTTGACTTCTCTGCTGTGAGGCTTTTCTTCTTCTTCAGGTGTTTACTCAGGGCAGATGCCAGTGAGTGAATGAGTTCATAATTTGGTTCGAGGAACTCAGGTTTCGATGGCCCACCATGGGACGCTCCTGAAGTAGGGAGTTGATTTCCTGGCCCCTCATTGGTGCCCAACTTGAAGGTAATAGCTGCTTTCCTTACTGAGGCTGCAGGCTTATCCCGGAGCTCTGTACCTCGCTTGGTGGAGCTCGGGCATTTGGGCTTGGAGGAAGCTCTAGGTTTCGGGGTCGTTGAGCCCTCACCGTCTGAATATGGAAGGGCCACACCAGGCGATAGCCGTGGCTGAAGAACTGATGCCATGGAGTTCCTGTATCCGTTCGTATATGGTGATGAGTGCAAGGTTGCCAACTTGATGGGGGCAAGGTGTAGGTATTCTCGCTTTGGCCCTTGGACAAAGATGTGAAAAATCTATCGAACTCGGGGTTGATAATTTGATGCTTGTCTCCTGTTAAGTCCTCTATGGGACTGTAGGACCATATTGGGTAACTACTTAAGATGACTTGGACACCAAGCTATGTACTTACCTCTCTAAGTAGCCCGCGAGGCCTAAATCCTTAGGTATAGATAGATAGGCTGCGAAACGGGGGCGCTGGGTGATATGTAACTATTAAACTCACACGTACAGCGTATGGTATTGTGTTCCCATGGATTTTTGTTTCGGGGACACTTAAGAGAATGAATAGTCGCCATACAGAAGGCTCCCGTTACAGCTCAAAGCATACGGGGGTGGTATGCTTATAGCCGGTATATGCTTAGATTGAGAGGAAGTTACATTCATGACACAACGGACAAATGAGGTCAGAAATATTAGGTATCATGATGGGTGCAGCAATTCCGTGATGCTTTACTGGGCTTGTCCTGCCTTTTCCTGATGTAAAATAACCCTCAACCCGACGGCTTTCCCTTTGGGCAAGACCCTGGGATATAGGGCATAGAAGGGAAGATAGCAAGGGGGCAGGGACTGGCCCGTGGGGAGGAGAGAGGCCACATAGGGCAACTTAGGAGCTGCATTCCCCGCAGCATAATTATTTTAGCGCATAGGTAGATAAGAGACTGGGACCGAGAACAGGAGCTGCAGTCCATCGCCATAGCCTAGATAGGCTGAATGTGATTAATGATTCCTTTAAAAAAAAAAAGGGAAGACAGCAAGTGCCGATATCACATATAGCTCACAACATTGAATCGCCATAAAAAATGCGTCAATCTAGTACATATGATAGCGGCTACCTCACATGTGGATTTCTTATCGATAAGCACTCCTGCTACGTCATATGTAGAGTACGTGACCATGTGCCGAGACTAGTGACTATCTCTATCAGAGACTGGTACCACCAGACTATGTGACTAAGGAACCAGAATACCTATATGGTAATGTATGTATAGGCTGTTTAATTCAGGATTGTCTTTGGCAGTGAACCAACGTTCAGAGACTGGAAGCGAGGCTATGTATACCTTATTTTTGCTCTTTTGTATGGGGGGATATGAAGGGCATGCTTATAGCTTTTATCAGGCATGGAGTTACCAACCGAGTTCGATGTGTAGTCATGTGACCCACAAAAAAATGAAGAAGAAGCAGCAGAAGTAAGTCTGGTTCGAAGGAGAAGACGGCAGCGAGAAATCCCTTTTCAAATAAGTACAAATCCAGTGATTGCATCTTTATCCTACTCATCCAGACCCTCGAGCGAGGGTATCTTTCATTGTTCCATATGTTTACTCCAGTCTCGGCACAACAGCATCTTTCCAGTAGCCTCTTGCATCAACTATGACACGAAATTCAGTCATTAGCCCAGGCACAAACACTACATGGGAAGACACCGAGACTTACATTTTTGATTTGACACCGAGGAACGCTTCAAGCCAGACCAGTTAATCATATGGTTCTCCATATAATCCTGGAAACACCATTCTCTGTCTTCCAACCGGTCTTCACCTGCAATGTAAATGTACGTCATAGCATCCATTTCCTGCCAAACCTCATTCTTATACGTAGGCTTCCCATCAGGCCCTGGGGGCCCGAGAGTACGCTCCATCAAGACGTCAACCTTGATAGGAACAAGCTCATACTGTCGGCCTTCGAAACGGTGGAGATCCCGCAAATTCGCTTTCGTGAGACCACTCACGAATGATCCAGCAACCTGTGAGCCCAGGTGAGCCGTGATGCCAGGGTATTCGCAATGGAGAACGAGGCGGCGGCGGTGGTCTTTAAGAATCGCAGGCCGCACGGTGAGGTGGTTGGTCATGTGATCTGGTGGTTCTGGTGAGTAATATATGACCTGGTATAGGACCGGCAGAGCCATAAGAGTGCCTGTGCAGCGATATCAGCTAAATGACTTTAGAGAGGCTAGCAATCCCTGTGGTCGTCTACCGTAGAAGAAACATGGTGGAGCGGGATCGTGTTCTTCGCCTGGTAAGTTGTCCACGGCATTTGGCCTCCTCAGATCCTTCCTCACCATTTCTAGATATTTGGCACGCCAGTCAGGTTGGTCATCCACAACAGTACCGGTAGTTGGGCTACTTCTGTCATTCGCCATGTTTGAAATCGCTCGGAGCCTGTAAAGCCCAGTCTGGATCACAAGAAGAGCTTGATGGTGTCAGGTTGAAGCCCTGGTTATATGAAAGCAATCCCAGTCCGCCGGCAGCTCTAAAACTCCACTGCGAACTGAGTCACCATGCAATTAATGATTCTTGAAAAAAAAAAAAAAAAAACTGAGTCACCAGTATGAACGAGATATAAATAGCTGCCATGGAAGACCAGCTTCTAGAGGTCGTGGATAGCCAACCGGACTACCTAGATAGACTGGTTTGCCGGTTCTGGAGCTCTACGGAAGTAACTCGGTTGGACTTTATGCACCAACATAAGTTCAATCGCGCGAACATTCTGCATATGCAAACCAGGCTATGCAAACCAGGCCTGCATATGTAATTTCTTTGTCCAATTACACCTTCAGGGTAACTCAATAAACCAGGTACTTGGCCAGCAGCCGTATCAGAACCCGTCTCATACAGCTCCAAAGACGTATAGACTCAAAAAAGAAAAAAAAGCAACGAAGCCACGGATTGGATATATGGCTTCCATAAGCCCTCTAATTTCCTCTGTGAAGTTGACGCCTCCGAACTTGCACAATTGAGGCATGCAATCTAGAAGTGGAGCGGCAGAGAAACTGCAACTGCGCAGTGCCGAATATTGCATGTATGTAACCGCCCACAAACTTTTTGCGGAGTGCACGTGACTAGTCATGTAAACATTGAATCTCAACCGCGGGCCCAGAATATATTACAATCAGGTGGTTATTACGCAGCTTGATGTGAGCTACCCGATGGGGAAGTCTAGGTCCAATCACGTGAGTGGAGTATTACTAGCCTTGACTCAAGCTTTGCAATTACGACTAGGTAGTGAACGAGTCCCAGCTGCCCTGTGTATTACATTAATACTCCAGTATAGTGGCATGCGAGTCTAAATAAACACCCAGCAATACAACATGATAAGCTATAGTAGGTATCATCTTGCCCTAATGGTATATATTCCATATCAAGACCATTTTGTTCCCCGGCCCCTCACGCACACATGTAGTACAAGACCGCCGTGGCCTCAGTACTAAAGCTGGGTATAAAGTCCCATATCTACAAACTCAAAGTAAGGAGGCCCATAACTTGGAATGTACGACCATGTGGAGGTCCACATGTAACAGAATGAGTATCCCTTTGCAAATCTATATAAAGCCGTCGATACATACCTAGTTTGATCTTAGTCTGGCGGTTTTGATCTATAGTGTTGCAATTGCGAACTAGAGAAATTTTCCGGAACGATAAGTAACAATGGTGAAACGGTTTTCAACCTACCGTGTTTTGTTTACTAGCCGTCGATCTTCTTCAAGCAAAATTTCGTGTTACGGAAAGATAAAAATATATCTCTTGCACATAGATACCAAACTGGCCTGCATGGGTTGAATTGGTAGGGTTGCTTTTGCACCCAGAGAGATGGAAGGTACATGGATGTTTGAAGTAATGGAAGCACTCGTTTATGTGTAACATCTTTGCGAGGGGAGAGTTGGTGAATCGAATTTCTTTATACACAGCTAGGGAAAAAGGTTAGGGTCTAAGAGTACCATAAGGGAGGGGGAGCTTGGCACGAGGATATAGGAGGCGGGGGGGGGTCTTGTTTGTTGCGTCCTATACTTGGAGGGAACATATTCTGAACCAACCTGCGGCGTTTCCAGCTAGCATCGAATCGAAGACCAAGATAATTGTTTACATTCGGTGTAAACATCTGGCGATTTATTATACACAGAACGTCACGAGTTTAGGCTAGAACAAGAGATGAGGGGCTCAATAAAAAGCACTGCAGTAATGAGTACATTCCAATTTCAACCCCTCTCGTATATGCGGGTGCTTTGGGGCGCATATGTATCATGTGGATCATGGGTGTCGTACAATTGAGGGTTCTCTGCGTCAGCAAATGTGCGCTGAAGCTCGTACGACGTAAACAGCCGCCTTGTGACCGTGGAAAGTGAGGTAACTCGGTGGCGGTGAAATATCTCTCCTCCCACAGGCTCGCTCGCTAGGCTTTTCCTCATGTGGTTTAACCATCATACCGATTAATACAAACACCGTACGGAGTAGAGCAGTCTCGTGCCAAATAGCACGTAACCCTGGCAACCGAGCTCGCCTCTCGCCTTAAAAGCAGTTGTTGAAGGCACAGCTCGGCAAACGATGCAAACGATGCAAACGATAGGCAGACAGACAGGAACCAGCAAAGCTCCTACATATCGTAGAGTACTTGCCTACTGACCACTCCCCCCCCCCCATACCCCCCGTAGTTCCTTCACTGCTAGCTATATACAGCCACTCTTGTGTGGCCCCATCCATCGCTGTGCCCAAAGCCGCGACAGCCCATCTAACGTAGAATATCATTTGTTTCCGTTGTTTGGATGCATCCGTCGAGCCAGGTACGGTCTGCAACGTTAGCATTTCTGCCCGTCGCTACCGTCACGGCTGCCCTCTTCACGAGATCTCGCACTCGCTCAAACACATCCGGCCGGCTGGCATCCTTATTTATTCCCCCCACCACACACACTCGATCCGCTCCGCTGAGGCCAACCAACCCCCCCTTCCCGAATCCCAGTCGCCACGCCTTGCGCTTGCAGTCCTACTGTACCTACCTACCTACCTAACCTACCTACCCAAGACCTTGCTGTATCTCCATCCACAAAAAAACCACTTTCCTCTCACTCACTCGTTCGGAACCGTTCAGTTTCACACCTTCCCTCTTTCAAGGTCTCCCCGTTTCTCTCGTTGTAGTCTCGTGCCTCTCGTTGATCACCCTCTCTGACACACTCACGCTCCCTTTTCTCCTTCTCCTACTCTCACCCGCCCACTCATTGATTCTGCTTGCCTCAAAATTTATCATTTCTGTCTGATCACCGGTGCACCAGTCCCCTCCCCCACAAAGTCCCACTTTCTGGTGGTACGACCGTTTTTGTTACTTTTGGAATAGCCTGTATCCGTCTCCTTGTCGCTCATTACCACGCCCGCGCACATCTTGCACTACTACCTAATTCAATTCACAAGTACCTGGCCCGTCGTTTACAAGGCTCCCAGGAGGATTGGTGCTGGGAAGGGGAACTACCGACTTGATCGGGGTACAGCACCTTACAAACAATCACTACGAGGTCGCCGAAGGACACAGTCATAAACATCGCAGCACTCCAACACGCCCCCCTCCCCCCCCGGGTGAACCTTTTACAACTCGCTTATTCTTACAACATTAGCAACAGATAAACAATAACAAAGCACTCGCCAGCACATACAAACACAATGCCGGGGGAGGGTCGACCTCCGCCTTCGAGGTTTCCGTGTTTGTGTCGGGCAATATATTCATGGGGTGGAGAGGTTTGTCTCCTGCATTAATTCGCGCGACTGGCTCAAGCTCATGGCTAATTCGTGACGGCCTGGCTGGGAACTGCAGAATCCAGGTGACCTAGGCTTTGTCGAAGGAGATTTCATCGAATGCCTGAATGCAGGTGATGGGCAATGGTGGATGGGGCGGCTAAGGAGAAACCGGGAGATGGGCCCGTTCCCCAGCAATTTTGTCGAGATACTCGAGGATCCAGGGCCGCCGCCCTTGAAACGCCCATTGTCACGAGCCGGGGCTGCCAGTCCAATGCCATTTGCTGAAGGAGGAGGGAGTGGAAGCTTGACACATTCACATAGCCCTGCACCTCCGCGACCAACAAGGAATGTTTCACCACGTGAGGGATATGAGTATGATACATATGGACGAGGTTCAGTTCAGAAGCGCATTAGCCAATACGGAGATATGTCTCCAGACCGATACCAGCAGCGCCCTCGGCCCCGAGCTACTGATCCACACTATCAGGACAGACCCGTTTCCCGGGCTAGATCTCCAGCACCACCTACACACTTCCCGCGGGCTGTATCACCGGCTCCGCCGGCCTATCAGCATGGTGGAAGGGATGTTTCTCCGGCTCGGCCGCATTATCAGCCAGACTACCGCCGTGGTACCTCTCCAAACCGTTCTCATTATCAAGTGGATCACCATAGAGAAGTATCACCGGCTCGTTCACAGTACCAAGATCGGAGGGCAGTTTCCCCGCAATATAGAGCACATTCCCCGGCACCCACACATTTTCCCCATCATGCAAGGGTTCCTTCTCCTGCTCCACCTGCTCATTACCAGCGCCCGAGAGCCAGCTCCCCTATGCCACCAAATGTGTACAACCAAAGAGCAATCTCCCCTGCTCCGCCAATGCACTTGAGTCGCCAGCCCTCTCCAGAGCATGCAATAATGTATGATGATGACTCGGTTCCCCCCCCCCCACCACCTCCCCATCAGCACTTAACCCCGGGTAACTCTCGGGCGCCCTCTCCACATCAACATACCCCCAGCCCGCTTCGCTCTGCTAT
>Ga0307514_10003580_pt1 | contig 14781 bp, 13 predicted proteins | sample 16_EM_MG_FD_203088 | JGI IMG/M metagenome (GOLD analysis project Ga0307514, IMG submission 203088) | Populus trichocarpa ectomycorrhiza microbial communities from riparian zone in the Pacific Northwest, United States - 16_EM | ecosystem: Host-associated > Plants > Roots > Unclassified | place... | reverse complement strand
AGCCCAGCGCCAGCAGCCGTTCGCGCTGTCCGATGGCCCGCTGGGTGCTCTTCGTCCCGAAGAACAGTCCCTCCAGCAGATGCACCGCCATCGGGAACCACTCCTGCATGAAGTCCGCGAACGTGTCCGCCGGCAGCACGAAGAACCGCGTCGGCTCGGTGACCCGCATCGAGTTGTTGTACACCTGGGGCACCCGGTCACCCAGGTACGCCTGCATGGACCCCGCGTAGACCCCGCGCTGGGAGGTCCGGGTGACCTCCACGTCGTCCGCGCCGACCCGCCGGGAGAGCACGACCGTGCCCTCGATCATCACGTAGAAGCAGGTGGCGGGTTCGCCCTCGGTGTAGACCGGGCCGGGCTCGAACCTCTCCACCCGCCCCGCGGCGCACAGCTGCCCGAGCTGCTCGGGGGACAGCTTCTCGAACAGGAACAGCGACCCGACCTCCTGCGGGCTGCACGGCATCGGCTGCCCGCTCACGACTGCTCCAGATACCGGTGGACGAGCATCACGGCCATGGCTCCCTCTCCGACGGCGGACGCGACCCGCTTCGCGGACTCGGCTCGGGCGTCGCCCGCGACGAACACGCCCGGAATGTTGGTCTCCAGGTGATACGGGGGCCGGTCCAGCTCCCAGTCGGCCGGTGGCCGCCCGTCGGGGGTCAGATCGGGACCGGCCAGGATGAACCCGTGCTCGTCGCGAAGCACCGCGCCGTCCAGCCAGTCGGTCAGCGGGGCCGCGCCGATGAACACGAACATCCACTGCGCGTCGACGAGTTCGGTCCGCCCGCTCTCCACGTCGCGCAGCGTGAGCTGCTCCAGGTGCTCGGAGCCGTGCGCGGCCTCCACGACCGTCCCGCAGCGCACCGAGATGTTCGGCGACTCCTCGATCTGCTGGATCAGGTAGTACGACATCGACGCCGTCAGCGACGCCCCGCGCACCAGCAGGATCACCGACTTCGCGCCCCGCGCCAGGTACATCGCGGCCTGTCCGGCGGAGTTGGCACCGCCCACGATGTACACGTCCTGGCCCTGGCAGGAGGCCGCCTCGGTCAGTGCCGAGCCGTAGAACACCCCGCAACCGGTCAGGTCGGAGGTGCCCGGCGCCGTCAGCTGCCGGTACGACACACCGGTCGCCAGGATCACGCTGTGCGCGGCGATGGCGGAGCCGTCCGAGAACCGTACGACCCGCGCGGCGCCGTTGATCTCCAGCCCCGTCACCTGGCGCGCGGTGAGGATCTCGGCACCGAACTTCGCCGCCTGCCGCCGGGCCCGGTCGGTGAGCTGCGCTCCCGACACGCCGTCCGGGAAGCCGAGGTAGTTCTCGATGCGGGAGCTCTGCCCGGCCTGCCCGCCGGTCGCCGACCGTTCCACGAGCACCGTCCGCAGCCCTTCCGAGGCCCCGTACACGGCGGCGCCGAGCCCGGCCGGGCCGCCGCCGATGACGACCAGGTCGTAGAAGTCCGCCTCGGGTGTCGTCGCGAGACCGACCCGCGCGGCCAGCTCGGGCGCCTCCGGCTCGACCAGCGGCGTGCCGTCGGGGGTGATCACCAGCGGCAGCCGCTGCGCGTCCTGTCCGGCCGCCGACAGCAGCCGCCGCCCCTCCGGCTCGTCCGCCGAGTACCAGCGGTAGGGCACCTGGTTGCGCGCGAGGAACTCCCGCACCGCCGACGAACGCGCCGACCAGCGGTGTCCGACCACCTTGGTGGCGGGCACCGGCCGGAAGTCGCTGCACCGCCACGCCTCCAGGAGATCGTCCACAACCGGGTACAGCTTCTCCTCGGGCGGGTCCCAGGGCTTGAGCAGGTAGTGGTCGAGGTCGACGACGTTGATGGCGTCGATCGCCGCGCTCGTGTCCGCGTACGCGGTCAGCAGCACCCGCCGAGCCCCCGGATACACGTCCAGGGCCTGCTCCAGGAACTCGATGCCGTTCATCTGCGGCATCCGGTAGTCCGCGAGGATCACCGCCACCAGATCACCGCGCAGCTTCAGCTCGCGCAGTGCCTCCAGCGCCGACTCGCCGGACTCGGCGCGCACGATCCGGTACGACTCGCCGTAGCGCCGCCGCAGGTCGCGGGCGACGGCTCGGGAGACCCCCGGATCGTCGTCCACGGTCAAGATGACGGTCCGCGCTGTATCCGCGGCTTGTGCCATACGTCTCCCACCCCGAGGTCGGACCGACGGCGCGGCGGTCCACGTTGCCCTTCGGTCACCGCGCCGACTCCATGCCATCGTATGTTCGATCGTCCCGGTGTGCTCCGGGACACCGGGACGGGTGCGCTCCGGGCACAGGGCCGGGCGCGGGGAGGTCGACGGGGGATTCAGCCCCGCCGCGCGCCGAGCACGCAGAACTCGTTGCCCTCGGGATCCATGAGCGTCACCCACGACTGCTCGCCCTGCCCGATGTCCGCGTGCCGCGCGCCGAGAGCGATCAGACGGGTCACCTCGGCCTCCTGGTCCTCGGGCCGGAAGTCGAGGTGAAGACGGTTCTTGACGGTCTTGCCCTCCGGCACCGGCACGAACAGCAGCCCCGGCACGCGGTCCTTCTCCGGTCGGATCTCGTACTCGTCGGGGTACTCGCCCACGATCACCCACCCGAGCGCCTCGGCCCACCAACGTCCCAACGCCGTCGGATCGGCCGAGTCCACGATGACCTGCTCCCATTCCAATGCCATGTCGTCAGCGTAGTGAAGAGTGGGTAGCCGGTCACATGGATGACGACAAAGGGAGGCCGACAGCATGACGCGCCCGATCACGGCAGGGGTCGACGGAACCGAGGAGAGCCTGGCCGCGCTGGCCTGGGCGGCCCGGGAGGCGGTCCGCCGCAGGCTGGCGCTGCGGGTGGTGCACGCGTGGCGGTACCAGACGCACGAGGCGATCGAGGCGATCGAGGCGACGGACCCCGAGGTGCAGGTCGGGTGGGCCCGGGAGGCGGTGGGCGAGGCCGCCCGGACCGTCACCGAGCGGTACCCGGAGCTGGAGGTGTCCACCGACGTGCCGGCGGGCGACAGCGTGGACTCGCTGGTCGCCGCGGCGGCGGAGGCCGAGATGCTGGTCCTCGGCTCGCGCGGGCACAGCCGGGTCGTCGGCTTCCTGGTCGGCTCGGTCGGCCAGCAGGTGATCGTGGAGGCGGCGCGGCCGGTCGTCCTGGTGCGCGCCGGGGACGAGCCCGCGAGCGAGGCGGCGGGGGGCGAGATCGTGGTGGGCCAGCAGGGCGAGCCGGAGGACGGCGCCGAAGCGTTGCGGTTCGCGTTCGAGACCGCCGCCGCGCGCGGTGCCACGGTGCGCGCGGTACGGGCCTGGACCCTGCCGCCGCTCTTCGCCTACAGCCCGGGCTCGCTCAAGCTCCTCGACGAGGCCGGCGGCATGGAGCCGTACGAGAAGAAGGCCCTCACGGCGGCGCTGCAGCCATGGCGGGAACGCTTCCCCGACGTCGCGGTGACCGAGCACGTGGAGATGGGCAGCGCCGGGCAGGTGCTGCTGTCGACGGCCACCGGGGCCCAGCTGATGGTCGTCGGGCGCCGCGCCCACCGTACGGCCGTGGGCGGCCGGATCGGATCGGTGGCCCATGGCGTGCTGCACCACGCGGGCTGCCCGGTGGCCGTGGTGCCGCCCGCCTGAGTCAGTCCGAGGCGGGGCTCGGCTGGAGTGTCTCCCGGGCCTTGGGAAGGATGTTCTTGATGTAGTCCGCCACGGCCGTGTCAAGACCGAGGTCGTGCTGCGCGCGCTCGGACAGGTACCAGCGGTGTTCCAGCAGCTCGTGATAGATCTCGGCCGCGTCCATCGAGCCGCGCATTTCGAGCGGCACGGCCCGCACGGTGGGGCGGAAGACATCCCGCACCCAGCGGTGGGCGAGCACCTCCGGACGCGCCGCGAGGGGGTCGCCCGGGGCGTAGTCGTCCTGGGTGGCCATCCAGCTCTCCAGGTCGGTCAGAAGCCGGCGGGCCTGGTTCTCCTCGGCGTCCAGCCCGGTCAGCCGCAGCAGCTGGCGCTGGTGGTGGCCCGCGTCCACGACCTTGGGCACGAACGTGACCGAGTCGCCGTTCGAGGAGTGCTCGATCTGCATCTCGGCCACGTCGAACCCGAGGTCGTTCAGCCGGCGGATCCGGCGCTCGATGAAGTGGTACTTGCCCGCCGGATAGACGGACCTGCGGGTCAGCTCCTCCCACAGGGTGCCGTAGCGGGCGCAGATCTCCATGCCGAACTCGATCGGGTCCACGGACGGGTGCAGGGCCCCGGACGCCTCCAGGTCGAGCAGCTCGCCGCTGATGTTCACCCGGGCGAGGTCCAGGTCGTAGTCGCGCTGGCCGGTGCTGAGCTGCGAGTGCAGGTCGCCGGTCTCCGCGTCGACCAGGTAGGCGGCGTACGCGCCCGCGTCCCGCCTGAACAGCGTGTTGGACAGCGAGCAGTCGCCCCAGGCGAACCCGGCGAGGTGCAGCCGCACCAGAAGCACGGCCAGGGCGTCCATCAGACGGTGCATGGTCGCGGGCCGCATGGTGGTCTCGAACATCGACCGGTACGGCATGGAGCCGCCCAGATGCCGGGTGACCAGCACCGACTCCAGCGCGACGTCGTCGGAGGCGGTGCGTCCGGTGACCACGGCCAGCGGGTCCACGGCGGGGATGCCGAGCCGGTCCAGGTCGCGCAGCAGCTCGTACTCGCGCAGCGCCGGACGTTCGGCGAGTTCCTTGACCGCGATCACCTCGTCGCCGGCGCGGGCGTAGCGCACGACGTGGCGGGAGATACCGCGCGGCAGCGGCACGAGGTACTCCTCGGGCCACTCCTCCAGGGGGAGGTGCCAGGGCAGTTCGAGCAGGAGCGCGGGATGCTCCGGGTTGGTCGCGCTGATCTGCAGGGCCATGGGTCGACTGTCCTTGCCTCGCCGGTGATCTCACCTCACCTTAGGGGTCCTCGCACTGTGCCCGCCCGGGTCGAACGCTCATAGCGCGAGGACCCCTCAGAGCGCCAGCTCCCGGGCCTGAAGTGCCGCTTCGCGGACCGGACCGCGGTGCACGGGACCGTGCCCGGGCAGCACCACGTCCGCCTCCAGCGCCGCCAGCACGTCCAGCGACGCCACGGCCCGGGGCCGCTCGTGGTGGAACATGGCGGGCAGCATCTGCGGGCCCTTCGCCCGGGACGTCGGGTGGCCGCTCACCAGGGCGTCGCCGGAGATCAGCACCCCCCGGTCCGGGAGGTGGAAGGCGGCGTGTCCGTCCGTGTGGCCGGGCGTGTGCACGGGGACGGGCCGGCCGGGCAGGTCGAGCGCGCCCGGCGCCGGGAACGCCTGGGGGGAGACGACCGGGACATGGGCGGTGCCGCCGGAACGGATCGCGTGCACGGCCCACGGCAGGACACCGGGCCGCCAGCCGTTCCTCACGACCGTCCCGACGCTGACCTGGTGCAGGAACTCCCGCCGCGCGTGCGGTACTTCGGCCTCGTGCAGATACACGGGCATGCCGTAGCCGCCGCGCAGGTACTCGGCGGAGCCAAGGTGGTCGTTGTGGGCGTGGGTGATCAGCACGGCCTCGACGGCCTCCGGCGAACTTCCCACCTCCGCGAGGGACGCGAGGAGTTGCTCCCGGTCACCGGGGTAGCCGGTGTCGACCAGCGTCACGGCGTCCCCCTCGGTGAGGATCACCCAGTTGGTGTTGCTGCCGTGCACCAGATAGGCGCCGTCGGCTACTTGCTGCACATCTGCGCGCATCATCGCCCCCCGTGTGAGGTCCCTGGTCGACGGGGACAGCAAAGCAGACCAGGAGGCAGGCGGAGTCGGCGGGTCCGCTCGGATGCCGAACGGGGAGGACATGAGTGGGAAAGGCGCCAACGGCCGGGCGCCCACGGGAAGATGGCGACTCGGGTCCGGCCGACGGCATACCTGTACCCGTACCCGGCGAGGATCATCGGACGGCAATTCCCGGGAGCGAGGCCGCCTCCGGCACCGTCCGCCGGAGGCAGCCCCCGCGCGCGGCCCGAGCGGCCGCCTCTCCGCCGGGCGCGCGCCGTCCCACGCGTCAGTGCACGTCGTGCGGGCGGAACTGGACGCTGATACGCGGCCCTGTGGCGCGTGTGGTCTTCGGTACGGAGTGCTCCCAGGTCCGCTGGCAGGAGCCGCCCATCACGATCAGGTCGCCGTGTCCCAGTGGCCGGCGGACCGTGTCGCCGCCCCGCATCGGCCGCAGCAACAGGTCACGGGGCGTGCCCACGGAGAGGATCGCGACCAGGGTGTCCTGGTGCGCGCCGCGTCCGATCCGGTCGCCGTGCCAGGCGACGCTGTCCCGCCCGTCGCGGTAGTAGCACAGCCCGGCCGTGGTGAAGGGCTCTCCCAGTTCCTCGGCGTAGTGCGCGGACAGCGCCTCGCGGGCCTGAGTCAGCAGGGGGTGCGGCAGCGGGTCGTCCGCGCCGTAGAACGCCAGCAGGCGCGGCACGTCGACGACATGGTCGTACATCTTCCGGCGCTCCGCGCGCCACGGCACCTCGGCGGCCAGTTCCTCGAACAGGGCGTCGGAGCCGCTCAGCCATCCGGGGAGTACGTCGATCCAGGCACCCGCGCCGAGCCCGGTCCGGCGGATCCCGTCGAGGGGGCCGAGGCGCAGCCGGTCGCCCTGGTCGAAGAGGGAGGCCTGGAGGTGCGTGGTCATGGAACCAGCGTACTCTTTGTTCGAAAGCCTGTTCCCACGGAGTTGGCTGTCGCCGTGATGCCGGTCTCCGGGTCGGCGTTCGACGGGGGCGCCGGGACAGGGGCGCGGGGCTGTCGGGGACGCCGGGACGGGGGCGCCCGGATGCCGGGCAGGGGCACTTTCGATACATCGATGTAGCGGATACATTCCCGTGTCGAACGGGGCGGAGGGCCGGACATGGCGGTACGGGAGACGACCGGACGCGTGACCAAACGCCGTGTCCGCACCCGGGCCAACCTCCTGGACGCGGCCTTCGCGGTCTTCGTCGCCAAGGGGTTCGGGCGGGTCTCCATCGAGGAGGTCTGCGAGGCGGCCGGGTACAGCCGGGGTGCCTTCTACTCCAACTTCGAGAGCCTGGACGAGCTGTTCTTCGCGCTCTACCGGCAGCGGGCCGACCTGATCGCCGAGCAGGTGGCACAGGCGCTGGCCCTCGACGGGCCCGAACTCGAGGTGGCCGCCTCGGTGGACCGGGTCGCGGAGGTCCTCCTGCTCGACGTGGACTGGCTGCTGGTGAAGACCGACTTCCTCGTCCACGCCGCCCGCGACCCGGCCGTCGCCCAGACCCTGCTGGAACACCGGGAACGGTTGCGGCTCGCGATCGAGGAACGGCTCGCCCGGGCCACCGGACCCACCGCCCTGCCCGCCGCGCTCGGCGACGTCGACGGCGCGGCCCGCGCGGTCGTCGCCGCGTACGACGGAGTCACCACCCAACTGCTGCTGGACAAGGACGTCGAGCGCGCCCGCGTCTGGCTGGGACAGTTGCTCACCGCGCTGTTGACCGACGACAGCGGGACACCCGAATGACACCCCCGAAGACACCCCCCGAAGCCCCGCAGGACACCCCCGAAGCCCCGCAGGGCACCCCATGAGAAAGGCAGCGGTCGCCATGGATGCGGACGTCATCGTCGTCGGAGCCGGACTCGCGGGCCTGGTCGCGGCACACGAGCTGACCAGCCGGGGCCGCCGGGTCGCGCTGGTCGACCAGGAGAACGCCGCCAACCTCGGCGGGCAGGCATTCTGGTCCTTCGGCGGGCTGTTCCTCGTCGACTCCCCGGAACAGCGGCGCCTGGGCGTCAAGGACTCCTTCGACCTCGCCTGGAACGACTGGCAGGGCAGCGCGCGGTTCGACCGCCTCGACGACGAGGACTCCTGGGCGGTGCGCTGGGCGCGCGCCTACGTCGAGTTCGCGGCGGGGGAGAAACGGTCCTGGCTCCAGGGCCACGGCATCTCGTTCCTGCCCACCGTCGGCTGGGCCGAGCGCGGCGATCTGACGGCCCACGGGCACGGCAACTCCGTGCCCCGCTTCCATGTCGCCTGGGGTACCGGAACGGGTGTCGTGGAGCCCTTCGCCGACCACGCCAAGCAGGCCGCACGCGAGGGGCTGCTCACCTTCTATCACCGCCACCAGGTCGACGAACTGGTCATCGAGCAGGGCGCGGCGAGCGGGGTACGCGGCACCGTGCTCGCCGAGGACCACTCGCCCCGGGGCGTCGCCTCCAGCCGTGAGCGCGTCGGCGACTTCGAACTCACCGCGCAGGCCGTCGTCGTCACCACCGGCGGCATCGGCGCCAACCACGACATCGTCCGCCGCTACTGGCCCGAGCGCCTCGGCACCCCGCCCGCCGAGATGGTCACCGGCGTGCCCGCCTACGTCGACGGCCGGATGCTCGACATCAGTGCCGGCGCGGGCGTACGGCTGGTCAACCGCGACCGGATGTGGCACTACACCGAGGGCCTGCGGAACTGGGACCCGATCTGGCCCGGCCACGGCATCCGCATCCTGCCCGGCCCGTCCTCGATGTGGTTCGACGCCCTCGGCCGCCGGCTGCCCGGCCCGTGCCTGCCCGGCTACGACACCCTCAGCACCCTCGAGTACCTGCGCACCACCGAGGACATCGCCGGATACGACCACTCCTGGTTCATCCTCACCCAGAAGATCATCGAGAAGGAGTTCGCCCTGTCGGGCTCCGAGCAGAACCCGGACATCACCGCCAAGGACCGCGCGGGCTTCCTGAAGGAGCGTGTGCTCGGCAAGGGCGCGCCGGGGCCGGTCGACGCCTTCCTGCGCAAGGGCGCGGACTTCGTGACCGCCCCCAGCCTGGAGCAACTCGTCGAGAAGATGAACGATCTGACCGACAAGGCGCTCCTCGACGCTGCCGGGATCCGGCGCCAGATCGAGGCCCGCGACCTGCAGATCGCCAACGCCTACAGCAAGGACGCCCAGGTGCAGGGCATCCGCAACGCCCGCCGCTACATCGGCGACCGGCTCGGCCGGGTCGCCACCCCGCACCGCATCCTCGACCCGGCGGCCGGCCCCCTGATCGGCGTCAGGCTGCACACCCTCACCCGCAAGACCCTCGGCGGCATCCAGACCGACCTCGACTCCCGCGCCCTCGGCACCGACGGAAAGCCCCTGGACGGGCTGTACGCCGCGGGCGAGGTCGCCGGCTTCGGCGGCGGAGGCGTCCACGGCTACAACGCGCTGGAGGGCACCTTCCTCGGCGGCTGCCTCTTCTCGGGGCGGGCGGCGGGGCGGGCGGCCGCCCGGCAGACCGCCTGACCGAGCACGGCCCGTCTCCTCACACCGTCAGGAGACGGGCCAGCACGGCCGCGTGGCTCTCTTCGGGGGACTTGGCGGCGGTCAGCAGCGTGACGGCTCCCCGGCCGGTCAACTCACGTACACGATCGAGGAGTTCGGCCGCCTCGGGAGCGGCCAGCTCCGCCTCGTAGCGCTCGCTGAACTCCTCGTACGACCCCTCGTCGGCGTGGTACCAACGGCGCAGCTCGGTCGACGGGGTGAGGGCCTTCGGCCACTCGTCGACGCGCGCCGCCTCCTTCGACAGACCGCGCGGCCACAGCCGGTCGACCAGGACACGTACACCGTCGTCCGGCTCGGGCGGTTCGTAGACGCGACGGACTCGGACGCTCACGGGCGGACCTTTCTCGGGCGGCGGGCGGGATGTCGGCAGCGTATCGCCGTCTTCCGGTCCGGATGGGTGGGCGCGAGGGGACTTGACCCGATCAAGGTCGAGACGGGGAGAGGCGGCCCCTACCCTGAGGCCGTCCGCACCCCCCACCCGTAGGAGCCCGCGTGAGACCGCCTGTCAGACGCACCGCCGTCCTCCGCCGAGAGGCCGTGATCGCCACCGTCCCCGTCGCCCTCGCGGCGCTGCTCGTGGCCGCCGGGCCCGCTTCGGCGAGCACCTTCGGCGCGCCCGGCGTCGGCGACCCCTACTTCCCGCTGGCCGGCAACGGCGGTTACCACGTCGCCCACTACGACCTGACGCTCCGTTACGACCCGGGCAGCCGGCACCTCAACGGCAAAGCGGTAATCACCGCCCGCGCCACCCAACGGCTCAGCCGCTTCGACCTCGACCTCAACGGACTGAAGGTCACCGGGCTCACGGTCGACCACGCCAAGGCGGAGTACCGGCGCTACGGCCAGGAACTCATCGTCACTCCGCGCCACACCCTGCGCAAGGGCGAACGGTTCCAGGTCAAGGTCACCTACGCCGGCGAACCCGCGCCGGTCACCGACCCGGACGGCTCACTCGACGGCTGGATCCCCACCGACGACGGCGCCTTCGTCGCCGGTGAACCGCAGGGCGCCATGACCTGGTTCCCGGGCAACAACCACCCCAAGGACAAGTCGTCGTACGACTTCACGATCACCGTCCCCGAGGGCCGCACCGCCGTCGCCAACGGCGTCCTGCTCGGACAGCGCACGAAGAACGGCAAAACCACCTTCCGCTGGCGCCAGAAGGAACCCATGGCCGCCTACCTCGCCACCGCGACCGTAGGAAAGTTCCAGGTCAACCAGTACACGACCCGCGACGGCATCAAGGTCTACGATGCCGTGGACCCGCGGGAGGCCGTCGCCGCGAAGCCCGTGCTGAAGAAGCTGCCCTCGGTGCTGGAGTGGGAGAGCAAGCTGTTCGGGCCGTACCCCTACCGCGCCGCCGGTGCCATCGTCGACCACGCCCCGAACGTCGGCTACGCCCTGGAGACCCAGACCCGGCCGGTGTACGACAGGGCCCCCGACCTGAGCACCCTCGTCCACGAGAGCGCCCACCAGTGGTTCGGCGACTCCGTCTCCCTCACCTCCTGGAAGGAGATCTGGCTCAACGAGGGTTTCGCGACCTACGCGGAGTGGCTGTACAGCGAGCAGCACGGCGGTGAGAGCGCACAGGACGCCTTCGACGAGCTCTACGAGCGTCCCGCGAGCGACGGCCTGTGGGCCTTCCCGCCCGCCGACCCGGGCAGCGGCGCCAACATCTTCGGCACTCCCGTCTACGCCCGCGGCGCCATGACCCTGCAGGTCCTGCGCAGGGCCGTCGGCGACCGGACGTTCTTCCGGATCCTGCGGGCCTGGGCCGCCGAACACCGCTACGGACACGGCACGACCCCCCAGTTCGAGCACCTCGCGGAACGACTGTCGGGCAAGAACCTGGACGCGCTGTTCCACACCTGGCTGTACACGGCCGGAAAGCCGAACAAGCCGTAGCGTGAACGGGATTGCGATCCTGACGAGTTCCTCACAACTGTCGGCCAAGGTCGAACCATGATCAGACGCAGTCCTTCAGCGGCGCTGCTGGCCGCGTCCCTGCTGCTCACCGGATGCGGCGGGGGCGCGGCGGCGGTTCAGGACCACCGGCCGGGCGCCGCCCAGGCGTCGAGCACGCCGCAGGCCCCCGGCCGGCCCGCGCCGCCCGCGTCCTCGCCCGAGATCTCCGCCCACGCCGCCCCGCGGCAGCTGCCCGGGCTGGGACCGAAGACGCTCTCCGAGGTCCCCTCCAACGCCCGCCAGGCCGTCGTCGTGACCGGACGGGGCGTCAACTCCCCGATGTCCACAGCCGTCCTGTACGAGCGCACCACGGCCGGCTGGCAGGCCGGCGAGAGCTGGCCCGCGCACAACGCGCTCAAGGGCTGGACCGACCACCACCAGGCCGGTGACCTGCGCTCACCCATCGGCGTCTTCACCCTCACCGACGCCGGCGGCCGGCTCCGCGACCCGGGTACCCGGCTGCCGTACGACCGGGGGAGTGGCTTCACCGTGACCGGCACGGGCTTCGAGGGCGAGCCGCTCGCCGGGTCCTTCGACTATGTGATCGCCATCAACTACAACCGGCAGCCCGGCACGACCCCGCTGGACTGGACCCGGCCGCTCGGCGCGGGTCGCGGCGGCGGCATCTGGTTCCATGTCGACCACGGCGGCCCCACCCACGGCTGTGTGAGCATCACCGAACAGCACATGAAGGAACTGCTGCGGGCGCTCGATCCGGGCCGTCACCCCGTCGTCGTCATGGGCGACGCCGACTCCCTGGCCCGCTGAGTCCGCCGAGGTCTCCCAAACCGCTTAGGATCCGCCGCGTGTGCGCACATGTGCTGGTCGCCGAGGACGACGAGATGCAGGCCGAACTGATCCGTCGGTCCCTGCTGGCGGAGGGACACACCGCCACCGTGGTCCACGACGGCCGGGCCGCCCTCGAAGCGGCCCGCCGGCTCCGGCCGGACCTCGTCGTCCTGGACCTGATGCTGCCGGTGATCGACGGCTTCGGGGTGTGCCGAGTGCTGCGCCAGGACGACGACATCCCCGTCCTGATGCTCACCGCCCGCACCGCCGAGGACGACGTCCTGCTCGGTCTCGAACTCGGCGCGGACGACTACATGACCAAGCCGTACAGCCCGCGCGAGCTGATGGCCCGCATCCGCACGGTCCTGCGGCGCAGCGGGCGCGCGCCCGCAGAGCGGCGGGACGAACCCGTCATACGGGCCGGGGGAGTCACGGTCGATCCGGTACGGCACGAGGTGCGCTGCGAGGGCGCCCCCGTGGAGTGCACCCCGGCCGAGTTCGAGATCCTCCTTGCGATGGCGGGCGAACCGGAACGGGTGTTCTCCCGGCGGCAGTTGCTGGAGGTCACCCGGGGGACCGACCGGGCCTCCACCGAACGGGCCGTCGACGTCCACGTCATGAACCTGCGCCGGAAGATAGAGGCGGACCCACGTCGGCCCGCCCGGCTGCTGACCGTCTTCGGGGTCGGCTACAAGCTCAGCGGCGGCCGCGGATGAGCGGCTGGATACCGCTGCGCAAGCGCCTGCTGGTGCGGCTGCTCATCGCCTCCGGCCTCATCGCCGTGTGCTCCGTCGCGGCGACGGCCTGGCTGGCGGTGGAGACCACCACCCGCGCACTGCGGGAGGAACAGGGACAGGTCCTCGCCGACGACATGGACGTCCTCGCCCGGCTCAGCGGGTACGCCGCGACCCACCCCGACTGGCGGGGAGTCGGGGCGACCGTACGGGAGTTGTCCGCCCGGACGGGGCGGCGCGTCGCCCTGACCACCGCCGACCGCACCCCCATCGCCGACTCCGCGCCGCGCGGTACCGCACTGCCGGTGAGCGCCGCCGCCACCGTCGACCCGCTGCGCACCGACACGTTCAGCGAGCGCGGCGCCCAGCTCAGCGGCACCGACCCCCGCGTGGTGGGCCCCTACCGGCTCACGACGCTCGAACGCACCAAGGTCGACGTCCTGGCCCGGGCACGGCAGCGCTGCTTCGCCCGCTACGGCATCGAGCTCGGCCTCAGCCACGCGCCGAGCGGCCGCGCCGTCCTCGCCGTGACGGACGGCACCACCGAACCCGGCTATGTGCCGGACGAGTGCGCCGACGGCCTGTTCAACACGCCGACCCCCACCGAGGAGAAGGCGCTGACGGCACTTCAGAAGGGCGCCCGCGGCTGCCTGACCCGGGCCGGCCTGGACCCCGGGACTCCGTTGCTCCTCGAGGGGGACGACACCGGCCCGGCCTTGCGAGAGCCGAGCTACGCGCCCGCGTTCGCCAAGATCGGGGCCAGGAACAAGCGCGCGGCCCAGGCCTGCCTCGACAACGCCCGTCGCGTGCAGCTGGACCCGTACGTCGCTCCCGCGGCCCAGCTGTTCCTGGGCGGCGACGGAGACACTCCCGCCGTACGGTTCGACATGTCCCCGGGCAACAAGGCCAAGATCGTCGGCGCCGCCGGGCTCGTCCTCGCCGTCACCGTGGCCGTGACGGCGGTGGTCGCCACCCGGCTCGTCCGGCCGCTGCGGGCGCTGACCGAGGCGGCCCAGCAGCCGCCGGAACGGCATGTGCGGGTCCCCGTCACCACCCGGGACGAGACCGGCATCCTGGCCGCCGCCTTCAACGAGCTGACCGAGCGCCGCGAACGCCTGGAGGCCCAACGCAAGGCGATGGTCAGCGACATCGCCCATGAACTGCGCAGCCCGCTCACCAACATCCGCGGCTGGCTGGAGGTCACCCGCGACGGCGTCGTCGACCCGGACCCGGCCCTGCTCGCAGCCCTGCACGACGAGGCCCTCGTCCTGCAGCGGGTCATCGACGACCTGCGCGACCTCGCCGACGCCGATGCCGACGCGCTGCGCCTGCACCCGGAGCCGGTGCGTTGCGACGAACTCCTCGACCAGGTGGCGGCGGCCCACCGCGTCGCGGCCGACGCGGCCGGCGTCCTGCTGCGCACCACCGTGGACGGCACGCCGTGGCTGGACGCCGACGCGGTGCGGATGCGGCAGGCGCTGGGCAACCTGGTCTCCAACGCGCTGCGGCACACGCCCGCCGGCGGCACCGTCACCCTGGCCGCGCGCCGCGCCGACGGCGATGTCCTGCTGGAAGTCACCGACACCGGCACCGGGATCGAGGCCGACGAACTGCCGCTTGTCTTCGACCGGTTCTGGCGCGCGGAGAAGTCCCGCAGCCGCCGCACCGGCGGCAGCGGTCTTGGCCTGCCCATCGTCCGGCACCTGGTCGCCGCGCACGGCGGCAGTGTCGAGGCGGCGAGCGAACCAGGTTCAGGGAGCGTCTTCACCCTGCGGCTGCCGGGCGGCTCACCGGAGTAGCGGCCCCTCCGCCGGTCGCGCGGCCCGATGGCCGGCCTCGCCGTCCTGTTCAGCACGGACGTTCCGGAGCGGCGGTTGACGCGAGGGCCCGGTGTCGTACGACACCGGGCCCCTTCGTACCGCCTGACGTCACCGCGTCATCCGGAGCGCCTCCGGGCCGCCGTGCGCCGCTTCAGCGCACGGCGTTCGTTCTCGCTCGTTCCGCCCCAGACGCCGATCGT
>Ga0307514_10003579_pt1 | contig 14786 bp, 19 predicted proteins | sample 16_EM_MG_FD_203088 | JGI IMG/M metagenome (GOLD analysis project Ga0307514, IMG submission 203088) | Populus trichocarpa ectomycorrhiza microbial communities from riparian zone in the Pacific Northwest, United States - 16_EM | ecosystem: Host-associated > Plants > Roots > Unclassified | place... | reverse complement strand
CAGTTGCCGAACCAAAGTCAAAGAAGGTTCCCAGTCCCTATAACCTCTTCGTGAAGGCACAGCTCCCTGTCTGGAGAGAAGCCAACCCAGGAAAGAGCGCCAAGGATGCCATGTCCGCTGTGCGTGTCCCCAAACTGCTGTCCAGATTTACGTGTCCTGACGTCATTCATCTAGGTTAGCGTCTTGTGGAAGGATGCCCCAGAAAACCCAAAGAATGCCGGCGGTGAGCAGAAGGAGTCCAAGGCGAAGAAACCTACCACCAAGGCCGCTTCCAAATCTTCGAAGAAGGTCGAAGAAGTGTCTTCCAGCTCCGATTCCGATTAGGTGTCCTCGTGTTTTCTGTGAGTCGTGTACGTCAGGGCACTCTCGCTCTTATCGCTGACGTTAGATCAGTTCTCGGTTCTCCTTTTTTGTCGTTTGGTGTAAGCCTTGTACTGTACCCGTATTGTAGTCTCGCATATCGATAATCATTTGCAAATCTTCTTTTCGAGTCCTCGCTGCGGGGACGTCAAGTGTGAATTGTCGGGAATACCCATTGGGGAGTTGCGATAATAAGTATACAAAAAGTCAACTGCGACGTGATGGTCCTAAGATCCTGCAAATTATACACATACTGTAACATTTCTAAGGCGATGACTTCGTGAGGTCGGTGGTGATAATTATGACGGTGATATGTGGAGTGAGGGGTGCACGCCAGCGGTGCCGACGGGTGACGAGATCGATGAAGCGAATGCGAGGCGGAGGGGAACGTTGTTATCACGAGGTGACCTTTCCTTTCCCCTTTTCGTTCTTCGAACTTTCGGCAACACCAGCGCCGTCGGTCATAATTGCGTCCTTGTCTGCAGAAGCGGCAACTTCTTCCAGCATTCCCGGCGTGACAGCCTCCCAGATGCGGATTGTCTTGTCGTCTGAGCAGGACGCAAACATCCGTTCGTTCTTCGGGTTCCACGCCACAGAGTTCACGCTCCCTTCTCCGTGACCGGACAGCACCTCAAGCAACGCCCCTGAATCACGGTGCCACACGTACACGTTGCCATCTAAACAAGACGTTAACCACCTTATCGATCGCACCGAAATCGTAAGACGTACCCTCAGAGCCGCTCGCAACAAAGTTCCCATCCACTCCCCCAAAACAGCTCCTTATAACGTGTCTCCCCTGCTTCTGTCCCGTAAATTTGCAAGCTATCCGTGATAGATTGAGATCCCAGAGATGCATCTCCTACCAGCAATATTCCGGGTTAACAGTGGTACCTGACCCGGGCAATGATATACGAAAACATACATCCGGCGCATGGTTTATCAGCGCGTATCTTGAGTCGTAGGACACCCTGACACTCGTTGTCTCTCCATCTAGCTTTAGCGACCTGTTTGCCGGCCGAGCGTTAGTTGTTACAATTGGGATACAATTCAACGACACGCACGCTATCGTCTGCTTAGTGATCATATCATACACAATCATCCGGTGCTCTGGTTTAGGAGGGTGACCTGGTGGTTGTGTTTGTGCTTGAGGCGATTGGGATGCTGAATCCCCGCGTGCTCCGGGAGCTGGAGAGGCCCCCGTACTAGATGGAGGGTGTTGTGCCGGCGGGAGGTGAATGATTCCCACCGCCACAACCTTCGTCATGTTTGGGCTGACATCCAAATCTGTGACTCGAATGGTGGCCATCCCCCAGGAATCCCTCTGGTTACCCTCAACATCCTGAACATCATTCGTGAGTTTGCCATTTTGGAAACGAACAGGTTAAATACTGACCCATATGAGTATCCTCCGGTCCAAGCCTGCCGACATGAAACCGGAGTTATCAGGTAGCCATCTAATGGCCGTTACCGTTTCGGTATGTGTTTCGATCGTGCGCATACACAGACCGGACTTTGGTATGAGGGTTAGTAAAGATCAAGGTGAATACTGGAGTGGGCATACGCGGGTGTTCCATATTTTTATATGGTTGTCCGAACTGGTGAGCAGCATCGAGTCATCCAAGGACCACGTTATGCATCCCACGGGGTATTGGTGGTCTCGCAGAACGAGATGTTGTGTATACTCCCTTTCAGATGGCTCTGTCTCGGGCTTAAATAATATATGGGGTGAGCGTTCGGCCGGGGAAATCGCAAGATATTGGCTCACTCCGACCCTCCAGATGATTGCACTCTTGTCTTTCCCCGCACTGGCAAGGTATTCGCCATTGTGGCTCCACTCGATGTTCCATACCTCGTCGGTATGTACTTCCAGGATTGTGGTTGTAATATTAGGGAAACACGAAGAATCGCAGCGGTGATCTCGGTACAGGGAAAAGGAAAGGGAGTCTGGCGGTGAGTTATGGTACGGACATCGCTGCTGTTGCCATAATCGCGACTGCTCGAGGAGGGTGAGGAAGCGCCGTTGCGGAACCATCACCGCCGGTGGGATGTGTTCTGTGTGTGTCATGCTATGTTAATAAAGGTTAATAGTAACATGAAACCTGAAACAGACTCTGCAAATTGTTTAGCAGCCGTGCCCGCGAGGTGCCTCTCGCTCCGTCCCAGCCTGCCCGACGTCTCAGGTCCTCAGGCGTAGAGCACATAATGAGGCTTTGTCGTAAAAAGTCAACAAATATCCGAAATGAAAAGAACAGGTACGGACGACGGACCTTGAGAGTGAACGCAGATGTTCCGGGTCTATATTGTGCGAAACGAGGTCGTTTCTGAGGACCATCAAAGCCGCGGTAGTATTTCTGTTCTCCAGCAACTCCAGATACTTCTGTTGGTTGATAAGGAACCTCGACTCCTACGGGAAATCGGATGAGTGAGGCTGCAGGATGGTGGTCGAGTGATGGTGAAACGTACCATTAGATTATCTTCGTCGGTAACACCCAAACGGATTAAAGCAGTTTCGGCCTGCTCCCACGACGCTCCCATCACATAATGCCTGAATTCCGCGACTTCCGGTGATTCCATAGTATAGCCAGATTCTGCTTCTAGTGTAGCGGCCGATTCGCTGTATCATCAGTCAGCGATCGCATGTCGTCCGACACATAAAGGGAGAAGATACCCACATGTAACCTACATCCCGAAGGCTCTGAATAACCAGTCGCACAAACTCCTCCCTATCCACGTTTGATTCGGGGGAGAGCTTCCTGCCAGGAAGCGATACCTGTACCACACTCTTGCTATACTTGCTGAGCACGTTCTTCATTGCGCCAAGGGACGAGTTGGAGGATCCCGAACCGTTGGTTAGTCCGTTCGAGAAACCGTTAGTGGTTGGGCTGGCCCCGTTCGTGTGACCATTGCTACTGAATGGATTCGAACTTTGTGTGGGAGTGGAAGGGCCGGCCAGTGAGTTTGAAGGGACCGCGAGGGATGTGGAGGAAGAAGATGGTTGATCAGATTGAAACCGCATGACACTGAGCGGTTTGATTGGTGGCGAGTCTTGAGGCAAGTTTGAGAAAGAGCCAGAGCCGTTCCCGAGCCTCAATCTCTTCCTGGCAGGCTCCTCTCGTTCGCTATCGGTGGTGGTTGGGGAGAGGTCCGCTGCGGTGGGTAAAGTCGGTTCGCGGTCTTCGTACTGGGAGCGGGAACGAATTCTTGCGGGGGAGGGAGAAGTTTGGAAGAGAGAGAGGGAGGTAGTCTGTGGTGGCTGGGGATTCTGATTGGAGGTCAAAGATTCCAGGACTGGGTTGGGAGGGACTAGGTCCCTTGAAGTGCGTTGTGGGTGAGAATGAATCGTGACAACAGGTCGGTTTGGAGTTGAAAGAGTTTCTCGTCTCGCCCGTTGCAGGTCTATTCTCTACCTATGCTGCAGAGGAAGAGGAAGAAAGAAAAAGTAAACGTAAACCACGAGACAGCCACGCGCACAAATATTCCTATTTATCTCGATTTATCGCGCCTAACCACTGATTATCACCCGTTATCGTCCTTATCGCCTCTGCAGTCGTACGGGATCACATCTCCCTCGAATCCACCTCATCCACCCTGTCCGACCAGAGACGACCACAAAAGACGATTCGTCCGAAGCCTGAGACTCGTCGCTGGGCAAAACGAAACGCGTTCTCACGAACACTCATCCTTGTCACGTGTATCTAATCAACTGACCACCTCGTGCCAGCTGCGAAACCTAAGGGACATCAGAATGAAAACATCGCCGCTCCCTTCCTCGACCCAAACATGTAAACAAAAGCCTGGCTGAGGAACAACCCCACGGTGATCCCAATGGAGACCGCAATCATCGCTCCTCCAATCGTAATCCCGTTCCCACCCGATAGTGCTCCCGTCTGCGACAACCCAGAGGGCACCAAGAACAGAACTCCTGTGACCATCGAAGTAAATGCTGTCCCACCCATTTTCCGAGAGTACGCGTTGCCAAGAATCCCCACAGTGAACGCTCCCAGCATCGAGACCACATCTGACCGCCGAAAAATGTACATGTTGGCCGCCTTGTTCGCCGCGTATGCTGCACAAGAGATAACAACCATCACAATAAGCTGGATGCTCAGGATCGGCTGCATGTTCGACAGAGACGAGAACAGAGAGAACAGAGGCACGAGGAAAAACTGAGTCCACCAGGGGAACGGTTGCAAGTACCACTGGCGTTCCGGGAATCTGTAACACCCAGCATCTAAGTAGAGGTTCTCCTGGGGTGTCCGATAAGAGACCGTGAAAGTCCCATTAAGAAAGGCGTTCCGCGATGAGGTATCGGTTGCGTTGAACGTAGCCTCGACAGAGACACTAGTAAACAAGCGATTTGCGAGTTCCTCGAGGCGATTGCGCGCTGCACCGTCGATCCGGAGGTACAGATCAGAGCCGATTTGAAGCCCGAACGCCAGAAAGGTGGTATAGATCAGCGAATAGACCATTTTGATGCTTCCGCAGACGATATTCTTCGATGCCAACTCCAGAGAACTTGTCACTGGATACGTTTCTTAGCATACCTCCGCGCATAGGAAGCGAAAGTACATACATACAAGGTACCCAGGGAGGATACCGACGATAGCCGCAGACGAGATCGCGATATAGCAGAAGTAGTCCCCAGGGATGGAAGATAATGCCCGAGCAAGAAACGACATCAACATTGCCATAGAAATCCTGAGAAGATACTCAGTACCTCGTAGGTGTCTGAAGGTAAAGGATAGCTTACTCGAAGACGTGACCGTACACCTCACTCTTCGTCGCGACCCTAAACTTCATGAAGCTCACAATGATCGCACCAACTCCAGCTACGGACGTATCCACAAGCGAACCACCAAAGGCCAAGGGACAAATCAAGAACGACATGAGGAACGAGAAAGACATCAAGGCCCATGATCCATAAATCGGCTTCGAGACGAGCAATTCATTGAGTAGTGCAGTCCCGACCTTTGCACTGATCTCGTCGTGAACAACGTCCCGGTAGATAAGATGGATTTGATGCAATACTCCAAGATCGAGACTGCCGTTCACCTGCACAAGTTGAGTATTTGGTCCTTCGAATTCTGGATCATAGAACGAGCAAATGATGAGGCTCGGAATGTGCACGAACTCCGCCTTGACGTCCAGGGTCTGCGCACAATTCTGCAGTTGGGACTCAATACGATGAGAAGGTGCACCAAAGGTAAGAAGAGCTCGCGCGAGGCGGAGGAGGAAGTTGTGGCGATTGTATATTGCTGTAACAGCCGTAAATCAACGCTGGTACGGGAAGGTTTGGCTTGAGGGCACCCACAAGTGACGTGATATTCGACTCTCCTCTTCTTCAAATACTTCTCGCGCTCCTTGGTGTCCATAGCCTGCAATCGTTCGTATTCTGCTTCGGCCGCCGTAAACCGTTTTTTCTCCTCTTGGATGGGGTCTTTGGACTGCGAAAGTTTTTCTAAGCCCTCTTCCAAGTCGCCTCGACGATCGTCATTCCATGGGATATATCGTCCCGGAGGGTTTGGTTCAACGGTTTCTACGGCATCAATCGTGTTCGGTCTCACTGTGTGTTGATGGGGTCCAGGATAGTGCGAGTAAGCAGTAGATCTAGGGGCCACAAGCGTGTGTGGGGAGGCAGTTCGTCTCGCTCCCGGACCGGAATCATTTGGATCGTCGTAAACTGGCGTACGAAAAACGGGATAGGGCGCAGGGACGGGGCCACGCTGGAAGTTTTGATACATATCATGAAGAGACGGTCGAGAGCGTGAGGAGTCAGAAGGGAATGGGACTGCATCGTAGTCAGGCTCAATTCTGTCGGCGGACATGATGGGTTGGTTCACTTGAGGTGGATTGATCGACAGGGGTAAGCTTCCGTGGAGGAATTAACGGTGTGATCCACGTTCCTCACATCTTGAGCACTTGAGTACCCAGTCAGTAAATATTAGAATACGCTACTTTAAATACCTAGGCCCAGCGATAATATATGTTTTACTCTATATCGTCCGATGTGCTAGTAGATGTATCAGTCGCACCAGCCGCCTGGTCAGAAACAGGGGTCTGGGCCAGCGAGGGCCTCCGACTCGCGCTTGGAGAGCCCAACAGACCACTTCTGTACCCGAAGCCGAGGATATGTGTCCCAGACACGGTGCGTTGCTGTCGGGATGGAGGTCTGGCAAGGGGAGGTGACGATGGTGTGGGTATTGGTGCGGGTGTCGATATGCGGAGTTGAAGCCCGGCCAGTGGATCAGATAGTTCCAGTGTAGGCGGTTTGTGCAATTGTGGGAGGGAGGGTGCGTGCCGGAGTCTCGGGGTAGTCATTACGGATCCAAACGTTGGTGCAGGACTGACAGGTCGCGAAGGCGGCCGCTGCTTGAGGAAGCTGGCCGCGAAAGTGGACCACGTAGCAGAGGACTTCGGAGGTTCTGGAACGCCGTCTGGTAGGTTGTGGATGAACGCCTTAATGGAAGCTATGTCGTGTGTCAGGTCATCCAACTTCTGGGAAAATTGTCCGATCGCTCGAGAGACCGATTTATCTGTCCCTTCAACAAAGGCCGCGACCTTCTTCTCGATGTCCATCATCTCCTCCTCACTCGCGATGGCACCGTTGACCCTCAACAGGGTCTGGAAGGCCTGTGTGACCCTCTCCTCATCCGCGCTCCGGATCTCCAACTCGACTCGAGTATCTTCGTTGAAGTCGTCCAGCCGCTGAACAGTAATCCGAACGAGGCCGACAGTGTCGCTCTGGGGGGCCAACGATAGTGATTTCGTGAGCTCCTTGAGGGTAGTATTGCATCCACGGAAAGCTTTCTGTAGATCGTCGTAACGTGATTTGACACTTGTCAATTTCTCCAACAATTCTCGACGTTTTGGATCCTCTGATTCGATCGCGGGTGACGGTGTGCGAATAGTAGATATCGGGGAGCGAATTTCAGAGATAGATGATTGAGGGGTCAAGCTTAATGTCGCTAAGGGTTGCTTCAAATCATGTGCAGGCAGGGGGACTTCTTCCGTGGGGGACGCGTCGCTGTCATTGAGCTCTGGAGCAGGTTCAGGGTCGACCGAAGAAATGTGGACAAAGGGTATGGAAGGCTCCGCCAATTCTACGATTATCGGAAGGGGAGGAGTGATAGGCGACGCCGCATCAACAGTCCTTTCTTTCTCGACTGCTTCGCCGGTGCCATTGAGTTCGGGATCCAGCCACGGAACGTTGTCAAGGGGGGAAGAAACCACTGGAGATGGGTGGTATAACACAAGATTTGGAGAGGGCCGTGCGGGGATGGGGCTTTTCGGGGAACGGGGTAAAGGTTTCTCAACTTTGGCTCCTGGGGCGACATCTTGGGTATCGGCGTCAGAGTGTACGGGGGGCACATCAGGGCTCGAATCGTTGTCGGAGGAAACGTCTGCAACTTGACCAGGGACGGGTTCCCCCATTTCACAGAGTTGCTCAGTGGAAGCCGGTAACGAGGGTTGTTGTTCCTGCAGGTGAGCTAGGTATCGTTCCAATTGCATTCGCCTGTCAGTTTCCACCTGGAGTTCCTGCGAGAGGAAACCTGCAGCATCTCTCGCCGCAATAATACGGGCCAGGGAGCCGGCGGGGAGGTCCTCCAAATAGAGTTCACCATCCAACGCGTCAAGAAAGCCGTCCGACTCAGAAAGGGCCTTCCCAAAAATATCCAACACTTCCTCGACATTTGAGAGTGAAGATGCATGCTGGTGATACTCGTGAGCCTTTCTATGCCACCGACGGAGGTGCTCGGCAAGACTTTCTTCCCGCCCAAGACAGGCCAGTCTGAGAGTGATCTCTCTTCGCCTGCCATAAGTCTCTCGAGAAATCTCTTCTGAGAGGTCATCGAGAGCTATACGAAGTCTCTCGGTCATCCTTTTCTCGGCAAATAGGCACCGTTGGAGATAATCGATCTGGGCGTTTAATGTGGAAGTTGTGGCTGCATGCCTGACCTTGAGGCTTTCAAGCGCATTCTGCAACGTGTTATTGGATGTCTGCGAGAATTTCCTGGACACGTGTGAGACGCATGGAGGTATGAGACACGAGGGACACACATGTAACGAGAGACCATCTTTGCAGCTGTAGAATCGTCGAGGTTGAGCTTGCCGAATTCAATCTGAACACGAACGAGTGTCTGTCTGTCTTGTTCGGAAATTTTGCGCTCGGATTCGTGCTGGGCTTTGACAAGCTCGAGCTCAGACTGCAGATCGTATATCTCGGCGTGTAATCTCTCAGTCTCCTCACTGAACTCGCCGATTAGTTTCTGAAGGCCGATCTTGCCTTGAGCGAGGTCCTTTGAGAAGGAGAGTTGGCGTGAATGATTGAACTCTGAGGACTTTGCGCTCTGAGGGGATGGGGGACTCTTATCCGTCAGGTTTCGGACCAGATTGGCATACTCCTGGGCTTCGATGATGAACACACAGCCGCGTTGTGCAGGGAATGGTAGGCTGACCTGAACCACAAGATCTGCCATCTTACTCTCCTCCTTGGCATTGCGAACCTGAAGCAAAAGCGTCCTCTCTCGAACCTTGCAATCCTCCTCGCGGGTCCTGGCCTTGGCAGCGATCTCGTATGCAACATCCCGTTCGTAGTTGACCCTCGCGAGTTCATGGGCCGCTTGGAACGACTCGCTCGTACGCTTTAGTAGTAGTTCTTCAGTCTGAGAGAGTTTATCGGACAGTTGACGAAGAGCGTTGTTCAGTTGGGGATTCTGGAGGGCAGAGGGATCTGGGCTGGTGTTTGGATGGGCTCGAAGGACATTGAGTTCCTCTATGAGACGAGCGTTCTCCTTTTCCAAAGCCTGGGACCTCTCGAGAGCATAAGATGTGTCTAGTGAGTGTCTTTGAAGCTTCACGGACGCAGATGCTGCCTCGTGCTGCGAAACACAGACGTCAAAGTGTCAGGAAATCGGTCAAGATGGAAACGAAGCGACGATGGATACCTGATACTTTGCGACCGTAGCACGAAGACTCTGTAGTTCGAGAGCGAGAGGATGGCCGTCGTCGATGGCGAGCGGGCTGCTCATGACCTCGAGAGGTAGGCTTGTGTCTTTGATGAACACGCGCTAGACTGCATCCGCCAACTGGCAGTGACATCGATCCATCCTCTCCCCCGACGCTCATCGTGTTCACTCTCGTGCCCGTGTGGGTCGATCTGCGCTGTATCCTCACCACCGCCGGCTCTTTCGCCGACCCCATCCCCCGCCTTTGACGACGACGACGTATCGAAAAGTCACTGCCAAATCTTACACGCGATCCTCGCTCGCTGACGCAAACACTTGAATCCGGCTCTTCTAAACTGTGATTCTGGTGAGTACCTTATATGCTCTGCCACTCGCTCAGAATACCATCTCATTTTGCGCCTTTGTAGCAATGGCCAACCAGCAACCTCCCTACCATAACTCGGGCTATTATAATCCGTACCCGTACCACAATGGGTACGCTCAGCAATACACTCAGCCACCCCCACACTACGGCCTGAATGGTCATCCCCCATCCCACACTCCTCCGCGGATGGCAGCGGGGCCCTCCAACGGCGTAGGCAGAGGATCGTATCCTAATCGCGGACACCCACCATATCATCCTCATCATCCGATCTACAACCAGCATCTCCAGCATGTGGATGGAGCCACACCCAGTCCACCACCAATCTCACCCACTTACGCTCACCCTCATCCCCATAAATCACAACCCACACATCCCCAGTACCCCCATTATCCCATTCACCCGCCTAATCCCTACTTCTCATGGTCAGAGCCACTCTCTCCATTGCCCAAACAACTCTCTGGGTTAAATCTATTTCCTCCGCATGCTACTGCAACCCCACAACCTGGTCCTCTGACTCACGACGTGCTGCAGATATCCGAACCTGTCCCTGAACCAGCTCCAGAGCCGGTTTCAGAACCTCCACGGGAACCTACGCCTGAACCCGTAACCGAACCTGTATCTGAACCTGTATCCGAGCCTTCATCCGAGCCTGTACCCATACCAGAACCAGTCCCACAACCCTCCGACGTGCCCCCTACACCATCACCTGAGGAGTCATCGCCCATCATCACTTCCCCACTGGTGATAAAACAATCTGCGACTTTGCCTGTTGAAGCATCCAAAAACGAATTCGCCATATGGTCACGGAGACCAACAGATCCTTCAGCAGCTCCTGCGATAATCATCTCTCCGCGAGCACGTCCGCCTCCGAGCGTTCTTGGTGACGCACTTGATCTTCCAACACCTCCGCCCACTCCAATTCAGGCGACGGCCAACGTGCCTGAAGATCCGGATCGAGAAAAAGAACCTGAAATACCTGACGATCCTCCCATAGTCCAGACACAGACGTTGGATTCCCCGTCTCCGGTCACGGAGACGACGACTGCTACCCCTTCCGTCCATGATACAACCACTCCCGCTTCCCCGATATCCTCTCGCACTTCGGTATCCAATACACCTCCCTCAGAAGTAAAGCCCCATTCAACACCTTCTACAGCTGCGCCTGCTGAGGTACCTGCTGCGGCTGAACCTCCGCAAGGCGAAGCTACGGAAGTTGAGGTCACACCTCCTACCCCTCCGGTTCCTGCTAATCCTCCTGTGAAAAAGTCCTGGGCCTCGCTCTTGAAGCAGGAAAATGGCGCATCCGCGGGGAAGAATACCCTGCCCACGTCTACAGTTGTTGGATTCTCAATACCTGGCGGTCTCGTTGACGATTCCCCAGCAACTCCTATCCCTCCGACCAAGAAGCAAGAGCTTGCTACGTTGTTGACTGCTGTCCCCTCGGGACTTAGTCAGGTACCAAAGATCCGCCCTCGTGGATTGGTTAACAGTGGGAACATGTGCTTTGCGAATGCTGTTCTTCAAGTCCTCGTCTACTGCCCTCCTTTTTACCGGCTGTTCACCGAGCTGGCCAAGTATCTGCCTGGACCGTCGTCGTCTGACAATAAGAAACCTGTCGACAGCAGAATTTCCTTGACCACCGGGACAATTGAATTCTTGAAGGAATTCAATCCTCTTTCTGAAAAGGAAAGGAGGCGAAGAGAGGAAGATGGGGAGGACACATTCCTCGACTCCTTTACCCCGGCTAGCGTGTACGACGCGATGAAGGCTAAGAAGCGATTCGAAAACATGAGAGTGAGTAGCGGGTTCGACGACCTGGGACGAGTGTTTGACTTGGCTTATGTCTTAGGGTGGACATCAAGAAGACGCGGAAGAATTCCTGGGTTTTTACCTTGACACGCTTGAGGACGAACTTTTGTCTCTCCTTGCCTCTGTTTCTCCCAAACCTAACGCTCAGCCCCTTAATCATACCGAGGAGCGCGAAGAAGAGGCACCTAAGGAAGGCGGATGGATGGAGGTCGGCCGTAAAAATCGGACAGTAGTGACACGAACGGTATGAGCCCCTTCCCGTTGCACCTGATATTCCTAATCCTTGAAGTAGGCTAAGGCCACCGACTCTCCTATCACCCGCATTTTCGGAGGTACCTTCCGTTCTACACTTCGCGTACCACAACACAAGGATTCTGTGGTCGTCGAGAGTTGGAGGGCTCTTCAACTCGACATTCAGGTTTGTCACCGCTGAACTGGAAAGGCCTTGCATCACCTAACAACATTGTCTGCAGCGCGAACAAGTTAACACGATCGGAGAGGCACTTCAGTGTATCTCGAATCCTCAACCAGTGACCGTGACCTCGCCAACAAGACCGGGTGTATCGGTAGACGCCCACCAGCAAGTCTTGATCGACTCACTGCCACCCATACTGGTTCTTCACCTAAAGCGCTTCTTGTACGATACGCAAGTGGGTGGTGTAGTCAAAGTTGGGAAACCGATTTCGTTCACTCCCGAGTTGGAAATCGATTCGAGTATGCGCCAACGTTTCGATGTTTGCGTTTCGCGTTTGCTCATGTTGACTTTGCCAGGCTTGATCTCCCAAGTGCGTAGGCAATCACAGAAAGCCAGGTATAAACTTTTCGGAGGTAAGCGACAGAGACTGTCGGTCGATGTGACGGACTGGTTGACGACCTTCTGACAGTCCTTTATCACCATGGGCTATCCGCCTCTGGTGGACACTACACCCTTGACGTCCTTCATCCGAACCGGGACATGACCCAGAGGCCGCGCGAGGCGTGGATACGCATCGACGACGAACTCGTTTCGGACGTTCTGCCTAAGGATGTGTTCGAAGCGGACTGGGATCACAGATGTCCATACCTGCTGTTTTACAAACGGGTAGCTAATGCTTGGACGAAATAATCACGACCCTGACTCGAGGCGGCGGGTACCTGTGGGCATCAGGATGAGGAAGGGGGGGCAAGCCGGTGTAGGTAGTGATCTACGACCGCGTCGTTTTGGTTTTTCAGGACGCTACATAATTGCGTTCCAAAATGTCTAAAGCGAGACAACAACGAGATCGAAAAGCATGGTGGGAAATTAAATAGGTTTACTGGCCATTCAATTGTATAGATTCCAGCTCTATAGGGTGAAACAGGGTTCATGTTTGTCAGTAATACAGTTCTCTTAAGGGTCAGGTACAGGGGGGCTAAAAAAACTTACAGAACGCCATCCACGATGTTTGTATTCATGGACTGGCCCCTCGATCCCCCAGGCGAACTCCTTGAACCAACAGAACATGGCCAATTGAAGGAACACGTTGATGCCAAAGATGATGTTCTTCGTTCTTTCCGAATACCACTTGGCGGAAAAGAAGCAATGATCGAGGAGATGAGCGAACATCAGAACGGCGAAATACAGAGTCGGAAGCTGAGAGGGAAAAAAAAAAGGGGGCGGTGCGTGAGATCGATAAGATAGATCAGCTTCCGGCCGTATCAGGGAACATCAAGCGGTGTACGAACGTAGTGGTGAATGTAGGTGACGCGTCCCATGACAAGGAACGGGGCTGTAGGTGCGTGAGGTCAGAACTTGCCAGCCTGGAAGAGGTAAATGCTGCTTTTACCAAAATGGAAGAACCATCCAAAGAACGCAATTTTTCCGACGTAAAGGAAATGATCCCATTCACCTGCATACAAACGTTTAGTCTTGTCAAATGACGACATCAGAGGGAATGAAACGCCGCACGAGGATCCATATCAACGTATTTCCTTTGCTGCCGGAAGAAGTAAAACCCGAGGAGAAACACCGCGATGAACAAGCTGATGGTGGATCCCATCCAGATCAACGGTGTTCCAATGAGGTAGTATTTAACTTGGTTATCACCCCAACCGCACATGCGAAGCCCAAGATACTGGAGCGGCCAATCGAACGGTGCGGAGGCCAAGACGTCGAACTTGTCTGGGTCGGGAACCAATGCGTTGTTCGACGTCATCATGGCAACGTTAAGGTGCCAGAAGTCGCGGAGAAAGGGCGAACGGTAGAATTTGGCATTGCCACTCGGTACTGCATTAGATTGTTAGCGTCAGATAAGGACACAATCCACCTGGACTGACGTCGATCATTCCAATGACTCTCCACGTTCCAGTGAGTATGGATATCCTCAGGGCTGTTCTCCTTGTCGCAGCTGACTTCGATCTGTTTGAAACCCCACTGGGGCAGGACCGCGTTTGCAGCTCTTAGATAACATCCTAGATGCACGTGTCGGAAACGTAACCTGGTTGTCAAAGAGTGAATTTTGTCAAAGTTGCTTTTGCTTCCCCTCTTGACATCGTCCACGATTTCGACCTTCCAGTGGTCCTGTAGATCACCGACCGTATTATTTCCGTAACAAGACACTTCATGGTTGAGTTTGGTGATGGGGGCAGGGATCGGGTGGGAGTGTAAGTTTCTCGAGGTGGGTGAATGCTGCAAACGAATGACATCGCCATCCTTGAGGAACCTCAAGGGAGCATTGGGGTCATATGCCGGTTCGTCCCACCGTGGCAGAACGGTCCAATCGTTGTTCTCATCTTTGTAATGGTAACAAGTGACCTGCTGTTGCAGGGATCCAACAGGGAATACTTGCACGTGGGAGTGAAGCAAACCGCCTCCCCATCCCATGTTCTTGAGTGTGAGCCTGGACCCAAACGCAACCTCTAAAATCATAGGGGAAAAGTCAGCAACGGTTGACCGGCTGGCGTAGATGAGCCGACTGACCTAGTGGATTCCTAGCGAAGTCGTTCCCTTCGAGATTCGCCTGGAACAGAGAGCTCATTTGCGAATCACCAGGACCGGAATGATTCAAGATGAGGAAGTGAATCTTGAAAGTTATCATGTAGACGATAATTGGGGTGACAATAAGACAAGCAACACGGGCTCCCCAGTGCCAAAGTTGGTCCCGCTGTTCACGTTGAGTACAAAGCAATTCTGGAGTAGGGCGCGAGAAAGGCTTACCAGGGACATCTTGAGGTCACCGAACTTGTGCCAGAGGTCTTCCACTGTGTATATGCCGACCAAAGCGGTCACGAACAGACCAACAAGTTTTACGCTGCCATCGAATTCAGTA
>Ga0307514_10003578_pt1 | contig 14787 bp, 7 predicted proteins | sample 16_EM_MG_FD_203088 | JGI IMG/M metagenome (GOLD analysis project Ga0307514, IMG submission 203088) | Populus trichocarpa ectomycorrhiza microbial communities from riparian zone in the Pacific Northwest, United States - 16_EM | ecosystem: Host-associated > Plants > Roots > Unclassified | place... | reverse complement strand
TTCCCTCCCTCCTGGATACTTTTATGCATCTTATATTCAAAAAAACATATTCTGAATGCATCAAGGTAAAAAGTTCAACAGTCTGCTAGTCCACATCTATCTTTTGAACTGAAAGAAACATGACAAACCTCATTTGAATAATACAGATCGTATTCTTCTGTAAAGTACTTGTGTGTTTCCTGTCCCATCACCAACATCTCTGAATGAATAGGACCCAGCATACCAATCATGCGTGCTAGGATCATTACAACGGCATCATTTGGAAAGAGCACCTGACAACCCAGAGAAAACAATATAGGTTACTAGAAAAAATAATCACTGAATGCTCAAGTCAACCCAGGGCGGGTATAACTAGCAGCAATATCCACTTAAATTTTATTGAATGAAGCAAAGCAAAGCCTGACATACTTCCCCAGAGCACAGCTCAGCCAAGATGCAGCCAAGAGACCATAAGTCAATCTTCTGGTCATAGGGGAGACCTAGAATGACTTCAGGGGCTCTATAGGAACGAGATTGAACATATAGGCACAAGTTGTCTGACTTAAAGCAACTGCTTCCAAGATCAATAACCTTTATCTCACATCTCCTATAACTCTTTATAAGAATGTTTTCAGGCTTTAAATCACAGTGAATAATTCCCAGGTGATGCAAGTATTCCAGTGCCTCCAAACATTGACGGGTTATGACCTGCAAGACAAACAACCAACAGCCCACCGTTATACACGTCTCTAAACCAACAGCCATGGGCATGATAAAAGAATGAGGTCACACCAAAGAATCAGAAGGAATGCTAATATGAATTAAGGCTTAACCTAACTAACCTGCAATCTGCTCAGAGTGAAATAAGCTTTTCCATCTGATTCTTGACTAAATTTCTGAAATTCATACAAGTTTGCCTTAAGGAGTTCACAAACGATGAAGAGATGCTCCTGTGAAGGTTCATTAATTAGAAAATGTTAGTAGGTGTTCAAGAATTTGACCAGTAAGAGGATGGCATAAAATTCTTTTAACAGGCACAGAATAGCATCTATATAAGGAGAGTGATTAATGAAACCATGCCAATTTTTCGGAGAAAAAATTAACTACCCATATTTTCTAGACATACTTGGTGATAGAAGTAGTCATAAAGGCGCAAAATGTGACGTTCATCCGCCGGATCATGCTTGTTGACTATCTTCAGAAGTTTAATTTCATCTAGACTCTGATCGAAAAAATCTTTGTCATTTTTAATAATCTTCAGGCAAACATCTATTCCTGTGTGAAGATCATGCGCCTGAATGACCTTACTGAAAGCAGCTGAACCTAGGTATTCCGTGACATAATATCTGCCTGCAATGACAGTATTTAGCACAATGGGCAGGTCCTTGTTTTCCTCAAATCCAGTCCTGTAGATGGCATACCAAACAAAAATGAGTGCAGTGTTCTAACAATTTAACCTGCATTGCACAAGCATCAAATCTCTGTAAAAACACAGGATTAATTCCATGACTACAAGATCTACAGTAATAGGAGGGAAAATTCTCTACGGAGGCAAGTCAGTACCTTCTGATTAAGAATGGGTGGATAAGTTGCTAGCATCGAGAAACAGGTCAGTATTATCTTAAGTTATATCGATTCCTAGTGATTTAAAACCAGCTGACAAGGCAGACACAAAAAGTTGAGCTAATTTGCCTATTTCATGGGAACACCAGCCCAATTTTAAGACTCTCTCACTTGACATGCATGCCAAAATTTGAAGCACAATGCAAGACAAAGTTTAATTAATCTACTGTCTTCAAGAACCTGTTTTTCCTGTGTATAACTCGCAGATTGAATACTTCATATTCATCCTCCTGGTTATAGTACATCAAAAGTTCGGCAGCATTAACATCTTCTCCACCTATAGCAGCCTCAAGCTCACGGGCTTCTCCATTTACTTCTCCACCATCTCCGACTTCAAAGTCATCAATTACATTTTCTATGATGTCAGAGGTACTCTTAAACCCTTCAATCCAGTCACTGTTGAGACCTTTTTTACAATAGTAATTAGCATTCTTGTTTCCCATATGCACATGGGCTATATCATAATCAGCAAGGCCTTCCCCACCTTTTAACTGAAAATCACCTAAATCAGTTTCTTTAGAGCTCAAGTAGATACAGTCAACAGGATTCTTGCTGCAAGTCCCTCCTGTTTTTTCACAGCATTTGCAATTGGAGGCTGAACTACCATCCCCCTCAATGTCTCCTTCAAGCTGGTTTCTTCTATCAAAATGATAATAACTCATTGAGTGAGCCTTGTTTTTATTATTCACAGACGTGACATTGAAAAGACACTGCTTATCCAAGTAACCAGCTGTTCCTTCAGTTTCACCTTCAGATTTATCATACAAACCCAAGTAGTTTTCAAACTGCTTCTCTGTCTCTGATGTCATGACAAACTTATCCTCACTCGGACAGCTAAAGTAGTCTGGCCCATTGAAGCAGGGAGTCATGAAGTGGCCTTCCTCTTTCTCATCATACCAACAAAAGTCATTTTGCAAATCAAAATCACGGTAATCACGTGCTGTGCCAAACTGAGACAGCCTATCAGATGAAGTTTTTGAATTAGCCTGAGATGCAGAATGAAGTCCATATGGATTTGAGAACTCTGCAGAAACAAAAAGGGGTCAAAATGCTTAATTGCCCTGCCAACTAAAATTGATATAGAACAGCAACCCAAACTACAAGCACAAAGCACGAAAGAATAACCATGGCAGGATACCAGAAACGAAACAATATTGTTATAGAGAGTTTTGCAGATAGCTTTCATTCAGCATGCAGGCTTCGATAAAATGCTCACACCAACAGATTGCTACTTTATGCGGTATATTCTCAAACTTGATTCCCAGAGATTATTTGGCGTCAGGATCAGTGCTTTGACTAATATACTGATTTCCATATTCTGAAAATGAAGTGATGATGGACTATTAATGGGGTGAAACAGAGAACGAATTTGTAGAAATGATGAAGATGAGAAGTGAGTTAATCAGAACAATGGATTCGATATTTTTTCTGAAAACGAGTGCCTTCCTGGACAAATAATTTTTCCGAATTTGACAAGGAAAAAGAAATTACGGAGGGTGAAATAATAAGAAAAAAGTGGTTTTGTAATGGCTAATATAAGGTCAAGTCCCTTACTTCAAGTCATCATCAAATAGAAATTTTCAATAACGAACCATTTACTAGTAGGAATCTTGCAGGCTATTTTGGAGCTTCAATTGCAATGATACTCTAAGAAAAGAATAAAAAAACATATCAATTTGAAAAACTTCCACATTGCAGGAAACCATATGCCATCCATCAATCTACCAAAAAAAAGATTTTAATCAAACAACATCGAGTGTCCCCTAAGGAACAACTGATGAAATCGGACCGATTCAGAAAGGATCAGGGAGACCATTTAGCAAAGACGACACGCACAAAACAATAAATTCTTGATCCTAAATCTTTCACGATGTACGACAAGATAAAACAAAGAGTATCTGCTTAATCATAAGCAATATGATTGATCAACAAACTCAAGCGGAGCTTTTAAAAATCATATTACCAACATAACATAAACACGACTCAAGATTCTTATCTCTTGCGCATTTCTTCATCTTCTATAATCCCTTGATCAATCAAGAGATTTATAATTAAAGAAAAAACAACCAATCAAGAATTATACTTTAATCACAATCAACCAAAAAAACCTGATATAATATCAACGACTACCTGAAGAGTACACACCGCTGGCAGTAGTAGAGGACCCCAAGCTAACAAACTCATCGGCCGACGGAGACCCAGAACTCGGTTGCAACCTCTCGCCACCGCCGCCAAATCCTTCGACCTCCAGTTGCCGCCCATTCGCCGGAATCCTCACGGGTGGCAAGACAAACAAGAACTTCTCAAAGTCAAAGGAACCCAATTCAGTGTTTCTCTCATTGATGTCCTCTTTAAGAGCCAACTCTGCGTCCTTTAACCCATTTTTGCGTAGAAAATCCAACACTGCTTCCACGTCCGGGGCTGCTAGTCCTGTTTCTGTTTCTGGTCCCGCCATTAAAGAAAGTCAAAATATTTGAAGCAAAGAAGAAACTCGAGAGCAACGAAAGAGTGGTGCTTGCATGTGAATTAAGTAAATTTGGAGGGTCAAAAGTGGAAAAAAACATGACATGTTTTAAGGTTTGCATGCCTCCGAGGCTCTGACTGTTTTGCTGTAAGACTGAAGCCAGAGGGAGGTTGTCATGTCTTTGTATTACCAACTCTGGGAAGAGGGTATTGTGGGGTCACGTGACACGTGGATAAATCAGGAGCATACAAGACTTAAGTGGATGGTTCTGATGGTTTTTTGGTCTCGGTAGTTTTTGGTAGACTGTCATTTTGCTCGTTTAAGGGGACCATTTCCTACTTTTTATCTTCGAGAAAGTGTGTGTTGATCTTCTTTTTTTCACTTTTTGGTAGTGTGGGGCAGTAAATATCTTTTCCACTGCAGGGTGTGATTTGGACATTGATAGAATTTCTTGGTTCAATGAGACTTCTTGAGGGTTAATTAAGTCAGCCAGTGCTTAAAAAGTTTTACCTTGATATTTACCTTGACTTATTTTTGTGTTCGAGATCTTTTTCAGTAGCGTTTTAAAAATATATTTAGTTTTAAAAAATATTTAATTGTTATTTTTATTTAATATTTGTTTTTTATGTCAAAAACAACCACAATAATTTTATAAAAACTATTTTCAAGCAAAATATATTTTTAAAAATACTCTACACCACAATACCAAACACTATATTTATAATCTAATTGGATAATTTAATTTGTTCCTCGCACTAATAAACAGGCATTGTGGTAATATTTCTCTCCTTTTCCCCCTCTCAATGGCATTTACACCAACCCACGAATGATCCTTAGCTGCCATTATTGTATTTACCTTGAGCCCACGAAGATTCCCAGTAACATTCCCCGATTTTACTACCCTTTATCCTTTACTTATGAGAAAATTAAGGTACCTGCTTCCCTTTGGCTTTTGGCAGGAAAAAAGATGCGAAGGTTATACCAAACGAATAATTGATCACCCATTGTCACTAAAACATCATGATAATGCCCTAGTTTTTAATTTCGGTGGTTGCCTGCTCTTCAAAATCAACAACAGAGACTATTTGTTATTGAAATATTTGCAATTGTTTTGTAAAATAATTTTTATTTATAAATATATTAAAATAATATTTTTATTTAATTTTTAAAATTTATTTTTGATATAGCATGTCAAAATAATAAAAAATTTAAAAACAAACAAATTGATTTTTTTTTCAAAAACACAAACACGCTACATTGCCATTCATGAAAATTAGTTGCGTTTATCACCCTCGAACAATATGTAAATGACAACTTCCTCTACAATCCAAGTAATAACAGTCTTCTCAACGGTTAATTTAAACCCTCTTTCTCCTCGAATTTAAAGTAGAATTATACTAGTGGTAAGGTTCAAGGCAGTGCTTTTTTGTTTTTTCTGAAAATTAGCTGAAAAAACCGTAATTTCCACTTACCTGCGAGTTTTTAAAAAGCCGGAGGTGCTTGCAGGTGGGAACCGCTGTATTTAAATAAACTCCTAGTAAAAGCTGCTATTCTTTTTTTTTAAAAAAAAAAAAGCATAACCAATTTTTAGTGTAAATATATCTTATTTTAAACACTATTTCTAACTGTTTTATTTCTCAGAACCTTTTTCTACAGATATTATTTTCTCAACTTTCTAACAGGAAAAACACCCTACATTTTTATAGGTAAGAAGTCTTGCTATCTGATGAGGTCTGACTAATTAATCATTGGTTCAAGTCTGATGCGGGGGCTGGTGATTATTTTACTGGTATAGTCTTCTTTTCGTGGGGATCATCATGATAAGTAAAACACTACAACCCGCACTTCACGTCATAATGTTGTTTCTTTATGAATTGTGTGACGCAAATGGCTTTTCTTTCACTTTCTAGCTTCTTTCCCATGTGACCATCGTAAAGATTGATTCAGCTGATGTTTTCCTCCCTCCTCTTCTTCCCCTTTTACTACCATTATTGTCTTCTTACTGTTCTTTCCTCTCCTTTTCTATTGGATTCGAAATTTGAACCAATTGCCTATTAGGCAATATTAGTAGTAATTCACTGTTACCATTTATATTTCTTCAGCTAACTGGAACATTCAGATACCAACCCGGACTTGGTGAAGTGGGGGCCGGCTATATGATTTTGATCTTGGAGGGACTATTTTGTAAGATATATATATATATATATATAAGTACGTGCGTAATTTTGGATGTTTCTTAAGACTTTGGGGAGGTGGCCAGGCCACCCTGGTCATCCCTAAATTCGTCCCTGGGAATACGTGTATGTATGCCAGTGTGGGAGACGCTCAGATTTTACACCAATTTTCAAAGTTAGGCATGGAAAAAGGAGCATTCTGTGTTTCCGGAATCAACTCAAACATGAAAATGAATCGACCAAGACTTGACAAATCCCGTGGGATCAGGCACTTAAAGGGTTGTGGTAGCAACTCATCTCCGGTAGGAAAAGAAAAGAAAAGCAAAGGGTTAGCAGTATAATGGTTATTTATCAGGCATAACTCATACAATACACCGTGAAGATAGTACTATGAACAAAATACACATGTTACGATCAGCAGGTGATTTCTTCTGTATGTCGAGAATGTACCCAGTATGGTAGATATTAAACTTGTTTATGGAACTCGTCTTATATTATTTCATCTCTAACCTTCCTTCCTCACTTGAGAACGTGAGAGTTTTGGCAAGGAAAGAAGAAGGGGTATAATTAAAGCGAGATCCCAAAACTACCAGCCACCCGACCTAATTCATGGTAACCCACCACCTTCCTAGTAAGATGCCTACGATCACCCAAAAGTCTTGTCAAGGGTGAATATTATTGCATGTGATTTTCTAAAGTTGTGACTGTTTGCCACAAATACTCATTTGCATTTTTTGGAGCCACTCTCGATTGAATGTGCTAAAGTTGAAATTGCGCGTGTACGAAGAATGACACCCTCTCCTTCAATTCTTTTACACTAGCTACTTTATCAGTTCTCGTATTTGTGCTTCTTGAACGGCTATATATATTCATCGGATAAAACAATCGATGAGATGAATCTGTATTCATCTTGTAATATAATCGATGTCGTGGCTAGACTAACAAGCAACTAATCGAACAGATAATTATTAGATCAGTGTCCGAATGTTTTCAATTAACCTTGGGATTTGACCTCTTATAGCTTAACTCGAAATTTGAATTTAGATAATTAAAAAATTAACACGTATTATCAAAAATTAATTGGAGATACTGTTCACTTGATTTTTTTTTCAATGGATTTGTTTATCCTGGTTACATTATATGAATCATGAATTTAACATGTTAATTTATTTATTTTTTTGTTTTTTTTAAGTTGAATCACACCCTCCAATTTTATTCTTTAGTGTTTAATTGATTTGAAATTAGGTTTTAATTTTTTTTACAAAGTTATCCCTATCTCGTTAATTGAGTTATGAATTTGAAGAATTAACTGAGTTTTTTCTTTAATTTTATCCTTCAACATTTGATTAATTTGTTTTTTATAAGGTTATCCCGGTCTCATTACCTAAGTCATTAGTTTGACAAGTTAACTCGAGTTAATTCATGTCGTTTTTTTTATCTTTTGTTTGATTGATTTTTTTTTCAATTTTATCCTTTAACATTGGATTAATTGGGAGTTGAGCTTCATAATTTGTTTTGATTTTCTAGGTTACGGGATTGATAGATTAACTCGGGTTAAGTCGAGTTGTTTGCTTTTTGTTTTTTTTAATTGATTTTCTTTTTCAATTTTATCATTCAACATTGAGTTAATTGAAAACTGAGTTTCATAATTTGTTTCGATTTACTTTTTATGAGGTTATTTCAATCTCACAATTCAGGTCTCGGATTTCATATATTAACTCGGGTTGACCCGCATTGATTTAATATGTTTTCATCTCAATATTTTTTAAAATATGTCATCTTGAAATTGTTTTTAATCAATTTATATTTTTAATGATTATTTAGGTTATTTTTGGATTTACCAAGTTAATTAGGTTATATCAAATTAAATCCACATAATTTAATTTATTTTATATTAGGAAACAGGTTTGGAATGTCTAAATATTCTTTATATTAAAAACAGTTCGGGTCAACGACATAGTTCTTATCTATAATACCAGTGAACACCCCTTATTTTTGCCTAGCTTTTCTCAACGAGATTTTTTGAAACCAAATATACGGTGAGTGACAGCGAGTTGCGAGACAGGCTGTAAATTTCAATTCTAGACATCGCTCTCATACTCGGTCCTTGGCTAATTTTTGGATCTTATATATGTCATGTTTGTTATTGCGATTTAATTAAGTCGTGTTTTTGAAGAGTTTTGAGTTTTATTTTAAGCTTTAAATTATGTTTTTTCAGTATTCTTGTATCATTTTAATGTATTTATATTAAAATTAAATTTAAAAAATAAACTGTAATTAACTAGTTAAATAGCTGGGATGGTTCCATGTGCATAATATTCCCCGCCCTCGATTTATGGCCCATCTAATAATGGATCAATATTCATGGCCCATCTAAAATGTGGGCAAGAGGGGAGCATTGCTAGAATTATGAGAATCAAAATGCACTTTTACCCTGATGTGAACTATGAGATATGCTCCATGCAATCAAATCAGAAATGGTCCCAAATAAAAATAGAAGAAGAAAAAAACAGGGCAGTAACTATCACTTTAAGACAGTGCAAACCCCAAAATCCGGCTTTTGTTTACTTAGAAAGCAAAACTAACTTGATTGAATGACAGGACACTGTTGGACATGGACGAGACCATTTGGTCTAGTTAAATGCCCTCTTTTCTGTAAAATAGTAACCCCCACGAGAATTAGGAATGCATCTTTCTAGTTAAATATTGTTCGCAGGTTATTAATGAGTTTCTGTGCTGGAAAAAAAGAATTAAAAAACGTTTAGCTCTTTGATGTTTTTTCCTACTTTATTTCTTATAAAAATAAACTAATGTTTCTCGATCGAGTGAAATGACTTTGTGCTTCATTTTTTCCCACTAGTTACCGAAGGTTTCCACAGGCAGGATGGGAATTTCGGGCACAAGGCCGGGTTTTTTTTAAAAGATAAGCTTGAAATAAAACAACAAAGGAAAAGCCCTAAAGAAAACTTTTTCAGAGTGCGAGCTATCCATTTCCTTTTCGGTAAGCTTCAACTTGGAGGTCACAGTCAAAGAAGCATTCTAGGACTCTAAGGACTAAAATATGAAGTTCTTAAAGCTCGAGAGCACCATGACTCCTCAACACTTAAGTGTAGTTCCGCCTCTAAATGTTTTCTTGATTGTCTTTGACTTAGTTTCATCAATGTACATTTAATTTATTTTATATGATCAATATAAGCTTAAGTATCATTATTATCAACTTCTTTATTTTTCTTAAACTTGGAGTTTGTTTGTTTTGGTATTTCAAAAGAATTTTTAAAAAAATTGAATTTTTTAATTTTAAATTAATATTTTCAGCTCATTTTAATGTGTTAATATCAAAAATAATTTTTTAAAAATATTTTTTTTTATTTTAATGTATTTCCAAGTAAAAAACACTTTAAAAAACAACCCTTATATATCACACTTCCAAACACCCTAAACTCAAATATATAAATTTGGTGTATTTTAATTGGTGAAACTATTGAAAGAGTTTTTTTTTTTTTAAAAAAAAAAGAGCATTAGAAAAACAGTCTATAACAGTTTTCTAAAATGACCAATGGATGTAAGAATATAAGATCAGACACCAATGTCGCTGAGGCTGGGTGTTTTATGATCTTGAGTTATTCAATGGACCCAACCAGGACTTCTTTCTTTCCCACTTTCTCAGTCTGATTTTCACATGATCTCGGTGCAGTAGAAAGTGACCTATCTATTTCCTAAAACCACTACATCGTCTGTAAATAATGTGTTTTAAAACACACACACACATACTATCCATTCTGGAGAAAGTGAAAATTTGTCAAAAGTTGGGAAACTAATGGAGGAGGAGTACTAGGTTCCCCACTAGCTGAAAACATATATTCCTATTTAGGGTAAAATTCAAAGCTATAGCAAGTAGTCCACTAAGCCACACCCACCCACCTTGTGCTTGTTCATCTTCACATAGTTTTCCCCTTCAACATCTCCATAATTGCCTCTTTACGTGGAAAAGAAAAACTTTTTCCACAGTTCAAGGATCACTTCCATGGTCCTACGCATCTCCTACTAATAAACAGGGATCCGCACAATAAAAAAACAGGGACCATTGATTAGATATCGTTGCTTGACTTTAGTGATTGTAGCCATTATAAAACACGGTCTCGGTGGCGGCAAAAAACACTATAGCATATGTGTACCAAATATGGCAAAGAAATACAAGTGGGGAGGAGCTTCCACAATTATGTGTAGGGCGGGGAGTGGTGAGTCTGTTTCAACTATAGACTGAATTATTTAAGCCGGTTCGATGTGAGTGGCCTCTTAATTCTGGCAAGTGGGGTTTCCCTGTCAGAGATCTTTGAAATCAATGATATCGGTGTCCTGTCTCCGGTCATCTGTTTTTGCCTACACTTCCTTTGGTAAAGAAATTAGTGTCCTGTCAACGAGCATAACAACCGTTTATGGAGATGGATTCCCGATTACTAATCCTTGAGATTTCTTTTACTGCTCACATAAATGCACGAGGGAGCAGCGTTTGTGTTTCTTGAAGATCAAACCGAGCCACCACTGCCATGTGATTAGTTGTTTATACAAAATGAGTTTGATACTGGGCCTAGGTAGGATTTAAACACTTTATTAGGAGTTTTGCCTTTAAATTTGGCCTGGACAAGATAGAGATCTGCAATTAGGGAGGGTTATTTCTATTATGCAACACAAAGTCCATCCAACCCCTCACTGGCAATCAAAAAAAAAATACCACCTTGAGGTTCGTTAATTATATATATAAAAAAACACTTTTTGTCAGTGCAATGAAAAAAGCAGCAGCAAGGTTTCGAAGCTCCACCAGTGCCAATATCAAGTTAGCAGCGGATCAGTCGAGGTATGCGTAAACTGGTCCGGACATTCACTTTAAATTAAAAAAAAAAAAAAAAGTTAGCATCGGATCAGACAAGAAAGGAGAGAAAAAGTTGATACTTCATAATAATTATTTTTCGTTTATATTTCGAACTAAAATAAAAGTAACGTTTGTAGCTCGATTCGATCCTCTGTCAATCTCCTTTGTAACACCCCCCTCCAAAAAAAAGGAAAAGGAAAAGGAAAAGGAAAAAAATAACAATTCAGGCAAAATCCTGTTGAATACGACGACTGCAGGCAATATCTCGAAGGATTTGAATAGAATGGCCTGAAGAGTCTTCGTAATGGTATGACATGTGAGGGCCTCCTATCTGTTTCTGCACTAACACTAATACTTGGCAGCTATGTCCATATAATTGGAATAGTATCTCCACATAAGATCGCGCCAAAACTTAGACTGATTCTATTGTCGGCCAGGACTTGTACCAACAATCTCTGTCATGGTTATTATACTGTTAATTTCCATTTGCAATTGATGGCAATTTAACTCAGCCAAAAATCCATGTGTAATTCTTTTGTTGTTAACTAGTTTTGTGTTTGACAATGGACACGCTATCACATATATACTCGGAATCTCTCGGAGGGACTGAAAAATAAAGAACCACTAGTGTTTCATGTCGTTTGCACTTTGCTGTCCATGTGCCAAGGCATATCTCCCTACGCTATATTGCTAGAGCTCATTAATCACAAATAACATGTATATCAATAATTCAAGAGAATCAGGTCTCCAATTTTAAATTTTCATTCAAATCCCATCTCATAAAAGGAAAAAACAATCCAAAGAAGAATGAAAGAAGAGGAGGAAGATGGAACAAAATAATCGAAATCCATGTCTAGTTGAGATGAAAGGAAGGAATATTAATACTAAATAAAAAAAAAGTTAAAAAACGGCCATTATAAACGAATATTCAAAAGGATTATCAGTGCACACGAAGGTCAAGCAATAGAGAGGATTACCAAGTTTCTTAAAAAAAAAGGGACTAACCAACTAACACTGCTTTGAATAATATCGCAGCTAATTATCTAACAACTCCTTAAGTATATTAAGTAAAGAAAAGGGATCGAATTAAGAGAATGATGGGAAAGAAAGCAGAAAAGAAAACATTGGAATGCAAGGTATCGGTGCTTTAATTTGTGAAACAAAGAAAAGAAATTAAGAGTGAAGCCAAGTCTATTAACCCTTTATCCGACAAGCACGTTGAGTCATCGTCATAGACTCATAGCCAGAATTTCAGTCTCAGAGTGATAGCAACATTGAATAGATTCATGGCGTCCTTCATCTCAACTAATCAAAAATTATTACAAGCCGCAATCTCTAGAAGTTTCATTTCATTGCAGTATAGATGCCGGTCCTTAAATGTTTAACTACTATAAGCTTGTCAGTTCCTCTTTATCCAACTGGGAATACTGTTAACATGATCATAAGCTATGTATCCTTTTAAGATTTTAACTAGTTGCTATGCACCTGAGCTCTCAGGCATTGGCAGCTATGCTCTCCACACAAGAAAAGAATTTGCTGGTACGTAAAGTTTTGGTGAATAGTTTGCCACGAAAAGTCTGAACAAGCGAATCAAATGTTTGTTTGGTGTACAGAAACTCCTAGTTAGTGCAGTTTAATGTCAAAGGGAAGGCACGATTGCTATGGCTCTTGGTTTGGAACAGCGCATGTACTTTTGGATGGGTCATTGTTTATGGTGGCGTCCAATTATACCATGTATTTATGCGCACCTCGTCGGCTCGTCCTTTTCCCAAGATACTGAAATCAAAACAAATAAGTATTTCATCATCTCTCAAGAATGCAAGCTAAAGAATTATGGCTATGGAATTATACATGCAGAGCACGCAGATGATAAATTTGTAGCTGATGTTGAAGATTTGATGCTGAGAGAGTCTGTGATTGTAAAATTATAGTTTGGAGTCTAAATTTAATGATGAATGTTTGAAATTGTCAAAAATTGACTTCAAGAACTTATTTTATGAGATGATAAAATGCAAGGATAACTTGTGGAAATAGTAAGAATGGTTAATATTGAAATAATCTAAAAATGTATAGAATGCGTGCCATATTTTTCTCGGATGGAAGAAAGAAACTGATTTCGTACGTAGGTTTTGAATATAAAACTACAGAATCAAATAGATAATTTTTTAAAAAAAATGAAGGGAGAAAACGATAAATTTTTTGGGTGTTATTTGATTCTCAAAGTTTAAAAATGTGAATGATATAGAGCTTGAGATGATAATGAATGTAGTAATAAACAAGTGACTATAAAACGGATGTTTGGAAGCGTGAAATAGTTGTTTTTCAAAGTGGGTTTTGCTCAATGCAATAAAATAATATTTTTTTATTATTATTTAAAGATTATTTTTATATCAACACATCAAAATATTTTAAAAATAAAAAAAATAATAATTTAAATAAATTCTCAAATAACATTATTTAACACCCTTCCAAATAGCGTCTTAATCAACCAAGTTGTTAAGCAAATTATGTTGTTTAACCAACGCTATAGAGTGAAGATGGAGAATGGTTTGATTATAGAAAATTCTTAAATCATATTCATGCTCGAATCACTGATTTTGATGGCTTTGAAAACACTTTAAATTTATGGAAATGGCTAACAATCATGTTCGTGATTTTTCCAACAACCTGGTTTATGACACAGGGTGTTGGTAACTAACTCAGGTTGAATCCACGAAGGACTCGGGCATTTGATAACCTTGTGTCATTAGTCCTTTATGTCTTAGGATTCGGAGATTTTACATAGGTGATTAGTTTAATTTTAAGTGTCTAGTGGCTAAAAAAATATTATTACAGTTTTAAGAAAATTAATTAAGTTGTAATTAGTGCAATATCTTAATCAATAAAATAAAGAGTATTGGTTTGGATATTTTAATTTCTGACGTTAAATATCTTCAATGACCCTTCCTCTGATGCAAGTGCCATGAGGTTGTGAGCAAAATTTTGGTATAATTAAATGCCTTGAGTTGAAACTTTTGCAATATATCTTCGATGGTATAATTAATTGCCGCTGTGGCACTTGATAATTGCTTGAGATGTCGGATGCCCTAATGAAACAATTATTAATCATTAACGATTAACGAAAACTGGGAAATCATTATTACTCTTAAAAGAATACTCTTTTTTTTTCAGATTTTATTTTATTTTTCAATTCTTTTATTTAATTGAAAATTAAACCTTATAATTCATTTATTTTATTTTAAAATTATCTCAATCTCATTATCTAAGTTATAGATTTTACGGATTAACCTAGTTGACTTATTTTTTTTAGTTTTTTAAATTAAATTATTTTTTTTAATTTGAAAATTATAAATTTTATAATTTATTTTTTATAAAATTATTTTAATTTTATGATATAAATTATAAGTTTTTGCAAATTAACCCAATTCACTAAAGTTTTTTTTTTGTAATTTAATTTTTCTTCTTCTTCGCTGACGGGATTGTAATTTTATTATTTAAGGTAAAAAAAAAAAAAAAGTTAAGTGATTGTACAGAAACAACTGCAGAAAAGGAGGAGATACAAGTCAACAAGAAAGTGGTTAGCATCTACTACACAGAAAAAACAAGACAATAAATGACTGCCACAAAGCCTCCATCCGGCCAAACACAAACTTTATCAAGGACAGCGCAACGGCTGG
>Ga0307514_10003577_pt1 | contig 14793 bp, 16 predicted proteins | sample 16_EM_MG_FD_203088 | JGI IMG/M metagenome (GOLD analysis project Ga0307514, IMG submission 203088) | Populus trichocarpa ectomycorrhiza microbial communities from riparian zone in the Pacific Northwest, United States - 16_EM | ecosystem: Host-associated > Plants > Roots > Unclassified | place... | reverse complement strand
CCATCCTTATCCTCAACTGCGCTCAGTTCCGCATGCACGATACCCACGATACACACATCTATCTTCTCTGCCCATCCCGGCCTATCATTGAGGACTGCTCGGAGATCAAGTTCGCACCATTGCCGGTGTCGTGGATACCAGAGGGGATTCGTGGGGGTAAGGATGTAGTGGAGAGGAATAATATGTGGGACCAGGTGGATGATTTCAAGTGGCTGAGGGCGCATAGTCCAAATTGGAGTGTAATGCCGGGGGAGCAGAGGGTGGAGGAAGGGGTATGGCAGCAGGTTATGGAGATGGTTGGAAAGACAGCACTGATAGTGAAGGATAGGGGCAATGGTGTGATGGGTGCGGATATGGATGTGGAGAAGGTATTGGAAATAATGAAGAAGAGGGGAGAGACTTCATGAAAGTCTTGGGAAGGAGGAGGTATGGCTCCCTATCTGTGTAGCTAGCATATTTCTATCTTGGGCGGAAGAGTTATGTGTGCTATGAGACTATTAAGTCTCGCACATTATACGACCCTTTTGTTCTCAGTGTGTAGCGATTTTTCCCAGAACAGCCCTTTATCTCTCCATATTATATAGCCGAAATCTACATACAGCACGTCAGTTTCACCAAGTCAATATATGCACAAACAAAGCTCATATATTTGTTTTCCATTCACCCCTGCCTGCTCATCTCGCCACTCAATTTTAAAAGGTAGGTAAGAATAGTATATATATGAAAAGAAACCACTGAAGTCAGCGAGACTTAGACCGCCAGAGATTAACGCAGGAACCTGAATGAGAAAAAGGAACGGAAAGGCCAAAGAAGAACTAGTAATACAACCCATTTATGTAGACGTATAGAGAGGAAAAAATAAAAGAAATTTGTAATGGGAAATATAAAAAGGAGAAAAGAATAAGAGTAAAAACCAACCACCCATTGTACTGGAAAGGCTCCCCATTCACTACATATCTCCCTTCTAACCCCCCACCTAAGCCACCCCATTCCGAGGAGGTTGATCCTCTTATATCTCCCACTTGTCAGTTCAGAAACTGTTCCCCTCTTGTCTTCTTCCGGTCTTCGTTTTTTGTTCCCGCTATTGCTGCCAATGCCATTTTTCCCACTTCCCTCATGTAATCAACGGAATTTTGTCCAAGAGCACGAAATAGAAAGCCGACACCCAATCCGTTTCAAGGAAAATCCAAGCCCAGCGATGTAAACGGAAGAAAAGAAGATGCAAAAAGGGAAGGGAGCTCTAAACCAGGAGGTAGGATGTGGTTTTCTGCCCCTCTCCCAAATAAACACAGACACAACCATTCAACAGAGGAAAACATCAGAAAGCATGCCAAATGACTCCTTAATCGTCATCGTAAATAATTGACGCAACAGAAAAAATCAAAAAACCAGAGCATTAATAACATAACAACCCCCACCAATCCCAGACCGAATTTCATGCCCTGCAAGACCCGAGAAAATATGGCTACAGCGCCCCTCTCCAACGGTTCTACTCAATTCAGCATGCCACCTGTGGCCTCCACCGGTCCAGACAAAAATCATGAAGCTTATTTGAGGCCTTCCAATCGTATACGTTCAGCTTCAGCTTCCTTCCCCACCTTCTTCTTCGCCCTCGGTTTCCGCGCTGTAGGTGGCTTTGCAGCTGCTCCTCCACGACCCCCACCCCTGCCTCTTCCACCACCTCTGCCACGTTTACTGGTACCATCAGCCCTAAAGAATAGCAACCGATTAGTGTAACGCTCCACCATAGCAAAGAACTGGGCTCCCAGTAACAAGGTGACATACCTCTCAACATGCACCTTCTCTCCCTGGGGAATCAATGGCCCACTGTACACAAAGAAGCCGTCCTTAGCAGCAGCAGCCTGTGCCTCGTAAAGCATCTCCGAATCGTCAATGAATGAATCATGAAAGTCGTAGGTATCATGCTGCTTCCTCTTTGCTCGTTTCTTGGGCTTATTGTCCGCCGTTGATTCCCCTCCATCTACCCCTCCTATTCTCCTTTCCTCCATAGCGCTTTCCGATTCTGAACCATCCACCATCATCTCATCGCCCGATATATCCGCCAATCTCATTCGCTCTCGATGAGCCCTTGGGTTAATCGCAAATGCCCCGTATTTCTCTTCGGCGAGCTTCGCAAAGTTGACGTACTTGTTTGTCTCACCATTGAGAGGAACGTGAATATAGATTGTCGGGATTTCTATTTGATCTCCACTATCACCCAGTATATCCACACCTGGAAGTCCAGACAAGAGACCATTCCCAGTCGCCTTTAGTACAGACGCAGACACAGCAGTGGATGCCTTCTTTGTCTTTGCAGCTTTCGGTGAGCGTTGACCAGTAGTTTCTTTTGCAGTCTCTTTTGCACTATCTTTTGGAGGCTTGTCGCCTTTTGCGGGCTTCTCGGGTTGCTCAGGAACAGGAGGTGGTGCTGGTGCTACCGCTGAAGTTATAATGGGAGGCGAATCAATTTCTGGTTTTATGACTGGGGGGGCAACGGATTTTTCGGTTGCCTTTCGTGAGTAAGCAGAAATAGGAACTGCAGGTTGCGGTTGGGGAGGCGTTGGTTGGGGATCGGTAAGAAATGAGATGGACGGAGATGCAGATGCAGGATTCGGACGGACTGGGTCATAATGGCCATTGAGGAGTGATCGGTTTCTCGAAGCTGGACCAGCAAGCGATGGACCGGAGGCCGATGGTGGCTTGTTCATATTTATTTTAGCATTGTCATCAGGATCAGACTCGATGGTAATTATCTCTTGAATATTAGCTGTTCGCGCCTTGGTTTTTCGTGTATTTGTTGGTGGCGGGTTCTGATGTACGAGTGGTTGTAAGTGTTGTTGCGTGTAATGTGGCGGGTTTGCGTTGTTATTTGTCATGATTGGATTGGGAATATCCCCAACCACCATGTCCGGAGCCATCGAGTGTTGGTGATAGTGATTATTTTGGGGCATGGAAGAATATGGTTGATGCGGTTGCTGGGGTGTTGGCGTGGGAGCTACTGATGGGGTTGAGCCGAGACTGTGTCGACCAGCTACACCACCGTTGCCTTTATTCTTGCTGGCAACGGCCTTCCCACCCCCGTTCACAGTTCGAGAGGATGTGCTTGACGGGGGCATTGGGTTCATCAGGACATGGCTGTCCGACGGGCCGCTGTAGGAATGGCGTCCCGACATAGTGACGATACTGGTGACAATGTGTGTGCACACAACACCTGTGCTCTTGGGGCTGGCTGATATGGATGCCAATGGCTGCTGGTGTGGCCGGGAGTTCCGACGAGACAGAACCGAAGCGAGGGATAAAGGGAGGAATAAAGGAAAAAGAGAGAGAGAGGAAGAATGAAACAACAAGGCGTGAGCCAATCGATGTAACGATGTAATAAGAAACTGGAGCAGCAAATACTTTTTGGACTGGATGGAACTTTAGAACTTTGAGAGGGGATGGTGCGGGCAGGCTATGTTGGCCTGACAGGTACAAAGTGAGAGTGGAGGGAGGGGAGGGGAGGGGAGGGGTGAAAGAGCAGGAAGGAAGGGAAGGGAAGGGGAAGGGAAGGGAAGGGAAAGCAGAAGAGGCCTATTTAACCAGCCAACAGCACAGTCGAGGCCGTTTCGTTAATATTATTACTATCGCTTTTTTTTCTCCCGTCTAGAGAAAGGGTCTCCTTCAGACGGCTGCGTGGACGAGATGCTGAGAGGGGGAGTGGCAGAGGGGAGTGGCAGAGGGGAGATGGGGTGAAGGACAAGGACGGCGGAGACGGAGAGCCGGTGTGAGACGACGTAGGACGACGTAGGATGAAGCAACTACAGTACGGGCCTGCATACGGGGGGGGGGGGCAGTCTTCGCCGCCGCGCCGTCAAAGTGAAGCAAGCGGACACACCACGCTGGAGGGGCTTGACGGAGCAGTTGAAGGCTATTGCGCTGGAGCCCCGGGCATGGCATACGTTAAGGCATACGTACGAAAAACCCCAATGTTGCAACCTGAGCAGCAGGCCGACAGCAAGCTGATATTGCTTGCATACGGCATTGGCTCCCAGACCCAGCTGGCGAGAGCCTGGGCCCATCTGAATATTAGTGGGATCCGCCCCAATTGCAAAAATGGTCCCATAGTAGGTACACATGTCCGTCCATGACCAAGACGGTGAGGCCCGCGAGTACAACTACAACGGCCCTGGAGCATTGAGTCCCAGGTTGGCCAATTAGGGACCTACCAGGCACACTGTTGCAGCAGCTCTGCTGTATCTGCTGTATCTGCTGTATCGTCTGCACTGCTCCGAATTCATGACCCCAGACGAAGCACATGATGCGGTTCATGTGGTCAAGATTGATACTCATGATCCGCCAGAATGTCCGTAGTTGTTTCTACTCTACCACCACAACCCTGTGGCCCCTCCCCCCCGTGGCTGCCATGTTCTGCATCCATTGTGAGAGAATCCACAAAAGAATCTTCGTGATAGATAGAGACAACGTTCGTTACCTATTACACTAGACGATGCCCCATGCGGCTTAGCCATATTGGTTACTAGACCTAATTAATAACCCCCAGTGCAAGTTGCGCTAGTCTGGTTGGCGCCTCACTGTAATGTTACCAGCATTTTGCTCAGTCACTTTGGAGATGGGGATCACAGCAATTTAACCCAGCCCTGCAATGTAAGTATGTCGAACTGGGAATTTTCCATAAAAGTGCCGAGTGGCCCAACCCTAATTCTGGGTTCTGTATGTGTGTGTGAGGCCATATACGAAATAAGTATATATATGACAATCCATCGCCGAGCTTGTCGACTGTCACCTTTCCAGGCTCTGAACCCTAAGTTAGTGTCGGGACTTCCCCCCAAAAAAAGAAAGGGAGAAAGAAAGAAATCTGCGAGAGTAACTGAAGGCTCTTTCACCACTATGACTCCTGCGGCTAAGGTTGCATCTACATCGAATCAGATTAGATGTGACAATGGGGTTTCATGGGTGTCGGAGAGCAAGTATGTAGAGTACATAATACTCTACCAGACTACCTACACGTAGTACTCTGTACTCTACATAATGTAGGTACTTGCAAGGTTGCGCGTCGACGTCGAGCTTGGGGGAGCAAATGCTGCTGCATGGAGACGGAAGCGGCAAAACTCTGGCCTACCCCAGCCTATACCGATGACGGGATAAACGATATTAAAATTAGAACGCCTCAATCTGGTTGAATCGGGCGCGCATACTCTATTCGAAAGTTTCGCGCACCAAACTCGATCGACACGTCCGAGCCAGAAATGTAGAGTTTCAGCCCCCGCATCAGACTAGTTCCATTGTTTCAGGGCCGCACTTGGTTCTGAGTGGTCTGGTTAATCCGATTGAATAACGCAAGATGCCCAATCGGGTCACGGTGCAACGACTTTTGCCAATCCAGGGAGTAGTCTGCTTGATAGGAGGTACGTAGATAGGGAGGTTCGAATCAAACGTGAGATGTGGGCGAGTAAGCCCAATGCTGAGAGGATTACCGAGTTGATTCTCATAAGTGTCACTCTGCCGCCTGATAATCTCAGCTAAGATTCTGATGACACAGAATCACGGATGGAATCATCTTTGTAACCAAACCACCAATTTCCCTAGTCTTGTGGGTGCCAGACTGCGATTTCTCATAGTTCTGTATCTACTGGTGGTTAATACTAGTATCTGCCTGTGCAACAATCTGAAGGGGTTTATTAATGCTTCTTTTCGCCTATATCGGGGTGTCATGCTTGGGTGCATACGCTTAACCAAGGGTGCAGCTTGAGCCTCACTGTCACCCAAAACTCATAATGCAATCACAGGCCGCGATCTATCAGCACAGTTGGCAAGGCTGAAGAGCTTGATTTAGTGGAGCTGACGATGTTCCCCAATCACCCACGCAAACCCCAACATAGACTAGCTCTGCAATAGACCCTGAGGTATCCGAGTGAAGATGTAGGTAGGTATGCTTGTCGCAGATCTGCCTGTACGTTTCATTGGGTCATGGTGAAGGGTGACTGCTGTACACTACAAGGTGATGCGTTGCCATGCGGGTACTCGCACTGCAGCTCATGTACCCTGCAGGGCCGGGTGGGGGTGTGCTTCAAACGCTGTGGGGTATAGGTACACAACATGTGGAGATACCTATCTCTCTTTCAGTCTTTTTTTACGTGGTTTCCTGACAGCAATCTCATCACATGCTCTGCTGGTTCTTGTTTGTCTTGATACTGTTTGATATGTGCCAGTTGAGAGAATCATGTCGGCTACAGGCCACTTACTCTTGGAGTTAGAGCAGCTTCAGGTGTGTGATTGAGAGGATTGGTCTTGTACTCTACATTTGCGGTGCCAACAAGAACATCTGCGAGACACTCCGAGGAGTTTGTTTTTTCTTGTCTGAACGCAGATCCTCCAACCATGCATACACTAGTCTATGTATGGCTAGAGCAACCCTTCCCCAAACAGAAGAAACGTTTTCCTGTGCCAAGACCAAATCCCCCACATCGATATCGTGCGTCATGAGCTGAAATTTAGAGTGACCTTATATAGAGTAGAAGCTTACTTTAGGTAATCCAGTGTAATTCATCCCATATAACACTGTGTTTCGTTTCGCAAGTAATCCTATATTCAGTATACGCAGTTCATATCTTTAGTCCTTCTCGGCGATGGCAGCAGCAGTACATACTCCCTCTACGACGAATTGCGCATCGTTCTGTCAACATGACAAGCTGACCACTCTTTAGAATCCCCAAAATGCCCGCGCCGCTCTCCTCCGAATCTCCAAAATCTGGCCACCTGATCCCCTTCGCCCAGACCTCTCGTTTTCCAACTTCCTTGCAGCTCGAGCAGAAGCCCTCTCAGGTACCCCTCCACCCCCACCGGGCACCTTTGGGAGATCACCGCTAGATACACAGGTGAAAGCACTGGAAGAGCTCACTGCTGGGAAGTTTGCAAAGCAGGTGCGTACGCAGTTCCGGCCTACCGCCCAATGCCAACTCAGCTATCTGGAGCACTTACGTGGTGCGAGAGAGTGGAGGGATGGGGATGTGACGACGGTTATGGATTGGTGGGCTGATGGGGTCATTGGGCGTGTCTAGCATCCACTCAGCGATAAAACTCTTCGCCCTCCAGCTATGCCCGACTATTATGAGAGGCTAGTTCAAGAAATGGCGGAAGCACCACAAAGGTCGTGGCTCCAGCGCATGTTGAATAGCTGGAAGGGATATATAAGGATGGGGTGACGCTAAGCATTTGCTAGGCTTAATAGTGATTGAGAGGGGTAGCCCCATACTGCTAATATTCAAGAAAAGGAAAAGGAATACAAATCACCAGGCTGTGAGAGTAAGCGTTGTTTTGTACTCTATGAAGGATTAATATAGATATCTATGCGGAAAATGAATGTTGCGCTAAGATTTTATCAACAGGGGTAAAATGTTAAGTGGGGTAGGATTATTGCTTTGCTTTTTGTCGTACTGGGTACCAAGTACTAAGTACATACATACTGTACCTAGGTAGGGAGTGGATATATTTTGGCACACAAGCACTTTGGGAGGTACATTCTTTCACAGAAGGGAAGCCGTGCTTATTAGTAGCGGTTGAATTCACAATTTGAGTCTTGTTTCTTGTAGGACCAAAGGATAGAGGACCCATCTCTATACTAATTGGTATCCAGCTGCAGCCTCGTGGCGGAAATATCCCAGCCAATCATGAGGTCACTCAGCGAGCTGCGGGAGGCTACGGCTCTTCGATGAGTATGTATCCATCGTAACGGTAAATAAACTATAATTAGAGCGGGATGGTGGAGTGATATAGTTAAAACTTGAAGTCAGTCAGTGTTACCCTGAATTGAGAATTCCTAAAGCGGCGACACTTGAATCGAGAGGTAGGTACGTAGAGTACTGTACCTACCCGCTGAAACATCGACACCCTGGAATTTTCTTATTGTCTAGACCGGGGTTGCATCCCTGGTTTCAGCAGCAGGCCACGAACAATTTCCCGTGCTTAGAAATAGTACAGACACATACAGTAGCCTTTACCATGGCCTTCCGCGGTGAACGCTTCAACCTCAACCTTGACGAGGATGCCGACTTCCTTGGGGGCCCTAGCTTTCCTTCAACCCTCACACCTGGTGGGGGTTCCATAAAAGACATTGTCGAAAAGCCCGTTTCTTCAACACCAGTGGCACCATCTTTTGCCTCCCGTGCAACAGCTACTGGGTTTCCTGAGCATAAGAAGAGAGTTCCAAAACAGTCTGCATTTCGGCAACAACGACAGCAACAGCAGCAGACCCAACCTCTACAACCGTCACCCGCAAATGCAGCCTCACCACGACCGAATGTTGGGCCATCATCTCCTATGGACGGCATGAAGGCCGAGAGGCAGCAGATAAGTGACGAAAATCAGAGGAGGCTTGATGCAATGTCACCGGAAGAAATTGGGAGGGAGCGGAGGGAACTACTGAGGAACCTGAATCCGGCACTTGTAGAGAGGCTACTACAACGAGCGACGCTCGATGATAAGAATATTACTCCGAGTGGGTGGAACATTGAGGGGTCGAAATTCCCTCGGCCGATGCGTGGACCAGAGGAGGAGTTCAAACCCAACCCTGTCCCCAAACCCATTCGCAAACCCGCAACTGTTGAAGATGAGGCAGAAGCTCAAGAAACAGACACTGAGGGGCCGCTTGGCCCTGACGAGCGTGCCCCGCGAACACTTCCTCCAGGGCAGAAAACCCTCGACGCCGATCCTATCAGAGTCCCCATACACTTCCCAGCGCCCCCCGCCGCACCTGAACTAGACCCAAGTTCACCCGACTTTCTTAACCAGCTACACGAAAAGTACTACCCAGACCTTCCTGCCGACCCCAGCAAGCTCTCTTGGATGGCCCCTGTATCTGATATCGACGATGCTACTTATCTACCTTCACTCCCGTCATTACCCCCATCGGCCATCCGGTTTGACTTTAAAGGAAACATTCTTCCGCCCCGACAAGCGCGGGAGATGCCTACCCACCTCGGACTACATCACCACGGAGAGGCTCCAGGTGCAGCGGGGTACACTATCCCGGAGTTGAGCCATCTGGCTAGAAGCTCGTTTCCGGCACAGAGGTGCATGGCTTATCAAACACTGGGAAGGATATTGTATAAGCTGGGGGTGAGGGCATACGGGGAAGAAGAGGCTCTCAATCAAGGCTTGTGGAAACGCCTACACGAGGGAAGGGTACTAGATGGATTGGAGGAGGCAGCAAGTGGGAAGGCGGGGGGTCATATGGGGATTAAGGCTTATGCGACAGAGGCTTTGTGGTTGTGGCAGAAGGGAGGGGGGCGGAGGTGGAAGGCAGAATGAATGAGGTTTGGAGGCAGTTTATACTTGTAGCATGCATCTGATTGACGGCCTTGAAATAGCACGCCAGTTCCCATACAGCGTGTATGTAGCATCATTGGTACGGCCGTCTCTGCAATCGGTATCTTCAGAGAACCAGACTATACTCGGAGGGACTCCATATATGGGCGGGGAGACACCTCTATAGCTGCGACCACTCATATCCCGTACGGCCTGTGCATCATGAATCCCGTAGCGGGGACTCTAAGGAAAGATACATTAGACATAGCCACGCCCGCAACTTGTATTGATCCGGACCCGGGCCTATGCAGTAAGGCGGGGTCCACTGCGCTGTGTCCCGTGCCATGGGCATATAATGTACAATATGCAAGTTGTCTGGTTGATGCTTACTGCTGTTGACTTGTAAAGAGCGAATGGGGCACCTATTGAACAGTCGCTTTGAGCATGGAGCAATCATTATCGGGGACAGAATGAATGAATGAATGTACTCGAGTACTCGAGTACAAGACATGGAGCCCGGAAATCGGACCACACGCACAATGCAAAATGCACAGTGGTCCCTGTCTCTCCCCCAGGTGATTCGCAATAAATTGACTGCCGTCATCCCGGCCATGCCCACTCTATCGGAGCCCACTCAATGTTGTACTCGAGTAGAGTACATACTGTAGCAAGACCTGCCTCCAAGTACTAGCAATAAGCATAGACATAGAACTATATTATAGAGTGAAAGTTGAAACGAGGGTGGAATGGAACACTCCGTTGCCACTGTCACGCCCCCCGCCCAAGCGCCGCCCGCTTGACTCGACCTCATCACCTTACCAAGCTTCCGTAGCACCGCCCCTTACGTTACGGGGATTCACCACTCACTCCCCCTCATTCTACTCTCCTTTACATCCATTTCTAAGGCTTCTAATCGCATCTTCTCTTCTCTGGCTTATTATTGGTCACAGCTCTTACGCAACTTACCCTCTACTTCTTTCCGTCGTTTTTGTTTTTGTTTTCCTTTTTGCTCACCTCCACACACACACATACAACAGCCATGTCTGGTTCCCGATACGAGAGGGTATGTAACTCCGAAATGCACTTTTTTGGTTGGCTCTTGGAACTAATTTACCCCTCTATCACTACCACATTACAGGTCAATACCGATGATGTTGAGGATGCGAGAGACATAAATGGAAATAGGATCGAGGACGACTCACCAACCGAACGCCCAACTGCCTCACACTCACGTCAAAACTCTTACGCACACCAGATACCGAGCTCACCCCCCCCTTCTTTCCACTCTGTCATAGAGGCCGATTCAGCGTTACAAGACTCCTTCGACGCAAGCGACGATGAGGGAGAAGACATGAGGAACTTGCGCCGGACGCCAGAAAATACAAATTCCTTCCAAGAATCAGCCCCACTTGCCCCTGCACCCTCGACATCACGGTTAGGTGCCATCTTTTCGGCACCAGCAAATTGGTTAGGAAGATCGAGTACTCCATCCGGGCGCCGCATCGGGAATGGGAATGATGGGGTATTTGCAAATATCAGTGCGAAGCCCCAGGTGGAAGAGGAGGAGCAGTTGCCGGTGAGCTCAAGATGCTCTACATAATATCTACCAGTCAGTGCTGATATCAGGTGCAGAGTTATGAGCAAGCTGCGGCAGATCCACCCCCACCTTTTTGGGAAACTACTATTATGGCTCCAGGATTGGGGTCAGATGAAGTCTTTATTGATGGACTCCCAGTAGGAACATTTTTTGCTTTTATCTTCAATGCGATGGGTAAGTTTTCGCTTCTACGGAGGACCAGACTAGGTTTTCCTGGTCGAGGTTACTTGGAGTCTCCGTCGGGCTAATGGGTCGATAGTTTCTACCTCTTTGCAACTCCTCGGATTTCTTCTAACATACCTCCTACATTCCTCGCATGCAGCCAAGAACGGATCACGAGCAGGATTGGGTGTTACACTTATTCAGTATGGCTTTGCCGTGCGATCACAGCCTGACGGCGTAACTGGCGGACCCCCACCACAAGAGTCAGAGCCAAAGGATCCCAATAACTATCAATTTGGTACCAGTGGAGACACAGCCAACGAAGTAGCCGCCAACGTTGATTCTATTACACAAAATGAATGGCTTAGCTACATCTTTATGATTGTCGGATGGTTTATTCTCATCAGGGCACTCACAGACTACTTCAGGGCAAGGAGGACGGAGGCTGTGGTGTTGGCCAGCCCGGATAGGGGGCTCGGGGTAGCCGTCGTTGCTGAGAATGAGACTCCAGACAGAGCTGTATAGGCGTTGGGTTTGCAGATTTCAACGCGGTTTAGGCTCGGTTCTGCACATATAGTGTCCTTGTCAGGCACTTTTCCTTTGTCAATTCATCACTTTAGCCGGAATTTCTCAATTCTTTCACATTTTAATTCGGCGAAGGGGGGGTTCGGTTGGGGTTCATCAATTGGGATTCAGTTTTTTTATATTTCAGATTCGACTACTTAACGTTTCAGGTCAAATGCTCAGCAACTACGAGTTAGCCATCTCTCGTCAGTCGATACACTCCGCCTCCTTTACCCTTTGTTTGATTGTCGTGAAGTTGAGTATCCTCGGGTCGCGCGTTGATTCTCGCCTTTTGCGCCCAGAATAATACCGGGTTTTGGGGCACTTGGGTCTTGTTTATATTTCTTTGCTGTTTCTTGGGGTACTACTATATGAGTTGTAGACTGAATAAAATTCCCACCTGAGACAGATATTGAGTTCATTTCTCGTTGGTGCCAGGTACGTCTCGGCGGACGGTTTGGAATTATGACGAGTATCACGCTGTTATGCATACAGATAGGAAGCTCTATGATTACCGGATTTACGATATCTTTGAGCTGGTACGGAGTATTGGGCGTTTATTTACATCGGTTTCGGGCCGACTGGCCAATCAGTAGTCATCACACAAAATGACAGCTCTATTCAAATCTGCTCTCCTCTTCAAGACTTACAGAATGATACCAATCTTCAATACCTTTATTCATATTGATCTTCCGCAAGACCGAACGGTACAAGCGACACGAGCACAGGTGGCACGAGCGGATTGGACAACGAATACCAAGCACGAACCTCGTGTGAAGAATGGAAGGAACAGGTACAGTCGGCGTCGGATGGGTCTGGGTCTCCAGAATCCCCACGACATGGAAGGAGGTGGCCGCGAGGCTTCATTTTTACTTCATTGGAGCCGATGGGAACGTCCGTAAGGTCACGCACGGCATCGGCGCTGAGGAATCCCACGAAGAGTGCTGGAAAGTGGCAGTGACCAGCGTGGCGGCAAGAATTGGAACCAGCACGAGCATGGTGGTATCCGACCTCCGGCTGGTCCTGAGCTTGGGGGAGTACGTCCTCCAAGCCAAGGACATAATTTCAGCGGAGGTGGTAGACCTCAGTGGAACTCGCGAGCCCGGAGGCCACCGCCAGTAGGGAACGTTCGCCTTCCTGTTCGCGGGATGGGAAATGGACATGGGGAAGATCGAAGAAGGGACCGACCCGGTCGAAGATTTCACCCCTACTCAAGACAGAGGCCAAGGGACCCCACGCAGGCCCACCCCCGAACCACTCACGGACCCCCCTGCCCCCGAGGTCGAAGACTTTGATGAACATATGGGGGCTTCGGGGAAGACGAAGACCCCGCAGACGCTCCCCAACCTTCAGAAAGGGAGTTCGATTTAAGCGAACTCCGAGGACGAAGACCTGCACGAGGCCCCGTATCGCGAGGAGACACACCGGGGAGGGAAGAAGAAGCAGGAAGGACATGAGAAGCGCAAGCTCATATCCCCCGATACCGGACGAGAAGACGGAGGACGGAATCCCGATCTAGAAGGCGCTGGTGATGGCACACACCTTCTACCAAATACTCCGTGACGAACAAGTAGCGGGCTGCATCGACTTGAGACCCACGGAGAACCAGAAACTGATGAAAGCGCTGAAGAAGATGGAAGACGGCATCGCGGAAGTCTGGAACCTGGGCATCTGCGAATGCCAGGTCACGTACGGGGGCCTAGATACCTTTGCAACGGACGACAAGACCGCCATCCAGAGGGAACTCAACAAGGTCAAGGAAATGGTCACAGAACTGCACGCCAAAGCGGGTCTCGGGACCAAGAAGGCAGCGGTGAGAACTGACGCAGCCGCCAGAAGGTCGAAGAGGCAGCGACCGTGAAGAAGAAGGCGAAATCTTGGGCCCAACGTGTGGAAAAGGGACCGGCTGAACCAAAAGGCAAAGGACCCGAGACGAAGGTACAAGAGGGAAAACATTGGACAGAGCACTTTTTCCCTTTTTTGTTTTTTCTCTAATTCGCGGTGGAGTGACGTAGTTTCTTGGCGTAGGGAAGGGGGAGCTGTGGATAAGGAACAATCCTCCGACGGATAGCGTAATAAATTGCAAATCACCACCACCACCACTACCACCACCACCCATTCCCGCTCCACACCATCCACCTTCTCCACCTCTCAATCTTTTTAGACTTACCACCTTACTATCTTGGTTCACCGGGACTGGTATAGCATCGCCAGTTAGTCTACACCCGCCTATCCAGCAGCTAGTCATTGTGGAGGATACTTGAGAGGAATTGAAGTGAAATTGTAGAAGGGGGCTTTGTATCTGGGAAAGGAAAGCAGCAAATGGAAGGAGCAGATATGTCTTGGAGATGCTCCAGCACGACGAACGAGGGGTTGGTGAATAATTTGTGGAAACATGGGCTATTGTGTACGCCCAGAATTAGGGAGGCGATGGTGAAGGTGGATAGAGCGCAGTTCAGCAGGGAGATGCCGTACGAGGACAGCCCGCAGAGGATTGGGTATGATGCAACGATCAGTGGTGAGTTTCAGGGGTACCTACTTGTGGGTATGGGACTAATGCCTCGGGCAGCACCACATATTCATGCGAATGCGTTGGAGACGCTGAAGGAGTATCTTAAGCCGGGCAGTAATGTATTGGACATTGGGAGTGGGAGTGGGTATCTTTGCGCGGTGATGGCGCATCTAGTCGTATGTCTCGCACCACTCTCCCTCATAAATCTATTAATATTAAATATCTTTCCTCTCCAGGCCCCCAATGGCAAAGTCACCGGCATCGACCACATTCCGCAAATCACCTCCCTTTCCGTTGCCAACATCCACAAAAGCCCTACCACATCCGAAATGCTCAAATCCGGGCTCATCAGCATCGTCACCGGGGACGGTCGGCTCGGATATTCGTCCAATGCTCCATACGATGCCATCCATGTCGGCGCTGCGGCCATGACTGTCCATGAGCCGCTGCTTGAGCAGTTGAAGAGCCCTGGGAGAATGTTTATCCCGGTTGCTGAAGGGAGTGGTATGTTTGGCGGGCAGGCAGTGTGGCAGATTGATAAGGATGAGAAGGGGAATGTGACCAAGAAGAGGCTGTATGGGGTTATGTATGTGCCGTTGACGGATGCGAAGAAGTTTGAGGATTGAAATTGGGGTTTTTTTTTTTTTTTGGAGGG
>Ga0307514_10003576_pt1 | contig 14800 bp, 12 predicted proteins | sample 16_EM_MG_FD_203088 | JGI IMG/M metagenome (GOLD analysis project Ga0307514, IMG submission 203088) | Populus trichocarpa ectomycorrhiza microbial communities from riparian zone in the Pacific Northwest, United States - 16_EM | ecosystem: Host-associated > Plants > Roots > Unclassified | place... | reverse complement strand
TCTTCTATTCCTGTATCTATCACCGTATTTTATTGGACGCGGTTTTTAGCGCGCGTTTCAGACCATGTGAGCCGCAGCGCTGATCCCTGCGCGGCTGAATCTCGAAGACTTTCCGCATGGCACTGTACCTCTGATATGCAGAAGACAGGGGGTTCTTTTTCATACTATTTTTTCTTGCAAATCACATACATACATCACGTACGTACCCCCACTGTTTTCAATTCGCGAATTTGCAATTGGGGGACGCAATTTATCTGTTGTTGGTGTGCGCAACTAGTCGATGGTTTGCAAAAGCACTCTCGAGGTATTGGCATATCATTTTACCTCACTAGTTGGCGCAAATACGGTAATCTCGAATCCAAATACGGCAGGCAATATAATTCCATTTAGGCTAGCTCCTGATAGACTGCTTTCCTGGTTGGGTAGTGACTACTACATGTGGTATAACGTCCTCGCCGGTTATAGTGCGGTGTTGCACCAACCAACTATAGTTATTGTGAGTTGAACACAAAGATCAATTATACATAGCTGTGGCCTCGTATTCTCCTATTTACCGATAAGAGATTAGTGGGTACTACTAGTGAACAGCAAATTTCACATGATTGAAAGAATACAAGGAGCAAGGCCTTTTGTACTGCCTGATGCATCCCTAACAATGATGATTGAACCATCACCTCGAATTCTACCCGTGAAAATTCCTGTCAATTGTGATGCATTGCTACCTCCCCTTTTTTTCATCGAGAAGGTTTCCACCAATTGAGCCAACAAACACAACACCAGCAAACAGAAAGAGAGATTGCTGAACAGCTACATTGCTTGAGCTTGGTATTAAGCATTGTGGTAGACTCCTAGGCTCTCCATCGGCTGGCATGATTCATAAAGAACGGTAAGGGTAAGATGTAAGGAAGAGTTTTTTTTCCCTAGTCTATACGCCTATGAAGCCTAGGCTATGAGGCGGTCATGGAACCTTTAGCAGAGCTTTCATTGAGAGCGGTTAACCACCAGGAGGGAGGGTAATAGCAGGTAAGAGAAAAGCAGTGGGCAAGCACAAGCTTGTCTTGTTCTCCCTGCTGGATCAAACTACTTATGGAAAGTGGAGAAAATGAATGCTGGACTTACATAGGCACTTTTTGAATGAGGGTGGGCCACATTGGGTAATTATAATATATTTGGTTCAAGCTGTCCTCCAACCAAGGGTAAGCTCGATATACCCAAAGGGTGCTGGATCCTCCCAATCAGGACCCCAGTAATCATAAGGATCAGGGATCTTCTCTCGCGCCCTTTCATCTCTACTCTCAGACGCCGTTTCCCTAGAACACCTTGAGTCGGATTTATCTTCACGTTTTTGGCAGGATCGCGGCGAGGGCCTGGCGCAGTGAAGGGAGTCTTAGCCACACCAGACTTGTGATTGCTCATCTTTGTCATTGACTTCAAGTAGGTGTCTGCCTTCCATTGGACGCCATTATGCGCGCACTGAGACTGGGTTGTAGTTTCCTAGCCTTGAGGGTGGCACGAGAGTGGCTAGACACACTCTTATCCTTCCCACCATTGGGATTTGGGTTGGAGGAATAGCAGCTCCCTACTTTACAGCCGGTTATTCGGCTTGGAGGGTAGTGAGAGATGGGAATGGAAGATTGGTGAGGACTGAGGTCTTTAGGCATAACTCACAAGTTCAATCAAAAAGGTTAAGGGATGCTGGACTCCTGGCCGCTTATGCACCCGTAAGTAACCACCCAAGAGTGTGGGCAAACAACATGGCAACTGTCCAGTGATCGGATGATTGACAGCCTCGGATGCCATGAGCCAGTGCAGGAAGCGTGCAGAACCAGACTAAGAGCGCAATTCTCCGGACGTTTCCGAGACTAGCTTTCTGGTACTTTCAGGGTAACTGCAAACCGTCTATAGTTAGTTTAAGCCGAGCTATATTGAAGATCAGAGCATGAGAAGAATATGGAGGCTCGCCAAAGGGTATCTTTGATGCCTAGGGGAGTACCCTAGTTAGCAAACGTCACTGCAAACCCAACCTCCTCTTTTAGACACCACCAGCTCCAATTCCCCTTCTGACATGGGCAGATTCCACTCACTGAGTATAACATACACCCTTAATTAGTGTTCTGGGGAAAGGAAAGCCCAACCATTCCTAGAAACATCCCAGATATTAGCGATTCTTCAGTCCATTAGGCCATCAGGCTACGAGCTCTCTGCATCAAGGTAGACCAGTTGGCACCATGAAAGTGGTTAGTGTCATCATGTAGTCTGAATTGCACCACTATACAGGCCAACACACTTGCTATTCTCCCCAGCTCCAACACAATCTGAGATTGTTTGCACCATAGGGGTGAGCTGAACTGCTCACAGCAGTTTTTTGATTTTTTTAATTCCAAGGAAGAGAAGATCCACAAGACACTGTATCTCTATCAAACAAGGGTTGAGGAACACGTACACGAAGTACAGATTCCGAGACTAATACTTTACTGGAATATTAGCGAAATGATATAACCAGGGTATAGGAGATAACGCTCCTGTACCAAGTATACTTCGTAATTCTCCCAATACCAACATGAGGACAAAAGAAGTCCAGACTCTTGGTATCTGTTGTTCCGTAGTTATAGAGATAGGCCTTTCCCACAATGTCAGTGAAATATACCTAAGCGGCCTCGCAATCGTGACACTGTTGGGATCTTTGCCATAGTCACCCTGCCTTTGGGAAACTCCCCCGACAATAACGTGCAGTTCAGTCCACAAAACGCTAACACTTATCAACTGACTGGGCAGACTCCTCTGAGGACCTTACAGACCCCTGAGCTCCTCCCCAAAATCACAGTTGATTTTTTGTTCCAAGTCATTATTGCTAACAGGATCATGACTGGACTAATGGTATAGCTTTCCTGTACTTACACATACCATATAGCACCAAATAGCCAAGCACCTCAATATCATATCAGTCTTCGTGATGATCTCTGTATATAGGTCTCAAATACCTTCTCGAAGAGCGCCGCCCACCCCAAGGGGGCCATTGACCAAGCCCCCCAGCGTGATAGATTCGGTCTCTCCCACCAGCTTCTGAGATATTATACTTCAGGCGAATTTTCCATGCCGGTCATAGTCTCGACACTACACATGTCAGTGTCTGTGTGTTTGAGCTCTGTACTTTTATATTACCCTCCCTAGTCAGAACATCAACCACATCCCTGTAGCTCATCATCCGAGCCGTAATATGGTAGTCAAATGCGGCCAGAGTACAGTAGCTGTGTGGGGTATAGCGGGGCACTGGCTGAATACCTAGTGAGACAGTATACATATGTACACTAAGTAGGTACCTAGGTTGGAGCGCCGATTGCGAACTACACTTTCCAACCCAGTACCGATTTGTGATGGTGTAATGATCCATGTCAACCACCCCGGCGACAGAGATAAATTGTTTTCTAACACTCTTGAATATGCTCTACAATATGTGCATACTCACTAGGGAAATAAGTCATGCAAAATCATGGTATACACCAATCCACCCCGAAAACTAGAGAATACCCCCCCTTCACCATAGAGGCCCCTCGAGATAGGAAGACTACGAGCAAACAAGCCTATACAATGCCAGCACCTCAATTTACCATCTATATTAAGATTAGTATACATAGAATGGCTATATGGGAGTTGGTATATGCAAACACTTACATTGGAAAATTCGGGCAATTTCCAGCTCTCGCCAATGCCTCAGCATCCTGAGAATCAACAGCCTCCGTACTCTCTGAAACTTCTATAACTGCATTCCCAGCTTGTTCTAGATCCTCCGCCCTCTCTTCTGCACCCTATGTGCTTCCCATGTCTACTGCCTTCGGCCTAGGCGACTTCATAGACTTTCAGAGCCTTGGAGGCTTCCAATGTTCTGCACGAGCTTGGTTGTGCTCAAGGTGCCAGAAAGCCTCAACTGCAGCATATCCCGCATTCCATTGAGCTTCCAAAATAGCCTGTGTCTCATAAGTGGCCTTCTTCTGCTGTATAGCCTACCCCTTAAGAAGTTTCTTAGCTGCAGTCTCTGTTTTTGCCAATTTGGCCTTTTCATGGTGAAGGGGGGGTATCCTCTAGTTTTCGAGGTGGATTGGTGTATACCATGATTTGTGCATGACTTATTTCCCTAGTGAGTATGCACTTATTGTAGAGCATATTCAAAAGTGTTGGAAAACAATTTATCTTTGTGGCCGGGGTGGTTGACATGGATAATCGGCACTGGGTCGGAAAGTGTACGGTGGCAGATCGGTACCAAGGAGTCAGACTGTAGTGTTGCATGGATGGTGTGCCTTATGCCCATGCGTGAAGCATGTCGTAGCATGTCGTATGAAGTTTAAGCTGCAGGGGTCATATCGTGGCCAATACTCCTCTTTGCTCGGTACGCCCTGCTGGGTTCGACAATTAATTATAAGCCAGCATCAGCATCCTCTTAATCTCACCTCCTCTGTACAAGCTGATCGATATTGCAAAACAGGATATTCTATAATCAGAAGTCCACACCCCGCTTCATCTCCGACTCCAAGTCAGTCAATATTCCCCACCTTCCTACTCCATCTCAGTCAATGTGAGTACTTACATACTCCTTCCTAACGATGGGTATATGGTATCCAGTGCGTGATAAGATTCGATGCGCATGGGCGCCGAGCGTGCTTGTGCTACGTATACCATGATGTAGACTGTTGCAGGGCGGGACCACATTGAGGGACCCTAGCCCACGGAGAGAGCCCACGCTCTTCGTCAGTCGCCTGCCTCCTCAACCATAGCTCTCATATAAAGCCCACACAGAAGCTCAAACTCCCTGATTTGTTTCCCTGTGGTTGGTAGTACTAGGTTGTCCGCTAACATATAGATTTGTTTGCTCTGGGTCGATAGTGTGGAGGGTAAAGACCCGCGCAACGCCGCTCCTGTGCGTGTATGTCCATTTAGACTTCCGTTTCTGGAAGTGGGCACAATTCAATCCCCCTCAGTCCAAGGGCTCAAACCACGGCCGAGGGAATGGAGGTAGGGTATTTAAAACAAACACCATCAGGTTTACCCATTTGGCGGTCTCATCTTTCTCTGTCCCTCACCTCGCCCCCCACACTCCACAGTTATCTTCTCTCCTCTATCAGCTTCTTTTCCTTGCTCTTCAGTCCAATTTCCTACTTCATTCTGCATCTCTATACGGCTGCTACTTGAGTGCCTCATCTCATCCGTTTTTCCGTTCAACTCTCACTCGTTGTATGTGTGATAGCTATTCTGCACAGAGCCAACAGCAGCCAGGATTCATGCCTCACACCCGAAGAGCCCGTGAACTGGGGCTCTCAAGGGTCGTTATTGGACCCTGGGACAAATCAAATGAGCGTTTTAAGCTCCGCCTCTGCTGGGGGTGAGTTGAATACCTCGCATGCCTTTCTTCTTTAGTTGAGTGTTGCCGGCGAATGGGACAGGAGAGTATTCCTACTTTTACCTGTTTCACCCAGCTGGAGACTACACTTCCCTCAACCTAGCTATGGGCATTAAAACTGCCCACTCATATTCGAGTACGGTGGCTAACCGTTGGCAACCATATAGGGAACAATGTATTGCACTGTGTCTTGGGGACAACGGGATGACCGAAATACGAGTCTCTTTGATCTACATAGCCCTTGAGGATTGTGGTGACGGAAGAATCAACTTGAAAATGGTTCCCCGATTCCCCAGGAAGGTACGAATTCATGCACTTGTTCTCTCCAAAAATTCTTGGGCTTACTGCTCTCAGTTTTTCGGTCATACGGTCAATAACCATAATTCACTCCGGGAGATACGTCAAGATCCATGTGGTGGGGTCCTGGATGCACATTGCAAGGCAGTCTGTTATGTCCGCGGTGGCGACCCTGTGAAACTTGCAAAGGATTTCGTGATTCGGGTAATGCCCGGATTCAGCCCCAATGAATTTGGTTTGCTAATCTACAAGATAGGTCGAGAAATTCAGACTTGAGATCGACAGGCCTGAACCAAATTTCGAAACATTGGTCAGAGAACTAAGCGTTCCATCAACGCCCAATATCCCCGTGGGTCCACGAAATACCAATGGGCAACCTTGGAGAAAGCCTTTAAATCCTATGGCACCAATCACTGGAAATAGCCCGATGGGAAATTTTGGATCAACTAACATCAGACCTAACCCTGTGTTTCCTCGTGTTTCCCCTACAGCAAATGCTGCAAACACGTCCAAGAACGATCGCACTTGGGCTTTGAACAGTGTCGGATTAAGAGAGCGTGTTGCTGGGCCCACTACCCCACTGAGGTATCAAAGAGGTGACGGAAGTGGCCTTGTTCCAAGAGCCAGGTTCTATGCACCTCCTCCAACCCCGGCAGAAAGTGAAGGGCAGGCTGAGCAACCACAGAGAGCTCAGTTCAAGGTCAATGAAATTCTTCCTACCTTAGTGAGGAAGGCTAGTAAAGATAGGTTACCTCCACGTCAGGAGAGTGCTTCCATGAAGAATGTCAGTCCATCCGAGGGGAGGCGAGAATCACCAAACCCTATGATGGCAGCATTGCTTCAAGGCTCAATTCCGGAGCTGGAGCATTATCAAGGTAAAATTTTTCGTTCACTACATTGATATGAAAGGTCTAATTCCTTGGTGAATAGAGAGGAGTTTCCCGACTAACGGGCGGGAAGAGAATCAACCTTCTAGAATGAATAGCATCCATCAAGAATATCATCGTGGATCCATGTACGCTAGCCCAACTCGTGAGTACCGAGCAAGCAGGGCAATTGCGTACAGTACTCCCAAGTCTACAATGTCCTCACTTATGAGTTTCACGCCATCACCCGTTACTTCCTCAATGGACACATCTATCGGAACCTCAGACCCATCTCCGCCACGCACACCTTACTGGGACTATAAGGAAGGCATGGCAATTTCTTGGACAGCTAATACACCCACTCAGCCAGGTCTACAGATGAATGTGATGGGCGTGGGTGATATTATCAGCAAGCCCAACGTGGTCACAGCTAGCAGCATGCACCACCAATGCGTTATTCTGAGACACAAATACGAGCAGTCTCCTGGGGTTGCGGTTAGCGTTCGGCCAGCACCTGCAAAGTCATCTCTCGCAGAAATTTCGGTCCTTGCTGCCTACTACTGGACCATTCCATTAGAAGAACTAAAGCTCTATGGCTTTTTCCAAGGTGAAAAGGTTTCGCTAGAACATGAAAGAGACTGGCAGGGATACTATAGCGTTTGCTCAAGTGTTAGAGATAAGATCATCATTGATGTTTATCGTGAGAAGATGGGAGGTATCAACAGGTGCAGTTCGGAGGTTGATTGTCGAACAATCTGGGGCCCATTGGCAAACCTACACCTTGGTCCACCTAGAGCTGCACTGCCTGGGTACACTTTCAGTTCCAACGGGACTGCACCGGCTAACAATGTCAATCTCTCTACGCCTTCCGACCCTTTCGTTCTCAAACACCCGGCTACTTATTTTGCTCCAAAGTCGCTAGGTGTAATTGGAGGGACTTCCGACAAAGGAGGAGCCTCACAATCTAATATTCAACATCAGTCATAGACTTCAGTTGGGATATAATTTGGTATTATAGGTGTTTTTCCGGTCATTATTGGCTGATCTATGCCATCGAGTCGTTGACTGAGAATGCTTTACAGGCTGCTGGTGGCAAAACGCCATCCCATCATGAGCCCTCAGCCAGGCCTAATCAGGGATAGCATCCCATACATTTTCTTTTTATCATGTCCATTTTTTTTCCCCCTTGGTGCAGTTATAAACTTTTGCTCAACTACCCTTGATTTCATAAATATCCTTCCTTGAACTGAGCGCACCTTTATCTTGAAAGTTCTTCAAGGCCCAATCCAAGTTATTTCTATATGGCGCGAAGGCACTGTATGCATTATCAAATTTACTGAAAAAGGGGGCTTGCATGTATGGTGATTGTGGGTTGTGTTCAGTGAGGTTATTTCTTTTGTCTACCTTCATTGCACAAATTTCAGCCACATTTCCCCTGTGGGGTATATATTTTAGAAGCTGTGTCGATAGAATTTCTATCAACAATGCTCATACGATATCCTAGCAATTTCTCTCTGTGGTCTGTAAAAATGACTCATGAGAAATTGATGTATCCCTGGATGAAGTACTTTGATGAGCTGCACGTATAGTGTATAATAACCAGACGGCAGTGTAATATCTCTTTCTACTACCCATGTCGTTTAAGGCTAAAGTATTCGGGTTGGGACGCATTCAAAGTACAGTGGGACCATAAACCTCGAAACCGCGGTTTTGCCCTAAGTATCTAGTTGTAATGCTTGGTGACTTCCAAGAGAGGGTACCAAGGTCATGTTCCCGTTATGGCTCCCTTGTATTAATAGTGATGCGCATGTCCTCGTACAGAACACTTTCTGAGAGGCGAGCTTGATGTTACCTTTTGATACCATGATTGCTACGCTGAGCCCCCAGCTGCAGTGTTGAGCTCTACATTCATGTCCATTAGTGTCCAGGCAATTGCGAGCTACCAAAATAAATGTTTCTTGACCTGAATTACGTACTATGATACCCACCATATCCTAAATTAATCTGGTTGCATGCTTAAATATACATACATATGCAGTGCACTTAATATTGCTTACCACGAATTGACCCTCCACGCGGGGGTTACGGATATGGATCTTTTCATTTATAAGCCATGTACTCTTATCATACCGGTATACAGTACATGCCAATTTATTTATTACCCTGAATCATGCATGCATCAGGGTAATCAATATATACCTTATAATATCTGTTTATGTACTGTACAAGGATTACTCCATGCGTTTTCGTACTGTATATACTATTGTTTTTTCTTCCTCTTGTAGCTATAAATGTCGCAATGTTATAATTTTTTTTTATGACCCAAAAGCTGTGATGGGTGTGATTTGATGCAGTAAACTTAAATCAAGCGTGCTGTATTCGCCTCATAGCCTTCGGGGGACAGACATATAGACTCAAAAAAAAAAAAAAAAATACACAGGCATTTTATGCAGGGTACAAAACTCTTTGCCTTATTCACCCATACCCTAGGCGTGAAAGCTATGCAATAATCAATCAATATCCCGACATCCCCTAACCACCTAACTGCCTCCAGACTACTCCAGCACTATCCTTACTATCCCCATACTCCACATTGGCTCTCAGAAGCCCTTTTCATCCCCCTTTGAGCCTGCACCGATGGTACAGCCCAGCTGTTTAGCTCTGGCAGGGGCAGGAGGCGAATCGTTGTCGCTTTCTTTTTTTAAGGAGTCATTAATCACACTCAGCCTATTTAGACTATGACGATGAACTGCAGCTCCCCGGTTGCCCAGGTGCCTCTATCATCTCCTGGGCCAGTCCCTGCCCTATGGTTGCCGCTGTTATTGCTGCAGCTGTGGGGGTATGAGTGTAGATGTAAGTGCAGTGATAGGAGTGAAAGTATTAAGGGCCGGGATGGAATCTGTGCCACAACGGAGTTCCTAGAGTTTCTGGTGATACTGGGCTTACTGGTCGATATTTTGAGGAGCGAAGCAATGCTGTAGCCACGCTCTACTGGTGGGTCGCGATTGGAAGTGCCTGGGTTTTCGGGGCTGAGTATGTACGAGAAGGGATTTAGTGTTTGGCTTGGGCGTGGGAGCTGTTGGGGGAGAAAACAGCTACCTAGTAGGATGAAGCGGCAGTACTCCTCGTAATTGGTACTGCAGCAGATGTGTTGGGTTCTGTCTTTGGTCCACCTGCGGTTGATACTGCAGTTGCCGTGGGGCATGTGGCCTTGCCGCAGCTGCGCCTAGGGGAGGCTGCTGATAATAACTGCCATGGCTAACGGTAATAGGGACCCCTTCTTCTTGATGCGCATCTGGGGTTACTTGTGGCTGTGGGGATCCTTCTGCTGCGAGTGCAGCCAGGCCAACGCCAGACGACCTGCGTAGTGGTGGAGGCATCTGCACATGCATTCTCTGAAAGTTGCCCTCTAGGCTCATGGCAGAATTAAGCTGCGAGTGGGGTGCGCGAAGCCTGTGTTCTCGTTGCTCGGTCGTCTGCGTTAAGAAGGACAGCTCGGAGGGTGACACCGTACGTGCATTCAGTATCTCTCCCGAGCCCGCCTGCACTTCTGGGTTTATTGATTCAAGAGACACTACCCACCAAGGCTCAGCACTAAGAGTTGGGTCATCAAGTTTGCACCAGCATAGACTATCATTAGTCCTAGGACCTGGCTGATATGGAGTAGGTTTTCTGGCAGCCGCCATGTCATTCAAGTCTTTCTGTGCCAAAATCTCCCTCACGTTCATTTGCTCGTCAATTGGCCAACTTGGGGCTGAGCCTAGGCCCCCGCCACGACACATGGATACTGCTCTTGCAATACGCAGATCTTGGAGATCCATCTGTTCTTGCAGTTTTACCCTCTGTATCGAAGCAGCTGAGCTCCCAGCTGGCTTTGTGCACTGTATTACCAGTTCGTTGAGCACAAAAACCTCTTGTATTGCCCTGATTACGCGAAAATACCGTGCTAGCTCACCTAGCTCAATTGCTACATCCAGGTATTGTTCCGCGTCTACTGCAGCTGAGTTACCATCCACAGATATCGATGCCAGTGGAGGTCTTTGGAGCCGTATTTCTTGACCCGGCTTGGGCGGAAATTCGTGGCGAGACACGTGCAATAATCGTGCTTCGCTTGCCCAGTCTTTCAGAATCAACTCATGTGCCAGCCGTATCGGCCCTAGAAACTTTTTCTCGTCACGGTCTCCCCATAGGTGCACTTCAGGTATGGGTAACATAAGCCTTATCAGTCTCTCCTGTACTGGGATGGGCGAGATTTCAGCTGTATCGTAGAAGCCGACCATGGCCGTGCCAGTGGTTAGCCCTCTCCATGCAGCTGGTACACGGCGGTGGTGGATCCGCAAGGAGTATCCCTGGCGGTTATATATGCGGTGGCCCAGTACTTGGACTCTATGTGGCGAAAGTGTGTCCAACTGAGGGAAGCCTCTTAGCATGAGTTCTACACCAGCATTGGAAGCATTTAGTCGGGTGTTGTAGGCCAGAGCCTTTGCATTCTCTGCAGAAAACCCGGGCCCGGCACCATTTGGCATCCAGATGCTCTGCCAGACAGCAGCCCAGTCAGTGTTCTTCCCCATGAGTGCAAGCTCAAGATGCTGCTGCTCGTCCACAACACCCACCCCAGGCTTTTGAAGCAGTACTAGCTCCTCCTCACCGGCTGCCCACTCGTGGAATATGCACGCTGCGGTGGATTTGGCGTAGAGGTAGATGGCTTCTACGATGGAGCCCCTTTCGATGCTGGGTACGGGGCTGATTCCGGTAGAAGCAACGTCGTAGCCTTGGAGATGTGTAGGAAGTCGGTGGTTTTCTAGCTGATGGCTGTAGGCTGCCGGTACTGGTATCTGCCCCCGCCCGGCTACGGGGGAGGGATTCATGGTAAACCAGCCCCGGATAGGGGCTGTCAGTGAGCAGTCGTGGCATGGGCATTTTGCTGGTTGTGATTGGGAGGCAGCTAGGGGATAAGACATCGGCACCGTATCTGGTTGGAAGAAACGTAATCTGACTTGAGCTTTAACCCAGCTGCAACAGCTACCATCATAGCAGCTATCGATCTTGTAACTTTACGAGGCAGATGTTGTTGGTTGATTGATTTATATTGATCGGAAACCCTGCCCATGGATAGGTACACCCCGAGCAGAAGAACACTCTGGCATTGTGTCTCCCATTGGGAAAGCAGAAGAGAAAATAACAGGCTATTGGAGCTGTGGGAACACAATGGAAGAGACTCGCAAAACGTTTGTTGTGATAGGATAGTTTTTTCTCATTGACTAAAGTCTGCGAGATGCGAGATGCGAGACGCATGAAAGAAAACTATTTTGGTATGCCTCTGGAATGCGACAGTGAATAGAAGAGTAAGATGCTTATAGCACCTCAATGCCGTATGTGTGCTCTCACCGCATAGCTGCAGCCCGCCACAAGGCTGACATGCGAGTACGGTACATGTGAGTGTACCCCGTATCCCCGTAGGCGGGAATGACAGGCTGACTGGGTTTGCGGAGGAGATTAGGGGCTGCACGATCCTCGCAGAGAGCTCCGCCACGCAGGCGGATTTGGAGGGAATGAGGCGTATGGAGGCGGCTCATCGTACCACACTGAGCGAGTGGATGCGAATAGGTACATAAAGTCTGGCTGGTCGTGCTGCAATTCAACTTTTGCGTATATATATAATCTACCTATCCCATATTTGTATATCGGAATCGTATCTGCCGACAATGTTTACATATTACTGCCGGCCAAAATTCGTATGGCCATTCATATGACATACTCTGCTACAGTATGTACATACCTCACGTGACATACTGTACCTATGTACTCTACTTGACTTGGATAATGTAGAATAATATTTGTATCCGTGTCACACATGTACTGTACAGTTGCCCGTCTCATAACGGTAGGTTAGGTACAGTTGGATGCAGCTTTCGCTTTCAACATATTATTTATTCAGCCCCCCACTGATGCGTCCCTAACACGTGACTTCACCCCACATTCTCGGCACCTTCGTGCATTGACTGGATCACAACCACAATCCCTTCTGTTTACATTTCGCGGCGCTTGTTTTTTTTGTTGCTCTTTGGCCTGTGGTACCCATCATATCGGTACTGCATCGCATCAGATCAGATCAACCGGATCGAGATCGATCGTTCCCTTGTTTATATTGGAGCCAGTGCACGTGGGCGTGAGCTGTCCACCGCTGATCTTGCTCATCTTGGAGTTACTCTATACCCACCCCCCATGCTTTGAGCACTACCTAGACGTACATTGGCTTTGGAAAAGAAATATACCCCCCACCACCCCACCCCAGCTTTACAGTTACGTTGTGCCGGATTGTTGTTTGAGGGTGGGGATCCTTTCGACAATCAGGGCTTCCGTGAGGTTGGCAGATGGACCGCAACTATCTAGACCCAGAGGCGAGCGGGACGGACTTTTTCGCGATAGCAATGACAAATAACACCGATGCCGATTCCCGGTCGCCTATGCTACCGCAGCATCAACACCCCCCAGGCCAGTCAAATTCCCCGCAAACGCGCACAAGCTACGCCAGCATCCCCCTCCCCCACGATGATAGCTCCATATTATCAACCATCCACTCTCTTTCCCCCTCACCCGCCCCAGTACCTACATCACTACCAAAATGGACCCGCTCTATCCTCCGCGCTACTTCCACTACATGCCGGTTTCTGAAAGGCCCCAGCCCCCCCATAAAGACCTACATCACTCCCCTCTTTCCACGCTACCAGTCCGCCCCCTCCCGCCTCCTCTTCCGCCTCCTCCCCAAATCCCGGCATCGCAGACTCTTACAAGTCACATTTTGGGCGCTCTGGTTCACAATCTTCTCCATCATCATTCACTGGTCCCGCTTCCGCACCAGCGTCGGTGGGGTGCACGCCAGCGACGACGGTGGTGGAGTCCGCCAACTAACCTGCACCAGCGCCCTCTGGTACCGGAACAACGAGTGTGGGCTCAATGGTGACGGATGTAAACCCTTCCTCACCACCGCCGCAACCCCATTCCGCTGTCCTAGTGGATGCATCTCCTCTGGAACACTCATGAACCCGAGGCAGGTTGGGAATCAGACTCTTGTTTACCGGCAGCTGGTGGTTGGTGGTCCTGGGCCAGAGGTCTCCGAGGAGGTGGTGGCATATGATGCGAGGTATCGCGCGGACTCGTTTATTTGCGTTTCGGCGATCCATGCGGGTGTCATCTCGGATTTATTTGGTGGGTGTGGATTGCTGCTGCAGACTGGAGGTACTACGAATACCACGGGATTGGTATCGTCGAAACGCCACGGTGTCACCAGCTTCGGGTTCGATGCGAGCTTCCCAAGTACATTCACCTTCGTTCGTCCTCCACCCGGGACGAAACTCGAGGGATGCCTTGATCTAAGATGGCATTTACTCCCTATTACAAGCGTATTTACGTTTTTGCAGGCACTCTTGTCTACGCAGGCGGCTACGTTCTTTGGAACGGTGTTTGTGGCCATATTCTGGCATGTAGGCCTCGCTTCTGACCCTCCCCCGGCGCAGTACAACCGGAACGATCAATTCGAGATTGTGAGTATCGTCGCAGGTCGCTTCCTCCCCGCCGCCTTCGTCATGTACATCTTCTATCTTCATGTCCTAGGGCCGACATGGGCAGCGAACACGAGTCCGGTGTGGCTCACGGGGGTGAATCGACCGCGCTCCCCATTCAAACTTCCCCCGCAGCTAGCGGTCGAGAGAGCAGTATATATCCTATTTGGATGGTTCTTTGGCGCCTTAAACAACGTGACGTTTGCAAAACTCATCCCGCTCCAAAGACTCACACCGCATGATCTGGCAAACCAACCTGGCGCAAAACCCGCCTTGGGAATAGTCATAACCTGTCTGATCCTCCTCGCCTCTGGGCAGATTTACTTTCTCCGGCGCGAAGGTAGGCTAATTCGATATCTCGGGATATACGCTGCGTTTGGAACGGGGTTGTTGGTGTTTGTTTTTGCGCTCAAGGAGATGAGTGTCCGAATTCATCATTATATCCTTGCGATCCTGTTGCTCCCTGGGACTAAAATCGGGACCAGGCCCAGTTTGGTGTACCAGGGGCTGTTGCTAGGCTTATTTGTGAACGGGGCCGCGAGGTGGGGGTTTGCGAGTTTACTCGAGACGAGGGGGCTTTTGCTCGGGGATGCAGTATATGGGGCTGGAGGAGTACCCGCGATGTTGCGCCCTACTGGAGGAGAAAGTTGGGAGTGGAGTGGGGGGAGTTGGGAGTGGAGTGG
>Ga0307514_10003575_pt1 | contig 14800 bp, 11 predicted proteins | sample 16_EM_MG_FD_203088 | JGI IMG/M metagenome (GOLD analysis project Ga0307514, IMG submission 203088) | Populus trichocarpa ectomycorrhiza microbial communities from riparian zone in the Pacific Northwest, United States - 16_EM | ecosystem: Host-associated > Plants > Roots > Unclassified | place... | reverse complement strand
CAGTTTTTTTTGTAATCAGAACAGTACGCTTTTTTTTTCTTTTTTTTAGATCAATCTAGGGTTAAATATAAACATATGGATCGTTTAATTGTAAGAACAATTAAAAGCTATGCTCTGATACCAAATTTGATGCGGGACAATAAATAATAAGAATTAAAGCAAGAAAAGAAAGAAGCTTTTAGAGAAGAAGTTGAGAAGAGAAAGCAAAGAAAGAGAAGAAAGGGGATTGGAGATATGCAAAGTCTGCAATATTTTCATTAATCATCAAAACTCTCTCACAAAATGACAGAGGAACATATAAATAGTAAACTCTAAAACATCTCGCTATTGGGCTTGGCCCTTCAATTCAAAATGTTTAACATAAATAATTTCAAATAAATAAAATAACAATGAGACAGATCCAAATGAGCTAAATAAAATAACAATGAAATAGGTCCAAATGGATTTAGTCTCTCAACCAAAGCGTGACAGGCTGGACCATTCTACATCGTCTCCGTCCATATACTCGTGTATTTTGTGGTGTGGGTCTGGACCATCACCTCTCAATCTTACCTCTGTTTGGTTTCCGAGAAAATAAATATAAACAAATAGAAATTGCAAAAGAGCAATTCTCAGATGTTAGCTTCGAAGTTGGCAAATCTTCGGTCCATGTGCTTGACCACAAAATTGCATTTCAGAACTTCCAAAATACGATGCCGATTCATAACAATTGAGGTAAAGATGATATTAATTCCGTTTGTTTTTTTTTTTTTTGGGATATAAAAATTGAACTGCGGATTAGTTTGTTAAGGAATCTCTTATTCAAGTGAATGAGTTGAGGATTCTAAGTAATATTTGATTGTAGTTAATCCTCTTCATGTTTGTTTTGATTTTGATGATTTTTTTTACTTCACATTTCTTTTTATCAGCTTAACTCAACATTCATTTTAACTTCAAGGGAACAATGGGTTCTTGAGCAATTCTGAGATAGCTGAAGCAGAGATGACAAAATCGCAACTTGTTGCTGCAAAGGAGGATTTGGACACAAGTTTGGTTTCTAACTACAAATTGACATCACATTTGCAGAAGGAGCTTGATAATGTATTGATCATAAGAAATCAAGAGTAGGAAAGTTTCCCAGTTTCAGTGAAGACGAAGGTTCAATCAAGTAAAACAATCAGATAGCTTAAACATGTAAGCGATGCTGTCACATCCTTTCTTGAGTTCTTACAAATATGTTTTATGTTAATACTAAGTATTGCTCATGATGATTCTCACTCATAGGAATGAGGAAACTAATTTTGAGTATTTGCATGTGTTAAAATTTACACTGTATAGGCCAGTAATTTCATTTCTTTGCGTATTAGCTACTTGAATACTTGAAATTTATATAATCTGCTATTGCTTATCATGTACATGTTTGCTCACATTGTGTTGTGGAATATTGAAGCTTGTATAGTCTGCTATTGTTTGTCGTGGAGATGTCTGCTTATATTGTGTTGTGGTGGTCCTTCTGGATCTTCATGAAAAGTCTACGAGAACTTAACATCTTAAATGATTTGAAGGATTGAAAAACGTGAACCTTCCTTCCATTTCTTGTTAGTCATTATACAAAGCTATCTCAAGCTTGGCTTATTTATTCATTAACCAAACTTAAAATATGTTAAGAAGCTTTACACAACAAGCTGGTTGATTTTTGTACAATTTGGTCTCCTAGATCATTTGAGTGGTTTGCTGTAGACTAACATAAACATGAAATCTCATTTTGTTTGGATACAATAGACACTCTAGAGGAAGATGAGGGCAAAGGAAACAGAACAAATGGAACTGAACTCCACATTTGCAACGAGAATACAATTTAAATAACACAGGCTTCTGTTTTATACTTTACTAACGAGAATACAAGTTTAGTTTCTTATCAAAACAAATTTCATTTCATGTGAGTTTAATTTAATTGCAGCTTAAAATACAGACTCTTCCAATGAAAAAGAAAAAGGTGAGACCCCTGTGTCATTCCAAAATTAACCGCTTCAATGGCTGTGTAATTGTTTATTTATGTCTGAAACTGTGGAATCAATAGGAAATATAAGAAAATAATTAAATTTAGTTCAATGATTAAAATACAGAACATGGTTTAGTTTAATTCTATTACTTCAATGTTTGAAATTTTGATACAAACAAATAATTAGTTTGAACTAATTCCTGTTGAAATTCAGTTTATTTCTACATAAGATTTATTCTAAACACGATGTATATGCTTGGGATATACATTTTTTTTTTTTTTTAAATGCAGTACATATTTAATTTAATTTTAATGTAAGATACATTCTGAAACAGTGTAAGTAAATGCTTTGCCATACAGAAGTCTTTAATTAAATGTAACAGTATTCCTCTGCCAAGCATTCCAAGAGCCCATAAAAATGGAGCTTACTAAAGCTTTCTCAGGGGCACACACTTCCGATATTCTCCAAGAGCCCATAGAGGAAATATATTCTTAAATGAAGCATAATGTAGCATGCAAGTCTTCAAGGAGGCCCCAGTGATTTGCTGTGAGAAAGAATTCATAGTTAAAGAGTTACAGAGAATGTTAAAAGTAAAAAATATCATGGAAAATCATAAATGTAGAGAAATTCTTTCTTTTCCTATGTTAAGATAATAGAGAAGATAGCTAGAACCATCTGATAGTATGCCATACCTGTTGAGGAAATTCACCATTCTCCATCTGTGAGTTGATAAGCAGCCTTGCTGCTTGATGTAAAGGAGCCGGATCTCTCTCAACCTGTTAGGAAGTGGGGAGAAAGGTCAAAACTTGCACTTAGTATAAAAAATAATAGAGAAAACAATGCTTTGGAAAACCTTTTATTATGCAATAACTTAAACTCTTCAAACTAGAATTGCATAATGGTTGAACAGGATCACATTTTCAACATTACTTCATATACTCAGAGCTTGTTTCATCATGATAATTAGGTACTTGTCATGGCTGGCACCTTGCTCCTGATGTTAAAAGCTAAAGAATTTTCCTCTTTTTTCTTTGCCAAATGGAAGAAAAATGTTCACAAATTGACACCCATGCAGCAATAGGGCTGTTAGGAAGTAGGGAGATGACATGTGGCAATAATTTTTAGATTGAATCTTTCCAAGGAGTATTTACCAATACTAACCTGGAAAAATTATGCCAATCACATTTGGAAAGCAGGAAATCAGAATCAATTTCTTCATACCAGCACTCTATTTTAGTGTTCTAGTTAGGAGGAGATGATGTCTAAAAGTGCACAATACATCTGTCTTAGTTTGTGTGGTACTCAATGTTTACAGAGACAAAACCAAGTTTCTGTTTTAGTTCAGCTTTTCAGTTGGTGTTTAGTGAGTTACTTTGATCCTTTTAAGGGTTTTTTAATTGTTTGCATTATATTATATTAGACCTTGTAGCAGGATGAGTGGCAGTATGGAAATAAATTTCATCATCAAAACAGACTGATTATACTGATGATTTTTTATAATAGGGCATAAATATTTGAAATTTAATCACCACTTGCCTGTCCTGCATGAATAAGACCCATCATTGCCCATGCTGTTTGTACCACATTTGATTTTTCTATCTCTGTATACTCCTGTTTGGTGAGACATTCCGAAACAACTGTTAGAACCTCAAACAATCTGATGGGAAACTAACTGTTTGAAACAATTTTCCAGGTGTCTCAACCAGTAATAGGGATAATTGAATTCTGTTAATAGCTTGGAGCTTAAGTATGAACAGATGATATTTAACAGGATAGGGTAGTTACCGAGTTGGCACAGGAAAGATAGCTCTCTCCCCATCCTCCTGAGTTGTGTTGTTTTGACAGCAGAAATTCACAAGCTTTCCGAACCGTCGTGCTGTTTCGGCATGTCTTTCCAACAGAAGCTAGCCCTTTTAATGCAAAGTATGTTCCATATGTGTAGCAAATCCCCCAATTTCCATACCTGCAATCAGAACACCATCCAACTAATTTCTTACTCTGCATTCCCTATAATGCAATTTCTTCTTGTTTGAGTATTTATGTTATTCTCCATTCACTGTTAATAGGACATAATTACCAAGAACCATCGCTCATCTGTGCATCTTCAATATAACTTGATGCCTTGGCCACAGACGCTTCTATTTCTTTGCTTCGGTATCCTGGATGCAAGCGTTTGAACAATACAAGAGCCTGGATGGCAGATGCCGTGCATTCAACATACCTAAACACCAATAGGTGCTATCAATTTGCACCTTATTTGAGACACTTGAGTTTTATTTAAAAGAAAGGGTGGAATGAACATACTCGGTTTCAACCATCATATCACCAAAAGCTTCAGTGGGATTTAGCACCTGAGGAAGAAGGCATCACAAAACAAATATCATTAGAAGAGGAAAAAGTTTCAAGTTGATTTGGGAATACATCGATAAATAAATATTACCTCCAACCATCTCTGCCCTCTTGCTGGCTCCCAAACAGAAAAACCACCATTTTTGCTCTGGCAAAGGAAACAACTAACGTAAGTGCTATGGTAAGAGCTTATCACAACCTGGGAAAATTACGTTGATGCGGAAGAATAAATTACAGAGTCATACTTGTAAAGATAGGAGGAAATCTATAGCATTATATAATCTTTCTGTGTCAATTGTTTCACCGACAATTTCTGATGGCATTTGTGAAAGTAAGAGCAAAGCCTGCAAAAGAAGGAATTTTTTTCATTACAAACGTCGTAATCTTTTATGGCATTAATTACTCTTACGAAGACAAATTGAACCTGTTTACCCTTAGCGCTTCAGCAGTGCAATCCGAGACTTGCCAACCATGATCTTTGATGGAGAGAGTCCATGCTCCTTTGGAAATGTGACGATGCATCCTCCTGAAGTCCCCAGAAGCATTTGCTTGAATCTGAGGATTTGATCGTACAACAAAACAAATAAGGGGATAATATAACACAGGCTTGTCGAACAACCACTTGCCCCGAGTCTGAACAAGGGCTGTGAAGTCATGTCAAAACAGCTATAACGGCTATGATGCCAGACCGGTGAACCAATAAATATGATATCTTTTGGACTAAGGAATAAACCTGTGACTGTTTCAGGAACTCATGTGCTCTTCTCAGAGTAGACCCGTATTCATCAACAAGCTTGCTTGCGATAACAGCTTGAGTAGCAAAAGCTGCATCCCACAACTGACTGCCAATACTCTGTTGAAAGCAAACAAGTCCAAGGTTTACGTACGTTTTAGTTACTGATATTTTCTTAAAAAAAATAATATTACTGCGGCTGAATCACAGCTTATTAACACTAAACCTGCATTTTCATTCCATCTTCTGCAAGCCATAGAACATCAGGAACTCTAGCAAGGTGAAATTTGAACGCATCTGAAGTCGGGTCTTCTGCCCAGCAAGCCATCATGTTCAAGGACTGAAAGTATCCAACTGTCATTATTCATAATGTAGCATAAAAAGAACTCAAACGAATCTAGTCTAGTATGAATTTTTCAATCGATATTCTTATAGCATCTTGATCTCAGAAATCAAACTTCATTACTTCAGTATCTGAATGATTCAATCCACCTATGTTCTACAGGAATACCTTTTCAATACTAGCATGAGTCATGTATCTAGTATTTTCATCTTCATAGTGAATAAGCTTCATTGCTTCTTGTAGAGCTTGCTCTCGTAACTTGGAGAAGGGCCAATGTCTAAGAACCCTCTCACTCAAGTAATGAACACCATCAAAAATCAGATTTTTTGCAAGAGAAGGAGAGGTGTAAAGATCCTCCTGCACCATTTTATCAGAGTTGCACGTAATCAACTTTCAGAAGTATTATTTCGGAAACAGTAAGGGTGATCCTGCATTAACTGTTACTCGAAATAAGTTCAATTTTGTTTCAGCCAAGTTGTTTAGGGAGACAATCATAACCAAAATATATTACAAGGACATGCATGCTGCAAAAGCTAGTCCATCCAAAAATTGATGGTCCAAACTATTTATAATAATTACATGAAATAATTTATAAGAACAATCAGTAACCTTTAAGCATAAATGGCGTGCTTTATTCCAATCTACTTCTTCATAAGGTTGATTATAAAGTTCATCTCTCAGTTGCAAGATGAGATCGGTTATCGGTCCCACGAATTTCTTGCCATATAAATAAGCCATGGGTGTGTACACTGTGCGCAAATGACACCACAGCTTCCCTGCATGTCATATGAGAGACAAATTAGAAGAAGATGGCAAAGTAATTAAGTTTATACTAAGCTTTACAAGAACCAAGTTTAATACAAGTTGGTGACCATGAAGTAGTTACTTACCTGGACTAAAAGGAAGAAAGGAAGGGAATAGCAAAAATTCTGGAGGCACTGGGTTGCAGCCTGACCACTCGTACGTTCCAAGTACCTTTGCAATAAGAAATTTAAACATTAAGGAGACAAACAAACAGGGCCTTAAGAAGACGTATTTATTCGTTTGTGTATCAACAAAGAGTAAGTTTCTCTCTTAGGGGGTTTTAAAAGCACATCTAGGTGTTGATCGCAAGATTTTGAATCAGCATATCTCTTTAATCACTAGGTCACTCCTTGAAATTTAAAATATATTTATTCTTTAATCGTTCATCCAAAGTTTGGTGACAGCTAATTATTGCTTTTGATGAACAACTAATTAATATGCTATTTATAATGTACGCTAATAAAAGAAAGCTTATAGCTAGAATTTGTATTTGAATATTATTACCGAAAGATAAAGCTTCCCCCAGGAAGGTAGCATTGTGACTCCCCCGTGATCAAGTATCCATTTGCGGGCCTCTGTGAGAGCCCCATCTCTGCCTCCTTCAGGTCCTTCTCCGAGCAGACGCAGGGCAACATAATTAAGTGCCGTGCCCATCATTGTGCTATGGCCCTCAACATGGAATCCCCATCCACCATCTTCATTCTTTACATAGCACACGTGTGTACATGTCGTTCAGTAGACATGTATTGAAATATACTACTGCTATATACAAACGACATCGTTGGGTGGGTTGCATTATAAATATACTTCCCTTTTTGGAGAAAAGGGGTGTATATATATATATATACACACACACACATACTTACTTGATGATTGTAGATATAACGAATAATTTCCTTCTTGTGATCTGATGATAGGACGGTATTAAGGCTTCCACTGAGGTAGACGACCATGATCTGCAATCCTTTTCTATTCTTTGTTAATAATGCCTTGGTAACTACAACATTTTAAAAGCTAAGAAAACGGATCCGATCATTGAAAATTAATTTAGACTTACCAAGGGAGGCGTTAAAAATAAAGGGCCAGAAAATTCAGCAGGCCAATGTCCATCACTTGCTTGGGTTGCTGAAGTGAATCGAAGAGCTTTCCTCAAAGCAGTTTCAGCCTTTTCAACTGTTATTTCTTCGCCGTCTCCTAACCTCACTGGTGGAATGCTTAGATCAATTTGGTTTTCTTGGATAAGCTATCTCAAAAAAAAAAAACAAAAAAAAAGTTTTAAAAAAATTCCTTCGGCTAACTTTTTATGACAACTCGTGATCAGTCAGTCACCTCATTCAATCAAAGCCTGGATTTATTTACCCAATGATATTTAAGGATAAGCCACTAGTTGACTAGTTTCTGAATATTAATTATTATTAACCACTGAATTTGTTTATTTATTTAACATGAAAAACAAGACTTCACCACAAGAGAACCAAGAAGACTAAACTACAAGCCCATTTATAGTTCGTTTACTTGCAAAATCCTCAATTTTAAGAGAAGGCTTTTTGAGTTACACCGTAGTCATATCAATAACGATCTTGTGTTTCCCTAGTCCCTCTTGCAAAGAAAGAGGATGGGACTGTGATTCCAAACCTCTTCCTTAAACAAATGCAATGTTATTACCAGGAAAGAAGAGAAGAAGAAGAAGAAGAAGAAGAGAAAACTAAGAAAAACTCTAGTAATTGTTTATGGTAAGAAATATGCACGAGAGTCTTATTCCCTACTCACCTGGAAATTCTTAAGAACATCACTGCTTGCTTTACAACGAGATCGATTAGATCGAAACTGTTCTCTTGCTATCTCAACTCGTGCATGTTCTTCCGGTGTCCCAACATGCGGTTTAAATTTCCATATCTGTCTACCAACAAAATTATTGGTGCTAAACAACCACGGGCCATCACCATCAGCTACCTCAAGTTTCCACATATCCCTTTTCTTTTGTTCCACGGACGTATGGGAGCTCAAATTCCTTACTGAAATTTCACGATTTGATACACCAGATATATATATGTTAGAGAATTTGTTTTGCATAGATAAGCCTCCTGTATATATGTATGTATTTGTGTGTGCGGCGTACACCCACTTACGTGGAAACTAAAACTAACAAGTGTATTATAGGAAAAGGAAAATAACAAATTTAAAGGTTCAATAAATAACAGGACCAATACGATCATTAATTCCAAAAGTTGAACAGCAATTTAGGGATAGAAAACAGAAGTATCAATTACTAAACAATAAACATTGTACGAAAAGTAAATCAAACTTGAAAAAGTTTCATGACTTCCTTACATAATTTAGATTACCGGCAAGTGCTATTGCAGAATTCGAAACTCGAAGAGAGGTGAAATGCTTTTGATGGATTTGCTACAATAGATGCCTACACATATATAGAGTCGATCTTTCGCTACGTGACGGCTAAAGACAAAAGGATGGAATCATATTACATAAAGTGCCAATTCCTTTCAGACAACGATAATTCCGAAAAATAGGTCTTCGATTCTAATCTATGATCACAAGTCTGCCAAAAGACAAGAATTCGCATGTTGATAACTGAATTGCCAAGATGAGTTCAATCTATTGGCAACTTACTAACTATACACTAATATCATGGGTAAGCTTTGATTTTATTTTAATCATTAAATATGTTATTATTGATCATTAAATAGCAAACTTCCTCCTTAAGTCTTTTTAATTTTCTCTGTGTGAAATGTTATAACATTAATGAAGTTACAAGAAAAAATATGAATAAAAATATTGAAAATATGACTTTCATTTTTGTTAGCTATAGCACAAAATAAAAATGCCAAAATTTAAACTTTATAAAAATTATAGGATTTGTCCGCATTGAGGATCAAAATTTGATTTAAACTTTTGATTTTGTTATTTAAATAAAATTTGACATAAAAGGATCAAAATTGAAAATGGATGAAAATCACATCCCTTTTTTAAGGTACTATTCATTAAGATTTGGAAAAATATGCCTCAAGGTTTTTTTAAATTTTTATTTTGTTCCATCTATTTTCCTTTGAATTTCTTTCAAGTCCCTTTAGTTTTTGAAAATTTTGTTTTGGTCCAGAATTCTATTTTGTTCATCTTTTAGTCTTTAAATCTGAAATAGAAGAGAAGAAGTTGCTGGATTATGGGAGAAGAGAGCGAGTTGTTTGTTAGCTCGGTTCTAGTGACTAAAAGGTCAATCTTAATGTCAACGAATTCCTTTCAACGAGAAGAGTTCCATCAATGTATTTTTTTAACATCTTGTCGATGAAAGTAGATTGGGGTTTAGAAAGGTTTTTAAATTCAGGTTGATTTTTTTTGTTTTTAATCAATTTCTTTCTAGTTTAAGCAAAAAAAAGGGGGGGTATTTAGGTCTCTAATGTGTTTTTTTTTGTGTGTTTTCAAGTGTAGAATGATTTAAAAATGGGTTTTTTTAATTTTAAAAGTCAGAAACCAAACTTTCTGATTTCTTAGGTTGATGTTGAATTAGAGACAACGTGTCAATGTTATTGTGATGATTATTGAAAGTCCTGAATTTTATTTTTTGTTTTGTCTCTCTAAAAATAAAAGCTTTATCTAATGAAATCCCATGACAAAGGAATAGAAATGTACAAGACAAAATTTCATTATAGAAAATCTCTTTTGATGCAACAAAATGAATTAAAAAAAAAAAACCTAAGTTGTATGGTGATTTTACTATTGAAGATGCATCATTCACTCTATTACAAAACACTGTGAATTGAAATAATTAATTTTTCTTAAATTTTCAATTTGATTCTTAAATATTTTTTTGCAAAATTGAGCTATTTTGAGCCTAAATTAGCACTCAAATGCATATAATTTTTTGGAAGAAATGATTGAATTGAAAGACAGAGGACACAAGTGAAAAGAAAGGATAAAATAGGCGGCGACTTCAAATTTCATACAAAAATTTTATTTTAGCCCCCTATTTTTCTCGGTTTATAGATGATCGGTTCCTTTAGTTGCCAGAAATTTAATTTTGGTACCAAACTTCATTTCCCTCAATTTCTTAGTCCCTTTTCGTGAGAGGAGAGAGATCCATTAAATTTCATGTAGAGAGAGAAATTCATCGTTGACACCTATTCCTACTACCAAAATGGTTAAAATTGATGCCAATGGGTTTCATTCAATGAGAGGTTTCCTATAGTGGTTGTTTTGAGCGTCGATATTGTCTACAACACATATCTAAGTTGAGAATGATAAAATTTATTCGATTTGATTTTGTAATTTGAGTTGTTTTTTGGGTTGCTATATTGGTTTCTGCATGTTCTAGGACTGCTTTTAGGGTGTTTTGGCTTTTAACGGGTTGGGAAATGGGTTTTTTAGGCTAAAAACTCATAGCCTTGATTTTCTAGCCACCATAGTGGTGGCTGGAATCTAGGCTGGCAGCCGACGTGTCATGTGCCTATTTTTTTCTTCAGAAAAACTGATGATAGTTCATCTGCCCTTTTATATAAGAAAAAAAGGCCCAGTGTGCCCTTTTTTATATAGATTTATGAAAACAAAATATTAAACCCGGTTAAGTCAATAACCTAGGTCACAAATTTGACGAGTTAAGCCACATCATTCAGTCTATTGTTTTTTTTTTCTCTGTAGTGCATTTTTTGTCCCCCTGTAAAAAAAATTAAAATTTCATCATTTGTTATTAATGATCTATTTTTTTATTTAACCTAAAATTAAAATAAATTACAGTTTCACCTTTTGTTAAGTCAATGACTTGCTTTTGTTATTTCATGTCATGTTTTTTTCGTTTTAAAAAATATTTCATTCAAAAAAAAATCACATGCACTTTATTGTCATATAAAGCTATTGAATGAAAAACAATATATGGGATAAATTTTTAAAAAAACATTTGATAGCGAGCATAACTTGCGTCAAGAGTTTAGTTGGTTGACTCAAGATCACTTGAATTTGTTTTTTAAAAAATAAAAATTGAATGTTTTATGTTTTTTTCAATTTCATCTTTCAGTATTGAGTTTAATGGAGATTTAGCTTTCTAGTTTGTTTGTTTTTTTTCAAGATTACCCCTATAAGTTTTACATTTCAATCTGGAATAATCTAGATAGATCTAATATGTTTTCTTCTTAATATTATCTAATATATAACCTATTTTAAATTAATGGTTATTTTTAGAAGACACGTTAGTTATATCTATTTTTTTTATTTGAGTTTTAAAAAATAAATTTACTGCAACCGGTGACTTAACACGGGCCAAGATACTAGTTGGTTACCATAGAGTGTCGGGAAAACCAATGATACGGGGAAAAACATACATGACTCTCCCTATGACCTTATGCAGACAAAGAGTTGTTTCTTTTAAAATCCATGTAATACAACAAGACACCGAATATAATCTCTCTTTTTCAATTGACACGACATGTACTTGACAATTTCATTAAGCATCTTTGAGTGAAGCTTGTTTTGTATCTATATATGTTTTATATTCTTTCCTAATTATTTAATCTTTCGTACTATAAAAAATTATGAAAAAAAAAACGTAAATGATATATATATATATACACACACATAAAAAAGCATCTTAGAGTTTTAAGGGTAATGTCTCTTAGATTTTGGCTTTGTCGATTCGGATTCTATATTAAATCTCGCTAACTAATTAAAATAATAATTACTTCGGTTAAATACCTTGTCACAAGGATAAAAATGTTTTATTAGCTTTCCATTGCTACGTGGATTGCTAATGATTTTTTTTCTGTCAACTAAACAAAACAATATATGTATGTGTATGTGTATTTTTATTGTAACACAAGCTAAATTTTAACACAAGCTAAATGGTATGAAAAAATCACTGAAGATCAAGAGATTTTTTATTGTGAATTGTAATGGTAATTTCACTTTTAATTTCTCATCTTTTCCAAGACGTTTCTTTGGCTTTTTTTTTCTTGCCCAGTGAAAGGGTGGTGCCCGTGCTATTAAGGAGGCATATATGATGATTCCCGGTGGTCAAATCTAGTCATCCGTCGTCTCACTAGATGCACAATCGTGCCCTTTTCAACATGGTGTGGTGCGTGTAAACAGATAATGGTTAGATTGCCACTGATGATCGATTGTTTGTGTTTTTTCTTTCTTCTATCTCCTAACAACTAAAGTGCACACTCATCCTCTTTGTTTATTATTTGTTAAATCAAGCATATTTGTCATACCCAAATACCTTGGGTCTAGCATGGCTGCTAGACCTAAGTCACTTGGGTCTACACCCGCACCCTTGGGTCTTTCAACCATACCAGACTCACACGTCTGGGTCTACTAGACCCAAGTGTCTAGGTCAAAAAATTTAAAATTTTTTAAAAGTATGATTAAATTGCAAAAACAAACACTGCCTCATTCAAACAGAATTTTTCATTCATATGCAGTAGAACTTTACTACAAACTCTTTTTTGTTTGTGCAACTTATTTTATAAATTTGTTATATTTGAAGAGAAAAGAATGAAAAAATTTATTGACTTCTAAGTGATTTATTTCAAGTCTTTAAAAATAATTTTTTTTTGTATGCATTGTGAATGAAAATATTAATTTTATGTTTCCATCTAAGTGTTGTACGGTTTTTTAAAGGGTTCACGTCTTTTTAAATTTGAAATGTTATTGCATGATCTAATTGTCAAAATTTGTTACAAAGAGAGTTTATTCTACATTATCACTATTAGTATATATGAAAATTTGAAATATATGATCATAAAAGAAAACTTTTGAACTTTTGAGTTGATACATTATATTGTAGGAAAATAAAATATTGTATATGTAAAAGACTTATTGTTCTTTTGACTATCTTAATTTATGCAATTTTATAGATGATTTATTCATTAAAATTAGAGATTAATAAAAAAAAATTAAGTGAATTTTATAGATGTGTTGGCAACAATGCTAGACTCGTGTTTGGGTCTAGAATCATGCCAGCAAAAACATCTTGGGTTTCGCATCCATGCCAGGACTAAGCTACTTGGGTCTGGCATTCAAAAAAAGACGCATGGGTTTGACATGGATGTCAGGCCCAGGTTTTTTAGTCAAAAATAAAATTAAAAAATATTCAAAAATAACACTGCAAAAGCGAATCTAAATCTATATTTTGAAATTTTAAAAATTAATTAACTAGTTTTATTGAACAAGAGGAGAAGGGAATAAGTTATAATTAACGCTCTCAAGCCTATTTTTTGCTGTTTAAGTATAGTTATTAGACTCGGCCTAGCACAACAGGTCAACTCGTGACTTCCAGCAGAACCTGATAAAGACCTTTTTTTTTTTAAATATGTTTTTCTCCTAACCAGAGACCTCTTTTTTTTTCATCTTTTTCAGTTGGTTTCTAACCCATATCAAAGTTCACTACATAAATACTAGAAGAATGTTTTATTTTTTCAATGTGAGATTTGAAGCACATTAATATATATACTCTATATTCACAAGAAAAAAGTTGTGTTTTTTCAATGTGAGATAAAAAAACCCTTTTGAAATAGTCTTTTAGCTTATATCCATATGGATTGTTTCTCAATTTTTTCATATGAAATATTAAAATCTCAAATATTTTTTTTTAATTTTCTCGGGTTTACCCATGTCAAGCCAGGCCTAAAAATATGTCAGACCCACGCCTAGGCCTAGCAACCATGCCAGGCACAAGCGCCTTGGGTTTGGGAACCACGTCAGCCAAAACATCTTGAATCTGGCAACTACGTCAGGCCCAAGCACCTTGGGTTGCCAAACTCAAGCAAGTGTACTGTGGAAGTGTACTGTGGACCAAGATACAGTCCATTGTAGACTTGCATAGTAGATTTTCTAAGCTTTGAAGGCTTGGGATGGGGCTAATGTTGTATTTTCATAAAAAAGTTGAATTATCATCTTACCCTTTGGTTGAAAAAATTGAAGCCCTTATTATGGGGGTATTTCAGTATTTTTCATAGGCTCATTAGTCATTAAACATTTGAACGGGGGTATGGTAATCTTTTCATAATTATTTGCACAGTAAAAATTATATTTTACCCCCAAGGTTAACAAAATTAAGCCCTGTTGACTAGGGGTTTTTTTACTTTTCACAAACTGTTAAATAGTTAAAATACATCTTTAGCCTTGGAAACGACAAAAAAAAAAAGCTTTGTATATAGGGGTATTTTTGTTCTTTCACACTGTTTTTTGTGTAATTTTCTATAATCATGGGGACATTTTGGTTTTTTGATATTTTTTTATTTTTAAATTTCAAAATCTGCGATGGACCCACATTTACTTGGTTTTGACAAACAAGCAAGATCCAAATTACTTGGGTGCCAGAGTGTCAGACCCAAGTAACGTGGGTCTGGCATGTTTGCCTACGTAGGTCTGACAGTCATGCCAAGCCTAAACGCCTTTAGGCATGGCTGTCGGACTCAAGGCTCTAGGTCTGGAATGGTTGCTAGACCCAAGTTGATTGAGTCTGGTAAGGCTGCATGTAAAACCCCAGTAAAAAATACTTTAAAAAAAAAACAAGAAGAAGTAAGACAATTAGAGAACAAGAGAAAAGAGAGATAGGTTAGTTTAGTTAAAATAAAGAGT
>Ga0307514_10003574_pt1 | contig 14805 bp, 17 predicted proteins | sample 16_EM_MG_FD_203088 | JGI IMG/M metagenome (GOLD analysis project Ga0307514, IMG submission 203088) | Populus trichocarpa ectomycorrhiza microbial communities from riparian zone in the Pacific Northwest, United States - 16_EM | ecosystem: Host-associated > Plants > Roots > Unclassified | place... | reverse complement strand
ATAGGATAGGTTAAAAAAAATGTAAAAACTATTTAATTTTAAAGAATCATTGAAATAGAATTTTACATCTACATGGATGTAAAATTCTATTTCTAGATAAATTGTCAATAAAAATTTTATAATATAAATCCTAGTACAGCTATGATGTAGGAGATATTTTCCTAACACATTGTTATGTTAAAGAGTAGAATTTTCAATCTAATTTTTAAATCAAGCTATAATTTTATTAATAGATTATAAAAACCCTGTTTCTTATAGTTTTAAAATTTTATAGTCATTTGAGATTAAAAATACCTTCAAATAAAACCTAGAAGTTACTATTTATGGTTAGCAATAATTTCCTAATATATGGTTTTCTTCTATTTAGTTTATAAATTTTTTTTATTTTTTTAGCTTTATTTTAAAAAAACTTCTAGTATATAAATAACCTAAAACAATTTTAATAATGACTTTGATTAGAAAAAATATTGAATAATAAAATTTCAAATTAGAATTTTTATATAGTGATCCTATTTGATAAAAATTTTGTACTGCTTGTGTTTGGGTGTTTTTTTTTTTGTTATTATCATCTGCATTAGTTGATATTGTGACTTAACAATTCTTTATGGTTAGTTTTCATGTGATATTAAATAATTACGATTGAAATAAATGGGGTAGAATATAGCATGCTTGTGTAGAAGAAAATGAGAAGATTTCCCTACATGAATGATACATCATATCTCAATTTTTACCCTTATTTTTTATATATATTTAGAAAAAAATAGAATATTTTTTTCTTAAAAATATATATATATTCAATACAATTATGCTAATTTCTAGCTATTTTATCATTTTGGACCCATTTGCCTATTATTTTTCTGTTTACAATTTTTTTCTAAAAAAATAACAAAAGAAAAGAAATATATAATTAAGGGGACGTCAGCAGCTAGTTCAAGCAGGGAGCCAAATACCTACTCTGCATTTTTTATTTTTTTTTAACACCGGCTCCAGCACAAAGAAAAAGGGGAGTAATAGTTGAAAAGGAGAAAAAGGAAACAAAGAGGGCATTTATAATGAGAGGAGACTTTCACGTAGTCAGAAAAAACAAGAGGGCAGTTATGAAGGGGTCTTTTTCCATTATTAAAAAAACAGAGAAAATAATTCCTCAGGAGATCATAACCTGCAGGAGGCTTCTCTCCCCTTCACTCGTTTTGAGACGAGCTAGAACAAGATACCAAATAAACACCTCACTGCCTTCCAGCCCTCTCGTCCCTCAGTACTGTCTCCACCACACAATACCAGTCTCCCTCATCTACTGTCAAAACTCCTCATCAATGTGACTACCCAATTCTCTTCACTTTTCACTGTCATAAAAACCAACCCAAGACCTTCGTCCCCTCCTTTCCTTGTCAAAACCACCTGTAACCAACCCCACGCACCAACCTTTTATTTTTCTTTCTTCACTGCCAGCAATCTATTCTCTCTCCATCTCCCACCGCCGGTGATCAGCCCCTCCATCATCACCAGCAGCCTCCCCTTTTCCACTTAACCCGACTGAAAGAACTCTGAAAAAACCTACCAGAGACATGCATGTATGTTCTGCTTTATATATATATATATATCCAATATCGTTACAGCAGACAAGAGAAAGAGCTTATGTGTTTGTTAGAAGAGATACATATTACATGAGATTTAAATACAAGATAAGATGCCCTCCTGTTCGCAAGCTATCCAGTTCTTATCCTTATCATTCCTCTGCAAACTAGCAAGGAGATCCAGATCCAACACAGAGAGAGAGTTTGTCTTGTAGCAAACAGAAACGATTAGCTGTGTATCCCTTGATAAAGACATCCGCAAGTTGCAATGAAGTGGGGACGGGTTGTAAAATTATGTCTCGGTTTGTCAACTTCTCACAGATAAAATGGTAATCGACTTCGATGTGTTTAGATCGTACATGGAAAATTGGATTGGAAGCAAGAGCTAAAGCAATGATATTGTCACACCAAACAAAGGCAGACTCAAGTTGAACTTTCAGTTCACAAAAAGAGCATACGCAACCAATACACCTTAGCTGTAACAAGAGCTAAGCAACGATATTCTGCCTCAGTACTAGATTTGGAAATCACAGGTTGTTTCTTAGCCGACCATGAGATGAGGTTGGAACCCATATAAACACCATAACCACACGTTGATCGTCTATCGTCTGGATCACCAGCCCAATCGAAATCATAGTAGGCATTAATAGAGAAGAAATCAAGATTGTAGAAAAGGTCATGATCGATTGTATTCTTCAAATTGCAGTACATGTTTGGCTAATGTCCAATTGGCAAAGGTTGGAGTTTGCATGTGTTGACAAAGCTGATTTACTGAGTATGCGATGTCGGGACGTGTAGGAGTGACATATTGCAAGGCACCAACTGTTTGCCTATACTCTTATGGATCTGGAAGTGGTTCCCCAGCAAACTTGGATAGTTTGAAGCCCGAGACACAAGGAGCTCGATAAGGTCTGATGCCAAGGAGTTGTACACGATCTAAAATGTCAATGATATATCTTATTTGTTGAAGATGCAACCTGGAAGGAGAACATGTGGCTTAATTACCCAGGAAGTACATCAACTGGCCAAGATCTTTCATGGTAAACTCAAGTTGCAGATTAGGGACAAGAGATGTAATGAAGTCCCGATCATTAGACATGGCAAGAATATCATCCACATATACTAAAAAGTGATTAGCTCACTTTTAACATGCCACGACTCTCTTATGCTAGAGTCCTTGTGGAGCTGGACTTGTTTGTTGATCTTAAGTCCTCTGTTGATATTATCTTGCCAAATGGTGCCCCTTTGACTCAACTAGTTGTATATGAGCCACTACCTAGATTCTGCAAGTTATGTAAAGTTCTTGGGCACAAAACAGGAGCATGCTCCTCTGCTACTGCCTCAACAGTGACTAGACATATAGGCAACAAAGGTATCTCCTCTGAGGCTTCTGATAAGCCCCGTAGTGTTTTTGATCTGCTAGGCCCTGTTGCAGAACCTAGTCTAGGAAGTGTTGAAGGCTAGGTTGCTGAGCCATCACACAGTTGTGATCCCATGTCCACTGAAGTCACTATTGCCTCTGGAGAATGGGCAATTGTCAAAAGCAAGAAAGCAAGAAGGGTTCCTGACATATCTTTGGGAGTCGTGCACACCACTGATCAGGGGTTCACCATCCCTTCTAAAGGTAAAGAACATGTTGTCTCGCCTTCAAGAACCATACCCACCACTTATTAAAACCCCTCATCCTTTCTAAAGGTAAAGAACCAGTCAGGGCACCCCCAAGCAAGAAAGGTCTTGATGTTGTTATTGTTGGTCTAACCACTGTGCGTGGTCAGAGAAGGAGCACATCTCGAACAACTGGTAGTGGTAGGGTTCCCTCTCCACCCCCTTTTATGTAATGCTCATATTCAGTTGGAATGTCAAAGGACTCAAAAGTCTTCTGAAGCAGCATGAGCTGGTTTGCCTCATGTAAAAGCATAATTTTGATGTGTGTGGTCTCTTGGAGACTAAGTTGGTTTCATCCAAGCTTCAATTCATGCATAGGTTTTGGCTGAAGTGTTGGAATATTGTTTCAAATATGGAAGCTACTGGTACTGCCAGAGTTGTTGTGTTGTGGAATCCTTCTACTGTTCACGTTGATCTGATTGATTCTTCTCCCCAGGTTATCCATGTTTCTATTCGTAGCTTGTCTACTCACCATACTTTTGTTGCTACTTTTGTTTATGGTTTCAATACTATTATTGCTCGCAGATCTCTTTGGGACAACCTTAAGTCATAAGCTTTAGCTAGTCCCTGGCTTGTTTTGGGTGATTTTAATTCCATCCTCTCACAGGAGGACAAGCACAATGGTGACTGTGTCTCATCCTATGAAGTCTATGATTTCAGAGCATGTTGTTCTGTTTTGGGCCTCTCTTATTTGAATTACACTGGTTGCCATTATACTTGGTCCAATGAGACTGTTTGGACTAAAATAGATCGTGTTTTGGCCAATCCCTTATGGTGCAATCTTCAGCTCACATCTCATGTGCACTTTCACCCTCCGGGGGCCTTCTCTGATCACATAGGAGCTCACATTCAGATTGGTAACAACATATCCCCAGGTCGTCATCCCTTCAAGTTATTTAATATGTGGGTTGATCACCCAGAATATGCAAGGTTAATCTCTGAAGGATGGCAATCCCCGGTGGCAGGTACTCCCATGTATATTTTGTGCAGGAAACTTAAGTCTCTGAAGGGTCCCCTGAAGTATTTAAATAAGCTTCATTTTAGCCATATTTCAGAGAGAGTTACTAGAGTTGAGGCCGACTTAGAACAATAACAATGCCTCCTGCACAATTCTAGAGATGACATCTCTCTTCTGCACAGAGTTAATCAAATGAAGTTGAATCTCTTCAACCTCAAATCTGCTGAGAAAGCGTTCTTTGCCCAGAAGGTCAAGTGTAATTTTCTCAAGGAAAGTGACAGAGGTACAAGTTTTTTTCATGCTTTAATGCGTCATAAGCACGGGAAGAGTTTCATCCATGTCGTTCTGCGTAGTAATGGGGCTCTTACTACCTCTATAGATAAAGTTGGTGCTGAATTTGTTCATTACTACCAAAACCTTCTTGGAACTTCATCATATATTTCTCCTATTGATGTTGTCGTTGTTCATAGTGGTCCTTGTCTTGATGAATCCCACTATAGTTTTCTCTTGACATCTATCTCCAATGAAATTTCAAGGAAACTCTCATCAATATTGGTAATGATAAAGCTCCAGGTCCTGACGGATATTCATCTCTCTTTTTCAAGAAATCTTGGGACATAATAGGAGCTGATTTTTGTGCAGCATTTCAGGATTTCTTTTCTTCTGGCCAGAAAACAGATTAATCATTCCATTATTGCTCTAGTTCCAAAATCTGCTAATGTCAACTCAGCAAATGATTTTAGGCCAATCTCTTGCTGCAATGTGATTTATAAAGTGATATCCAAGATTCTAGCCAGTAGATTGTGTCGTGCCCTGCAAGACATTATTGGTTCTGCTCAGAATGCTTTCCTTAGGGGGAGGAATATGATCGATAACATTAACCTAGCTCAAGAGTTCCTCAGGCATTATGGCAGGAAGAAAACCTCTCCCTGGTGCCTCATAAAAATAGATTTTAGGAAAGCCTTTGATTCGATGCAATGGGTCTTTCTCAGAGAGCTTCTTCATCTTCTGGGATTCCCCCACCGTTTTGTTCATCTAGTAATGTTATGTGTGGAAACATCTTCCTTCTCTGTTACTATCAATGGCAGCCTTTATGGGTTTCTCCCTAGGAGGTGTGGAGTTCGGCAGGGTGATCCTCTCTTTCCCTATCTTTTTCTCATCTACATGGTATATCTCTCACGTATGCTAAAGATAACATCTCAACAGCCAGGCTTCCATTATCACCCGAAATGTGCTTCTCATAATATCTATCACCTTGTTTTTGCTGATGACATTCTTCTATTATGTCGGGGAGACAAATCTTTTGTTCGGATCCTTCTGGAGCAATTGCATGTCTTTGGCCAGTCCTCCGGATTACACATCAATGCAGGGAAATCTTTCATATATTTTGGTGGAGTTGGAGACAGTATTAAGCAGGGTATCCTCTAAGATTCTTGTTTCTTTAAGGTAGTTTCCCCTTCAAATGCCTTAATGTCCCCCTCAGCCCCCACAAGCTCCTTTCTAGCCAGTTTTCCCCTCTCCTGCATAAACTTGAATCTGCTATACAAGGCTGGATGGGCAAGCACTTATCTTATATTGGGCGACTGGAATTAATTAGATCTGTTCTCTTTGGTATGGTGCAATTTTGGCTCAACATTTTCCCCATGCCGGATACTATCATCAACCAAATTACATGCATTTGCAGGAACTTCTTATGGACTGGTAACACAGCCAGAAGCAAGTCTACCTTAGTAGCCTGGAAGCACATTTGTTTGCCAAATGATGAAGGAGGCCTGAGGCTCTATGACATCAAGGCAAGGAACCTTTGTTTCATTGCAAAGCAGCTATGGAATATCCATTTAAAAACTGACTTGATTTGGATTAGATGGGTGCACCATTTTTACTTGCCGGATAGTTCCATCTGATTGGTCCCTTTACAGAGAACCTCATCTCCCATATGAAAGTCCCTTTTTACTCTTCGAGATCAGCTCCTTGCAGATTTTAGGGGTCAATCAGAAGTGATCTCTTTGATGCAAAGTTAGGACAATATTTCTAAGCCTTTCTCGGGTCATGCTTATGAGTTTTTGAGATTCAAAGGAACCCTAGTGTCATAGGTTAAGGTTGTTTGGGAACCTTGGTGTTTACCAAGGCATAGTTTCATCCTTTGGCTTGCTTTGCTTGGGAGGCTGAGAACAAGAGACATGTTGCACTTTATTGATACTGATGCTAGTTGTGTCTTCTGTCACCTCTTCTTTGTTTGCAGTTGGACATCCCTCTTGTGGTCAAAGGTTAAATCTTGGCTTCGGCTCTGCAGGGGTATGGCCACCATTAGCAGTGTTGTTTGGGGCCTTAATATTAAGGGGAAAAACATTGTTGCCATAATTAAAAGAGTCTCCCTCAGCATTGTTGTCTACTTGATATGGGAAGAAAGGAATCGAAGAGTTTTTAAGAACTCTTGCTCACTAGTTGAAACTCTATTTCGGAGATTTCAAGTTTTATTCTACATGATATTGCACTTTCATGAACACAATATCCCTCACATTATTGTTAGCTGGCTGCATGGTGGCTGTCCTGAATGAACTTTCTTGTGGTAAGTTGTCTTCTCTTCGGTTTGCAGTCCTTAAAATGCATATGCTTCTTGTTAGGCATTGTTGTTGATGTCTCTCTTGCAGATTTGCTATGCTGCATGATGCTCGTGTGATTTTGCATCCCGGCTTTTTCACGCTCCAATTGGCACCCAAGATAGTTACTTGTCTTAACCTTTTCTTTGTGTTAGGTTGGGAACCTTGTAATTTATGATTCCTCACATAACCATTGTCTACTAATTTTAGCTTGTTAGCTTCGACTTTAATGTAAAGTCTTATCAGGGAGTTTGTTCCCTGCTTTTGTATATCATTGTATATGATCTTGCTGGTTCTCCAACATTGTAAATTTTTTATCCATTAATATACTTACATTTTGATATAAAAAAAACATATATGTACTGAACCATGGTGATAAGTGAACAAAGAGGGATCAACTTGTAAACTTTGAAAGCCAAGAGGTAACAATGCAGTGGATAAACAATTAAACCAAGCCCGAGGAGCTTGCTTTTAAACCATAGAGAGATTTGTGAAGCTTACATACAAACTAGGGGTGCACCAGATCTTCAAAGCCATCAAGTTGAGCTGGGAAATTAAAGACATCATGTTGCCTAATATCCCAATTGAAAGAAACGACAATTGTAAGAATTATACGAATAGTAGAAGGTTTGGTAATGGGACTAAACGTGTCATGAAAATCAATCCCACTTATTTATAAATAGCCAACATTGACTAGTCTAGCCTTGTGACGTTCAATATATCCATCAAGTCATCATTTTAGTTTGAAGACCCATTACAGGGAACCATATTTTTACTAGGAGAACGAAAACATAAAGACCAGGTGTCATTCTTTAATAATGCCTGAAATTCACTATTTATTGCCACATGCCATTCGGGTATAGAGGCTATTTGAGCATAAGTCTAAGGCTCAGAGATGACCACACCTACGTGCAGAGCTTGGAAAGGGTGATAGGTAGAGTAATATAAGTGGAAATTAGGAAAGCTATGGGGTTTAAGGTAGCCAATCTAGGATTTGGTGATCATATGAGAGGAAGGTATAGGAAGAGGAGGTGTTTTGTCTTGATGATCAGAAGGTTCTCTGTTATGGGAAGAAAGAAGTTGGCGAATAAGTGTAGAGGAAACAGGAGAGGCCAAAGGAATATCAGAATGGCTAGAAGTGGAAATTGGTGTAAAGGAATAGAGATCATGGTCAGGTGAGGTAGAATTATAAGAGATGGTAGATGAGGAAGGAGCAGTAGTATGTGAAGAAATAAATATATTTGAGGGAGGAGATAAAAGTAAGTTAGGAGAATTACCTAGGGGGTGCACGTTGTTGGCAAAGTCAGTGAAGAAAGATTGTACTTGAACTGGGAAATTACCTTTTTCAAAAATCACATATCGAGAGATATACACACGCCTGGAAGATGGATCAAAGTACTGAAAACCTTTATGATTAGAGCAATAACCAATGAAAATGCAAGGTGTGCTGCAATAAGATAATTTATCAGTTGAGTAAGGAAGAAGGTATGGAAAACAGTGACATCCAAAGGCTCGAAAATATGTGAAGTCAGGAGGAATGTGAAAAGGATGTTCAAAGGGTGATGAATAATCAACGACCTTGGTAGGTAAACGATTAATAATAAAAATAGAGGTTAGAAACACATCAACCTAAAATTTCTTAGGTAAGCCAGATTAGACAAGAAGAGTAAGTTCTATTTCCATAATATGACGATATTTCCTATCGACGAGGCCATTTTGTTGTAAGGTATGAGGACATGATAGGCGATGAAAAATACTGTTGGCACTCAAAAATTGCGTAAAGATGGTAGAACAATATTCCCCACCATTATCACTTTGAAATTATTTAATAGTGTAATTAAATTGTTTTTCCACTTAAAGCTTGAATTTAACAAATGTAGAATAAACATTGGATTTATTAGAAAAGTGGAAATAGCCAACAAAAGTGAGTATAGTCGTTAATAAAAATTACATAATATCGACAACCACATAACGAAGGCATGAAGTGGACCAAACATCAAAATAAATTATTTCTAGAGTAGTTATTGACTCGTTTGAAGACTCGGAAAATGGCAATGGTTTAGACTTACCGAGTAGACAAGACACATAAATAGCCTGCTTATTGATTGAATAAATAATTGGAAGAGAAAATTTAGAAATGACACGATGAAGGGTTGCAGAGGAGGGGTGTCCTACACGACAATATCATGTGGAGGTAGAAGTCTTAACGCTAACAGTCATGGTAAGAGCATGAAATTTTGGTGACGTTAGTTGATGAAGGTTGATTGGGTACAATCCATTATCACTTGGCCCCGTCATGAGTGTGTCCCCTGTTAGGATGTCATTCACAAAAAAATTAGAACTAGTGAGTTCAAAGTAAACATTATTATCCTTACAAGATTTATTAATTGAGAAGAGATGAACCGAGGCTTGAGGACAATAAACAACATTGTTTAAGGTTAGAATAGAAAAAAGAGTTTTAAAGGAAGCAGTGTCGGTACGAGAGATGATAAACTTGTCCCATTACCTATGCGTACGGAGTCATCTCCTTCATAAGGTTGAGAGGTTGCAAGATTAGCAATATCTAAGGTGACAAGAATATTAGCACCATTGTCAGCATATCATTGATGTTGATTGAGATAAGTGGTATTAACTTCAACAACCATAACAGCTAATTCAGTTGGAGGGTGACGTCCCTAAAAAGAATAATTCATAAGGTTAAAACAGTTCAAAGTCTGATGTCCCTCCTGTTTGCAAATCTGACATGGAGATCGCAAGCGGGAATTCAAAACAATAGGTATGGCTGATAATAGAGGCGGCAAGTGAGGTAACGATTGGAAAAACTGAGAAGATGAGGTACCCGAGTTTTTTAAGGTCCAGAAAAACAGGATTTGTTGGTGTTGTTTTGAGAGTTTGGAATCATTTTTATCCGTGTATAGAGCATATGGTCCTGCCTCGGGTTGAATGGATTGACTATGAAATTTTTGCATAAGATCATAGTTCAATAACTCTGCATGAAAATCAAAGAATGACATACGCTTCTCCTTAGCAAGCAGCATATATGTTGTCACAAAAGAGTGAAAGGAGGAGTTAAGACCATTGAGAACAGATAAAATTAAATCAAAATCATCAATAGGTTTCCCAACAACAGATAATCATCAGCAAGGGACTTAACTTCATCCAAAAAAATTTGGCAAGATATGGAGCCTTGTTGTGAAGATTGCAACTTCCTCTTGATAAGAGAAATTCAAGATGTTGAGGGTGTAACAAATCGTGCGCCAAGAGCTTGCCAAGCAAACCGAGAGGTCTTAGGACCATAAATGGTGGAAACCACCACATGAGATAAAAAGGAAATAATCTAGCCAAGTACCATTTGGTCTTTATACTGGCAAACCACATGAGCAAAATTAAGAATACCTTGGGCTTTTTCTTAATCACTGGAAAATTAAGGAGGACTAGGTTCGAAACCATCAACGATTCCCATGAGACCATAGCTTCGTAATAAAGGAATTAATTGACCACTCCAGGTAAGGAAGTTAGTTCCATCAAGTTTGATGGAGATAACTTGAGCTGAAAGATGAAAGACGGTGGAAGAAAAGGAAGCGTCTGTAGTAGCTGCCATAAGATTGAAAAAACATTAGCTATAAGCCTATAACTGGCTCTGATACCATGAAAGAACTCTGGAAAAACCTACCAGAGATACGCATGTATGTTCTTCTTTATATATATCCAAAGTCGTTACAGCAGATAAGAGATAGAGCTTATGTGTTTGTTACAAGAGATAGAAATTACATGAGATTTAAATACAAGATAAGATGCCCTTTCGTTTGCAAGCTATCCAGTTTGAATTGGATGGCTTTTATCCTTATTCCGACTACTTTTCTCCTTCATTTCAACCATTTCCCAAAATCAACTCCCCTTCACTAGTGATCGAGAGCCACTAGACGCAGTGGCACGGCATTCCATACACCACTACTATTTCTACAGCCTTCATTTAAATCCCAGCAACTTCACCTAATTCTATCAAATTCTTGAAGATGTATTTTGGAGCTTGGAAGGATTTTATTTGTCTTCATGTATAAATTTTGTGTTTGATTGTCATGTAAGTTAAAAAAAACATCAAATTTATGTGAATAAATATTTTGTGACCATTACAGACAAGTCTTTCCAAAAATCCTTTTTTTTTTTGCATATTCTATCATTAAAAACAAACATTTGTCTTTCTAGTTTGTTTGTTAAAAAAAAGAAAAAGAAAAAAGGAAAAATATTTTTTTTCATGTTTTAGAATTCGATAAAAATACTTCTCTTAGCATAAAAATCTAAAATAAAAAAAATTATTTGGCATTAAAATAATAAAAGTTTGTAGTTCAATATTTAATGACGTTAGAGTTGAAAGTACTAAGGTATCATAAGTTATGTGAACCTTATCGAAGCTCTTTTTATAGATGTTTCCTATTATTTAGAATGGGTTCAATGAGCCAAACGTAGACTCATTGGTATATTCATGGACATGAATTGAGTAATGACCTCGGGTGACTAACTTAGTTATCAATTCATCAAGTAATTAGGAGTGGCAAAACCAATTGAACCTTATAATGATTAGAATCTAACATGCAACCAGAGTTTAATCCATTGAGATAAACTCACCATCACCATGTACATAAACCACGGCAGTATAACATAACATACTATTATCAATTAAGACAAGATCAATAATACAGTTTATCTCAGGTAGGATTCTTTAAGAGTGATATTATCTTCCCTTAGGTATAACTTATCCCTTACCATTGATCTTTGAAAACTAGTTAGAGTTTGTATTAACTATAATACTAGGTGGTAATTGCATTTCACAAGTTTAGACCATTTCCCAAAAGAACACACCAAAAGGTGTTATTCTTTTCTTTGGTTGCCGCGAAGTCGGGTACGACAATAGTCTTATGTGAATTCCTTCATATCTTTTTTAGTTAATATTGCCCCTTGATCAATCATGATTATTTTTTAGAGTCCTTAAAGAGTTTGATTATAATTTCTTGATCTATCGATATATTAGAAATATTTTCAACCCAATAATGAAGTAATTATTAGTAACCAATATGTAATTATGCTCTCGTAAAGATGGTGGGTGTATTTTGCTAATAATTTTCATTATCTAGCCCCTAAAAGGACTATGGTTGGATCATTATATTGAGTTCAATTAATGGCATATGTTGTATTAAGCTATATTATTGGCATGTTTAACACCTTTTTGCCAAATAGTTTTATCTGTACTATTTTTTGTTCTTTTCTGGCCATAAAATCTGAAGTTTTTTACTTATCATGACATCCTAGTTGTATATATTTTATGACTGATTGATAATCGTATTATATCACGATCCATATTGAATCAAGTCATTGGCTTTTGTATTGTTTCCTTTTACTTAAAAAAAAAATAATTTAAATTAGAAAACCTATTAATAAGGTTTTTTTTACCATTATAAAGTATGGATTTAAAATAGATTGTTCACGTTTATATTGACTAGCTAATTGGTTTATAATGAGTAATAAATCTCTTATTACTATAACTAATTGAACTCCCAACTCTAGAAGTATTTCCAAGCCTATGATCAAAACCTCATATTGAATTTGATTATTAGTCAAGGAAAAATCAAGCCAAAATGATAAGTTCATATTATAACCTACTAGAGAAGTTATTATCACTTCTGCAATAACTCTAACTCTGATCTTGGTTTTTTATTCATTAAAATCATAATTTCCATGAAACAAGTTCCATAATAATAATGTTAATATCTTATTCCAATTTATGGTCGATATCAAAACATGGGTGATTAGTTAATAAATAAGTTGAAGCTTGGCCTTTAATTACTTTTTATGACATATAATGCAAATCAAATTCAGATAATATCAATGTTCATTACCAATTCAACTTCTCAAAAAAGGTTAAGATAACATATATTTTATTAAATATGTTTTAGAAATTACATATAAATTGACTGGTAGTGTGTACCATAATAGCTAAACACAACAAAATATATGGATAAATAAATTTTTTTTGGTAAAGTATATCGCTATTCAACCTCTGTAAGGACATGGATGAGATGATACATAATATGTTCATGTCCAACTTCATTCTTTTATGTTGAATGCTACTAATCGGCTCTTGCATAACTCAAATATATAGCCTTAAAAGCTTTATAGGTCTTGGTGGGTCCAATATTAAAGGCTTGACCATATAAGTTTTTATTTCTTCAAATGCAAATTAAAGCTTCTCATTCCATTAGAACTTATCCATGTTATTTCCTTTTAATAGTGCAGTACATAGCCTGATATTTCCTATAACGTTCTATATGAACTTCCTTGAAAAATTGATTTTACCAATAAAGCTTTGTAACTATTTTTTATTTATAGAGGTCATGCTTCTATGATTGACCATTTTTATTTATCTTTATGTCATGCTAACATAATAGAAATCCCAAGAAATTCCCTGCCTATATAGTAAAGACATATTTTAATGGATTCATCTTGAAATTATACATTCATATTCTTTTAAAGGTATAATATAGCTCATCCAAGTAGGTTGCTTTAGATTTTAACTTCACCATGATATCATCAGTATATACCTTCATATTTTGGTTGATCATGTCATAAAAGAATAAATTCATTTCCCTCTAGTATGTAGCACTAGCCTTTTTCAAACCAAATGAAATTAGTATTCACCTAAACATTTCTAGTGATCTATGACATCTGAAAGCAACCATTGAAACATATTCTTCAACAAAGAAAATCTTATTATAGCATGAATGTCCATCCATGAAGATGAGGATCCTATTGCTAATTGTTATTTGATCAATATATTAACCATTAAAATTGTATATTCATCATTTAAAGTTACAAAATTAAGGTTTCTGAAATATATATACATACAAACTCTTAGTTTGCTTTTTTTTTTCAACACCGATATAATATTATAAATGCACTCAACATATCTTGTTGATATAGTGAAAGCATCTTTTAACAATTGTTCTATTTCCTTCTTTATACGATCGATTATGATTAAAGATTTCTTGTATGGTTTAAATCTAAGTTTGATTGGTAATATTTGTTCGATCAAGCTTCTATTTAGCCTAAGAATCTCATCATAATCCAAATCAAAATAATTATTGTAAGTATATAGCAATGGTACCAAATTTTTATTATATTTTTCTAGAAGATTTTCATACTCTATATGTTGGTCTAGGATTGTTTTCTATCCCTAAGTTGACTTTTATTAGTGGATCTTGAACTTTAGTATTTCTATTATATATTTTTGTCGGTGTTGTAGGGAGGATGTATTATATTAAGCATGATCGATCGACCATCTTTGCTTATTTTCAATGAAACAATTGTGTTATTATGCCTAATATTGTTATTGTTAGCCTTTTTTAAAGGTAAATAAGTTGTTGTGACTCTTTTAATCCAATTTGTTAAACTTATAGTCAACATCTTCTAAATGTAAAGCCAATAAAGTTTTTTGTTAAACACTTTATTTATATTGTTTTCTTGCTTACAAAAATTTCAATAAAGCCTTGTATCTACCATTCCTATATTTACCACAAATAACTTGTCATTAGCTTTGATAATTTTAGTGAATACATTGAATAGCCAAAATGTTAAAACTTGATATAGTAAAGATAACATAAACATGTTAGTGTATATCCAATCTTTACCAAGTAAAGCATTATAGCCTTTCTTTGCTTTAACCATAAGGAACATTATATTGAGAGTCTTCGATCCAATTATTAAATCTAATCACAACACTTCTGTAATATCCCTTACTCCTATAAAATCTAATATTATCAATTCAGAAGGTAACATATGAGCTTTATGATGATCGATCTTTTTTATTAATGCTAAGGGCATTATGTTTAGTGTTGCACTATTATCAATTATTAACTTTTATAGTGGCACACAATTAAAACTTGTTGTTATAAATAGGGTTTTAATATTACTTATAGCCATCATTAGCTTACACCTAGTCATTGATCTATTATAG
>Ga0307514_10003573_pt1 | contig 14806 bp, 22 predicted proteins | sample 16_EM_MG_FD_203088 | JGI IMG/M metagenome (GOLD analysis project Ga0307514, IMG submission 203088) | Populus trichocarpa ectomycorrhiza microbial communities from riparian zone in the Pacific Northwest, United States - 16_EM | ecosystem: Host-associated > Plants > Roots > Unclassified | place... | reverse complement strand
ACTCCTCACCACCCTACCCTCCTCTCTCCTCGCCTCCCATCTCACTACCAACCTCCCCCCCGACAACCATAGTATAATCGACATCCTTGCCGCCGTCGTCGACGACCTCCCCTCCTACCCCTCAGACCCAATTTGCAATCCCTCAGGCACATCCTCCATCCCGGCGCATAAACGGAATGAAGGGTGGAGTTGGCTTATTACAGATGAAGAGGGGTATTAATCGCACGCTGTCTCAAACTTCAGCAGGGGATGCACAATCGACCCCAATCCCGTTCCACAGCAGGGGATATTAACTTCCACAGCCGCCCCGTCACAAAATCCACCGGTCCGCCGAGCAAACTGGAGCCACGAGCTCCCCATCCCACTAATTTTCTCCTTCCCCAATGGAATATCCGTCATAATTGCTCTTGCAAACACTCTCTTCCAAACTGGCCGCCGCTCTTCACTCGATGTGGCTTCTTGTTACCCAGGCATCATTCTTCGCATTATGATCTGTACGTACTATCTTACATAAAAACATCTCCCCCACTCGTTATAGCCTCAATAAAAATAAACCCATCACACACTCCATCGACGACTAGATTTTTTTAAAAAAAAAGGCTCACACACCCTCCCCCTTGTCTTTCCTCCGACTCTCATTCAGGGATTCATCAGTTGAGTTAGCGGACCCACTCAGCCCGCCTGTAGAATACGATGATAATGGTGAGAGTGGTGTGAATAGGGAGATTAGGAATGATGAGGGCGAAGATGAGGAGAATGATGATGATTTAGACAGATAGAGTTGGGATGTGTGACGGCTGAAGTTTTTTGAGTTATTGGAATGAGTTGTGTACCCCTGGGTAGGGAGTGTTAAATAGAACGTGTTGCGTCGGATGAGAGTCGGAGGAAAGACAAGGGGGAGGGTGTGTGAGCCTTTTTTAAAAAAAATCTAGACGTCGATGGGGTATGTGATGGGTTTATTTTTTTTTTTTTTTTTTTTTTTTTTTTTTTTTTACTGAGGCTATAACGAGTGGGGGAGATGTTTTTATGTAAGATAGTACGTACAGATCATAATGCGAAGAATGATGCCTGGGTAACAAGAAGCCACATCGAGTGAAGAGCGGACGTGATGCGTCGGAATTACAGTGTGCCAGAGAGGTAAACATGTAGAGTGTGTCAAGGACGGAGCGAGCCTAAAAAGAGGTTTGGTGACGAAAATGCGCGGGGAGAAAGCGTCAACGAAATGTGGCCAAAAATATGAGTCAGTGTAGTAGAGGCAAAAGGGGGTGATTCAGGGAGGGGGAAGAGATCAAGGATGCGTCCTCTAGGAACGAAAGGCAAGTATCACGTAGAGGGTCAGGTGGGAGGTGGGATATCAGCCTTATATATATCTGCTATTTGTGAAGGATGTTGTACCCGCCTCCACTGGGAAACAAGACTCCATGTCGCTTTTTAAGACATAGGCCGAGCTCACGCAGGAAAGTCGATATGCAAGGTCAAAAAGAAAGTGGCTTTAACGCGAGCTCAGCCTATGTCTTAAAAAGCGACATGGAGTCTTGTTTCCCAGTGGAGGTGGGTAATTGAACATTTATTACTTGAGAACACCAACCTCTTGTATGGCCAGTGCAGTGCACGAGCCTGCTTCTGGCGGTTTTGGATGTTTGTTACTGCTCGTGGGTTAGTTGTTGCTGCAATGCATGTCTCGCGACACCATGGGCAGTATCTACGGGATAAATTGTTTTCCAACACTATTGGATATGCTCTACAATATGTACATACTAGCTATCACGCGAAATCACTGAATATGCCAATCCACCTCGAAATAGCGCTAGAGCCTCAATTAACCATCTACCTTTGTATTAGAATAGAACATATAGGTATAGGGGAGTATAGGAAGTTGCTGTTTGCATGCACGTATATTGCAGAATTCAGCTATATTAAGCTCTAGGATCATTTCTGCTAATTCTTCCTTCTCTTGATCCTCTGGGGCCTCCATATCCTGCGCACCCTCTTCACCCTCTTCACCCTCTTTACCCTCTTTACCCTCTTCAACCTCCACATCCTCCATATCCTCCACCCCCCCGCACTCTCCATACCCTCTGTACCCCCATATCTACCACCCTAGGCCTAAGCGGCTTGAGAGGCTTCTCTGGAGGTTTCCGATGTTCTGCACGGGCTTGATCACGTTCAATTTGCCATGCTGCCTCAACTGCAGAATTTTCCGCATTCTACTGAGTATCTAGCAATGCCTGTACCTCTCGAGCAGCCTTCTTTTGCTTCATAGCCTACTCTTTGGCAATCTTCCTAGTGGTGGCCTCTTGTTTGTATACCAGTTTGGCCTTCTCTGTAACAGTGGTTTCAATCAACCTGTTTGTGAGCAATCTCTTTGAGCCCTGAATCAACTGCTCTCCGATCCGTCACTTTTGCTGGTACTTTTTCCTAATCTTATTCCCCCGAATCTTCCCATCCCACAGCTTGTTAACAGTTATTGCACGAGGCTTGACATCTCGATATTTAGTAATTGCTTGTATAGCTGTATCAACAAACTCATTCAGTAGTTGCCTGCTGGAGGCAGTCGGCTCAGGAATTGCTACTGCTACATTGTTTGCTATAGCACACAGTTGAATCAGGTATCTAGTGCACGGATATTCAAGGTAGTTGTCTTAGATTGCGCTATCATTATGGTGCTAGGCTTACTAGGTGGCAAAATCTCTGCAAGCTACAAGAATATCAATGGGCCAACAGCCAGAGACTCCTAATGCTGCTGTGATAGTTGCCACTGTATATGCCTTATCATGTGCTGGAAATAACAGTTCGAGAAAGTCGGGCTTGCCTAAGACAGCAAGTGGATTCAGTTGAATCCATTGACAGAGGAATTGCTAGTAGGTCTTCTGCAATATGCCAAAGCGGCTAACATTAAGAGGTTGTAGTAGGTGGGTACTCTTTGAAGGCAAGCATATCATATGGATATACTGTGTAAGAGCATAGTCAATGACTAGGTAGACAATATATGATGCATGTCTGTCAACAATCAATATTTATGCCTGCTTCCATTTCATATACAGCAAAAGAAGGCTGCTCGAGAGGCACAGGCATGTATGACGGGGGTACTTGTAGTACGGCCGAGAAATTAAGAATAAAGATTATACAAGAATAATATTAAGCTATCGCCTCTAGCTAACTTGACTTCTATCTTCTAATTTCATACGGTCGCCTAGATGGCCTCTTATATAGGCATCTGCTCCCGCCTATATTGTAACATTCTACGAGTGTGGATTTCTTGCAGCCTCCTTGCCGTCACAATTCGCTAACAATCATCATGATCTAGCATCCACTCACTCTAGTTACTCTACTGTCTAGCGACCACTCTAATAAGTGATCTAGGTACCGCCTACTAATTCGGAGAGCCTACTTTACTCTACTTTTTAACTAATAGCTAGATCTGTGGCGTACCACAGAGCCTTCTAACTAAATAGTCCCAAATAGTGCTTCTTGCCTCACTATGCGTAGGCTTGACATCAGTACTTATGGTGCGACCATACTAGCCTGTAGTCAAGTCCTAACATATGGGCTACCTAAACTAGATAATTGTGTCAATACCCGTGACAGCATTACTAGATACTCAGTGAAATGCGGAATATTCTGCAGCTGAGGCAGCATGGCGGATTGAACGTAATCAAGCTTGTGTAGAAGAACATTGAAAAGCCTCTCAAGCCACCTAGGCTGAGGGTGATAGATATGGGGGGTATGGAGAGTGTGGAGGGTGCGGAGGGTATAGAGGATGTGGAGGGTGGGGAGGTTAAAGAGGGTGAAGAGGGTAAAGAGGGTGCGCAGGATATGGAGGCCCTATATTTTAGCGCGCATAGGTAGATAAGAGACTGGGACCGAGAACAGAGGCCCTAGAGGATCAAGAGAAGGAAGAATTAGTAGAATTGGTCCTAGAGCTTCATATAGCTGAATTCTGCAATATACGTGCATGCACAGAGCAACTCCCTATACTCCCCTATACCTATATGTTCTATTCTAATACAAAGGTAGATGGGTAATTGAGATTCTGGCGTTAGGTAGACTTGTTTATTCATGATATTCATTGGTGGGGGGGTGTAGTAGAGAGGGGGGTATTCTATGACCTTCGAGGTGGATTGGCATATTCAGTTCGTGTGAGTATTTCTTCTAGCTAGTATGTACATATTGTAGAGCATATCCAATAGTGTTGGAAAACAATTTATCTTGTACTAGTATGTACAGGAGACACTGCCAGTGCAGCACCCCGGTATCTTTATTATGACCAGGGTTGTTGACATGGATCAAGTCACCGTGACGGATCAAGTCTAGGTTGTTTACTGTAGGTTGCAGGCTTGGCATGTAGCTCTCGCCTTTAGAGACGAGAGCGAGATCATCAGTTTCTGAGGTCCACCATTTTGGTTACGGTTTTTTCCTTATGCACTCTGTGAGCTCTCACATTCTACGAGCTCGTTTTCCTACAAATCCCCCTCCATTTTTTCAACTCGTTTTCGTACAAATCTCCACTCATGTTCGACGACGATTCCTCATCCCCTTATAACACACTGCGAATGGAAGATATAGACCTTCCTACGAAACTCGACAGTAGCCAGTCCGCAGGTATTCCCCCACTAGATGGCAGTAACTACGCCTCATGGAAAAAGGCTATGAGAGTCTTGTTTATGAGAAGCCGTCTGCTGGACCTGTTAGACTCTGAGAAACCTGCAGATTCTGACGCAGTTTGGCGAAGAGCCAACGGATGGGCCTTTTCTGAGATATTTTTTGGGGTATCTCCTGAGATCCAGTGTAACCTCTCTGATACTATGTCAGCCAGGGAGGCTTGGTTAACCCTGGAAAATCTATACCTTGGTTACTCCCTACAAAACTTGTTCATGCTGTCACAAGATTTCAACAGACTGTCTCAAAGGCCAACCAGTCAGCCATTCAGTTCATAAACTCTGTTACGGCGGCAGCAACAGATCTCCGGCATTTAGGAGAAGATGTCAGTGACCAACGCATAAGATTCCAAATCCTGGGAAACCTGCTACCAGAATATGAGCCCCTCGTCACTACCCTAACCCATATGTCTGGCCGTTCGGATCTGAAACACCTCAAGGAGGCTATACTGGCCTACGAAGAGAAACTGGCTATGAGCACGCTCGTGCCTGGACTAGCTCTTACCCCGGTTGTCCCCCCTATCACCCTTCCTGGCACTTCGGCAGCCTATGCTTCAACTGCTACCTCTACTGAGGGCATTCCCTACTCTGACAGGAAGTGCACGGAGTGTGGAAAAAGGGGTCATCTTGTTGATAAATGTTGGTTTGAAAGGCCTGAATTACGTCCGAAACACTGAAGGATCCTAGGGAAAAGGAGAGAAATAAGCACAAAGTCCAAAAGAAGGGAAAAGATAAAGATCGCAGGAGACAGGCTGGTGATCAGAGAAGAGCTTCCAAATCCTCACAAAGACACAAGAAGACATATGAATCCTCGAAATATGAATCCGCCTCCGCCTCCGCCTCCGCCTCCTCCTCGTCGGACTCTTTCGATTCGGACTCCGCTCCTGCACGGGATTACTCCACCTGAATAACCTTAGATCCCTATCTGAGGGCATGGAATTTGGTGAGCCTAGGAAATACAAATTCGACTGCGAAGACTGCGTGAAGGCTACCCAGGAACGACAAATCAGCCGTTTTCCTACTGCCCCGGCTCAGGAATGCCTGGTTGGGCACAATTATATGGTTTAGAATGAAAGCTTGATTTTAGGATAAAGTGTCACAACACTAACACAGTGCAAGCACTATTTTTTTTTTTTTGAAAATCATTACTCATATTCGCACCTACTATGTGTAGAACCCCAAAGCTGCTTTCTGCTCCTTGTTTCTCTGATCAACCAACTAATTAGAAAACCCCATTCAATGACGGAGGAAAGGAGGTGCAAGCTATTTGTATAATAAGGTCAAGTACTTCCGTATAATTTTGGCTGCCCTGATTACTCTATCTGCTGTGTATCTGTAGCGGCAACAAAGTATACCCATCTATACTGTCATTCATCTTTTCGATGTTCACAATATATGTTCTGGGTCGCTCACGGGCAATTTATTTAATTACTCAACTTGGTAAATAAACCTGTCATGAGATAGCTGGTGGGAGATAGATCTAACGTGGGATACACTAAGATATAGATTTACGGTATAGATATAACTTAAGATGCGCATCAGCTACGCACTTGGAGGATGATATTCCAGATACTCTGGAAGCTACGGAGTAGACAAACGACATTTAGATTAGTCAACGCTAGGTCCTCGCCAGGCATCTACCACCACTCGGGTTTCTGTCTCAAGTGCCTGCAAAAAGTTCTGCTCAAATCGCCGCTGCCAATGATTTAAAAATTACTTCAAATGCTCTATCTATTGCCACACCAAAGTGCCAACTGATCATGACTGTGGTAACCTCCCAGTTTTGGCTGGAGGGACACAAATTGGGCTGTTAGAGGATATTGGGAGCTGGCGTCAGTTAGAGGGTTTTTTTTGAAGTCGCATGTATAGTTATTTCTGTGTTATATAGCTCTAGTTAGGTAATCAATTCACTACCATATTAAGTAATTATATAAATTGCCCGCGAGGGGCATAGTAGGTATGCTGCCCACAGGCGGCCCAGAACATATAATGCATGGCTAAGTGACTTTGCTTGACTGTATAGTTGTAATGGCACTTAAGTTCTGGTTTCATAACAAGCCTAGCGACTTAAAGTAATGACATATACTTTACGCAACGAGTCTGAACATGATATTTGTGTTCCAGCCCCCGCGAGAGATTGATTGGCCCACATTCGTGGGTGCCCCAGTCCACCCGGCAGAAAAACGGATTGCAACGAGAGAATTAGCGGGGTAAATAAAATAAAAATGCAATAGAATCAGGGTAACAGCTTGTTTGGGTATTTTTTTTGAGTCTATACGCCTTTCCGCCGAAGGGAGCATTAGGCTATGAGACGATTCTTTGGGGTATTTTTTTTTTTTTAGAGTCTATACGTCTTTTCCACGAAGGGAGCCTTAGGCTATGAGACGGCCCCGTTCCCGCCCCTTTGAAGGTTTGGGTTTTCGCACGGAACAACAGTGCGCCCACTCGCCTGCCTAACTACCTACACTAACTGCATGAGGGTTGGGCCAACTGCTGCGCCACTGTGATGCGCCAACTGCGCTGCTAGGCAGATGTGGTATGGAGGCCACCTGCACTAATCTATCTACAGTATGTACCAAGTGCAATTCCAAGGAAAGTCAAGCTAGACTACTTGTTGCTAGGTACATGTATCCCCCGTCCCCTACCTACACCTTCCTCCCTTTTTGGCAGCACCTTTTCGGGCGGAGCGCGATTCGAACCCACTGCCTGTTGAGAGACCGCCCCACTCTCACCCAGGTCAGCCAGCTGCGGCCAACTGCGCCAGCATCCCCCCTCTTTGGGGGTATTACCTTTGGTTAATTTGCTACATATGCAAGAGTATTTCCTATGCTTGCCAAGCTATCCACCACACCCAGGGACGGGTGGGAGGGAGAGGGAAAGGAGGGAAGGAGAGGGTGGGGTTGCTGGTGACGGTGTGGGATGGGGGTTTGGTATGGGTGGGAGGGGGGCTGAAGACGGCACCGGGGGACCGGAAAGTCCTGATCCTTTCAGATTCCCAAGCGGTGAACGAAAGACAGGGCGGACTAGGAAAGTGAGGACAGCGGAACTGAGGGAGGTGATCGGAGAGACCAGAGAGAAGCAACGCAGGCCAGGACCTAATACTGTGAGATTCGCCTGGGTGAAAGCACATGTTGGCACCCAAGGCAACGAACTGGTGGGCCAGTTGACAAAGGAGGGGGTGACTCTGTCAAAAGAGTGGGAGGGTGAAGGGCTGGAGAGATTGGTGGTGGAGCGGGGTGTGAGGCAGAAGTGACGGAAGTTGCGGGAGAAGGAGAGGAAGGTGAAAAAACAAAATAAAAGAACGGGGATGGGAAGGGTGGTGAGGTGGAACCGTGAACTACGTGCATTACCTACCGCACTGGCAGTACGCGTAGGTACGAGACGAGCCGGCTCGAGCCTGGAGGTGGCTGTAACCGAATGTAGCCATGCCGTGCAATTCTTCACATTTTCTGACGAGTTTGATCCATGAAATGTCATCCACCAGATCATGAAAAGCTCGAGCCACCAAGAAAAGCTCGAGACCCAGCTCGAAGTTATGAGGAGCAACACTGGCAGAATATGTGGCCGATGGAGGATCACTTAACCGAATAGATATATGTTCATTGTTCAGACAGAATGTATATGCTCGTATATTTCAGAGCAGAGTAAGCTTATCTATATAGTAGAGAGCAAGCTCGCATACATGATTGTGCTGGATGTCGTATGCCGTGACATACGTGAAAGCCTTAAAAGGGCAGAACTTGCAAAGAACAGCGATCATGATGCTGTGGTTGAAAGAAGACAGGTTTGTAAGAATAAAGAATAGCGGTCATTACGCTGTGGCTTTTTAACAGAACCTACCGATATCCCATGGTGTCGCGAGACGTGCAAGACATACATGAACAGCATAAAGAACCATATGTCTTTCGCCATATTCTAGATAGAATGAATGCGATTAATGATTCTTTAAAAAAAAAAACCATATGTCTTGCACGTCTCGCGACACCATGGGATACCCAGCCAAAGTACGAGCCGGCTCGTGCCCAGGCGGAATGTACTCAATATAGGAGGACAAAGCCTAAGGGACAAAGCCTAAAGGACAAAGCCTAAATGTACACAGACGTTGAAAAGCTTATATATATTTGATGATTGATCTGATGTTCGGACGGAACATGAAGCTCTATCTATCTGTCCATCTGCCAAGGCCCGTCACCCTCTAGTGTCCCTTCTAGTGTCTGCTCTATATGTCCCTACTTCGGCTGAGTCCCCTGACACTCAAGGACACTAAAGACCCTGACTGCCGGGAATGCGGAAGGTATGTGGAGACAGGCAGGCACGTGGCTCTGGTCTGTGCGCATGCAGAGAGGGGACAGGAAGGAGGCGGGGGACGTGGGAGGTGATAGACAAATGGGATAGGTAGATGAAGAGGGTGAAATTCCGGAGGAAGCTATGTCGTAGATTTAGTAGAGACCTTCTTTGCCAGTCTTGACATGTGCTGATGTAACGAATCGCTTTTGTTAGTTGTAGTTACTTGTAGGGGGAGCTGGTCAGGGAAGAGGGCGTGGCAGCGGAAGGGTGCGATATTTCACTCCGGGACGGCGGCTGATCATGCAGCTGAGGTGGGGGCGTGGGGGCGGGAGCCGGTCATGCCAGACGTTTCCTATATATTTAGGATCTTTTTTCATAGGTTGGGGAGTTCTGTGGGTAAACCCAAACCTTCAAAGGGGTGGGAACGAGGTGATATTTAAATTTCTACGGCGATCCCGGCTGGTGGGGGCGGAGTCGTTCGTTCAAATAACTCGTCAACACTTAAATGCTATCTCTACTTTTCAGTTTGTACAATCCCGGAAACAGCCGGTCTATATTTTCATGGCGTCCCATCATTCAACTGACCCTCCTGTTCATATTGACGAATGGCGATCACTGACAGTCATTGATCACAGGGGTAAATCGCCAGGGCCAGGGTTATTCCTTCTCACGAAGGACATGCCTATTGTCATAAATCAAAATTTATACACCTTGTTGGGTATTGTCAATGGCAAGGAGGCTATAGGAGTAGATGTTGTTATCGATGAATCTGCGAAAGTCTACAAAATGTGGTCTCGTGCCCAGCCTCTAATCGACCCTCGCTGATTAATCGAGCTTCGGGGATAGAGTCACAATGTCTGGATTGTTGATTCTCTGCCAAAGTGTCTGCAATTCCAGGATCCTCAATTTACACCAATACAAGGCCTGCCAGTGGGGATACTGCCAATATTTCCTTCAGGCTTTGAAATACAAGTCCTCATTCCCAGCCTGACTTCAAATCGACAGAAACGTATTTAGGTGCTGGCAGCTACCGTGTTGTGTAGGGTTTGCTATAACAGATTACAGGTCACAGGGAAGAACTTTCAGTGATATAAATTTGGGACTTGAGTCACCTACCGAGGCCACCGCAAGATGCCGGTCGCTAAAGGGGTTATCATTTTTTCGAGCATTTCCGTAGGCAACATTTTTTCCAAGCCGGATGCCGCACGTAAGGATGACATAAGCAGGCTTGAGGAGTTGGGGTGGATGTTTTCCTCCTTTTTCCTGTATCGAAGGCTAGAGTCCAATACATTCCTACCCTCTCCCAGTTCCCGAGTGACCTGACGCGAGACGCTTTATTTCATATTCGTGCGGAAGGACCCCTCCATGGACGTTAACCTTTGGCGTGGAGATATGATGAAATATAAATAGTTGTTCATCATACTGGGTTCTGTAAACCACTCCCACTTGATGCTATCAAATTCACATGTGCCTTTATCTAGACTACACTAATAGAGGCTTTTCGCACCCTGGCCTGGCAGGGTGAAATGTCCGCCAGGGTGCGAAACGTCTCTAATAGGTACCGTACCGGTACCGTATGGAAGAGAAGCAAGGGGGTGTACCTATACTCTGGTGCGAAAATTACTGAGAGAGGCTTAGCGCTGTCGCCCAAAAAGGAAACAGAGTTGCTTAATTAGGAATGGATCACAATGTTAATGTTGCGTTTGCAGCATGCAGCACAGCACACGTTCATGATAGGGACATGATACTATATATAGGGTCTCAATCACAAGCGTAGATAGCTACTACTTCTAAACATAGTCACGAAGAAAGGCTATCCGAAGTACTGATAAATGGACCTTCATTACATTGTGCAACGTAAGGGACAAAATCAGAAACAGAAGACAACAACCTTGCCGATATACGGCCCTGTCATACAGCGAAAACAATGGTCTGGAAAACAACCCAACTGGTGAAAAAAACTTCATAGTGAAACACTGTCTCACAAATGGATCAACAAATGTGTTACGGTACTCCATATTTAATGAGATAAAGCTTAATATGCTGCTAGCTAGCAGAGCCCCATAGTTTACTGCTGATGTTTCCATTTCCAACATTACGCCACATCATGTTGTCAGCTAGTAAAATTCTAGGCTAAAAAGGGGGAGAAGGTGGTGTAGTTGAGAGCCACCTTGGTAGACGCAATAGCGTCGGTAGGTTCGAATCCCGCCTCGCCCAAAGATATCCTAACAGCCAAGGGGCACGGGTAGGGAGGTTTTCCCGTGCTAGATACTAGTCAGTGAAGTCATTACTGAGACTAGTCCCAAATGGCCTTGGTAGTGGAGGTAAACCAGGGAGGTGTTCGGGGAGCTGCGGTAAAGGGTGCCATTCTGTGGGAAATTGGGAAAAGCGAGGAATGGTGGTGTGTGTGTGATGGATGGGCCCCGCAGAACGCTGCACATCTGATGGAATGTCCGTGGGTGGGGGATGGGAGAGGCAGAAGGAGCGAGATGTTGTGGGAAGATGAGAAGTGGTGCGAGGCGGTGGCGGACTTCGTTGTGTAGATAGAGTATATTTAGTTCGGGGAGGGCAGGGACTGGCCCGTGCGGGGGAGAGAAGCCACCCGGCGGGAGCTGCAGTCCATCGCCATATTCTAGATAGGATGAATGCGATCAATGATTCTTTAAAAAAAAAAAAAAAAGGGTGCCATTCTCCGATGTATGTGTATTCATCGTAGCGGATAAACGAAAAGTTAAGGGAGGTAGTGGTCAAATCTTTTTAGTGCAATTCGCTCATTCATTTATTTTTGAGAACCCCAATATCTTAGTCTGGTTGGCACAAGCCCCTCGCTACAACGTCTCTGCATTGTAAGTACCTTGGCCAAGAGCGTGGGCGTCTTGCCTACTTTCTAGCCTGAGTTAGTACTAAATATGCTCCAATTTTGAGACATTTTGTCAACTCAGCGCATGTTGTAGCTTGCCAATGGTACCAAGACTTTCTAGGAAGCCTACTTAACTAGGCCCTATGGGAATCGCCCCAACAATATAGTAGCCCTATGTCTCGGATTAAGTGAGCTGACCCACTGAATATTGGACTGGCAACCCTCAACTATGTAATCTTGTACAATTGTCCCTCTGGTCCCTCTACGCTTGTAACTAGTTTTGTTACATCTACTAATATTTACCAGACCATTTGCCAATATGTATATGTTCTGGGCCGTTCGCGGGCATCGGCCACCTGCGGGCGGCTGTGCTGCCCACGGGTGGTATGAAGAGACCGCTACTTTTGTCCATAGACTAGTATAGGCTATGTGGATTCCGGAGAAGTGTTAGAGCTGGCGGGATTATTAGATATACTGAAAATTTACCAGAAGTCCTGTATCCTAGCATAAAGAGCGTTGATTTGATTTAAGTAGAGTATCTGGTAGAGCGTTCACCCAAATAGAACCTCCCGATAGGTACAAAAATCCCAAGAGCATAAATATAAAAACATTATTCCACAATTCGTGCGAGCATTGAAGTTCGTCCTGTGAAAAGATCCAATATATGAAAGATCGATGATCTCCAAGATGATGCCCTCCAAACCTCCTGTAAATCATACGAATAAATACCACGATTCCCATCAAAATAAAACAAACCTAATTATTCAAACAATATATACTTCCGGCACAAACAACCTTCTGGAATAAAACAACCTTCTGGAATTAACTAACCAAACGTCTAAAAATAACGTGATAACTCTACACACTTAGCGCAAACTAAATAAATGACATAACTGACAAAAACTGGCGCCTGCTTTACATCCCTCCCACCTTCAAGAATTTCGCAGACCCTTTGCGAACAAAAAACCACTCAAGTATTCACACATAGCCACAATTTTCGAAAAACCTTTACTCGGCGGCATATATATCACATCTAACCCTACTCTTTTTGCCAGCTCTCGCATGTTGTTATCCATCACTCAACATCACAATAAAGTTCCTTCCACCAATAACGTAAGGTGATCTTTTCATATGTTTCTTTCTTTCCTCTCTGGCCGCTCTCATTGTGCATTTGCTGAATTATGTTGTTTTGCTTGTTTTTATCCCAAATGACCCTCTTTGGCGGCATATTCAGCTTGGCTCTCTTGAATAACAATCCCTCGTTAGCCAAAAACTCAGTCGCATATCGCCTAAGAGCCCCAAATACTCTATCGGTTATTCCATCTAGTCTCCGCAGCATTGATAGATATCGCTTTACCCTCATTAGATCATCCGGCATATTATCATTCCCATTTTCTATATCCGATATTCACGCGGGCATTAGATCTGTGTCCATGACCTCTTCAAGCTTATTCTTATCATCCTCATCTTCAGAATCGTCCCCGTCTTCATCCTCTCCATCTGCCAGCTCTTCATTCTTTGCTTCATCTGCATCATCTGCGTCATCAGCTAGCTCTGACACATGCGTATACATATGTATCAAATCGGCATCGTCCAGCTCTGCATCATTGAATGCTCCATCTTGCAGCTCTTCATCTTCCAGCCTTCCATCGCCTAGTTTTTCAACTTCCAGCTTTGCATCCTCCAGCTTTGCATCACATGTGTACGCGTGTGTGCCCCCCTCTTCAATCGCTCGTAGGCCTCGCTCAGCTTCCGACCTTAACGTGAATACATCCCTCTCATTGTCTACATAGACCTCCTCCACAGCACTCAATGCCACCTTTCGTCCATCACTCGTGTAGTAATTGTGAGGCCGTGACTGTTGTTTCTTGTCTTGCTGGTTGGCTGTGGCAGTACTCCTAGTCTCTGCCCTGTTCCTTCCATGATGCGTCGGTACTGAACAAAAGGTCGCGGTATTCCCATGCTCATCGTATATGGTTGTGTAACAGCTTCTATCATCCCTATTATCGTGTTTCGCTCTTACTAATCGTTCCCATGGCCTTCCTAATATCACATCCCGCGACAAATTCTCTAAAACAAAGAATCTGCATCTCCCGGTGATCCCTCCCACTACTACCAGAACATCGTGACATATACTATACGCTTTCGTCTTCTGCGAGTTCGCTGATCCCACGGACCAGTCGATCGAAAAATCACTAGGTATGCCCAACTCTTCAAACACCTCTCATGACATCAAAAACAATTCCGCACCAGAGTCTATCAGCATCTCGAACTCGATATCCTCAATTCGACCCTTGCATTTAGGAGAAGCCCAAGCATACAGCTTTCTCATAGCCTCCTTCCACTTAACGGCATAAGCTCGGGCATCTGCTTCTTTCTTCAGTGGTTCTTTCTTCAGCGGTGGCACTCTCTTCACTCCAAACCACTGTTGTATCATATCAGGTGATATTGATAACAGTTCCCTAACTATTACGCCAGGTACCGGTGCATCCAACGTTCGCCTACTCAGTTCACCAATATCCACTGAGTCCCGCAACGTATTCCACATCTTTTCTAGTTGAGGGCGTTTTTCGTGTTTTTCCTCGTGTTCGCCAGTAGGTTATCATAGAGGTTTTTCACACTTCAGGATTTTCATAGGGGGAGAGAATACTGTGCACTTCGTATCAGGACGATCTCCCTCATCCCAAGTATCTCTTGTACGCTTTTCTTCTATATCCCAAAATTGCTTGTACACAACCTCCTTCCTATTCATCTGCTCCAGAATATCATGTACCACGGCCTTTGTCATATTATCTCCCATAATACTGTGTATGTTATGGGGCCACTATTATCCCTTTATGCTTGAACTTCAGCAGATAAATAGTGGGGCCGAATATTAATCCTATAACAGAAGCAACCCGCAACTCAGGTTAAGTCTTTCAGGATATAAAGTTCAGTACGATTTCAATACAAGTCGAACTCAACAAGTATTTTCCTAACTAGGTGAAATCCGTATTCCAAC
>Ga0307514_10003572_pt1 | contig 14807 bp, 21 predicted proteins | sample 16_EM_MG_FD_203088 | JGI IMG/M metagenome (GOLD analysis project Ga0307514, IMG submission 203088) | Populus trichocarpa ectomycorrhiza microbial communities from riparian zone in the Pacific Northwest, United States - 16_EM | ecosystem: Host-associated > Plants > Roots > Unclassified | place... | reverse complement strand
CTTGTGCGGTGAGGTGAGAGGAGCAACAAATTTACTGAACTGAGACATGGGTTTGGGCTTGGGCTAAAAGCTCTTGGGGCGAAGAAACTTCCTGTGTTTCTCGCTTCCTATTTATTGCTTGGGAAAATGGGTTGGGGAAAGCCTGTAGGTGTTTACTGTAGTTGCGTGGATGGGTGTTGATCTCGGGGTGGCTTGGGGTGGGGAAGGTTGCATCATTATCATCATGAATTGATATATGGGCTTTTTTGGAATCTGGCAGGTGGGTGGGTGCAGTCGGCTCGGATGGATGTGGGTGGGCTCGAATTGGATACAGAACGTGTCGTGGTTCCTCGTATTCGTTGTACTCGTTCGTCAATACCCACTTTCTTTCCGCTCTTTTTCTTCTTTTTCTTCCTGCGTTATTGTGTTTGCACGTGCTGCTGTCTAAGAATGAGTGATCTACCCCTCGTTAGAGTATATCCTATCAACTTTTGCTCTATGAGTTTGCTTGTTGGCCATGGAGGATGAAATGGTTAACGTGGAGGAGATGGCTGAGTCAAACCGTTTTCCTTGGTTTGTGGCATAGCGTGGTGTGGTATGTGCGGAGCAAAAGTGCAAGTGAGCAGGTGGAGAGAGGGAAAATAACAATAGTGGTCTAGTAGATTTTATGGTTTCTTGTAGATATAAATATATGTGCTCGCTTATACGTGGATACCATGCGCACGCTCCCCAATGTCCGTGTAATATGTAGGTATTTTGTGGAGGCTGTGAGTATCCTGGGACACCTGATGATTATTCATATACACACCAGCCAGCGTAGGGGTACGGTATTCAAATTCTACATATAATTCGGAGTTTTTTTTTACCAGTTTCAGATTGTCCAGTAGTATAGTATGTTGCTCAGTAAAAAAAGATCTAGAGATTGGGCATATTAGCTACGTTATTCCGAGAATTTCCAAAGTCAAAACGTTCAAATCAACGGACTGATTTCGAGCCTGGTCTATGTTGTAGTAGGGCAGAATTGAGTGTCGATTGTAGGCAGATACTGGTAGGAAACGCAAATCTCCACATCCACATCCGCACTCTACAAATTTTCATGAATTGGAGCCTTCCCCATGCCACTACTGTAGTATCTATACAGGGTATATATTGTTAGTAGGTATAGAGGTGTCTGCTATTTGCGCCGATATATAGTCCCAAACTCGGGTTGGCTGCCTCTATGCTACCTAATAGTCAGAGAGTACCGTATGAGGCTTGCCTGTAATGTTGACGAGAAGGTGTTGACGATGGCAAAGGTGGGCATGAATTGTTGAATGACCAAAGAAATCGTTTGAGCTAAACGAGTGGAAAAGTTTAAAGAATAGTTCCTGTTGTTGAAACTATATCCCAAGGAACCAGTGGCCACCCATCGTGCAAAGTGGTACACCGTGTACCGACAATTACATACCTACTCCGTGGTGGCGTATATCTGAAGTTTTTTTGGGGGGCGGTGGGATTGCCGCTTGGGTGCCTGTGGTGGAGGTGGAGGTGGAAGTGGGAGCCGAAGCTGAGGTGGAAGGAAGTTCCGGATATTTTTTCACTACAATATTTTTATGAAATGCTCGAGCTACATACAGTATGTACTGTACCTTTGCCCTGCAACCTATTAGATCCCCTAGCTATACTCCGATTCCATAGGCTCGAACTACAGACACTACTATTCATCTTAATTAGAAACTCACTTGCCAGCAATAATTGCAACGGTAGGTAATAAGAGATGTGTAGAGTTAAGTGGTAGCAGTGTGATCTCTCTTAGGTTATCTGCGCTAAAGGTACGGCTAAGAGAGTCTGGGAACGATTTAATTGGAGGGTTGGAGGCTGATTGGGGTGGTACCTTTTAGTGTACGTTACCAAGTTGCCTAAAACGGAAGGAGTGTTACAACAAGGACGACAGGGGTCTTGGCAACGGCATATTCTACAGTCTATCCATACCAGACCTTGTTACGGATACCTATCCACTGGGAAGGAAGACTCCATGTCGCTTTTCAAGACATTGGCACGAGCTAACTTAGAGAAGGTGATATCCGTGCGCGAAACAGGTGGATGGCAACATGCTCACTGAGGTACAGTACAAGACTCCATGTGGGTATCATATATCAGAATACAGAAAAGTTACTACCATCAACATATAGTTTACCTTTGCTATAACGGAATCCTTAAATAGATACATGTGGAAAAAAGACCCACTCTGGCTTTCCTCCTCTCCAAGCAACGACTACGAGCTGGAACCATTGAAGCCACCTGTTTCTGTTGGCTGTTCAGTTAGTAACCTTTGAGGGAGGTGTACTCTTGTCGCCATTAAGAGTCAGTATCAGACCCCTATCTATAGATATCGTACAAGTTTAAGGTAAGTGAAATTTGGATATATGTGTTGGGATACTGACTGGTTAGTAGGTTTACGATGGGTGACGAGCAGCAGAAGCAGAAGAAGAGAAGTTTCCGTGGAAGACATCATATTCGAAAAGATATGGGGGAGAGGATAGGGACCACAATAAAACTTCTCCATTCGACCGCGATAACAGCCCAGGAGATGTTGGCGTTAGCAGGGTATAAGCAGGATTTAGACGTTAAGAAAATTAAGAATGAAGTGTACAAAGGGGTTGTGCGATGTCTCAGGGTGGAAGATCACGAGAACCTTATGCCAATGACTTGGCCTTGTTATAACCATTCCGACTATTGGCGAGTTTATTGAACAACTGGCCGCGATACAATACAATTATTCCGAGAAAAGCAAGTGGTGCCTGAGGGTGGTGAGACAGGTGGATATGAAGAGTTTGTTGTCATTGATTGGATTGAGATTAAGAAGGATAGGTATATTTATATTGTTGAAGCAAAAGGGATTCATTGGGTAATGCAATGGGTCAGTGTTTATTGGCGATGAAAGATATGGGGCAATCACGGAGGTGTTGTTTGTGGGTTTGTGACCACCAGGGTTGTTTGGAGAATGTTGAGATATGATGCTAGTGATGGATCGCTCCTGGTGTCGAACAGGTTTGACGCAGTATTTGATACCATGTGGAGGGAAAGAGACGGGTGGATTCGGGATTTCTCAGTTATAGTGGATTGTGTATATGTGGCGTTGGCGTGAAGGATGTGGATGACTGCGGATAGAACGTTTTATGGTCGGGTTTTTCCCTCGACCCCCGTGCATATGGAGCCCTTCTGCATGTTGGGGACCTGATACGTCAGTCGACCCGGATAGGAGGCACCCTTGCCCTTGCACTGACATAGCCGTGCCTTGATTGTGTGGCATTATTGGAGCACTCATGTATTGAGCCACCTGATACGTTGTAGCAGCTTGAATATTTCCGTTTGCTATGGATGAGGTAGTCGAAGTCGATGCTCCTCTCCCCTGATTCTTTCCATTTCTGCCGCAAGTAGATGTTGAGTGACAACGTCCACCTTAAGGACCCCAGATCTGGCCTCGGCTCAAACCTCCTTGAACTGACCCGCTAGGCTTTTACATGAGCCCTATCGACTGATCATCCCTCTTTTTGCTCTGCCGAATAGATCTTCAATCCCCATGACGTTAGAGAGATCGTATGTGTCTGCCAGAACTTTCCAAGCTTCAAAACCCATTTCACATTCATGTTTTTGGTCCCTTCACACGAAACGAGGCCCTGTTCCTTCCCAAGCATTGTCTTCCGCATCACAAGGTGGACGACCACTGTTTAGAACCCTCCAGTATCCCTTCATGATGGCTATCATTTTGATATTCATGGTAGCATGACGATATGCGCAGGGCAAGGTATCACGGCGCTAGTAGCGTTGCATGTGAGGATGAACATGTGAGGGATAGACATGTGAGGATGGACATGTGAAGATGCATATGTGAGGATAGACAGTGTCTATAAAGAACCTATGTTCTCCCTGTTTGCTCTCTTCCTCACGCAACGACTTGTATCGAAATATATGTACAGCGTTACCTAGTAGTCTCTAGTCCCCGAAGTCCCAGTCCCTGAATCTTAACCCGTGCGCTCTCTGGAGCCCTCCCTAGTTCAAGTCCGTTACACAAGGTAATAATAAGGGGATCAGATCCGAGGAAAAAAAAAATTGAAAGTAGAAAGACATATGGAAGCTCTACTCAGGTATCGTCGTGATGATCAAGTGATGTATTCCTCGTGGTAGTTTAGTATCTCTCCGAGACTACCTAGAGCAGTCCTTCATCCACCATTGCTGAATCTTCCGCCATCGTATTAAACACTACCTCCAACGTGTTAGTCATCACAAATGATTTACCATCATACTTCACCATCCTCCAGTAGTCACCAAACCATAAACATCACCTCTCATATTGTTATCCCATGCAACACAGCATAAGCAAATCCTGTTATTTACATATAAAAAAACCCAGCATCACCTCAAGTACCCTTTTAAAACTCCCCACCCGTGATACTAACTTCCAACTCAATAAAAGAACCAGCAATACCATAAGAAACCCGACAGTCTGATCATCCGAAAGTCCTGACAAACCAATCAGCATTGTTTTGTCAAACCACTACATATGCTTAACCGACTTTATCCAGCCCACAACCACGCAGTTCTTATGCCTCAACCGGACCCGCAATTTGACCAATGCCCTTCACCATTTTGTCTGATTCGAGTTTGAGGTCCAGTTTCTCCAACTTATTCTCAGCTTGAACTTGCTAGACTCAAGCGCATGGTTTCTGCTGTTCCTAGGTTTCAGGTTGATATGTATGTTTAATATCCTTCATGTCACTCCTCACTCCCATGTGGTAGAGAAAGTACCAACGATACCAATAAACTACTGCACAAGAACAAAGTTTTCATCAGCTAACCATCATATTATCCCCTTTATTGAAATATATTTACCATAAGACAACATGAGGCACTGTTAAAATCGACTTGCTGATCGTTCCTCCTAGGCCTGATGATGTCGATATAAATTGACGTTAGTTGTGAATCAACTATGCCAGCAAAAGCCAGTCTTTCCTACCCTAGCCAGCTCCCAATACTGATGATACTCGAGGGAAAACTTCAAAACAATTTGGTGCGATTCCGCTGCGCCTATATACCCTCCCGCCGATGCACGCGCTAGCTCAATCTAGTTTTGCCTCCATTAGGAAATAACACTTTTATCCCGATCTGGCCTATGTCACGTGTAGGCGAGGGCAATTTCCACATTCTCCTCTTAGAAGGTGACCCATCACTGCCCTGTCCACCAGCCACATTCACCACAGGTGCATACCCTTGCGTTATATATAAGGGCGAATCACACCTAGTGGGTAAACGCTTGTTGAAGACCGAATCTAAAAGCTGTCACGAGAATATGCTGGGATTGCGGATTTCAATATGCGACGTATGTTCGAGGAATCGAACGTCACACTAACAAGTATCTACCGTATTCGCGGACTTTGTTTGTTTGTAGGGCTTGGTTTTCATTGCCAGTGTTGTCCTGATAGAGGGTTCCTACGTATTGTGAGGGAGGAAGCTCTAGTGAGGTGTGCTGGTCTGGGATTTTGCCGTGGAACCCCTGGAATTCCTTCATGTTGTGAAGGGGAAAGCTCTAGCGGAATGTGTTAATCCGGAGGAATTACGGGGTATTGTCGCTGCTGGAAGGCAAAAGGTTGTTGGCGGATTATTTGTCTGTTCTGAGGAATGTTATGCCCAAATAGTCCTTGGTTTAGATGTATGGCATTCCATCTTCGCAATGGTTCACGAGGTTGAAATTAAAAAGGGCGGAGGAATTCCTCTAAATTTTTGTTTATCATATCGGCAATTTGGCCCAAGTATTTGTATTGGTCTTCCCCACTGTAGGTCTTTAGGTTCTTTGACTGCCTTGCATTTAACGGAGATTACTTTGCACTGCTTATCAGTAAGCCCTGGCTCGGTGTATCGTTCAGAGGTTGTGAATATCAAAGTGCGTAAGGAATATAAGGCTGTTAAAACGAGTTTCTGTAATGCGACTGGGGAACGAGTATATTCTGGAGGGGCATGTGCAGGTAGAGTAAACTCTTGAGTTGTATTGAATTGATAGGTGCTAACAATTCCAAGCCATCTGCGGCAGGCTGGCAGTAATCACAATCGCAGGCTCTTGTCAGCATAATAATTGAGCAGGATACGTCTCTCACATTTCAGGTCTGTATCTGGTGTGTTAATAAACCTGTATAGTCCATCATTCATACTCCTACGCATTTGTTCCTACTTGCTTGATCAATTTCCTTTATGAATTTCTCTTTGTAATTGTTGCTGGCTGGTGGAGCACAAGTAGGCGACAGAGGACACGAATATGATATAATTTCCTCCAACTCCTCAGTCATGCTTTTTGTGCAAGGAAAGTTTAGTCTGATTCCTCCAGATAGGGACGGTTGCCACGCTTCTTCGCTTTGAAAAAGTGGCCGATCCTTCTGCTGGTGGATCTGGTCTTCCAGGAAGGACGATGGGAGGTAAGTATCCTGCCCTCCTTTGGTAGTTGTGATGTTGTGAATTTGCGAGAGTAGAAGCTGACACCTAAAGGTTGGTACCCCATTTGGATACTGGTCGGCATATCATGTGACCTCTTCGAAGGTGACTAATCACGTGGTATTTTAACTGCTGTGGTTCAACCTCACGAGGGTCTTGGCATGAGACTTCCATTCTTTCCTCCCTGTTGTAGCAGCAAAGGTGGGGTGGATCTCCGCCGGGAGCACTGGGGGCAAACTTCTCTGCAGAACTCATTTCACGTCTTCCACCGTGATCCATTTATCCTTCATATGTAGTCGCGGCGGTTCACTAGGTAGTAGCCAATAACAGCTGCCTAGTGGCTAGTGTCGGACTGCTAAGGGGAGGCGGATCATCTTGGATATCCGTCCCCAGGCAGGACTGCCTTCATATACTCTGGTTGGCACAAGCCGCTCTCCACGTGCCTTCATATAGGTACCGTAGTAGGGGTACGAGATTTGTTCCCAGGTCTTGTTTGGGTTAGTGGCGGCTACCAGTGCGTAGTAGGTATAGGTACTGGGTCTTGTCGTGCGATTTGCTGAATTTGGGTGTGAAACGCAGATCGCAACCATCCCAAATTTGGCCGACCGTTCACTCGCCTTCGGTGGTGTGTGTAGATCAAAACTTCCTCTCTGATGAGCTCTGCCAGCGACTCATCCCCGAACAACCACACCATGGCTCCCTGACTATCGTCGTCCCATTCATTTTCCATTGTTTGAGGACCTCCCGTCCTCCAAACCTCAACAACACCTGTTCCTGGTTATAATCCCAAAGAGGAAGTTTTGATGTACACACACCACCGAAGGCGAGTGAATGGTCGGCCAAATTGGGATGGTTGCGATCTGCATTTCACACCCAAATCCAGCAAATCGCACGACAAGACCCAGTATACCACGCACTGGTAGCCGCCACTAACCCAAACAAGACCTGGAAACAAATCTCGTACCCCTATTATATGAAGGCAGTCCTGCCTGGGGACGGACACTACGAACCTTCTCACAGCATGAACAATTGTTTTATCTGAATAGTAATTTATCATACCTCTAGGGGCCATTGTGGGTAAACCTGCAGCATGGTTTCGATCCGCTCTTTTATCTCGACGTGGATGCGTGCCAGGATGTCTCCTACCAAACTCAGCTCTCAGTCAAATGACAACTCTCCTGCAGCTTTTGCGCATTGTCGAGTGAATTCAACAGATTGCTAGGGTGGATAACACTCTCCTAATTCTTCCCTCCAACCTGGTCCCAGTATTTTTCGATTGTTTGGAGGTTGTTCTTCCGTTTTCGAACCGAATTCTGATATACCCTTCATATCTCATTTCTATCTTTGCCGTTTCTCGAGTAACCCCCCACGAGTTTAGCACAGCTTCTGTGGCTTGTTCAAGGACTTCGGTTTGGACTTCAAGTGCTACTATCTTCTCAATTGCTCTTATATCAGTCTTTTTAGAAAATCTCTATTTGTTCCTCGCTTCTTGAATGAAACTTTTCCTTAAGGGTATCCTCGTGGCTCGGTATTTCGGTAAATGCCGCTCGTAGTTCCTGAGCTGCTATCGATAGACTGTTCTTGCGGATTGATAAAATGCACTTCATGGCATGGAGCGCCCTCTTTTGTCTCCTAATCCGTTTCCAGATCTTCATTTTACGGTCCTCAAACCCAGCATCCGTCTTGGGGTATGTCCTTTTGGCCATCCCGGCCAAATTCCGTTGCAGTTGCGTCGGAATCCTCCGCAGGATCACCATACTGCTCTGCCACATCAAGAAAGTCTGGTGCGGAATATACACCGTCCTCGGGGGGGGACAGTCTGCCACTAGGAGAATCTAGTTAGGATCCCTATGCAGTATCACTTGCAGACGAATTGGCTTTAGTGCCGTGATATCGAAGAATGCTTCCACCTACTCGTCGGATTGTAGCCGTGTTGCGTTAGGAATGGCACTTGGTGCGGCTGGGTTTTCGAGGGCTACGAAGATTGCCCTCGCTGTGCGCCCTGTGGGTATTTTCTCCCAGAGTTTGTCGACCACCTCCTGGAGTGAGGCGCGCTTCATGATAGCTACACACTGGCTAGGCCCATCATCCCATTTACACTTTTCCATCGCCGCATCCCTCACTATAGCCCCGCGGTCTGGGTCTACCACAAAGAGGCGTACAGGCTTGGGAAATCCACCCTCCCCCCCCCGCCGCCGTGGTGTGTAGAGTTAAGTAGCAGCAGTGTAGCTTATAGGAATGGCTAACTGGAGATTGATTGGAGTAGGAGCCGAGGTGGACGCTGAGGTGGAAGCTGTCCCAGGGCCAGAGGTAGATCCAGAGGTACAGCCAGTATATTTTTTCAACACAATATTTTTGTGAAATGCTCGAGCTACCTTTGCCTCCAGCCTATTGGATTCCCTATACTCCAATTCCATGGGCTCGAACTGCTGCACAAACTGGACACTATTTATGGGGGAATTGGTGGAAGGACTGGAGGATTGGAGGTTGTCTGAAGGTTGTTGGAGGTTGGGGGTTTGTAACGAGGAGGGATGGAGGGGACCAAGGGATATGAGAGCACACACAAGAGGCTCGTAGAGATGAGATTACTAGGTACAGGGAGAGAACAAGCCGTTGGATGAAGAAGGAAAATAAATAGGAATTGGCAGACAATATATACTGTATGTGCGTATGGAATGAGCTTCAATGACAAACCACTTCAATGGAAATAATTACTGTCAATGACAAACGACTCTAGGGCCCATTCATGAATGGGACGCTATAGATGGTTGTGCAGGCTGTGCTTTGTTCTTTGTTCTTGCAAGACATCGCTGTTGACTGCAATGCGCATTCGGCATCCGGCACAATCATGTATGCGAGCTCGTTCTCTACTACCTATACCAATAAGCTTAATGGGCTTGCCTCTACTATCAATAACCGTCGGCTCCTGACCTGGACAATGTGTTGAATACTCTCGATTGCCACGGAAGAGGACTCGATTTAGTATTTTTTCATTTGTTTATACAGTATATTTTTCTATCTAGTATTTTCATTTATTTCTACATTGTATTTTACTACCTCTGGAGGACTAGCTTTTCTAGTATTTTATGTATTTATATCTTATACTTTTCTGAGTTTTTTATATTTCCGAAGTGTCATATTTCTCTATAGTTCTGGCATCAGATTGGTGGGTGGGCCGGCCCAACTATCTATAGCGTCCTATTCATGAATGGGCCATATTGACGTATGGGTCACGAATGATAGCCTTGACCAATATTCAAAGAAAAGCAAGGAGCTTTTCACAAAGGTTAAAAAAGGATGCTATAATAGCTATAGCTATTCTATCAACTCATTGTACGGGTAGTAAGACCACTATAACCTCCCTCTCTCTAGACCCTCGCTAGCCTCTGGTCAGCCCTTTCAAGGTTTGATATGATACTTCATTGGACTCAATTTTCTCTGGTTCAGTACTAGGTAACCGACCCCTGCTGTATAACCCTCAAAGAGCTTTGAAATGACAAGAAGGTGAAGCCTCAGTCTCAAAAGCAAATCAAACGCCTTCAGACCCTTGACCGAGCCTATATTGAGCATGGGAAGGCTGGTGTTGCAAGTGCTCAGGTTGCCGAGAGGAAGAAGGCTGCCAATTGAGAAACATGGAGGTTGGCAAAAGAGTAGAAGGCTGCAGAGGCCGCGGACTGTGCCCTATCATTCAAAACCACACTGGGTACCTCGGTTGTAGGGGCACAAATATGTGGCTTTCAAAAAGGTTAAATTTGATGCCGAGGGGGCTGATTTTTGGGATAGAGCAAGCGAATAAAGTTACTTAGTACGGATATTTCAAAAAAAAGAGTGAACTATTTCGATTTTTCTACCACACAAAAAATAAACCGGTCTGGGCACGAGAACAGCTTTCTGATAGAGTATCAGTAGTCTAGCTACACAAAAAGGTAGCGGTTCCGAGACTAGAGTATCAGCAGCTCCAAAAAATTGATTTTCTACCACACAAAAATAAATCGTTCTGGGCACGAGAACATCATAAAGCTACCATCCCTAGACTCCATTAATAGTACCTTTCACTGCCACCTTTAACATCGAGAGGTTTGTACAGAAACCTGTCAAGACATAAGTAGATCTGGTAAGAGAGTCTGACAAAGTAGTAGGCAAAGTAGTAGGAATCTCTTTCCATGCTTTTTCAGCTATTCTCTTTTAACAACTTCTGGCAGGAAGCAAGGCTTGAAACTTTTGGTACAAACCCTTCTTGAGATAGCGCCAGACATGTTCTATAGGGAAGGCCTCTTGCAAGTTCCAATATCCTTTGCCTTTACTTATAGTACGAAGATAGACCTCTACTAGCTCTTCTACTACCTTATGGTGTAGATCGACCTTTTTTTTTATAGAGCGGGTTTCTAGATTCTCCACTGCGTGGATTAGTCTGCTTGTCTGAATTTTCACTAACCAGACTAGATTTTCACCATTTTCTGCATACCTGTCTTAAGGAGTATTAGCTCACAACCCATTCTGCCCCAGCCGGCGCCCAATCTCTTTTTCTAATATGTAGGGTAAACCTTCACCATGCCTTTCCCTGTAGTTCTGCCAACCACTTTCACTTGTGCCGACATTGTTGTGTCCTAACTGAAAAACTTATGCAGCTGCGAGCTTGTAATACCCCGCTGGTCATTGTTCTCATACTCAGCCGCAGACTGGCGCTGCATATTAAGTGGTGGGGAGTCACGGATTCTTTTGCCCACGCACTGTATATTGGTGATTTCGTGGAGGGTAGGATGGATACCATATTTCGTTTGCCATTTCGTTGTCTGAGATGCAAAATCATGGTGTATGTCAAACAATTCCTTTTCGGATCATGCGCGGGGCCGCTGCAGGGGGGGGGAACATTTCGTTTAAGCAGGTACCTTGCCTATTAGCCATAGCTTTCAAACACCAGTGCCGTGCTCAGTATATAGGTAATGAATTTTCCTTCATAGGGCCTATCGGGGGTCATCATGTTGTCCAATCTGGCAATCATACAATCACAATCCCCATTGCTGGAAGTGGGAACTCGAAACAATTGTTTTGTCTTGGGGTATATATGAAGGACTGCTGACCGTTCAGAACAGGCCAAGCCGGTACCTATCCGAGCGTTTCGAACTTATACAGTCTGTTTGAGGGATTGGCTCAAACGGTCGTTGGCTCTCGGCTTCAATTTGAGTCGAGAAAGGATATCCCGTGCGCCACACTGTATCGAATCGAATTGGATTTCTTTATTCTGTTTCGCTACGGTGGATACATACTCATCGGAGATTCGGCGCTCAGATGAGTGGATCTAGTGGCAATCACATGTACTCTACAGTATGCAGTTTGTATGTACGTATGTATGTATATCTACAGACTGCATATACCAGTAAGTACGGAGGTTGCTTTTAAAAATTCGCAAAGATGCCGACCGCCAGGGCTGTCATCGTCATGAACACATCTCCGCCCGTGCACATGCAAGACAACCGTTTGCCCCTACACTGTAAGTATGCGCCGCTTGAGGGTTCAAATGCTGCAAGTACCTATGTACCTATTACCCTGGTACCCAAATGGAATTACAGGGGTTACTCTATTGTTCAGAATAAACCAATGTCAAGGGATAACCGATTAAGTCCTGTAACTCTTTAATTTTACCCACTTGGTACTGTACACACCCAGATATTCAGTCATGCATTTCGAGTGAGGTTCAGCCCCGCAGGACGTGGCCTGAAGCGCGCGCTACAAACTGCGTCCATTAAAAAACGGTGGTAGGTACAGGCGGGTAAGAGAAAAAACACACGTCCAACTAATACTTGGTATACCTGCCTCTATCACTGCTGCTACCCTGCGTGGCATAGATTCATAGAGCGTTTTGAAAAAAGATCCCAGAACCTCCTCTCCCGCTTTACAGCTGTGGTTCTCCACGTGCATGACGAATACCTGGTAGAGGTGGTGTTTGAGCTCAACCCAAACAAGGTTGAGAAGGGAGGATGATCACTGATATCAAAACCATACTTACAAGCAGTAATGATATTGGCAGTGTGAACTGGTAAGTTGTAAGTAATGTTAGTAACTTTTCAAAAAAACTATTCAGTCCCCCAGGGTCTTCCAACAGCAGCTTCAAAATCTGCGATTGCCAAATTACATTCCCAGTAGGCAATAATTTTACCTTTCTCAAGATCTGACATTTCACACCTGGTGGGGTATTCACTTGAGGCCAAGCTCTGCTTGTCTGCTGGTAGTGATTATACACTGACCCCGCTTTTACAGAGTATCATGGAACGCTCCACCAAGTCCTCCATTCTCCTGCATCTCAGGAAATCCTAAATCGATCGTGATCTCTGGAGCAGTGAGTGTGTCTAATGCTAAAATTAAGAGTTAAGCTCTGAAGAGAATAGACTACCACAGGGTACCCTGATTACACAATTATTTTCAGAGTTGTATCTCCATACCTCCACAAATGCTGAGGGAGGGTAGGTAAAGTGGAGCAGGGGAGGGCGCATTGCCCTTTGGATGTTATTGTACTTCGTCATGTAGGTTTACCTGTGTAGGGAGACCTCTAGAGGATGTAGTCTGGTGAGACTATAAAGGAGGTCTCCCCATGCCAGCACCAAACAGGATTAAGACGCTCTATTTTCCCTTAGTCTGGTTGGGGACTTCCAAAAAGGGAAGTCACACATGAGCTAGTCCCATTTTGGTAGTCACAGGATCCATGCCAGCTGATCTGTCCCACAACAACTGACCAGGCATAGAGACCAAAAGGTCGGCAATCAGACTAATATGTAGTGTAGAGACAAGATAGCATACTCTACCTAACAGCCTGCCTCCCCTCCATTCCATAGGCGAGTACTTTTCAATCCATTCCGAAACACCGCTATAAAAAACCGACCCTTAAACGGTAAGACCCATCCTCAGACAACCATATCACATTCCACTGCTGCCTTTCTTCCATCCCATTAATAGTATTACCTAGACTATTTGACCATATTTACAGTTATGGCAAAGCCCTACCTTACCAGTAGCATTGCTGTCCTACATATCCTCCATCGCTTTGCTAGTAGAAGACTCTTTTAATACTCCCCTCTAAACCATCTACTGAAATAAAGTCCATCAAGACAAATTCCTCCCGCCCACCCGGCTCATCGTCCACCAAAGCAAATCTCCCTCACTTCCATCATGGATATATTGCCTTGCGTCGGACTTTATGACAACGTAAGCGACATGGATCCAATGTAGTACTTAGTCCTGGGGAAGCGAAACTCAACGTCACCTGCATTAAGTGATAGATGTAACATACATAGTCGGTCCCATGAATTGTTGTACCACCCGCTGCATGCACCCTGCACACCAAGGGTCTTTTGGACAGCTCGTGGGCAAGTGCAATAACTGCAACATGCATGCAGCGTGTGGTAATTCATGGGACACCCGAGTACTTTAATAAAATCCTGGAACAACTTTATATTTCCCTCGGAATTATTGGTCGGTAAGGGGGTAGTTTGGGTAAGGGGGGTGGTCTAGGCCTTCTAGGAACAGATGTTGGTATCATTGCGTCCGGAGAAGTCTCATATCACTAGAAAGGATGCTATATTCACTACCACAAATTTCATCCTGGTTTGAATATTTATCTAAACTGTGCCGGATCCCTGTCACCTACGTTACAGGATAGCACTTAAGATAGAAAGTATCAAGTCGCTAACCTTGGCTTCTCCGAAAGCTCCGTAGGATAGCCTTGAGTTAGTCTGGTTGCGCCCTGAGTATCAGGATATCAGAGATGTGGTCGTATACCCTCTTCTTGGTTCCCTTGATGGAAGCATCCCCAAACAATGTGATGGCCTCGGACAATATAGGCTTAAGCGGAAAGCGCCTGTTATATCTTACTGCATGTAGCTGTCGCGGGTTAAGCTTAATCGACCTTGGTGATAGGTGTATTTTATACGGGAAGAGAGCTGCTGTATAATAGGTTAGTTAAAATAAACATGCAACTGTTGTATGATTGGTAGCACTACATAGTAGTGTAGTTGACTACACGATTGCTTTAGGATTTCACTTATGCAGGTGATGCAGCTCGAAGTAACTTATGAGCACCAGTACTAGGATTTCACCAAGGCACATGTCGGCACCCGGGGAAACGAGCTGGCTGACCAGCGAGCTAAAGAGGGAGCGGAGCTGTCAGTAGAGGGTGAGGGTGAGGGAGTGGAGGGTGATCACGGAGGGGGGGGTTACAGCAGAGCTGGAAGAGGCTGAGGGAGTGGGAGTGGCGCTGGGATGGGAAGAGTGGTGAGGTGGAACCGGAAAGCTCGGGTTAACTATTTCTATTGCCGCACCGGGAAAGGCAACTTACAAGCCTGGCGGCACAAATTGGATGAGTTCAAGTGCCG